>Ga0315282_10007603_pt1 | contig 17747 bp, 19 predicted proteins | sample YL17G07_20_MG_FD_203693 | JGI IMG/M metagenome (GOLD analysis project Ga0315282, IMG submission 203693) | Sediment microbial communities from Yellowstone Lake, YNP, Wyoming, USA - YL17G07_20 | ecosystem: Environmental > Aquatic > Freshwater > Lake > Sediment | place: USA: Wyoming | collected... | reverse complement strand
CACTCCCGTTCACCGCGGAGAGGGAAAGGCACAGAGGACCTGCACGCATTCCCTCGATCTCTCTCACTGCGTGAGAAGCCCCTCAACCTGCTCGTCAATCGCCCGGTCGATGGCATCGAACTGTTCGAGCTTGTCGTTCGGGATGTTGGACTTCATGCGGTTGATGTCGTTCCGAACGGCAAGTTGCTGGAACTTGTAGATCGGGATGCTTTTCTTCAACACGTCGTGCCCCCGGTGGTAGTAGTAGAGGATCGTGTTGAGCATCCGCAGTTGTTTCTCCGGCACGGCGAACGTATCCACCTCGTCGAACGCAGACTGCTGGAGGAATGCGTTCTGGAGGATGCGCGCCGTGTCGAGGATGAGCTTCTGCTCGTCGGGAAGCGCCTCCTCGCCGACCAGCTTCACGATCTGCTGGAGCTTGTCGTCGCGACGGAGGATGTCCACAGCCTCTTCCCGGAGCGCGTGCCAGTCCTGGTCCTCGCCGCCCACCTCTTTCCACCAGCCGCGCACCGACTCGGTATAGGAACTGTAGCTGTTGATGTAGTTTATGGACGGGTAGTACCGCGCGCTCGCGAGTTCCTTGTCGAGCGCCCAGAAGCAGCCGATGAAGCGCGAGGTGTGCTGCGTAACCGGCTCGCTGAAGTCGCCACCGGCGGGGGAAACCGCGCCGATCACGGTCACCGACCCGCTCTGACCGCCGAGCGTGGTCACCATGCCCGCACGCTCGTAGAACTGCGCAAGCCGGGTCGCAAGGTACGCGGGGAACCCCTCCTCGGCGGGCATCTCTTCGAGCCGACCGGAGAGTTCGCGGAGCGCCTCCGCCCAGCGGGAGGTCGAGTCGGCCATGAGCGCGACATGGTAGCCCATATCCCGGTAGTACTCGGCGAGGGTGATGCCGGTGTAGATGCTTGCCTCGCGCGCCGCGACCGGCATGTCCGACGTGTTGGCGATCAGGATCGTGCGCTCCATCAACGGGCGACCGCTGCGCGGGTCAACGAGCTTCGGGAACTCGACCAGGACCTCGGTCATCTCGTTGCCACGCTCGCCGCAACCGATGTAGACGATCAGGTCCGCATCCGACCACTTGGCCAACTGATGCTGGGTGATCGTCTTGCCCGTCCCGAACCCGCCGGGAATCGCCGCCGCGCCACCCTTGGCGATGGGGAACACGCAGTCGATCACCCGCTGCCCGGTCACAAGCGGTCGGTCAGGTGCTATGCGCCCGGCGACAGGGCGCTTCACGCGCACCGGCCAGCGCTGCATCATCGTGAGCGGCTGTTCGCCGGAATCGGTTCTGATCCGCGCGACTTCCTGCTCGATGGTGTACTTCCCCGGCGCGGCGACGCTCAGCACCTCGCCGGACACACCGGGAGGGACCATGTCCGATGCTTGATGCGCTCGGTCTCCGGCACGGTCCCGATGATCTGCCCCTGAGAGACCTTCTCGCCGGGTCGCACCTTTGGGGTGAACTCCCACTGTTTGTCCCGCCGGAGCGACGGGGCGCGGATGCCGCGTCCGATGAACAGGCCCGTGGACTCCGCCATCACCCGCAAGGGACGTAGGATGCCGTCGTAGATGCTCGTGATGAGGCCGGGACCAAGCTCGGCCACGAGTGGGTAGCCGGTGCTGTAGACGGGTGCGCCCGGCGTCAGACCGGTCGTGTCTTCGTAGACCTGTATGGTCGCAACATCACCGTCGAGCCCGATCAGCTCGCCGATGAGCCGCTCTTCGCCCACCTCGACCATGTCGAGCATGTGCACGCGGTGCGTTTCCATCGTCCGGACAACGGGTCCGCTCACCCAACTGACCTTGCCGATTGGCTCATCCTGCATGGCTCGCCCTCGCCCAGATCATGGCTCGCACGTCGGCCATCTGACGCTCGAGCCGGTTGTCCAGTGTGTTGTCTAATCGTTCGCGCCCGTCGGCGCTCGTCACGATGATGCCGCCGAGACCGTCGTGCATCTCGTCGGAAAGCTCTGCGCGCTTGCCGGTCTGCCGCTTCACCTCGTCGAGAAATGCCGCATCCACCCGGTTCCTGTCCTCGCGCCGCACGACGAGCCTCACCGTCTCACCGGAAACCGCCTTCGCCCCTTCGCCGAGTCCGAAGCCGCTGCCCTGAGACGTTTGCGCGCCTCATCGAGCACCTTCCCTATCATCTCTTCGCGCCCGACGAGACGTTCCCTCTGGACTTCCGCTTCCGCCTCGGCAAGGAGGCGCTGCCGTTGTCTCTCCGCCTGGGTCTCCGCGTTCGCCATTGCCGCCGCGCGGTCCTCGGCCATTCGCGCGGTGGCCTCGGCGGTGACCTTGTCGCTCTCCTTCTTCGCGTCTTGCATGATCTCGTACGCAAGCGCACGGGCATCGGTGAGCACCACTTCCCGGAGGTTGTCAATAGATCCGTTCATGTTTGTCTGTTTCAATCTACGCCCCTAGGTGGGGGCGACATCAGGTCTGCTCCAGCCCGACCGACTCCATGACGAGCGAGAGCACGCGCGAGCGCCCCTCGAGCGCACCCCGTTCGTCGGGAATTTCGAGGATCAACGGCTGCCGATGGGAGAACGACCAGTCCGTGAGTTTCTCGTGTACGACGGCGGCGAGCCGGTCGGTGACGAGCAACAGCCCGACGTCAGGGGTGTTCAGCGCCGCCTCAACGGCGGCTCCCACAGCGGCTTCGTCAGCCGGTGCGACCCCCTCAACGCCGATGAGCGCAAACCCCTTCACGACCTGCTCACTGCCGATGCAATATGCTTTCATGGTGCCCTCAACCGGGATGAACACCTGTTCATCGCCAGCAGACCGGTGGGCGGGACACCGTACTCCCGCACACCCACCCCGGGAAGCCTGAGGGTCCGATAGTGATCCGGCCCGACATGCGCGTCGGGTCTGCCGTTCATCCGAGACGGGATTCATCCCGCCTTCGTGTAGATCATGATGCTGATGATGAGGCCGTAGATGGCGATCCCTTCCGCCAGGCCGACGAAGATGAGGGTCTTGCCGAGCATATCCGGCTTCTCCGCAATCGCCCCGACTGCTGCCGTGCCGACCTGCGCCACCGCGATGCCCGCCCCGACGCACCCAAGCCCCACGACAAGCGCCGCACCGATCATCATCAGCCCACGGTCCCCCGATGCGGCGGCCATCGCGCCCTCGCGCACCATCTCCGGCTGTGCCAGCACTACCTCGGGAAACAGCGCGACCAGCGCCGCCGCGACCAGTACGAGCGCGTTGACGATCATGAACGTCCACACGACCACTTTCAAGGTTCTCATGATTCGGATCTCCTGTGCCAATTGAAGACCGGGCGGGCAGGAATGCCCGCCCCACCACCGGGACTCGTTCTGGTGGGGCAGACATTCCTGTCTGCCCACGTTACGTCCACAACGATGATTCTCCGACCAGCGCCTCACTACCCGCGCAGCGGCGCAAACCGAGTTCCGCCGCCCCGGAAGAACTTCCCGAATATCTCGTAGTACTGGAGACGCAGGCACTGGATCGAGACGATGAGGCCCTCCATCACGATGACGAAGATATTCCCGACGACGAACGAGATGACGTAGCCGACACCTTCGGGCTTGCCGCTCACCATTACGCCGATCGTGTGGACCGCCATGAAAAGCGCCGCGTGCGTCAGCCCAAACGCTGCAACACGGACGAAGGATACCGTGTTACTCAAGAACCGAATCACCATGTCCATGAGGTCGATGAGGGACTGAACGACGAAGAACCCGACCCCGCCTTCGATAAGCTCGTGCTTTCGCTCCAGCGCCCGGATGATCGGCTCCCGCGTGAAGAGGAGCACAAGGCAGAGCACGAGCAGCATTCCGAGGACGCTCGCGGCTGCGCTGCCCGCGCCGGAGAGCTTGAGCACCGCCCACACGAGAGCACCCCAGTAGAAGGCCAGTCCCAGTACTCCATACTGGTCGAATAACGCAATGCCCCACTCGCGCAGGCGCATTGAGTTGGGTGATTGGTCCTGTTTTGGCACAAGGTCGCAGGTGTGATCGTTGTTGGTGCACTGTTTATGTCTAGCCAAGCCAGAGGTGGAGCAGAGGTACTAGTTGTTGGGGGGATTGTGGCTGGCCTTATCGCACTACTGTTTTACCTGCTTGGGGTGCTCGTTGCGGCGCATGGGCAAGTTCTCCAAGCGACACTTGATAGTGCGGTCAACTCTTCACCGTTCCTGACCGATGCGGACAAGGCTGAGATAATGTCTCTTAGCCGCGTCTCCTCCACCTCTACTACTTCCATGGATGAGGCAGGCGAAGTAGTGGGAGAGGAGGAATGGAAGTGTCGATGTGGTCAGATCAACTCGAAGGAGTTGGCTAATTGTCCCAAGTGTGGGAGAGTGCCCGGCGCGATCATATAGCTGCCGCTGCGCACGGTCCGCCTCATCCCGACATGCAGTCAGACATAGGACTTGTCGGCATTTCCCGTACCATAGTTGCTCCGCACTGCTGCTGCCGCGACATGCAGCACACAGCCCGCAGCCCTGCATCGCTGCTGCTGAAGTCGTTAGTCTTTCAACAGACGATGGCGGAAATAACAGGGGAAAACTAGAGGTCCCCTACACAGGAACGAGGGGCTCACAAAGTCCAAGGCGTAGTGGGAGCGCCAGTGTCTTGGAGACGGTGGGGCAGTCCAGCCTCCCTATCGGGTCCCGCGCCTAACCACGGCGTGCAAGCGACGGCTTCCAGCGTCCGCTCCTGCGTCGCTCCCGCTTCTAGCCGCGCCTGACGCCCAGCGTTGGGCCGCGGAGTCCGAGTCGGAACGCCACCAGCGCGACGTGCGCGAGCTCATCGACTCGGTTGCGGACTTGGACGTGCCGTATCTGGAAAGGTGGGCGGAGACGCTGGGCGTCAGGGGCGGGGTAACCTCACCCCGATGACCCGCGGGCGAGTCCAAACGCGTACGGGGTGACCCACCGGATCGCCCCGTACGAAGGCGTGCGAGATGTCTGACCAAGGCTCGCGGTAGACAAGTCCGCGTCAGATGAACAGCGGCGCGAGCACAAGGGTGATCGTCGAGAGCAGCTTGATAAGCACGTGAAGCGACGGCCCGGCGGTGTCTTTGAACGGATCGCCGACGGTGTCGCCGACGACCGCCGCTTTGTGCGGGTCGGACTTCTTGCCGCCCAGGTAGCCGGCTTCGATGTACTTCTTCGCGTTGTCCCAGGCGCCGCCGCTGTTGTTGAGGAACAGCGCCATGATGATCCCGACGATGGTGCCCACCATTAGGAGCGCAGCAACCGTCTCGGCGCCGATGTTCAGAAGGCGGAAGGCGACGCCGACCGCTACCGGCATCAGCACCGCGAGCAGGCCGGGAAGGATCATCTCCTTGAGCGCGCCCTTCGTCACGATGTCCACGCACCGACCGTAGTCCGGCCTGTCGGTACCTTGCAGGATGCCCGGCTTCTCCTTGAACTGCGCCCTCACATCCTGAATCACGTACTGCGCAGCCTTTCCGACAGCCCTGATGGCGAGCCCGGAGAAGAGGAACACGAGCATCGCGCCGAGCATCGCCCCGACGAACACTTCCGGCTTGGCAATGTCGACGCTCGTCAGGTTGACGCCGTAGTTCCGCACCTCGTCGAGGTACGCGCTGAAGAGCAGGAACGCGGCGAGTGCCGCCGAACCGACGGCATATCCCTTCGTGAGTGCCTTCGTCGTGTTGCCGACGGCGTCGAGCCGGTCGGTCTTCTTCCGGACTTCTTCCGGCTGCTGGCTCATCTCCATGATGCCGCCGGCGTTGTCGGTGATCGGGCCGAACGTGTCCATCGCGAGGATGTATGCGGCGGTGGCGAGCATGCCCATCGTGGCGACCGCCGTTCCGAAGAGACCGGCGTGAGCGAGTCCCGACGACGCGCCGAGGTAGTAGGAGGCGAGGATGGCCGCCGAGATCACAAGGACGGGAATCGCGGTGCATTCCATGCCGACCGAGATGCCGGCGATGATGTTCGTCGCTGGGCCGGTCTTGCTCGCCTCAGCGATGGACAGGACAGGGCGATACTTGGACTCGGTGTAGTACTGCGTGATGTAGACGAATGCAACGGACGTGATAACGCCGATGACGCCGCAGAGGAAGAAGTGCCACCACGCATCGGGATAGGACGGGTGGTTGAGCAGCCAGTAGCTTGCCACCGCGAATCCGATCATCGCCAGCACCACTGCGACGTAGTAGCCCCGGTTGAGCGCGCTCATCGCGTCTTCGTTCTCCCTCACCTTCACCGCCATGATGCCGATGATCGAGGCGATGATACCGAAGGCACGGGCAATGAGAGGGAACATCATCACGCCGAGAACCCAGAGGGACTTCGCATCCGGGCTGGAAAACGCGGTGTCCGGCACCATCGTCGCCATCCCGGCCGCAAGGATCATCGCGCCGATGTTCTCGGCAGCCGTGGACTCGAACAGGTCCGCGCCACGACCGGCGCAGTCGCCGACGTTGTCCCCCACAAGGTCAGCTATCACTGCGGGGTTCCGGGGATCATCCTCCGGGATACCCGCCTCCAGCTTGCCGACGAGGTCCGCGCCGACATCGGCGGCCTTCGTGTAGATTCCGCCGCCGAGCTGCGCGAAGAGCGCGACGAACGAAGCGCCGAACCCGAATCCCACGATGAGCAGCGGTATCTTCGTCGCTGCCACCGCTGTCGTGAACTTCACGGCCGTATAGAGACCGGCGATGCCGAGAAGGCTCATCGACACGACCATGAGGCCCGATACCGCACCGCCGCGGAGCGCGATCTGAACCGCCTCATTGAGGGTCTTCATTGCCCCGGCGGCGGTCCTGATGTTCGCCCGGATGCTCACCCACATGCCGACGTACCCGGCAATCAGAGAGCACAGCGCGCCCAACAGGAACGAGAGGGTAATCCAGAATGCAAGGCCGAGAGAGGTGCTTACGGGGTCGAAGCCCTGGTGGCCCCGGATCAGGCCGTACCCCACAAACAGGATGACGGCGAATGCGACGGCAAGCCAGATGATCGTCGTGAACTGCCGCCTGAGGAACGCTTCTGCGCCCTCTTTGATGGCATTGGAAATCCTCTGCATCGCCTCGGAGCCGGTCTCCTTGCGGAGAATCCATTGGGCAAGCGCAAAGGCCATGACGAGGCCGAGGACGCTGATGCCGAGGATGATGCTGACCAACATGCCCTCGCTCATGAAAGCAGCTCCTTTCGGTATGAACGCGGTGTGCCTGAGTCTCCGTGAACCGAGGCCCGCTGAAGGCGGCAGCCTCACAACTTTCGGTGGAGCGCGTATGGATTTCGCAGGATCAGGAGATGTTGAGAAGTGGCGATCGCGTGCCGGAGAAGACTGACCGGGCTGAAGCTGGTTGTGGCGCCAAGGTATCCCACGGCGAAAAGGCGAGTCTCGGACTGCGAGAAGAGCTCACGGTTCACTGAGCGGCGAACCTTCGGGGGGATGGTCCGAGGCTGCGACCTCCCTCCACTGGCTGTACACTGTGGCTGCCTCGGCATACCCTCCTCGCCCGAACGCTTCCGCGATCACTGCTGCATCCCGGACGGCCTCACGGATTCTCGGCTCCTCTTCCGGCGTGAACGATGACAACACGTGACCGACCAACGCGCCAAGATGCGGCGGTGCTCCGATTCCAATGCGCAGACGCGGCACCTTCTGCGTGCCGAGACCGAGCTCCAGCGAACACAACCCGTTGTGTCCCCCGGAGGAACCGCCCTGCCGCAATCTGAGTTCGCCAGTGGGCAGGTGGATATCATCGACCACAATCAAGAAATCACTGGGCGCAACGCTGTAACGCTCGCACACGGCGAGCGCCGCTTCGCCGGTTCGGTTGACGTACGTGAGCGGCTTGACCAGTAGGAGGAAGTCGCCGCCGAGGGAGAGGCGTTTCTCTCGGTACGGCCCGGAGGCTTCCTCCCAACACCCTTCGTGGGCGTTGGCGAGCGCGTCCACGACGAACCACCCGACGTTGTGCCGCGTACAGGCGTACGTGGACCCCGGATTGCCGATGCCCAGAATGACGCGCACGATTACTTCGACTCTTCCTCGCCTTCTTCCTGCTCTTCCTCTTCTTCCTTCTTGCGGCCAACCAGCTCAGGCTCCACCATCTCTTCCTCTTCCGGTTTCACCTCGACCTCTTCCACGACCCGGGGCGCCGAGACGGTGGCAATGGTGGTCTCTGGGTCGGTCAGCACCCGGATGCTCGGAAGATCGAGCGATGCAACGGTGACGTGGTCGCCGATTTCCAGCGCCGACACGTCCACCGTGATGTGCTCCGGGATCGACATCGCCTGGCATTCGATCTCAAGGGCATGCAGAACGTGGTCCAGAACCCCGCCCGCCTGAACCCCTTTCGCGTTTCCGACGAGCTCGATGGGCACTTCCACCCGCACCATCGAGGTGGCGGAAACCCGCATGAGGTCGATGTGCAGGAGTTCGTCGGTGATCGGATGGAAGACCGGTTCGCGGAGGAGCACCTGACAGGTCTCTCCACCGGTGAGCGTGACGTCGAGGATGGAGGTGAGGCGCGCCTGATGCAGCGCGCGCATCATCGTCTTCGCGTCAACCTTCACCGACACTGGGTCGTCACCGGCACCGTACAGGGTCGCCGGTACCCATCCAGTTCGGCGGAGCCGTTTCGCGGCCTGCTTGCCATGTTCGGTGCGCGGATCGACCGTCAAGTTCACTTTGTTCATCGTTCGTCAGTCCTCGAGCACAGGCCATCTGCCGGATGAATGAGTTACCGAGGGAACCGTGGCCGGTCAGAGGGGTCACGGTACGCGCGGGTAGCTCGTCGTCTCGCGCCTCGAACATCGGGCGCGGGATGTGGTTGGGGCGGGAGGACTCGAACCTCCAAATGCAGGATCCAAAATCCTGTGTCTTGCCATTTGACTACGCCCCAACGGCGCATTGCATGTCGCGTGCACGCGAACAGGAAAAAATACCGACCAACCACCGCGCGGTCAAGCTATGCTCTACCAATGGTATCGCTAGCCGAGTCCGGTTGACACCTCGACGGCATCGGCTGTACCATATCATGTCCGCACGTCCTTCCGCGCCGTCAGTGCCGCTCACCCATCCACGAAGCGAACATCATGATTGCGATTATTGACTACGAAGGTGGCAACCTCGCCAGCGTGCTGCGTGCTCTCGACCATCTCGGCCACGAGGCGGTGATCACCGCCGAGGCGGAGACCATCCGGGCGGCGGACCGGGTCATCCTACCGGGGGTCGGCGCGGCGCGGGCGACGATGCGCAACCTGGCGAGAGCCGGCCTCGACCGCCTTCTCAAGGAGGAGATCTGCCCGCGCGGCACGCCCTTCCTCGGCATCTGCATCGGCGTGCAGGTGATCTTCGAGCATAGCGAGGAAGAGGACACGCCGTGTCTGGGCATCCTGAAAGGAAGGGTGAAGAGGTTCCGCACCCAGTCCCCGGATGGCGGGACGCTGAAGATCCCTCAGATCGGGTGGAATCAGGTCGAGTTCCGCAAGCTCCACCCCATCTTCACCGGGGTGGATGACAATGTGTCGTTCTACTACGTCAACTCGTACTACCCGGTCCCGGACAGCGACGAGGTCGTATATGCCACGACCGTCTACGGGGTGGAGTTCGCGTCGGTGGTGGCGCAGGGGAACCTCGTCGCGACGCAGTTCCACCTCGAGAAGAGCGGCGCTGCGGGGCTGAAGATGCTGGACAACTTCTGCCGCTGGGACGGGAAGCTGTGACGGGTGGCGTTGCGCGGGATGATGACTCCGCCGAGAGCCCGGCGGATCGTCAGTTGGTGTCATCCCGAGCCTGACGAGGAATCTCCTTGTCGCCGAGAAACGCCCTCCCGATGGGCTCCGGCTGAAGGGCGGACGCAACCTGTCCCGTCCTTCTCAGGGGTTGAGTTTGCCGGTAATGGAATCACCGTGGTACACAGCCTTCTTCGGGCATGACTACGCCCGCTTCGAGGAACACCCGACCACAGCACGGGAAGTCCGGTTCCTCGATACGGTGCTCCGCCCGTGCCGGGATGAAGGGGCGTACCTACTGGACCTCGCCTGTGGGATGGGGCGTCACGCCGTCGCCCTTTCGCGGAAGGGATACCGCGTGATCGGCCTCGATCTCTCCGATGTCATGTTAGGTCACGCACGCAAGAGGAAATCCTCCGTCCGCTGGGTGCGCGGCGACATGGCCGGCGTTCCGCTTGAAAGCGGGTCGTGCGGCGCGGTGATCTCGATGTTCAGCAGCATCGGCTACTTCAACGACGAGTCCGAGAACTACCACGTCCTGAGCGAGATCGCGCGGGTGCTTCGGCCCGGTGGCAAGCTCGTGATCAAGACGGCGAACCGGGACTTCTTCATGAAGCACGCGCCGCGCCAGTCCTGGTTCACGAAAGGAGGATTGACGGTGCTCGAAGAGCGACGGTTCGACCTTGTCGTGAGCCGCTCCGAAGTGGACGTGACGGTTCTCGAAGGACCGCAACGTCGCGCGTACCATCACTCGATCCGTCTGTACACGGCGACGGAGCTGGCGATGCTTCTCGCCTCGCTCGACATCGACACGCTCGATGTGAGGGGCGACTTTGGCGGTGCGCCCTTGACGGTGGATGCCCCGCACTTGATCCTCATCGTTGAACGAACGTAACCTGCCGTCGCCGGACACGCCGCGTGGGATGGGATGCCGTACTACCGGTTCAGGGTCGAAGGCATCCGGTACAACGTGCCGGTGGAGCCGTGGTTCGAGCAGATCCGAGCGGGAAGGCAGTGAGCCGTCAACGTCTTCCGCAGGAGTTGTTGAAAGTCCGCTAATTCCGCGTCAGGTACCCATTGATGAACAGGTCGATGTCGCCATCCATCACCCAGTCGACGTTTGGCGTTTCGATCTCGGTGCGGTGGTCCTTGACCAATTGGTATGGCTGGAACACGTAGGACCTGATCTGACTACCCCATTCTATGGGCTTTTTCGTGTCTTCGAGCGCCTGCCGCTTCTTGTCTTCCTCCGCCTTGTGATGCTCGTAGAGGCGCCCCATGAGGATCTTCCAGCAGTTGGCGCGATTCTTGTGCTGGGAGCGTTCGTTCTGGCATTGTGCAACGATGCCGGTGGGTAGGTGCGTCATCCTGACCGCCGAGGAGGTCTTGTTCACGTGTTGCCCACCTGCGCCGGAGGCACGGAAGGTATCAATCCGCACGTCCGCCTCGTCGACCTCGATGCTGATCTCATCGTCGAGCTCAGGATAGACGAACACGCTGGCGAACGAGGTGTGTCGGCGCTTCTGCGAATCGAAGGGTGAGATGCGCACGAGCCGGTGCACGCCGCTTTCCGCCTTCAGGTAACCGTAGGCATAGGGACCGTTCACCTCAATCGTCGCGCTCCTGATCCCGGCCTCTTCCCCCTCCAAGAGATCGAGTATCTCCACCTCGAAACCCTTGCGCTCGGCCCACCGGATGTACATCCGCATCAGCATCTGCGCCCAGTCGGCGGACTCGGTTCCGCCCGCGCCGGGATGGATCGTGATGAGGGCACTCTTCCTGTCCGCCGGGTCGGACATCATCCGGCGGAATTCGAGCCCCCCGATCTCCTCCGCGAGCTTCACGGCGTCCCGTTCGATTTCCTCCAGAACTCCCTTGTCGCCGTCGCCCTCGGCAAGTTCGTGCAATTCCGCCAGGTCGCGCCAGCACTTATCGAGTTCGTCCCACGATTCGACCCAGTCCTTGACGTCCTTCATCTCGGCGATGATCCTCCGGGCTGCCTCCGGGTCGTCCCAGAAACCGGGAGCCGCCATTCTCTCGTCGAACTCGGCTACCCGGGCCCGTTTCTTCTCGAGGTCAAAGGAACCTCCCCAGCGCGGTGAGGCGCTCGCGACATACCACCAATTTCCCGTTCTCTGCCATGGGTAGATATTGCTCCTGTGCGTGCGTTGCCTGGATATCGGTCATCCGCTGTAGATGACCGTGAACACGGCGATGAGGTCCGCCTGCGATGACCCACCGATGTCGAGCATGTGCAGGTGAGTGCTCTCGAGGCTCGCCTTTGCGTTCTCCTTGAGGAACGCGTTCAGTTCCGCCTCGAGTTTCGTGGCGAGTTCCGAACCGTCCTTCACGCGCACCTGAATCACCTTCACCTTCCGCGCGGCGCGTGCTGTCGCTCGCTTCGCTGTGGCCATACGGTCGATCCTTTCAGAACTTCCTCAGTTGCCGGAGCGCTTCGTACAGGACAATCGAGACTGCGTTGGCGAGGTTCACACTCCGCACCGGCCCGAACATCGGGATCACGAGCGCACGTTCGGGGTCCGCCTCGATCCAGGCTTCGGGCAAGCCGATGCTCTCTTTCCCGAAGACGAGGAAGTCGCCCGGTTGGTACTCGACCTGCGTGTAGACTCGCTTCGCCTTCTTCGAAGTCAGCCAGAAGCGCCTATCCGGATGGGCATCCCTCAGTTCCTGGTACGAACCGTGAACCAGTACCGTAGCGTACCGCCGGTAATCAAGCCCGGCCCGCCGAACCGTCCGGTCGTCGATGCTGAAGCCAAGCGGTTCGACGAGGTGCAGCGGACAGGACGTTGCCGCGCAGAGCCGGATGATGGTTCCCGTGTTCTGGGGAATCTCCGGCTCGACGAGGACCACCTCCACCGACGGCCCGCCGTCGGGCTTCCATGCCCGATCAACGGCGACCGGTTCGACGAACGGATGTGGCTTCCGGCGTATCTGTTTGAGCATACGTTTAACGCTCGAAAAACGCAACAGTTTCGACGTGGAAGGTGTGCGGGAAGAGGTCAATCGGCTGAGCCCACCGGAGATCGTAACCGGCCCGCCGCAGCGACACCGAATCGCGCGCGAGGCTCGTCGGGTCGCACGCAACGTAGACGAACCGGCGGGCGTTCTGCGTCTCAAGCGCCGCGAGCGCTTCCATTCCCATTCCTTCACGGGGTGGGTCGCAGATGATCACGTCCGCTCCAGCCGCAAGCTCCGCGGCCTGCTCGACCGACCCTTCATGGACGATGGTGTTGCCCAGGCGGAGCTGGCCGACGATCTTCCGCGCGTCGGCGACGGCGGAGGCGTCGGCCTCGATGAGCATGATCCGTCCGGCCCTTTCGGCGAGAGTGACGCTGAACAGCCCGACGCCGCCGTACGCGTCGATCACCGACTCCCGTCCGGTGAGCGCGGTGGCTTCCCGTACGGTCTCCACGAGTGCGGGAGTGGCGTACGGGTTGACCTGGAAGAACGCCGCCCCGGAGACTCGGTAGCGCCACTCCCCAACGTGTTCCGTGAGGAAGCCCTGCCCCCAGATAACCTCGTCTCGGACCTTTTGCCGTCTCCCCGCCATGTTGGCGAGCACGCCGACAAGACCATCGCTCACGGCGCTGAGCGCCTCGGCGAACGGGCGGATGGGCGTGCGCTCCTTGAGGATGAGCCGCACGAGGACCTCGCCGCTTCCGAGGCTCTGCCGACCCACGAGGGCGCGCAGGCTCCGGGCAACCGCCTTGAAACGAGGATCGTGCGTGAGCAGTCCGATGGCCTTGTCCAGCACCGCGTCGAGGCCGGGAAGGTTGAGCGGGCACGTGCGGATCGGCACGAGGGTGTGCGTCCTTCGGGCGTAGTACCCCGCCTCGAAGACGCCGAGGCCCGCCTCCGTCGAGTACCGCGCCTTGTTCCGGTAGCCCCACTGTCGGATACTCGCGACGATCGGTCGCACCACAGGCCCATCCCACCCACCGATGCGCTCGAGGGCGTCCCTGACCGCCTGTTCCTTCGCCGCGACCTGGCGCTCGTAGCTCATCGCCTGCCATTGACATCCGCCGCAGGTATCGGCCACCCGGCAGGGAGGGGTGACGCGGTGCGCTGACGGGACAAGCACAGCCTCTGCGTACCCCCGCGCGTACCGCGAATGCACTTCGGTGATCCGCGCCCGGACCCGGTCGCCGGGCACCGCATCGCCCACGAACACCGCCATTCCGTCCATCCGAGCGAGCGCTTCCGGCCCGTACGGCTGGTCGACGACGTCAAGCTCGACGACGGAATCAGTGAGACGGTCCACCCTGGTGTTCCTCATGGTTGCCACCACAGCTCGCCCGGGGTTTCGTCTTTCGGAACGGTGAAAATGAGCGCGCCGTACAGGGTATCGCCCCGCGCAACGCGCAACCTACCCGTGGAGTCGAGGAGGAACGTGCTCGCGTACGGTTCGTAGCGCCGTTGGGTCTTGGTGATCAGTCGGAACTGGCCCAGCGCGATGCCGCCGGGAACGGAATCGTTGCCGACGATGCGCACGGCAACGCTCACATCCGCCATCGCACTCGAAGAGTCGCTGCGGCCGTACGGCATCCGGCTCACCGAGAGCGCTTTCACCTGTATCGGCGTGAGGCCGAATGCCATCGGGATGCGCCCACGCAGGCTGTTCACGACGTACGCCATGATGAGAAGGATGGCAAGATATAGCCCGATCCTGATGTACCACGAGAGCCTCGCGACTCCACGCTCGCGCCGGGCTTTGCCCAGTATCAACGCCATGGTCGAGTCCGGCCCCGGAGATGTTTCGGAGAGAGATCGCGCTCAGGTAAAACCATGTCATTGCGGAAGGGATGGCGTCAAGAGCCGGTCCGGACAGGGTCGAGCATCACCCACAGCGAAGCGGGGACTGAGTTCGCACACGCGTTCGACGAACCAACACCATCGTCAGCCGCAGAGCAAGCGTGTTGGAGGACCATCCCGATGGCGGGCGCTCGCGGCGTCGGAGTGCTGCGGCGAATCGCTCCTTTTCGGGAGTTCGCCTCAACGACGTCTTGGGAGGAACGAAAGATCCCGGAATACTCAGCCGCCGAACCGGCTCGACGCCCGACGGACTTCGCGCCTCACCGTGTACCGCCTCGCCCGTCCGATGAGACGGTGCCGCCTTCGCGCCTTCGGGCGTTGACGGTGAAGCGCACCACCGAGACCGAGCAATCGGTGCCCGACGGGTCGGAGACGGTGAGCGTCACCGTGTAGCGCCCCGGCCCGAAGTAGGTATGGCGAACGCGTACACCTTCCGTCTTCGTCCCGTCCCCGAGGTCCCACTCGTAGCGCAGGTAGCCCCGGTCCGGGTCCGTGCTGCGAGAGGCATCGAAGACGACCTCGTCATGTGCACCGCCGACGAAGACGAGCGTATCGGCATCGAACCGCGCCACGGGCGGGGCGTTCACTGTCACGAACGTCGTGTCCGACGCGGTCCCGCATGTCGCGCCGCGCTCCTCCTTCGCCGTCAGGACGACCTGATACCGTCCCGGCTGATCATACCGATGCCGCACGACCGCGCCGGTATCCGAGGCGCCGTCCCCGAAGGACCACGCATAGCTCGCGATCATCCCGTCAACGTCGTACGAACTCCGACCGTCGAACATCACCGTCGCACCGGGGCAGACCGCCTGCTGCGATCCGGCGTCGGCCACCGGGGATCGGTTGACCCGGACAACGACCGTATCGCTCGCCCACGCGTTGGCGGCTCCGGGAGTTGTCGGAGACCGTGAGCGTCGCCTCGTAACGACCCGGGGCCCCGTAGCGACGCGAGATCACGCCGCCCTCTCCGGTGGTCCCGTCGCCGAAATCCCAAAGGTAGCGCAGGATCGCACCGTCAGGATCGTACGAGCGCGAGGCATCGAAGATCAGCTCCTCGCCGGGGGCTGCCGCACGGTCTTGTCCAGCCACCGCGATGGGCGGCGCGTTCACGGTGAGCGTATGCTCCTCCGTGTCGGTTGCCAGCGGACTGCCGCTGTTGTCCCGCACCGTCAGGCCCACCCCATAGCGCCCGGCTCGCTGCCAGGTGTGCTGGACCCGGACGCCGGTGGCCTGCGACCCATCGCCGAAATCCCACTCGTACGAAGTGATCTCCCCGTCGGGATCAACCGACCGAGAACCGTCGAGCATCAGTTGCTCGCCGGGGGCGAGCACTTCTCGGTCCCATCCCATGTCGGCGATGGGGAACTCGTTGATGGTCGCGCTTGTCGTGTCGCGGGCGGTCGCCGAGCGGGTCCCCGAATTGTCGGTGACGGAGAGCACGACCTGATAGGTTCCCGGCAGCGCGTAGACGTGGGTCGTGCGGTCGCCCGATCCCGTCTCCCCGTCGCCGAAGTCCCACTCGTACCTGACAATGCGCCCATCCGGGTCGCTCGAGGCGGAGCCATCGAAGGTGAGGCCACTCGTCGAGACGTTCTGAGCTTTCCCCGCACGAGCCACCGGCGCAGCGTTGACCAGAACGTTCACCGCCGCGCTCGCCGTATCGGAGGTCGTGCCCGAGTTGTCGCGGACGGTAAGGCGCGCACGGTACGCTCCGGGTGCAGCGTAGTCGTGTTCCGCCCGAGCCGTCTCGGCACTTATGCCATCGCCGAAATCCCACCGATACGACACGATCTCGCCGTCCGGATCGCGGGAGGGCCGCCCGTCGAGAACGACAGTTTCCCCTAGGGCGACGCGGCGGTCATCACCGGCTGTGGGAACCGGATGGGCGTTGATCTTCACCGCGATGGAGTCCGTCACCTCCGCCGAGGTGGTTCCCGAATTGTCCCGCACGGTCAGGCGTACCCGGTAAAGACCCGGCCCTTTGAAACCATGTCGAGTGACCGGCCCCAGCCCACCTTCCCCGTCGCCGAAGCTCCACGTATACGAGATGAGATGACCGTCCGTATCGACCGAATGGCCACCGTCGAACGTCAACGTTTCGCCGGGAGAACCCCGATCCGGCCCTGACAGCTTCGCGACGGGCGCGGCGTTGATCAGCACACCGGCCTCCGCCGAAGCCGACCGGCAGACGCTTTCGGAGTTGTCCAGCACCTCAAGGCGTACCTGATAGCGGCCCGGGCGGTCGTACGCGTGCCCGGCACGCACGCCCGCTGCGTGAGAGCCGTCGCCGAAGTCCCACTCGTACGCGACGATGCGCCCGTCGGCATCCGAGGAAGCGGAGGCATCGAAGGCGAGCAATTGACCGACTGCGGCGCGCTCAGGACCCTCAAGACGGGCTACAGGGGCCTCGTTGATCACCACCCGCCGCGAGGCGACGCTGCGATTGTTCACCCGCCCGCTCGGATCCTGAACGGCGAGGCTGGCAGTGTACGAGCCGGCGGCGGCGAACGCATGGGTCACGCGCACTCCGGCACCTCGCTGACCGTCACCGAAATCCCATTCATACCTCAACAGGTCCCCGTCCGGGTCGCTGCTCTGGTCGGCATCGAGGAGCACCGTGTTGCAGTCGCTCAGGAACACCATGCTGAACGATGCCGACGGACGGGTGTTTGCGCGGCCGATCCCGATCGGAAGCCAGATCGGAAGCGGCACATCGCCGTCGCCGTTCACCCTCAGGTACACGTCTCCCTAGCCAGCGCCCAGCCAGACCATGGCGACCGCCCAATCCGCATCTCGCTCGTCGTCGCCCTCGACGGTCAGGCGCGTCGTCCCAAGTGCGCCATCTGCCAGGGCGGCGATGACGAGGTCGGAGCGACGGGGCGTCTCCGCGCGGACCCGTGCGCGCGAGGCGTCGGCGGTGGTCACGCTGACAGCCTGCGCGCGTTGGGGCACGAAGAAGCGCGCCTCCGCCGACTGTCCCTCATCTGTGACAAGCTCGAAGCTCACACCGTAGGTCCAGAGCTTGGCCGAAGAGACGGGGTTGTTCGCCGTCGGTGAACTGCTCAGCGCGACGTCGAACCGGTTCGCGTCGTCACCGGTCGTCGCCCTGACGGCGAGCATGAACACCGTCTGATCACCGATTACCCGTCCTCGGTTGGGAAGGAACCGGACCACCGGTGACCCACTTGCCGTCGTGAACCGGGTCCTG
>Ga0315282_10007602_pt1 | contig 17747 bp, 12 predicted proteins | sample YL17G07_20_MG_FD_203693 | JGI IMG/M metagenome (GOLD analysis project Ga0315282, IMG submission 203693) | Sediment microbial communities from Yellowstone Lake, YNP, Wyoming, USA - YL17G07_20 | ecosystem: Environmental > Aquatic > Freshwater > Lake > Sediment | place: USA: Wyoming | collected... | reverse complement strand
ACCAGAACCAAGAGAAGGCGCAAGGCGAAAGCCGAGTCAGATGCAAGTTCGAGGCCCGAGAAAAGGATGAGATTGCGGCACAAAATCCCCTTGCATCCCGGCAGCCTTTCATGGATAGGGTGGGCTTTAGCGCACGCGGAAGAGGCCGCCGACGCAGAAGGGTACCTCCGAGCGGCGGCAGAAGTCCCCCCGGCGATTGCGCCGTTTTCGACTTGCCTTGCGCACGCGCATGGGGTACCATTCAACCTGCCGACGATTTTTGTTTCACTCGCGTTCCCGGATTTGCGCCTGCGGCGTGGAAAGGGGACCTTCCATGGATCGCACTCGCCTGAAACATGCCTGTATGATCATTCTCGCGGCATCTGTTATGCTCCTGGCAGGGGTCGTCATCACCGTCGCGGCGAAGCGCGCGGACACCTCCGAGAAGAGCGTAGTGGACAGGATCATGCAGCATGGCGACGAACGGATGTTCCCTACCACCGAAGACCAGGCGGCGGTTGCCAGAGACGCCGAAACGCGCAAGGGCCAATCATCGCTTACGCCCGAGGAGATCGTGCTCCTCAAGGACATGATCGCGCATCGCGGCCCGCAGATCAGGTCAGCCATCAAGAGCGTCTCGGCCGTTCCCAACGCACTCTACCTCAAGCAGTGGCGTCGCCTCTTCGATGAATACGTCGATCAGAAGGGCGACTCCTGGGCCGAGGACACGGTCGCTTATTGCATATCGAAGTTCTCGTCGGTGAGCGACGACGACACCGTTCTGGAGCTCACCCAGCGCGCCCACGACAAGGGCTGGGACATGCATGTCCTCTACTACTATCGCGCCGTGGCCATGATGAACCAGGGCGATTACCAGAAGGCCGGCTCGTATCTGCAGGATAGCCTGGAAAGGTTTCCCAAGGCAAATCTGGACATGCAGAGATACGTTCCGATATGGGACATACACATAGCGCGTGCACGCTGTGCGTACGAGCTTGGTCATTACGAGCTCATGGCCAGCTACTACATGGAGTGTGTCAAGACGCGAGACTGGCGATCGATGGCCATGCCCGGCAAGCCCGACGAAGCCGGAATCATTAAGGCGTGGGATGCGCTTCCCCTTGACGAAAAGATCGCAAGGCTCGAACTGGATCTTGGGCTATTTGGCCGCCCTCTTAACGGGACGGATCACGAAGTCTTCAAACCGTTCATCTGGCTGCAACTGCCCGAAAGCCGGAATGTCATCGAGATCAAGCGCGCAAAAGGCAGTGTCGAGTACCTCATCCCCGCCAAAGCTCCTGATGGCAGTTCCGCTCCCACCGGCGCGCAAAGCACCGACAGCAGATAATCTTTGTCCAAGGAAAAGAAAAGGGGACATTCTACTTTTTCCCGACGCCGAGCACAGAAAAGGGGACATTCTGCTTTTTCATGGCATAACAGCTGAGTAGGGTGGGCTTCAGCCCACGCGTTCTATCTGATCCCTGACGCGCAGTAGACGTCCGAAAGCCGCATGTTATCTCCCACCAAAGTCGAACAGAAAAGGGGACATTCTACTTTTTTCTTGACGTCTCACACCGCGCGTGGTAGAAAATTACCATGCCACGAACAGCAAGAGCATCCGTAGGCGGCGTCTGCTACCACGTGATCAACCGCGGCAACGCCGGCCTTCAGGTCTTCCGGAAGGCAGGCGACTTCCGCGCCTTCGTTGATCTCATCGCCGCTGCCAACGAGCGCCTCCCCATGCGTGTGCTCGCGTACTGCCTGATGCCGACACATTTCCACATGGTCCTTTGCCCGCACAAGGACCGCGACTTAAGCCTATGGATGCAGTGGCTCATGACCTCCCACGTCAGGCGTTACCACAAGAATCATGAGACGAGCGGCCACGTCTGGCAGGGGCGCTTCAAGGCGTTCCCCATCCAGGAGGACGCACACCTTCTCACCGTCCTGCGTTACGTCGAACGCAATCCTCTCCGAGCCGCCCTGACCGAGCGCGCCGACGAATGGCCCTGGTCGAGTTACTTCGCGCGCCTGCACGGCCCGAGCGACTTCCTCGCTGACTGGCCCATCGACCGCCCCCGCGACTGGGCCGCGCGCCTTAATCGCCCTGAAACCGACAAGGACCTCGAAGCCCTTCGCACCAGCGTCAACCGCGGCGCCCCTTTCGGCTCCCCCGACTGGTCCCGCCTCACCGCCCGCCGCCTCGGCCTCGAAGCCTCCCTCCGCCCCCGCGGCCGGCCCGGGAAGGCGAAAAAGTAGAATGTCCCCTTTTCTTTTCCGACCCTCGGACCATTTCCACAATAAGGAAGCTGGGAATCCTACGCAGCGATTAGCTGCCTGTACAGCGTATGTGATGGTCCTTGTATGCGCCGGCGGGCTCGGCCATGCGGGTGTGTTTGACATGCACACTACGGCCTTGGCATTTCGGAGCGCGGTGCCGGCAGGTCTGTGGTTTGAGGGCGGGAAGAAGCGTCTCTCCCACGAGGATATCGTGCGCCTGGCGGCCCTTGCCGAGAGCACCGACGTCGCCGATCAGTCGCAGGCCCTCAGGGCACTATCGCGCGAGTTGGGCTACGAGGCTACGAACGCTCTGCTGATCCTCTTGTCCTCTAAAGATGCCCAGATAAGGCAGGGGGCGTCATATGTGCTTGGCGGCAGGCGCGATCCGCGCGTTCGGCCGATACTGTACTCGCACCTCATGGCCCTCAAACCGTTTGAGGGTGACTTCAGTGAGGAAAAGAGTATGGCCCTGAACTCGGTAGGCGATTATCCGCTGCTGGGCGGACCTCTCGAGGACTACCTGTCGACCCGGATTGGCGTGACGAAGTGGTGGGAGAACGCCGCCGATGCAAAGCGGGTGCCTGCGGCGCTTGAGGCCCTTGAGAGCATTGACGCCGCCAGGTTTACCGCGCTCTGGAATCAAACACTCATATCGTCTGAGGAGAAGGTGATAGACGAATCCTTCCTGCGTATGCCCTGTTGCTACGGGGACGCCCATAGCGCGCGCCTTCTTGTCGATCTTCTCGACAAACCGGATAGGCGAATAAAGGTGGGATGCCTCGATGATGATATCGAAGATGAAGGAGTAATGCTTCACGACGCGGTCAAGGATTCCCTCGCCTCTATGTTTCCATGGCTGTCGACGGACGGCGCGGTACAGTTCGCGCGAGCGCTTCCCGCGGACAGCAATCTGGACGATCTCTACGCCGCGAAGCTGACTGAAATCCTCAAGAAGCCTTTCGCAGGAGACGTCAATTACCTGCGCGTCAGACGTGATTTGCTCACATTCGTGCTTCGGCGCCACAACCCCAGGGCCGTGGATCTCGTGCAGGGCGAATTGACCCGCATTAGTGCTCTGCCTGCCCCTTCATTCTGGGACGCAGTATTCGCTGAGGAGATTGCTTCTGAGGGATCGTGCGAAGCCATCGAGATTCTCATCAAAGGACTCACAAGCCATGAACAGGGCGTGGCCTCAGTGTGCGCGAGCGCGTTGGCAGAGGCCACAGGCAACGATCTCGGCGATGACCATGATGCCTGGGACTGGTGGCTCACAAACGCCAAAGACAAGCTGCATTGGGACGACCATCTCAACGCCTTTGCTCCAGCGTCAGACTGGGAAGCCCTCGCCAAGGCCGCGCTCGACCGCCATCTCAAGAGCACGGGTGCCGGCGGCAAGCACTGATCCACCCTGCTACCCAAGACACAGAAAAGGGACAACACAGAAAAGGGGACATTCTACTTTTTCGTCGCATGCGGCACAGAAAAGGGGACATTCTACTTTTTCACCGCATCCGAACACCAGCAATAGACAGATGAGACGTTGCATCGCACCTCGCGTACGGAGCATACGATCGTCTCTTTACGCCGCATGTGCTCATCTGTGTGCTTCCGTGTGAATCGGTGGCCAACTTTGGTTCATAGTTTTTTCCGCGCCCTCCCCGGCCCCTGCGTGAGCCAATGCTTCGGCAGTTCGTTCGGACGGAAAATCGTCCTGAGCTGTCAGGAGATCTCGGACTGCGAGCTGGTCCCGTACGTTTCCTCCAGCCCCCCAGCCTGCGGCTACATACCGCGCACCAAGCGAGCAGGTGCGCGCGTAGCCGCCGTCCACCCCATGATCATTTGTGATCATTTCTGATCGAAATGATCATCTGCCCCCGGTTCGTGCTTCCCGCACTTTCCCACCTTCCCACTTTCCCACTTTCTTACCTCGCGCTTCCGTCTTCACACCCTTCTCACCGGACGTATAATGCGGCTGTCCTGCCCAAATTGGTCCCAGGAGATTTCACAATGGCTGCGGATCGTACCAAGGTCATTCTTGACACCGATATCGGCTCTGATATCGACGATGCGGTTTGCCTTGCTTATCTTCTCGCGCAGCAAAGGTGTGAGCTGCTTGGAGTTACGACCGTTTCCGGCGAGCCGGACAAGCGCGCGATGCTCGCAAGCGTCCAGTGCAAGGTCGCCGGAAAGAAAATCCCGATCTATCCCGGCACCGAAGCCCCTCTCATCATCGATCAGAAACAGCCCAAGGCCCCTCAGGCCGCCGCTCTCCCTAAGTGGCCACACGACAAGGACTTCCAGCGATCCGAGGCCGTGGAATTTCTTCGCCGAACGATTAGAAAGCATCCCGGCGAAATCACGCTTCTCACAATCGGCCCGCTGACAAATATCGCGCTTCTCTTCTCAATCGACCCGGAAATCCCGCAACTCCTCAAAGCGCTCGTACTTATGTGCGGCGTTTTCGAGCCGGAAAAACGCGGCCACGGGCCTTTGGAATGGAATGCGATGTGCGATCCGCATGCGACGCGAATAGTTTATAGAGCGCGTGCCAAGATTCATCGCTCCATCGGCCTCGACGTCACAATGCAGGTGCGGATGCCGAAAGATGAAGTTCGTAAGCGCTTCCAGACAAAGCTCTTGCGTCCCGTGCTCGATTTCGCGGAGGTCTGGTTCGAGCACGCCGACACTGTTACTTTCCACGATCCTCTTGCAGCGACAACGATTTTCGACGACAGAATTTGCGGATTCGAGAAAGGCACAGTGGAAGTGGAACTTGCGGACGAGAAGCTCGCCGGCAGAACGACTTGGACCGCCAGCGGCGCAGACTCGCATCACGAAGTCGCGCTGACTGTGGACGCGAATCGCTTCTTCGAGCATTACTTCGGCGTTTTCGAATAGCGTCGCAAGTCAAGTCCGCTATTCGACTTCTATCGTCGCGAGCGTCCCCTCGGCCTTCGGCGTTGTGAATTCCGCCGAGAGAATTCCAACCGTATAGAGCGGCTTGAAGTAGGGGTCTTCGGCGTAGTTGATGCCCTTCAAGTGCCAGTTCTTCATCGGCTCCAGCGGATATGTGAATCGATACGGCGCCTTGGCGGCCACGGCGTATTTCACTTTTGCGTGGCGCCCCTGCAGGCGAATGGTCTTCTTCACTTCGACAATCCGCAAGCGTTTGAGGTCCGTGACTTCGTACACTTCCTTATCGACCCTGAATGAGGCCGGGTGGAAAAGCGGGATCGGAATCTGCAGAAGGAGCTTCTTAACGTCAACGCACTCAAACGCATACGTGATTGCGAAAGCCCCGTTTGCCGTCGGCTGGAAGTTGAAGCGCACTTCGGCGTGCAGGAAATCAAGCGTGAGCTGCATGCCGCCGTCCGTGAAGCGCGCGGCCCTGCGGATCGGGTGATAGGTGGACTTCACGGGATCGTTCCATTCGGCGAAGCCGGCGGTGCTGCCTTCAGGGGCGGGGAGGCCGTGGTTCGTGATCAGCTCATCGGGGAAAACGCCGAACTTGCAGTCGACGTCGTCCCAACCAGTGAGCACGATTGCGTTTGCAAACGGCGCGTGGTCGCGCATGCGGTTGCCGCCGCCGGCGACGAGGCCGGCGCGCTTGTGGTAGAGGCTGTAGCCGCTCTGCCGCTCGGTGATGTAGACGTTCGTGATAAACCGCGGCACGTCAGTCTCGGCCGCCGATACGGCAGCGAACCATTCGCCGCGAAGGGCGACAAGGCCGCCGCCTTCGCCTTCGTGGCCGTTGAAAACAAACACATCGCGCCAGCCGTCGAGCTCAGACGGCAGCGGCTCTTCGGGACCCTCTTCAAAGAACCGGTAGCAGTCGAGCATGAAGTCCGTCGTCGCGAATGCGTACCAACTAACGGCGAACCCGACGGGGGAATGGACGTCTGTGACCCCGAGCGTATCAAGCTGCTCGCACTGCCTGCGAAGGAGCCTTCTGCCTCGCGGCGTTCTGGAAAGGGCATTCGCCGCCATGCCGGCAGCGAACGCCGCAAGATACGGCTGCCTGCCATCAAACGCGTCTATCGGCGTGCCGTCGGGGTACGCTGTGCGGATCGCAAAATCGATCCCCTTGTGGAGCGCGTTCTTGACCTCCTCGTCGCCCGAATAGCGGTAGTAGAGGTCCAGGCCGTGGAGATGCGTTCTGTGATAATTCGGCGAGGGGCCCTGGCCGCGGTGCGCTTCGTCCCAGTAGCCGTCGACCGTCTGCATCTTCGTCACCTGACGGGCGGCAAATTGCGCGGTTTGCATCCAGGCGTCGTTTCCGAAGAGCTGCCCCGCGCGATACAGAAGCGCCATGCGCCAGATGAAATGGTTCGGCGCGGTGGAGATGTAGTTGCTGATGAGCTTCATCTCCTCCAGATGCCCCGTGACCGCTTTCTGCCAGCATGCCCGGCGCTTACTACCGATCTCATTGCCCAAGATGTCCATGCATTCCAGAAGGTTGAAGGGGATCCATTCGACGCCGAGGTCGGCGCCGGAGATCTTGCCCTCTTCGCAGATCCGGTCGCCCTGGCGGAGCACCTTGTCGAGGACGGACTTATCGGCGAACCAGGGGTTATCCGGCAGATCGTTCTTGTAGAGAAACGCGAGCGGGCGCAGGCTGTGCCAATAGAGCTTATCCCTGCCGTCGCCGAGGGTGAAGATGCCTTTCTTCTCGTCGAAGTGCTTGAGGAGGAAGGGGACGTTGTTCAGGATCCGCTTGTAGTACCAGTCTTTCAACGACACAGCGCTCATCAGAAGCTCCCTTCAGGACCGGAAAACATCACTGGTGACAGGGACTCTCTCTCGTCATTACGGTCGGCGGTTTGAGCGGTTTTCTTGAGGGGCAGAAGGAAAAAGTGCGAAAGGTGCGAAAGGTGCAAAAAGTGCGAAAGGGGGGATGACCAGTGGCCGCAAGTGGGAACGCGGGACCAGCCTTCGGCGAGGCTTCATCCTTCGCTGAAGCTTCCACCTTCGCTAAGGCTTCGGTGGACAAGTCGTCCTTCGTCAAGACTTCGTCCTACGCCAAGGCTACGGACGACAAGCCGGACGACAAGCCGGACAACAAGCCGGACGACAAGACGGCTTGGCGAGAAGTGGGAACGTGCGAAGGTGAGTCGTCGGGTGGGAAAAGTGGAGAAGGTGGGAAAAGTGGGAAAGGTGCAAGAAACCTTGAGGACACTGCAGGCCACCGATGCACGCAGATGCACACAGATAGAGATGTGTCATGAAAGTCCTGCCGGATCGCGGCGGCTTGCGGTCAGTACCGAGCCTTACCAAGCGCGTGCGCTGAAGCACACCTATGGACGGCTCAGTTGGAGGGATAGAGCAGGTCGGTCGGGCTGGGTGCCGTGCCGGTCGAGTCGAGTTGAGGAGTGCTTGGGGGAGGCGCGGTCACAGGCATTCGGTCAAGTTCTCTGATCCTGTTCACGATGTGCTCATCGGCTTGTACAGTGAATCGACAGAGCGAAGGATCCCATTTGAGGTAGGGGCGCGCGGCGGTGTACCAGCGGGTGAGCCTTTCGCGCCAAGCGTCGCTGATGAGGCTGTGTTGCGCCACGACCTCTTCCGCCTTGTAAGCCGCAAACAGCTTCTTGCAGGCTTCGCGCTCATCGGGGTTGGGGAAGACCTCCGCCAGGCCTCCTTTGGGTACGTAGTTGTTGTTCATCTGCGGAAAGAAAGCCCAATAAGCCATCAGTGGGTCGTAACCGCGACGCAGTTCGGCGTTCCTGAATGCTACGGCAGAAGCGGAGGCCATGCCAAGCCGTTCGTCAAGGTCGTATCCATTGTATCGGTTGAGCCAGCGCATAACGCCGTTATCGAAAGCCTGGAGATCCTTGTCCTGAATCCTCTTATCGAGCAGATGCAGGATGAATTGCGGATAAGGTTCATCCGCGATCTCTTTCTCGAGCAGTGCCACACCTGTGCCTGGCTGGCAGTACTGGGAATCCGGACTTACTGGAAGCACAACCATGAATACGGTGCTCGCCTGCGGCATGAGCTTCACGAATTTGATGCAAGACTGGATTACTCGGGGGTCGTTGAGGCTGAACATGGCCCGCAGTGCCCAGTACCGCACGCCGGCGCCCTGGCTATTGTCATCGAAAAGCTCGATAAGCGGTGGAAGCGCCACATCCTTGCCAAGATGGATGAGCCGCTGTTCGACGGGATGGTGTATGAAGAATCCACCTTGGCTGATCGAGTAGAGTTCGAGAACGTCGGACTCTGTGAGCGGACTTGCGGCGGTGCCCGCTTTGCTGCTTCGATATGCGGAGGCCTTTCGGAATATTGCGCCCGCCCTGTCAGCCGAAACGCGCATGTACAGGAGCCCAGCGCCAAGAGCGAATGCCAACGATCCGGCCAGTGCGAGAATCATGCGACGTATTTTGCGAGTCATAAGGAATCTCCGTTATATGATATATCGGCGCGGGGAAGGCTCGCAACGTCACTCCTGTCTCCCGGTGCCCGGCGCACTATTATACTGTGAATCCTTCTGCCCATGTCCAGTCCCTTGCGCGTGAGCCGAGGTCCGGTGCTCGCAGGCAGCAGAGAGGGTGATCAGGAGGACAGGTGAGCAACTCGATGAGAGGCAAGAGGCGGGGAAACGGGGCGCAGGGGCGAGCCGCTTGTGCCTGCGGCACCCGGGCAACGAGTTGTCCGGGCTACTGCCTGTTTGGAGGTGGCACTGTACGGAGTTCGAGAGTCGGGGAGGATTCATCGGCGCATCGTGCTTCGTCAAGACTACGGACGACAAGGAAGGCGGCCACGCAAGGTGGTACGCCTGCGGCGGATCTCCGACGAACGTCTGCCCCGCCGACGCGCCCGCGGCGCGGGAGCAAGCAAGGTGATCCGCCGACGGCGGATCGGGATAGTCGGGCGCAGCGAGCAGCGCCCCTACGCTGTTTTCAACGGAGCACGAATGTCCCTTTTTCTTTGCCAGAAGGGGGCAAGAGGAAATAGGGTGTGCGTCCCGATTAGCCCCCGAAACATGAGAGCGCCTGTCTCTTTATCGGGAGCGAATGCGTTCCGCAAAGGGTCCTCTGCCAAGAAGGCGGCACTGATTGCACAAGACGGAAATGCATTCCAGTTTGTAAACAAGTAAGGGGATCAGTTGGCCTTACACAGACCCCGAGGAGGGTGGCATGGACAATAGAGCGGCACCTGCGGTAAAGACCGCGCTGGGATGGTCAATCGCGCTCAGCATACTGATGATTGTGGCGGGGCTTCTGGCCATAGTCTTGCCGCCGACGGCTGCGATCGCTGTCACCCTGCTGGTCGGCTGGCTGCTCCTCTTCAGCGGGATGGCCCATCTGATTTTCGCCTGGCAAGCGTTCAGTGCCTGGGGAGTCGTGTGGGAACTGCTCGTCGGCGTTGTCTATATCGTCGCCGGCGGCTACGTATTGATGCATCCCGTGGCTGGCATGGAGGTCCTGACACTGGCGCTGGCGATTTATCTGTTTGTGGAAGCAATTCTGGAATTTGTCCTGTCGTTCCAGTTGCGGCCGATGCCCGGTTCGGGTTGGCTGCTGGTAGATGGAATCGTCACGCTCATCCTTGCGATCATGATCTGGAGGACATGGCCATTCAGCAGCGCATGGGCTCTGGGGACGCTTGTGGGCATCAGCATTCTGTTCAGCGGCATTTCCCGCCTGGTGCTTTCCCTGTCTGCTCGGCGGCTGGCAAGCGAGCCGGCGAAATGACGGGGCGCAGAGTGATGAAAGGGCGACGTGCCCGCGCAGCCCGGGCGACCGGACGGAACGGAAGTGAAAGCGTAGTCGCCCCCGGAAACGTGGTCTGGTGACCACGACATAATGGAGGAGAAAAACTATGGACAAGATGATCGTGAGCGTGTTCAACGACGAAACCAGCGCCTACGAAGGCGTCAAGGCTCTTTGGAATCTCCATGACGAAGGCAGCATCACCGTGTACGCGGCGGCCATCATTGCCAAAGACTCAAACGGCAAGATCAGCGTCAAGCAAACGGAGGATCAGGGTCCCGCCGGAACTGCAGTCGGACTGGCCACGGGAAGCTTCATCGGGCTGCTTGGCGGGCCGGTCGGCGTTGCCATTGGAGCAACGACCGGCGCTCTTGCAGGTTCGTTCTACGATCTGGCGCAAGCCGGCGTTGGCGCCGACTTCTTGGACGAGGTTTCCGCGCGCCTCGCGCCGGGCAAGACGGCTGTAGTGGCGGAGATTGACGAAGAGTGGGTCACTCCGGTGGATGCTCGCATGGACGCCCTCGGAGGAGTCGTGTTCCGCCGCGTGCGCAGTGACTTCATTGACGATCAACTCGAGCGAGAGATGGAGGCCGACGACGCCGAGCTCGAAGAGCTGGAAGCCGAGTACGACCGGGCCGTTGGCGAAGCCAAAGCCAAGCTTCAGGCCAAAATAGACGCCGCCAGGAAGAGGCGGCAGGCTCGGCGCGATCGTTTCAAAGCGAAGGTCGAGGCCATCAAGGCCGAAGCAGAGTCCAAGATCAGATCGCTGCAGGAACAAGCGGCGAAGGCAAAAGGTGAAAAGAAGGCAAAGCTGGAAAAGCGTATCGCCGAGACGCGCGCCAGGCACGAAGCGCGCGCCGATAAGCTGCGCAAGGCCTGGCAACTTATCAAAGAAGCGGCGGCGGTCTGAAACGCTTTATCGAGCTTCGTCGCCTGAGATCAAGCCGAAGCGCATGCCGTCGGTCGGGAAGGCGGCATTCCTCTCAAGGAGTCCTTCTCGACATTAGCGGGCAGCGGTGAGCGGTTTTCTTGAGGGACAGCTGGGCGCTGTGTCGGAAAACCGCGCGGCGGTGAACCACGGCCAAGGTGTGGCACAACGTAGGCAAGCAGGCGGCGGGAGAGCCACGCCCAGTGCAAGAGGTGCGGAAGGGAAATGAAACGAAACGTGGGCTCGCGAGAAATCGCGAGCCCGCGGTGTCTGGGGGCAAGACTGGGAGAACGTGGAGGAAGCGAGATGTGATAACCGGCGCGGAAGGCGGCGCCGTAAGGTGGTCCGCCTAAGGCAGATCCGCCCCACCAAGCGCGCCTGCGGCGCGAGGACGAGCAAGGTGATCCGCCGATGGCGGATCGGGATAGGCGGGCGCAGCGAGCAGCGCCCCTACGATCGCACAGACAGGAGCATCTTGTAGACGACCGCAGTTGCTGCATGCGGAAACACAAGGCGGCACGTCCCTCACCCTACCCTCTCCCAGAGGGCGAGGGGACTCACGCGCACTATGCGCGCGTGTAAGGTGGCAGACAGGAATATCTGCCCCACCACGGGCGCACAGCCGTGCGCCCCTACGTCACTTCGACGGCGCTCATCGGATGCCAGCCGTCGTCGAGGATTTCTTCGATGGCGAGCTTCACACGCGGCGTGTCCGTCGCGGGGTCGACGATGGCGATGTCGACGTGGGCGAGGCCGGCGGAGAGAGACTTGGGGACGGAGACCTTTTCGGAGAACCACGTATACTCGGGAAGCCATTTGCGGACGTCCTGTTTGGAGTGGACGATCGCGGACTTTTTGCCTTGGCGGAAGCGGTAGGCGAGAGAGTAGGGGCGGTAGAGGGGCGCGACGCCGACGTTGTCGATCCAGAGCTGGAATTGGGCGGTCTTGCCGCGCGCGGCCTCGATGGGGAGCGTCATCTGACGAAGGACGAGGCGGTAACCCATGCGGCGGTTGAAGGCGTCGATCTTATCGGTCCAGGCTTCGGGGATGTAGCTGGACTTCGGCATGAAGACGGAGAGGTGGTATTTGTAGCCGTGCTCGATGATCCAGTCGATATCCCAACCTTCCTTGTACCAGTGGCCGACGGTCCAGCACGTCTCGAGAGTCACGGGCGCGGTGCGCCAGTGGTCCTGGACGCCGTTGGTGAAGAGGACCATGGGGTACTCGTCGAACATGTGTTTCCAGTTGAGGCCGTCTGGGACGGTCGTCTTGGAGAGCGTGCGCATATCGCCGTAGCAGTCGCCGCGCCAGCCGAGAGGGCGGTCCATCTTCGCGGCGTAGGTGCAGCCGTGGGTGCCGATCATGAGGACGAGATGGGTCTTCTTGAACGCCTTGAGGTAGACGTCCATGAGCTTTTCGGCGGTTTCGTCGGAGGAGTTGCCGCCGCATTCGCCGCAGGAACCGCCGTAGGCGGCATCGACGGACTCGATTGCCGGGTGGCCGTCGTAACGTTTGCCGAACTCCTTGATGAAGCCGCCCCAGTGCTTGAGGTATAAGGGATCGTTGTGGTCGGGGTCGACGGAGCCTTCGCGCCAGGGGGGCGTTTGCTTCTTTCCGCCCAGGGCCCAGTACCAGGCGGGCATGCTATCGCCGACGTAGGGCTGGATGCGCATCTGGAGCGTCTGGCCGCGGAGTCGCGCGGCCTTCAATGCGCCGTCGAGGATGTCCCAGCGGAACTTGCCTTTCTCGGGCTCGATGACGGCCCAGATCCAACGGCAGTAAGAGAGCGTGGTGTCCGGGTAACGAGGGTTCTTCGAGTTGCCGTTCCATTCGGGGAATTCCGTCGGGCCGTCCTTGTCGTTCCACATCAGGCCGGGGAAGAGGGGATCGCCGTTGAAGCGCTGGAAGGTCGTGGTGCCTTTGTGGGGGTTGCCGAGGTATTTGAAGGTCTCGACGGGGCGGACGCGCTGGATGACGGCGTCGGGACCCCAGAGGATTCGCGGCGAGAGCGATTCGCGTTCGACGGTCTTTTTGGACATTGTGGAGCCTCCTGTGTGTGTTGTCCTGCGCATAAGGATAATGGGCGCGCACCGTTGATGCAATGAAGGATGTCGTTCGAATGCGCTCAATGGATTTCCACGGCGATCGGTAAGCTCGGCCAGACAAGAAACAGAAAAGAATGATCATCCGCAGATTACGCCGATTACGCAGATTATTGGGGGCCTGCTGGTGCTACTCAAGCTCTCATGCCGCAACAGCGTCTCTTGCCAAGAAGCAGAGTGATTGTTAAGAAAGAAAACGACCGTCACTTGGCGGTACAGAGAACCATTCGATTTCGAACGGGCTGATGAAAGCAGGGAGCGGCGACTCGGCGCTCCGGCAAGGGCAGCCACGGGGGGCTGCCCCTACAAGTCATGAAGGCGTATAGAAGCAGCGAGAATATGAGGCACGGGGCGACGAACAAACTCATTGGCGCAGGTGCCGCGGCCGGTATAATGCCCGGACTGTTTGTGACATGGGTTGCCGCAGAGAGGCGGCGGAAGTGTGAGGAGAATTCATCGATGACGAATCAGACACCACAGGATGGAGTTCATGCGCTTGTTCCGCGGGAGAAGATGACCGAGGCTGCGCGCAAGCTAAGAGACAATTACGCGCGCGTGCCGGGGGCGCCGTTTTACAGGCGGGAGTTTGGATGGTACGTGATGGATCGCTGGAAGCGCGAGGGGCACGTGAAGGAGGGCGACGACCTCAGCGCGATGTTCATGTTCGACGAGCGGGCCAAGCACGATCTCGGGCAGTTGGGATGGTGCGAAGCGGCGTTTGTGCCGGAGTTCGAACAAAGGATCGTAGAGGACCGCGGCGAGCACGAGGTGGTGCAGGACAATGCCGGGCGGCTGCTTTTGTGCTTCAAGGGGCGCAGGGACGGGTTCATGCCGGAGTACCTGGATCATCCGGTGAAGGACATGGAGACGTGGGAGCGCGACGTGAAGCCGCGTCTGGATCGCAAGAATCCCAAGCGCTTTGAGACCATCGAGACGCGAATGGCAGAGGCGAAGGCCGATGCGGCGAAGGGGTTTATCGTCACGCAGAACGTGATCGGCGCTTACATGTACCTTCGCAGCCTCATCGGGCCGGAGAAGCTGTTCTACGCGTTCTACGACATGCCGGACCTCATTCATGAGTGCATGCAGGCGTGGTACGATCTCGCGGACACGGTGATCGCGAAGCACCAGAAGTACGTTACGATAGACGAGATCTACTTCGGCGAAGACATCTGCTACAACCACGGGCCTTTGATCTCGCCGGAGATGATAGACGACTTCCTGATGCCTTACTACAAGTACCTCATTGCCAACCTTCGCAAGCGGCAGATCGACAGGTCGCGACACCTCTATGTCCAGATCGACACCGACGGCTACGCGGTGCCGGCGATTCCGATATACCGCGAGATCGGGATGGACGTGATGTCGCCATTCGAGGTCGCTTCAGGCTGTGACGTGGTCAAGGTCGGCAGGGAGTGCCCCTGGCTGGCGATGTTCGGCGGGATAGATAAGAGGGTGCTTGCGCGGGGCAAGAGCGCGATAGATGAGCACCTGGAATACATTCTGCCGGCGATGCGCGAGAGGGGCGGGTATTATCCGACGTGCGATCATGGCGTGCCGGAGGAGGTGGCGTTCGAGGATTATATGTACTATCGAGAGAGGGCGGTGGAACTCGGGGGATAGGCGCGGCCACTCGGCCGCGCGGTGGGAAAAGTGGGGAAGGTGGGGAAGGTGGGGAAGGTGCAGAAAACCTGAAGAACCGGAATTGGCCACCGATGCACACCGATACACACCGATGAAAAAAGCAGGCTGAAGACTCCCGATAGATCGGGATTTTGTTCCGGCTGAGAACCGAAGCAGACTTGGGCTTGCTGAGGCCAGCAGGTCGAGGGCGCTGGCGCGACAGACGGTCCGGTGGCGGCGGAAGCCATAGCCAACCGCAGAGGCCGCAGAGGCCGCAGAGAACGCAGAGAAAAGCGTCAGCCACTATCAGTCACAGAGTCACGCAGATGGAGGCGTTTGAGGCACAGTGCTTTCATGTGCTTCATTTGATGCGTACGCCATAATACGCGAGCAAGTAGTACGCTACGGCTTCGGGGCATGACTTGAACTTGTGAGCATCCCATGCCTTTCCGTGGTCCATATGGGCGGTGAAGTATTCGCCGCCCTCCTGCCACAGTACCAGTATGTCGTGTCCCTCCGGACCGGACGAGTGATTTTCGAAGTAATCCTCGGCCTTCCGGGGGTGCGCTTCGAGATACGCGGTCGTTTCCTGCAGAGTGACCGTGAGGTAGTGCCCGTACCTGTAATGGGCGCGTTTTGGAAGCCTGCTGTACTTTTCGAGAAGCGCACGGATCGAGCTGTCAAGCATCGCTTCTATCTGCTCGTAGTGCGGGATGGGCCGTCCGAGCGTACGATCGTATAGTGCCCAAAGCGCCGTGCCTTCCTGAAGATTCAGGGCCAGGGCGAGCGCGAGGGCGGTTACTTCGCTGATAGGATCGACCACGACACGCCCCGACTTGGTCAAGACAGGCAAACCGTACATCACGCGGTTCTTGTCGTCCAGCAATTGTCCCCATTGCAGCGACGCATCTTTCTTCATGAATATCTGACCGACGTATATGCCTACGTCGAATGCAATGGAACGCGTGCGCTCCGTTAGAGTGTGATGACTCAAGTCTTCTATCATGGGGCGGCCGCGTTCCTGCGAATTCTTCTTTTCCTCCCAAGCCCGTGGCTCTATCAGGGCATTCGCGGCGAACCAATTCCCGAGGGCCCCTAACGAGGAAGGCCTGAAATCAGCCTTCCATCTCCCGTACGCTTTGGGTTCTCTGACGGCTTCAGCTAACTGAGAAATCCGTTGAGGGATGGCGTCGAGGAAGGATCGCATGAATGCCTGGAGCTCATCCGCGGACATCGCTTTGAGCTCGTGGGGATATGGCACATGGACTATGGAATAGGGCATAGGCAGTCACTCGGGTATCGGGCAGATGACTGTGTGCTGACCACGCGATCATTATGCCGAGGCGGGTCGGAAAAGCTATGGGGAGCGAGCCATGGAGCGGGAGAGTGAGCCTTGAGGTGCGGAGAGTGCAAAGGGTGTGAAAGGGGGCGCGCCTGCGGCGCGGGAGCAGGCGAGCAGGTGATCAGGGGAGCAGGTGACAGAGAAGAGCGGGATCAGCCACCGATGCACACCGATTCACACCGATGAAGAAAGGCTGGCGGAAAAGCAAAGGTAAGGTGAGACTGGAGACCGGAGCAAAGGCATCAATTGATGATCGGCGCATCGTCCTTCGCCAAGGCTACGGACGACGGGCAAGGCAGCGCCGTAAGGAGGTCCGCCGGATGCGGATCCGCCCCACCGAAAGATGAGATGTAGTCCGGCGGCGGGGCCGGGATGCAGATACAGAGCACACTGTGGAGCGCTCCCTCACCCGGCGGCCAGGGGCCGCAGAGCAGTGGAACAGTAGAGCAGTAGAGCAGTAGAAAAGACAACGTCAAAAGATCTCTCCCAGAGGGAGAGGGGATTCCTGTGCGCCACGCGCACAGGTAAGGCGGCAGACAAGAATGTCCGCCCCTCCAGTGGGCGACTCAGCGAGTCGCCCGTACGATTTCCTCAAGTCACACCGATGTGTGTTCTATTGGGTTGCGGTTGAGCCGGCGCTGGCACCGGAGGGGCCGACGACGGTTACTTTGTTCATGACGACGGGGGTGAGGGGCTTGTCGCCGGGGCCGGTTTTCACTCTGTTAATGGCCTGGGTGACGTCGAGGCCTTTCACGACCTGGCCGAAGATGGTGTAAGTGCCGTCGAGGTGCGGCGCGGGGGCGGCGGTGATGTAGAACTGGCTTCCGGCGCTATTGGGGGCCGCGGTCTTGGCCATGGCGAGGATGCCGGGCTTGTCGTGCTTGAGACCCGGGACGACTTCGTCGTTAATCGTGTAGCCGGGGCCGCCCCTGCCGGTGCCGGTAGGGTCGCCGCTCTGGCTCATGAAGCCGGCGATCACGCGGTGGAAAATGAGGCCGTTGTAGTAGCCCTTGTTGACGAGGGTCACGAAGTTTTTCACGGTGTTGGGGGCGAGGTCGTCGAAGAGCTCGACCTCGAAGTCGCCCATGCTGGTCTGGAACAGGACGTGGGTGCGCGGCCCCTTGGCCGCGGGTGTCTGAGGAGTGGACTGGTTAGTTGTTGCCACCGGCGCCTCCTGTGTAGTTGCCTCTTCGGCATGTTCGCCTTCATGCTCATCGTGAGTATCAGTATGCCCCGTCGGCTGAGGGGCTCCAGTGAAAATAAGGACTATCGCGATTGCGGCGAGCACGAGAATCAGCCCCGCCATAAGCGCTATCCGCTTGTTCATTGCTGACTCCGCTTGAGGGTGACCCGGCAATGAGCGCCTTTCCGGCAGGCGCATTGAAGCCAAGAGTCTACTCCCGCGGGGGGTGCAAATCAAGAGCGACATTGCCGGTCAGGCTGAAGGCTGAAGGCCGAAGGAACTGCGAAACCTGTCTCACACAGATTCCGCAAGTGCTGCAGGGGACGATGTAAACCGAAAGGGCATCTCGCCGCAAAGAAGCCGGGCCCGCGAGTGATTCTCGCGGGCCCGGCGGTTAGAGCCTGAGACAGTCTTGCGTTACAGCGGCAGCATTATGAAGTGGCCATTCTTGCATTTGGCCGTGCCGGAGGCGTTACTGGTACGGTAATCCTGGTCGAACACCCTGGTGCCTGTAGCGAGGTTCTTCACGTCGATGCAGCTGTTCATGATGTAGTCGCCGGTGGCCTGGGGCGAACGCATGGGATTGGCCTCAGTCGTG
>Ga0315282_10007601_pt1 | contig 17748 bp, 25 predicted proteins | sample YL17G07_20_MG_FD_203693 | JGI IMG/M metagenome (GOLD analysis project Ga0315282, IMG submission 203693) | Sediment microbial communities from Yellowstone Lake, YNP, Wyoming, USA - YL17G07_20 | ecosystem: Environmental > Aquatic > Freshwater > Lake > Sediment | place: USA: Wyoming | collected... | reverse complement strand
ATTAAAACTGCTCTTCTACGTGAAACCATCAAAAATTCACTATTTTTCGCTTGTTTTATAGTTGGACTATTAAAGCTCTATGATGTAGCCAAAGCCGTAGTAGGGTTCGGATTGATAGGAGACCTAGCTGTGAGCGTAATCCTCATTTTGATAGGTTTAATATACATGATACCAAATATGTTTAAAGGGAAACAGGATGATCACGCAAAAACAGATAACATCCCTTCTCATTCTAGCTAGCGCACTCGTAGGAGTAGCCTTCGCAACCTACAATGTTTGGCTGGCATTCACACAACCCAACACTGCCTATCGCAAAGTAGAACCGTAAACCTTTTTATTTCTACTACATATAATGTAATTGGTGAACTGAATGGATATAGGATCGTTTCTCGGCGGAGTCGTAGTCGGATTCTTCGTGGGAGCATTAGTCTTCACTGTCACGGGCAGAGAAGTCACAGGAAGAGTAGCGAGGGCAACAGGCGAAAGAATAGCATACCACGTAGAACCAAGATAGCTGATGAACAATGAGTCAGCAAGAGATTCCACCGTGGGCTAAGACTCTACTATATATTGGGTTGCCGATAGGCGCCTTAATAGTAGTGTACAAAATCGTCAGTGATTGGCTTAGTGGACCATTAAATGGTGTCAAAGAGCTTTGGCAACAACAATACAATGACTACATTAAAGAACTCAAGGAGTTCAGCGAAGAAACAGGCGGAAACTTAACTTCAGAGCAACTGATAATACTCGACCGTAAAGAAAAGGCAATGAAGCAAACAGAACAAACCTACGTTCAAATAGCCCAAAATACTTATGGCTTGTTAGCTACATGCTTCGGAATTGCCGTAGCAGGATTAATCGCATATGGTCTACTGTCAAAAGTAGTAAGTAAATGGCAATCCAAGACGCAGGGGCAAGTGCAGACTACAATAGGGCAAGGATATATCGCTGCCTTAGCACTAGCGGACGATTTAGCAGAAAGAGGCTATACAACTCAGGCTACAGTTCTTGCCACAACCGTAAGAGGTCAATTCAATATACTTCACGCCCCATTTATGCAGACTGAAATCACGCGTTTCCAGAATTTGATACCCACATTGACTGGTTGGGAGTTATTCTATGCCCAATACATGGTCAACGCCTATACTGTCGAATTAGCAGCCATACCAATATGGTTCACATATCTTCCACTTCCTCCCATCTAGACAGGTGAATCCTTGAACGATACAAAAATACTACAGTATCTTGGAATCGGAATCATAGCTGTCGGTATTCCCTTACTATTATGGAAACTCGCTAGTCGTCCATCGCAAAAGTCGTTGATAATTAGCGTGGGAGAGGGTGGCACCACCGACCCTGCTCCTGGAGTATACACACAAAGTTCTGGCGAAAATGTCACTATCCAAGCAATACCCAACACCGATTATACCGTGGGAAAGTGGATTTTAGATGGAGTCGAAGTCGCCAGCGAAGTAAACTCTTATACTGTAACCATGAACCAAGACCACACATTAATTATTACTTTCTGGTATCAAGGTCAACCTCCCCCAACATATCCCCAAGCCATAATCTCAACAGGACCAGTCAGTCTAACCTCAAATTACCTTGTAGAACATGACGGCGTTTGGGGATGCGTCAAAATACATTCAGCAGACCAAAATTGGACGATGGATCAACTTGTAACATTACCAATGGAGTTCAAGGTTATAGATGCTGGTGGACTAGGAGTACCCTCGATTGACGTAGCCTTGTGGGCAGACTCTCCCGATGCCTCTCGTTATTCAGGAGTCACAATTCTGAATGGTGAGGTACACCCATTCGCAAACCCGCTCATACTAAAAACAAATTCAGAAGGAATTGTAACTGTGAATATGGGCTACTTATACGGTAAAGGAGACAAGTTCAAGCAAATTTGTGCGGACGCAGGAATTGGAGGATGGATACTCTCTCCACTTGGAATACCCATTCCCACAGGACCAGTTTGGGATGGATGGTGCCCAAGCATCCTGCCATGGGTTAGCGTAGTCGGAGAGGGAATAAGCGGACAAAACTTGCCAACCCCATATCCTAATAGGGTAAATGCACAAGTCGTCGGAACAACATTGATGACCGCAGAATATATACATGGAGGCTTCCATATAAAATGGTTAGGGTGAAATTATGACTCAAACATTAGTTTCCCAATGGTTTAACAAGCTCTCTGAAGCAGAGAGGAACCTGCCTCTTTTAATAGTCAGAGGCATAGCATACACTCCACGAGCAACGTACGATGAAGTCATGCGTAACTCTCCTGTGGGCAACGAGCTTCAAGCCTTGATCGAGCGTGGAAGCTTCGGAACAACCTATTCAGACGAGCAGACCATAGCTAAGTTGCGCTTAACTGAAATTATGCGAACTAAACCAGAAAAGCCACTATTCGCAACACTGAGCGGAAAAGTCTTCACTCCAACCGAATTACTGCAAGAGATCCAAAACAACACAGACATTGGCAGACAATGGGTCGAGAATGAGAAGTTGCATATGAAATTAATAGTTTCGATGCGATAGGAGAGAAACGATGCCAGCCCTCCTAAACACATTTCTATTCGTAGAACCACACCAACATTATTTGAACTATGCTAGTTTAGTCTTGCATGACATTATTCAAGCCAATAGACAAGGAGGGCAAGTAATCACAGAACTAATTGCAGATGATGCAACCCCAGAAAAAGTAAAACAAGGGCTATCCGCACTACAGCCAATCGTCTTCTGTCTAGCGGGGCATGGCAATGTAAATGTGGTATCGGTAGAATGTACTGCGGTTCTTTTCTACGCTGACAGTTCAGATCTCAACCTGTTTAAAGACAAGATAGTGAGTCTCTGTAGTTGCTTGACTGCTAATGAGCTCGGACCTGCCATCATGGATGTTGGTGCAGTAGCGTACACTGGCTACAAGGAGGAATTCTGGTTTTTCATTGGAGATGAGCCGAACACGACCCGAGCAGTACAAAGTCCCTTTCTTGCCGAATTCCAATTAGTAGCATCGCTTCTCAGAGGCAAAACTACAGGCGACGCAAGAACAGACCAAATGGCAAAATACGATGAGGAAATCACCTATTGGGTTAGTGGAGGTGGCAAGGACGACCCGAATAGCATGGAGCTTGCACGGATACTTGAAATGAACAAGAGCAACACCGTTTTCTTGGGAGAATCAGCCGTGTCTCCTAGCCCACGCCTCGCCATCCAAATATCATCCATTCCACTCATCTTTGGGTTTGCCTACCTAACACTCGGCTACCTAATCAAAAAAACAAAATAACCAAACGAAAGTTTTAATAAAGCATAACATACATTATTATTTAAGGTGAATGTATGCATACGGTTGAGAAAAACCTATTGCTTGGAGCTTTTGCGACAAGCCTTGTCGATGCTGGACTAGAAGGATACTTCGCCTATACTGTTGCTAGTGGCACCCCAATAACGACAATGCGAGGTCAATTCCCCTACGAGGAAATTCATCCAATGATACCGCCAGTAGATGACTGGATAGCGTGTGCCTTATTCCCCGCAGGCTTATGGTTCATGGGTAAATACACCAAAAAGGATTCTCTCATCCAAATGGCCAAGGGCGGTGCCATATATGGCGTGTCCGAGTTGCTAGGTCAGACAGTTTACAGAGTAGTGCGTCAAACTCAACCCGCAGCCGCACGTTACTCACTTGTGAGGAGATGAAAACTTGAACTTTCCAATTAAAATAAACCCAGTTGAAAAGAAACTATTGCTCGGCGGATTAGCCACAAGCCTAACTTTCTGGGCTGACAGAACCATGCAAGAATTATACCCTCAATACCCAGCAGAACTAAAGCAAAGTTTGGAGCCACACTTGCCTAATAACGGAGACATCATAAGCTGTGCAGCTCCCCCACTAGCTTTGTACGCTGTTAAAAAGGTTGGAAAAAGCGAGAAAGTAGCCGATTTAGCCTTCGGCGCAACCTTATATGGCTTTCCACGCATTCTTGAGGCGACTATAGCAACAACAGCGTGGGTTGAAGGTGAGAAAGCACGACCAGCAGCAAGAATCGCTACACCAATGGCACAAACCAGATACACAACTTCAATACCCCAAGCGACAAGAGTGGCAGTCACTCCGACAGTAGGAAAATACAGACTAACCGCCTAGACTTTCTCTTAGGCAACTTCCACGAAAATCTTTCCCTCTTTTAGCTTCCACACTAATTTTGTTCCATCTTTTATGCCAAGCATTTTCCTGACATCTGAAGGAACTTGAACCTTTCCTTTCTGGAAAACTTTTGAAATCGCAATGATTTCTTCCGTTATATGATACTTTTTTTCTATAGCCGATTCCTCGTACTAACTCGTAGCTACTGATATATGTTTATACGCACTCCATTTTTAAGCTTATTGAACAAAATGTTTACCGAAAAATACAAGGAGGATAAGCATATCGGACAAGGATCGTATGTAATTTGCGAATGGGATTCGATACAAAAGGAATTTCCTAATTTCCAACAGGCGTTTGCGAACTTAGAGTCACAGTTAATTAACAAGTGCAGTGCTGAATGGGCGCCTAGAAGCTTTGGCGCGTTAACTCCAAATTCTAACCAATATGGCAGAACCACAATTTTACCCGCTTTATTCAACGACCATACTGGCACTCAAATGGACTCTACTCATCGAACCTTAATTCTTGGCGGTGGAACTTGGCGGCAACTATTCACGGTGCTTGGGCATCAAACTTTAATGACGGGTACAAGAGCGGGAAACACCATACCAGAAGACTTTAAAATAGCCCTTGCAGGATTCGCATTTCCAAACAAAAATCAACATTTGACAGAGATAAAGATGCAGATTGGAGACCGCAAGTATGGCAGAATCGACTTAGAAGAAATGTGGGTATACAATAAACCTGCGATAATATTCGAGGAAGGCTTCGTTATAGATGAAGAGGAAGCATTCGACCTTTATGGCTACATTGAAGGACCAATTCCAGTCGCTCATGATGGATTCACAGGTGTTTACCAACGCATAGTTCCAATAGGCGCAGCGTACTTTAAATTCTACGACAAGGTAGGCGGGGCTCCTGGTTCCACAATATAGGAGGAATGACAGATGCAAACTAATGGTTATGTAATATGCGAGTACGAAAAGGTGAAAGAACAGTTTCCAGAGTTCCGTAGCATGATGGAAAACTTAGAAACTACCCTACGCAACAAGGCCTTAGCAGATTGGTCTCCCCTGAGATATGGTGGAATCAAGCCAATGGCAGGCGAGTTTGGCAAAACGACAATCATGCCTGAAGTATTCACTGGCTTCTTAGGATTCGGAATCGGTACTCAGCTTATAACATGGCACCAAGACTTCACACTCACAGGATCACGAGTTCTAATGACTGGAAACCAAGTAGGCGGAACCATAGCAGAAGACTATAAAGTGGGGCTGGTTGGACTAGCCTTTTTGGACAAAGCAATCAGGGTAAGCGAAATAAAAATGCAGATTGGAGACAAAAAACTGCCACGAATAAACATTGAAGAAGCAAGAGTTTACAACAAACCAGCAGTAGTCTTCGAAAACAGCTTCATACTAGATGAGGAGACAGGGTTCGAACTAATAGGCTACGTAGAATCGCAGGGCTATCAACGAATCAAACTGCTAGGCATACAACTGAACAGGGTTCCCAACAAACTGCAAGTAACAGATACAGGAGCAGCAATCTCTTAAGGAGAGGATTTGAATGGTTGAAGTAATAATATCTAGACGTGCAGACCACGTAGGCTATGGCGGTGGACAACCCATCATACATGTACACGGCATCCGCCGAGAAGTCTTCGGAAACGAAGTCGCAATATGGGTCGCGGGCGAAATCAAAATTGCAGCGAAAGAAGTAGTCTTTGCAAAGGAACTACTCTTAAACACACTTCAAGTCTTAGTGCTCACTCCAGAACATGGGGTACACTATCCGTTCTGGGTTTCCAAATGGATTTACCACAAGGGCGAATACGGCAACTACGCAAGCATCGACATTTACGAGAGTTCTCTCGAAGGCACCGTACACATATACGAAATGTTATCTAGTGGACGCCTCCAAGAAGCAGTTACAGCACCAAGCACATTGCCATCAGACGGAAGCCTCTGGCTAGACTTCTTCGCACTCGGAGAATAGTAGCAAAGCCCAAAACCTCGAAACAACAAAAAATGAGGTATACAAATGGCAAATCTAGACTGGAATGATTGGAGCGACGGCTGGATACGGGAAGGCTACTACATAAGCTATCTGCGAGATGGCATTCACTACTACGAGTTCGTAGTTCAAAGAGACTTTGCACACTGGGAATATGACTGGCATGAAACAATCTCGGCGCTTGCTGACAGCGGACCAGAAACAATAAACAACATTGAAATCACAAGGGGCTACGACGACAAAACGAACACGAACCACCTTTGGCAATTTATCTTCGGCATAAAGGGTCAAATACTTCTCTATATTGAGTTGCCACCAGACATTCATAGACACGGAATAGCTAAGATTCCAAAACCGAGTTCAACAAACAGGTATGTCAGCCACTTCGAAGAGTACATGAGTCCCTTCCATGAACCAAGCTTCATAACAGAACACTTCTTGATGCGTCCTGAATGCGACAGATTAACCGTTTCCGCTTATAACCCAAACGCCATCGACCTAACTCCAAAACTCAACTTTATGATTGCCAAGCTTGTAACTGAGAGGATAGGAACAGTCGAAAATGGCATACAAAAGCCAACAAGTGCAAGATGGACGGAAACAATGGATAAGCTCTACAGACGACTTATTCCGCAAAGACCGATAACGCTGATGCCCGTCAGAATGCCCGCAGAAGCACCTGGAGGAGAGTAATAGCACATGGTCGAACTAACAATGAACATGAAGAAAGACATTGGCTTACAACGTGAAGTAATGGATGCGTTGCCATACGCTGTGGTTGGCGGAGCATGGGAGGGTTCATTAACAAGCTTTTTACATTTGAACTCGGACTTCAACATACTGCTAAACCACATTGTTCCAGCAGGACACCAACTCAAAATATTGTTCCTCAGAATATGGACACAAGAAAATACTGGTGCAATATTCTCAATAGTACAGACAAACCCAGCAGCGTTAGGACAGACAGGAGCGACTGAAGCATTCCCTGTAGTAGGAAGCGTGCCACCATATGTTGCTGGAGCAACAGCCATCAGAGACTACCCAATGTTAGAAGCACAAGGCGCAGAAGTTCTCCGCGGAAGCTTAGAAGACCCAGTACATGTACTCGAAGGAAGCATAGACTTTAGACTTCACGGACCAACACCACTAAACCCAACAGGCAACAAATACAGCTTAGTCTGGTGGGGAGTCGAGAAAATTCCTGAATAGCTAAACTGCTAATAATTCCCCTATTTTTTTTGTTTTTTCGCTCTATCGAGAAACGAAGAGTTTTTAGGAAATTATGGGTGCTGAGGGAAGAGCTTAATACCTGCCAGATACACTATTCATTCTAGGGATTTGATGATAGCTCGACGTGTAACATGTAGGGGATGGACCAAACACACCTCAGGCTACGGTTATCGAATACCACTACCCTTACGGATGAGCAAAGGCTGGATTCACAGAACTATAGTTCAACTACAGTAGTTTCATTTTAATTTATAAGGTTTTATCCTCACGGTTTCCAAAGACATATCCTGAGTTAAAGCAACCGCATCTGGATTCTCGCTGTAGTATTCTTCCAAAGTTAAAGGTTTGACATTTGGAGAAGTTTTCCTTGCGAGTTCAAACATAGAAATTTTGTTTTCTCCACAAATATGAACTATTCCAGTAACTTCTTCATTAACCAGTTTCAACACATACTCAGCAACTTGGTCGGCATAGAGATAAGTTCCCCACCTATTCACAAACGCTTTTGCGTAAGGCCAAGATCCTCTCTCAACAAAATTTGTTCTCGCAATCAACCAGTTTTCTAAGCCATTGTTTTGCACTAAGATTTCGCCAACCAATTTTGTTAATCCGTAAAAGTTTTTGGGGTAGGGAAGATCCATTTCTGTGTAGTTTCCTCTGTCGCCCCTGAAAACACAGGCTGTAGAAATAAAGGTGAAATGTAATGAAGGTAAGAGTTTGGAGGCTTGTAAAATGTTCCGAGTTCCTTCAACGTTGACGCTCCAGCAACGTTCCTTCTCCTTCTCGGCTCTTGCCACATTCGTATAGGCTGCACAATGTACAATTGCCTCTGGGTTAAACCTTTTGACAACATCCAGAACATTATTCCTTTTTAATAAATCCATCTCCTCATGGGTTGGCGCGTAAATCTCTTGATTTAACTTTTTTATCTGCTTTCCAAGGCGACCTGAACCACCTGTTAGGAGAATTTTCAGAGCGAGCCACTCTCCTTTAACAACTTTCGTATGCCTTCAGCAGTAAGTCTCTCAGCATTTTCACTCGTAAATTCTTCCCTTATTTTTCCAGAGTTGTAGGTGCCATAGGGATGAATAATGTAGTAGCCATTTTTCTCTTCTGCCCGTCTAAACTCTTCCTCAGAAACTAAGACTTCATGTATCTTTTCTCCAGGTCTTATGCCCATGGTTTCTAGTGGATAATTGTCTCCAGCCATAACCTTTGCTAAGTCAACAATCTTACATGATGGAAGTATGGGAATGAAGATTTCTCCTCCTTCCATGTGTTCGGTAGTATAGAACACTAAACCTATTGCCTGTTGTAGAGTTATGAGAAAGCGAGTCATGTCTGGGTGAGTTAAGGGAAGAGGTCTTCTTTTTTGTATGAGTTGCCTAAAAAAGGGAACAACTGATCCTCGGCTACCCACTACGTTTCCGTAACGGACGGAACTGAACTTTGAGCATTCAGCTTGAGTTTGAACCCACATTTTCTCTGCGAACATCTTGCACGCACCATAAATGTTCACTGGTTGAACTGCTTTGTCTGTGCCTATGAAAACTGATTTTTCCACCCTGTTTTCTATCGCTGCTTTTTTCACGTTCCATGTTCCTAAAATGTTTGTTTTAAGCGATTCCATAGGGAATTTTTCGCAGACAGGAATAATTTTTAAAGCGGCAGCATGGTATATAACATCTACGCCTTTGCTAACTTCGCAAACTCGTTCATAATCCCTTACATCTCCAATCATAAACTTCAGTCTGTCATCTTGAATTTCTCTTTGCATACCAAGCTGTTTCTCTTCGTCACGACTGAAGACCCTTATTTCGCCCACGTTCTGTTTAAGAAGTTCTTTGACTGCGATATGACCAAAACTTCCAGTTCCGCCAGTTATTAAAACGCTTTTACCTTTCAACATCTAAGTTTTCTTCTCTCCTCAACCAAGTTGAAATGCACTGGAAGATTGCAGAATTTTGTCCAGAAATCGGGGTCTGTTGCTAAACTGTGGAGTTCAATGTACGCATTGGCTAAGCGACTTTCCGCTACTGGAGCTGCTAGGACAAATCTAGCTGGGAAATCTATTGGTCCATGATCCATGTGCCAATTGGGAACAGAATCTTCCATGTGGAAGAATATTCCAGCTTGGTTCATCTTCTCGGCTGTATTATCACATCCTGCGCATCTGTGCATGGCAATTCCTTTTTCGTCAGTCCATCCAGCCGCGTCGTACCTCTCGTCGAAACCGTTGATTTTAATGTAGTTTTCAAGATAGGTAGAAGCGTTAGCTGGACGGTAGCCAAGATGCACCGTTATAGGGATTCCTTTATAATTGGAACAGTTAGGTCTGGGTACGTTTCCTTCACACCCAAGAGTTGTTATGTCGTCGGGTCTCTTTTCAAACGGAATATAGCTGAGAAAGTAGGTTGGTCCTAAACAGTGAAATTCTTTGCCCACTTTATTTAAGAAGTCGTAGTGGTTTTGAATGAAGTCAGGTTTAAACCCTATGAAGTCTTCAATCAGAACAACGATCTCGCCGTTAGCGTAGAGAAGACCAGTATTATAGGCATTGCCGTAGTCTACAATAGTTCTCGGAAGCGGATTCCCATTCATGTCCTTTTTGGTTTTGGGACGTACATGGATAAGGTTTATGTCGTGCTCTTTCACCCACATTTCAACTAGGTTATGTCGTTCATTTCTAAACTCATCTACTAGGACAAGTTCCCATGTTCCATTGAATCTTAGTCTTTTAGCGTGGTTCAATGTTATGTCTAAGCCATCCCATCTTTTCGTTGCAATAATTAAACTCAAATTAACTTCCATTTTTTCACCATCTAATCACTTCTTTTCGGCATATATGAGACCATAGGTGTTATTAGCAGCCGTTGCTAGGTGAGAACAATCAAGTTTGTATCCATATTCTAAAAGAAAAAATGTAACGTTTTTGACAAGTTCTGTATTATGAACCTCCATCGAGATGAAGGGGCTATAATTCTGTAGAATATGCTTCGCCCCTTTTAGAACTTCCAATTCCGACGCTTCTACATCTATCTTGAAAAAGTCGACTCTTCTGTTTACTACAGAATCTAGGCGGGTTGTTTGGACGGGAACTGTTGATTTGAACTCGGAGAATGGATAAAGCCTGTGTCCTCCAGTATTGTCCGCAACTTGATAGAGTGTTTTAGAACCTTCTGAACTCCAAAGTGCTGTCTCAAAAATTTCAACATTTTGCAGGGACTTAGTATTTAACTTCAAATACGAAAAGTTTTCAGGTTCAGGTTCAAAAGCATAAACTTTGCCTTTTTCTCCAGCCTGTAAACTTGCCTTTAAAGTAAATACTCCAATGTGTGCGCCAGCGTCAACAACTACGTCGCCGACATGTACAGCCCTTACTATTTCATAAGACTTGTCAAAGTAAACTTCCTTAATAATATGTGAGTCTACAGTGTTTTCTCTCCATTTCAACATCCGACTTAGCACAGGGTCGTTATGTGCAAGTTGGTCATATACATGCAACTTTCATCACTCTGCGAAAGATGTTGGAATATATTCATAGTCTAGCATCATTTTGTGTCTATCACGTTCTCTTAACCATTTAAGATGCCAGATAAACATTTCACTTAGAACAATACTCGGCCATTTATCGTAATGTCTTCCTTGTCGATCGTAGATGTTGCTTATTCCAATTGTGAAGTACATTCCTTCGTTTTTCCAAAATCGTGGTGCCAAAAATGCGTGTCCACCCTCTTTTTTAAGTGCACGAAGTTGCCGTTCCAACATATATTCATAAGGGTTGATGTCCTCTGGTACGGGGCTGAAAAGTTCGCGTGCTCGTGGATACTGAAGCATGGGTACAAAACCGACTTCTACGCCCTCTGCGTTACGCACTCTTTTAAAAGTCGCTTCTATGTCCATAGTTGCAATTTCGTCATCATGTAGCTCATACATCCATTCACCATCATTCAAGTGCTTAATCATAAAAATGCGTTTAGCTAGTTCAGTTTCAAAAAAATCTTTACAGGGAACCCAAACAAGTTTACAGTCTAGCTTAAGAGCCTTCACAATCTCCTCTGTTCCATCTGTACTCCAAGGAACATCCGTGAATTTTTTCATGTGTTCATAGGCTCCATCGAAAAGCCATATTTCGTCAACATATTTTTGAATTGGCAAGATTGAAGCAGTTATGAACTGGGCACAATTCCAGACTTGAGCTTGAGCAACTATCTTAGTCACCCTTTCCACCAAGCCCCCGTACCAATTCGTTTCGTAAGTTCCTCTTTCCTGCCTTGTAAACTATTAAAAAATTGTCTACAGTCACCTACATCGTGGAACCCAACTAAACCTCCTTTCCGAAGATACGGAGTGTAAGCCTCAAAGTCTTTTCTGACGGATTCGCTGTCGTGAGTGGCATCAATAAAAATGAAATCTACAGGCTTTCCATGTCCATAGTTTGGATCCATCAAGGCTTTTTCAACTTGAGCAATCGTAGTTGAATCTGTGGAAACTCCGTGAACTAAGACTATTTTTCTCTTGCTATCTTGCCAGTTCCAAGCAACATGGATTTTTGGGTCGTTTCGGTCTATGGCGATTAAAAGACCCCCTATAGGTAAGAGTTGCTCCCAGAATTTGAGACTGCCACCCACATACACACCTATTTCCATAATGGCTTCGGGCTGTGTGGCTTCAGCCTTGTTGACTAACCAGTAAAATTCGTCGATGTCTTGCTGAGTCGCACTACTGCTACACAGTATCTTATCAAAGGCTTCCCTATCCAAATGTCTTCTCCCTCATTCCTCTTTATTTTCAAACATTTAATCTTTCCTCTCTCAAGTTGAAGATTGGCTGATTTTCTTTCCAGTAATGGAAGTGAGGTGACTCTTCCCATAGAATCGGTTCTCCTTCAAGAACACCTGTCGCAAACTGTTGCAGGCTGAACTGTTTAATTTCTTGAATAGCTTCGTCACTCAGAATGTCGCTGTTGGCTCTCCAACGTTTATGCATCCAATTATACATCATGATGCTATAGTTGTCTTTGAAAGCCCTATTATAGTGTCTAGTGTCAGGCCCTTTCCAATCAGCTACTACTCTAATCCCTCTAAGTCTATGTTCCTCGGTGAACAGTCTTTCTGGAATGGCATAGTGACAGTTCTCGATAACATAGAGATGTTGATCTAAAACATATTTTCCATAACCGATTAACGCAAGTCGCACCCCAATCTCCACATCTTCAAGTCCTTTAGAGCCGTCAAATAACTCGTCGAAACCGTTAATTTTCAAGAGGGCTTCCATGGGCACAGCACCATATTCTCGAAACCAGTTTGTCCAAGTGTAAGTGATTTTCCCTGTGGAGCTTTTATCTAACTCATCCCATCTATGGTCACGGATTAATTCATTTTTTCCATCATATAGAGGTTTTCCACCTTTGTTGTATCGGAAAACTGCTTGAGGCATAAGCCCCTCCTTATGCCAATACCAATAATACTCCATCGCTTGGGGCGAGAACTCACAACAGTCAGCAGCGAAAACCACCAATTCTCCATCCGAATAGATTATTCCCTTATTACGTTGTTGCACATTGTTGTATATTCCATGTTTAAGCCACCGACTTTCCTTAGAAGTGAAGGGTATATGTTTTACCTTAAAGGGCAAATCTGCGTTTCTGAAGCGCTCTGAACGTTCATGATGTAAAGCATCTACAACGACTAACTCAAAGTCCATCATGGTCTGCTTCTTAAGGCTTTCAATTGTCGGTGTGAAAAGCTCCCAATCCTCCACACCCATCATGGCTCCATAGCTTTCCCTGCAAGTGGTCAACACAATACTTATGTTAACCATTCTAAATCCTCTCCAACACAATAACCGTGTTCAACATCCAGTTTTTCACTATTGCAGGATCTACAAGGGAAAAAAACCAGTTAACCACATCACGTCGAGGCAACCAATCTTCTCGGTCAAAAAGCTCATACCAGAAAGAGTTAGGTTGCACAGTAACATGCCCTGCGACTGCGTTTCCTTCTCGTTCTATCGGAATGGGTTCGCCCTTTTTAAGAATGTAGCCGTCTTCATGAACCCCCGCCCCACTTGTGCCTCCGACGGTTGCAATTTGAAGAAAAATCCATTTCTTAGCAACACGAAACATCTCGTTGATGACAAGAGACAAATCGTCTTCATAAATATGTTCTAGGAGATCTAGCGCAATAACCAAATCAAAACTACTGTACTTGTATGGCCAAGGCTTAGTGGCATCATGAACCCTCAACCAGTCAGGCTTACATCTAAAATAGGGATTCGAAATAGCCCATTCACTATAATCGAAACCCTCAGCATCTATTCCAAGATCTCTGGCATACGTTAGAAACGTTCCTCTGCCACACCCAACATCTAACATGTTATTCGGGCTGAATATGGTTTTCCAAGCTTTGGCAATCTCTTTAGCTCCCAGAAACTCTCCTGTCGGGTTAGCGTAACTCCAAGCATCAATTGACCCGTTTGAACGCTTAAACTTCTTACCCTTTGGAACAGCAAAGTATTTGCGATCATAATAATCTTTTGTAAATTCCTTTGGAATGTCGCTCGTAGGTTCTCACCAAAAGTCTTAAATGAACTGACTCTGTAAATAAGTGTTTCTGTGTGGAACAAATGTCCCAAATTGAAGCTGAAAAACTACCTAGAGACATTCTGGAAAAGGCTGTTCCACTTAGAAACACAGCCAAACTCATATTTATAGCACTATACACTTGTGGAAAACCAACTACAGCAACAGAGATTGCACAGGTTTTGGGGAAATCAAGGGCGTATGTTCATATGCGACTCATCCAGCTATGCGATAAAGGTCTAGTGAGGTCAATTTCTGAAGGTAAAAGGCGTTTCTTCGAGGTTGTCAAATGACATTAAGAATATTGTGGGCTTCGGACAGAATAATCGGAGGCAGTAGTGCATACACTAAGGTTACTTACCAGATGTGCACTAGACTAGCCAAACTAGACTGCAAGGTTGCCCATGTTCCGATGGGTAAGGCTAATAGGATGGGCATATGGACTTACGAGAATGTAATGATATGTCCTAGTGGCGATCATCCATTCGCAGAAGACATTTTGCTGGATCATTATGTTGACTTTAAAGCTGATATGCTTGTACTATTGAAAGATATTTGGGTCTTAGCGGAAATCCAGAACTTCGCCATCAACTATGTTCCGTATTGTCCAATAGATCATAGTCCTGTTAGTATATTGATAACTTCTAAGATGCAAACGGCATTCAGGGTTTTAGTTCCCTCAAGGTTCGGAGAAAAAGAGTTGACTAACGCAAACGTTCAGAATGTCAGATACCTGCCACATGGGGTATCATTAGACACATACCAACCCTTAGAAGAGCATCGGGCTGAATGCAAGAAACTATGGTTTCTTCCAGAAGATGATTTCACAGTATTAATAGTCGCACGTAACCAAGCAAGAAAAATGATTCCCCACATGCTAAGGGCGTTTAAACTATTCAAAGAAAGAAATCCAGACGTGAAAAGTCACCTTTTCCTATGGACCGATGTTGCACCTTCAAGTGGAGAAACTTATGAAGGTGCATTAAGCATGGGCGTTGGAGATTCAGGCGTTAACTTAATACCAGAAATATTGCAGTTGGGTCTAGACAAACATGCTTTGTGGCCAGACAGAAAGCTGATTAGGCGTGGGATACCCGAAAATTCTGGAATGAATTTTAAGGGCGGATGGGACATGAATAAACTCTACAATGCTGCCGATGTACTATTGGGAACGACGGGGGGAGAAGGTTTCTTTTTGCCTGGACTAGAGGCTCAGGCTTGCGGAAAACCCATCGTAGTTACTGACTATGCAGCGGCACCAGAAGTGTGCGGTGTAGGCTTAACTGTTCCTGCGTCCGACTATATGATTCTAAACACTCCTGGAACAAGATACGCTGTGGCAAACTTGGATAAGACTGCTGATGCCTTGACTAAAATCATGAATTCTGACAGAAACAAGCTTGCAAGAAGAGCTAGGGCTTTTGCCGAACGATTTAGCTGGGAAAACATTATAGAAAGATACTGGAAGCCTTTCCAAGAAGAGGCCGAGAACGAACTTAAACCACTCATTACGAAAGAAGGGAAAAAGACATGGGCTTAAAATCGGTTGGTCTTATTACTACTTGGCATGTTAGGTGTGGTTTGGCCAGTTATTCTGAAAATTTAGCAAATGCATTAGCTAACTTGGGCGTCGATGTTTACATCGTTAAGATACCAAGGTTTGGTGCCAAAATACCAGAGATTTTTCAAAGGATTATAAATGATATGCCAGCCAATAAAGTCGATATACTCCACTGTCAACATGAATATGGAATTTGGCAAGGGCTTGAAGGTGGATTTTACGGCGCACTTAAGGCTTTGGGCAAGCCTATAGTTACTACGATGCACGCTGTTGGAATTAAATCTGAAATTGACAGGATAATAAGCCAAGTAAGCAACAAAGTCATAGTTCACAATCAGTTCATGGCACAAAAATACTCGTTTCCAAGCGTCATAATACCTCATGGAACCCTACCCACTAAATGCCCGCCCCCCGAGCAATGCAAAAAAGCATTAGGCTTTGACCCGCGAATGCCGATAGTCGGATACTTGGGCTTCATAAGCGAATACAAAGGCTTAGAAGTCCTAATAGAAGCAATGGCGAAAGTGCCAAAAACGGCGTTACTCATCGGGGGAGGATGGCACACAGAAATAGAAACAACCTACATCAACAAACTTAGACAAAAAAGCTTCGACTTATTACCTAACAGGGTTCAATGGTTAGGCTTCGTTCCCGACGAAAAAATGAGCACAGCATACGGAGCCATGGACATGGTAGTTTACCCATCCAGATATTCTACTGAAAGCGGAGCCCTACTTACCGCTATAAGCCACGGAAAAGCCGTGATAGCCAGCAACCTAGCACCATTTAGAGAAAAAGCAGACATACTATGGACATTCAAAGACGCAGATGACTTAACCAAAAAAATAAGGAAGCTCCTTAGAAACGCTGAAGTTCGCAAAAACCTTGAAGAAAACGCTAAAAGATACGCTCAAGAAAATAGTTGGGCAAACGTGGCTAAGAAACACATTGAACTCTACGAAAGCATCCTTGCGGATAAACTAAATTAAGCGAAACTACCCTTCTATCCACGCACGAAGAGTACCAAGAGCAATATCCGCTTGTACCCAGAACATGAAATGTCTTCTATGGAATCTCATGTAAGTGTTTTGGGGAATGAAGTGTTGCACTCTACTTCCTCCTTCAAATCGTACCCAACAGTCTTGATCCGCATAGAATAGTATGTCTTTTGCTTCGAATGATGGCAATTGTGCTGGCCAAGTTGTTATGCCCAGTGCTGCCAAGAATGGTAGCATGTGTGCTGGGGCTGCGGGTTGTCCGTGTGTGAAGAGTGTCCATCCTCGTTCGAAGTTGGGAACGGTTGGGTCGCTGAGGTATGCGAATGTGCCTACCACATAGTAGTCTTCTGTTGCCGTGAATGGTATCCCGTTTAGGAATGTGACTCCTGCCACACGTAAGGATGTGTAGTCGTCACAGTCGTAGTGACGCTTGAGCAATGCATACTCAAGTCCACCAGCAATATTGTAACTCATTATTCTTTAGCCTCCGCAAACTGTGCTGGTCCAGTAGCTAATAGGGCGGGGTCAATCTTCAAAGAAGCCTTAGCATCTTGTAGTCTTCGCAGACTTTGAATGAAAAGAACCTTGTCGGTAATGGCTATAACTGTAACACCAGCCGAAATGTAAGTTGATACTTGTGTACTTTCAGGTGCTAAATAAAGACGCATATGTACCGTTGGCACATAGGGTAATGTTGCACCTTGAAATCCTCCCGAAAAACCTACCAAATAGTAGATGCCCGCTGTAGAATATGGATTTGGTCTAAAATACCTCTGAATCCAGCCACTAGGATCTTGGGCGCATGCAGTAATACCTCTATATGCCTCTGGGTAAATTCGTCCCGACCTTTGTTGTAAGTCTGCACCTTGAAAATCGACTATTAATGATCCATAAGCATCATAGGTTAGAACATCTATTAAGAGTACCCAACCTGATTCGGAAACTGAGAGGAGATCTAGCGGATCAGCTCCCCTAATTACGTCACGGGAAACAACATGGGTTTTATATTCCCATCCCTTCAACAAAGAGAGTAAGTGAAACTCGCCAAGCAAGTTACTTCGACCTCGGTATTGCTTCTCTCATCTTCTTGTTTAGTTCGTCAGTCATTTTTCGCATTGCTTCCGCCATTTTAGTCCTATCTACTAGACTCAAATGTGGCACCAATCTATTATTCTACTGAAGCACTTAAAATCTTTAT
>Ga0315282_10007600_pt1 | contig 17751 bp, 10 predicted proteins | sample YL17G07_20_MG_FD_203693 | JGI IMG/M metagenome (GOLD analysis project Ga0315282, IMG submission 203693) | Sediment microbial communities from Yellowstone Lake, YNP, Wyoming, USA - YL17G07_20 | ecosystem: Environmental > Aquatic > Freshwater > Lake > Sediment | place: USA: Wyoming | collected... | reverse complement strand
GGTCATGGAATATACTTTCCTGGCAGTGTTTGGGGTCATGGTTGGGGCAGCGGTTGGCAGGTATGCTTCAGATTTGTTCGTCCCTTTTTTCCGTTTCACCGGCGAAGTTGGAATTCCCCTTCCGCCTTTAATCCCCATCATCGCCAACCAGGAAGTGTGGAACTTGACCATCACCTTCACTTTAGTGATCATTCTGGCGGAAATCGGTGCCATTACTGCTGCTCTTCGCCAAAGGCTGGCTCTACTGCTAAAATAATTCCACAGGAGGGTTGGAATCAAGCGTATCTGGGTTGGATTAATCGCCTTCTGCGACAGAAAATGGGCTGCTCCCTGCATGTTTTCTATCCTGGCAGCCCTTTTCTTGTGGCCGGCTGTGATATACCCGCACGAATTTCTCTCCACCCCCTTACCTCAGGCTACCGATTTTCTGGTCACCCACCTGCCCTATGCCCAGTATGTCCATTATAGCTGGATAAATTTTCACCAGATTCCGCTATGGAACAGCCTGCTCTTTTCAGGCCAACCCTTTGCTGCTGACCCGCTATCGGGATATGGTTATCTACCCAACTGGCTGGGCTTCTTTTTCCCCGTCCCCGCTACCTTCAACCTGCTTTTTTGGCTGCACCTGACCTGGGCTGGCTGTGGCGTTTATTATTTTTTGAAAACTGAAGACCTGGTGTCAGGAGCGGCTTTTCCAGCCGCCGTAGCATTCATGGGAACACCGAAACTGATTGCCTATATTGGGGTAGGACAGGTTTCATTGGTCTACGCGGTGTGTTGGACACCCTGGTTGCTGCTGGCTGTACGCTGGATGCTGCCTTCCGGCGGATGGTGGCGCGGTTTGCCAGGCGCAGCCTGCCTGGCCGTGATCACCCTGGCTGACGTCCGCTGGGGCTTCTTTGCCGGACTTCTGGCTGTCGCTTACGGGCTTACCCGGGTGGAATGGCGCAAAGCCGGCCTCTGGCGTGCTTTTCAGGCATTGGCTACCCTTGTCATATTCGAGGTGATCCTGACGGCCAGCTTGAGCCTGCCTTTGATCGAATTCATGCAGGTTTCGCGGCGCAACAACCTCAGCCTGGAACAGCTCAGCCTGTTTTCCATTACACCCTCATCCTGGATTGGCCTGCTGGCGCCCCAAATGGGGGTGATCTACGAGCTGGTAATTTACATGGGTTTAGCCCCACTATTGCTGGCGTTGGTGGGCCTCAGCCGGCGCAGGTGGTTTTGGGGGATTGTGCTCCTGGCGGCGGTTCTATATTCCGCCGGGCAAAGCGGATTCATTTTCCCTTTATTGACCTCCATCTTACCTGGATTGAGCTGGTTGCGGGTACCTTCGCGAGCCTGGTTCATCGTTGCTCTGGCAGTAAGCCTGTTGGCCGGGTATGGGTTTGATCACTTATTAAAAATCCCTCCCACTCAGGTTTATCCCAAAGTGTTGAGGTATTTACCAATTGCCGGCAGCCTGTTCTTCATATTAATTGCTTCAGGGCTGACTATTTTATCCCACCAGTTCTTTACAGGTATCTGGACACTGGCGGTCCTGTTTCCCATGGCAATGCTTCTCCATCGTCTCTTTGCTACCGGCACGTTGGATACTCAAGTTGCCCCATTGGTCCTTACCGCCTTCATCCTGGCTGACCTGCTGTGGGTGAATTCATTTGAACTGGCACATTATCCGCTTCCCGCGGCAACCCCGGCAGTGGAATGGTTGTCCCAGAAGCAGGCGGTAGAACTATCCCGGGTTTATTCACCAGATTACAGCCTACCGATGCCCAACCTGCTCCAGCAGGTCAATGGGGTTGACCCCCTGCACCTTGATAGCTATGCGAATTTTATCCGGCGTGCCAGTAAGATCAACGGTGGAGAATACAGCGTCAGCCTGCCGGATATTTACCTCGACGCAAACACCTCGCCCCAGGTGCGGCAAGCTGCCGCCTTGCCGGATGCGAACATGTTTGGTCTGTTGAATACGCGTTACCTGGCTGCCCAAATCGCAATCAAAGCTCCAGGCTGGAAATGGGTGCAGGATTTTGGCGATGTGCACGTTTACGAAAACACAAAGTTTCGCGGGCGCGCCTGGCTGGATGGCGGTGATGTCGCCATTGATCTATGGTCACCCGATCGCATTGTCCTTCAAACCAACGGCGCGGCGGGCGAATTGACCCTCAGCGAAATTGCTTACCCCGGCTGGCAGGTCAGCGTCGATGGAAATGCCAGGCCAGTCAAGATTGTGGAGAGCCTGCTGCGAGCGGTGGATGTGCCGGCCGGCGCTCACCAGGTTGAATTCGTTTTTCGACCCTGGCGGGTTTACCTGGGCTGGGGTTTATCCTTTTTAGGCTGGATTGGTATCCTCGGATCATTTATTTTCGTCTGGCGCCGATGGCAAGTCCAGGGAGTTTGAGCATGGCTGCGTTTATAAGGATATGGCACCGTCTGGATTTTTTATTTCCTGAAAGACAGGTCTTCACCCGTAAATTACCTATCTGGCAAAGCCTGTTGATGTTCGCCGGGCTGACCGCACTTTTTTCATTGGCAGGCAGCTTCTTACCAGCGAATGGGTTTATCGGTTTTGATTGGGTGAATTTCTTTTCAATCCAGCGCATCGCCAGCTTCCATCCTCCCTGGACGGTCTATGCGGTTGCCCCGCTGACCTGGCCTTTATTAATTGGCTTGACACTTGCTTCCGTGTCCTTTGCCGCTTTCATGCGCTCAAGTCACCCGATCAGCGCGGCCGCTACACTTTTATGCTTACCGGTTTTATGGACGGTTTTCCTTGGCCAGCTTGAAGGGTTGGTTTTGTTAGGGCTGCTGGGACTGCCCTGGTTAGCCCCACTGGCATTGATCAAACCGCAGGTATCGTTTTTTGCCTTTGGAGCTCGCCGTTCCTATCTGATCGCACTGGTGCTGGTCATTGGTGTTTCCTTATTGATTTGGGGGCCCTGGCCGCTGCGTATGCTGTCTGTAGAAAGTTACTATGCTGAAGGACGTTACCAACAAAATATTGGCCTGGGCTGGTGGGGTTTACCGCTTACCCTGGCAACGGCTTGGTTTTCAAGGGGTGACCTGGACATGCTTATGCTTTCAGGAGCTTTTACCACCCCGCACCTGATCCCTTATAATCTTTTACCCCTGACTCCGGCTCTGGCGCGCCTGCGACCGCGCGCCGCTCTATTGGGCTGCTTCTTCTCCTGGTTGCCGCTTTCCGCCAATTATATCGGCCCCTTTGGCTGGTGGTTGGGCTGGTTTTTTGTTGCCTGGTTGTGGCTAAACCTGGCAGCCCGGCGTTATCCACACGCCCGTTTTTCAGCATGGATCAATAAATTGTGAACCTCAACCTTATTTTGCCGGGCATTCTACGGATATATCGTTGGTCTTGTCTGGGATAACCTGGCTACGACATACGGGTCGCGAAGGGTTCAAACGGAGGATTTCCTGATCCCAGTTTTCGGCATTATCCTGAATCGGAGGCAACCGCAGGTCGGGATAATTATGACTGAGGGTCTCCTGGTACCAGGAAAATTGAGTCAAAGGCACGGCAACGACACGTAAATCCGGGCGTTTTTTAAGTCCAAAATGATAGTACCATAATGGAAAAATATCCCCATCATCATTTGCCAGCAAGATAGCATTGGGTGGTGCAATCGCAAGATAATTTTCGATAAAATGAGTCGCCTGCATATCCTGGCGCGCATCGATTGAAGGCAATATAAAAGGTGCCCTTGCAACGAAGAAAACTGTCAGGATCAAAGCACCCCAAAAACCCACAGGGCGGGTCCACCATTGCAAATTAGCCAGCCAGGCTGCCCCTATTCCTATCCAGGCGCAGAATGCAAACCAGGCAGGAATGAGATAAGAGGTGGAATCAATCGTATTGTAACCTAAGGCGAAAATGGTATAGGCGGCGCACACCCACCACAGCAGCCAGCGCAACGGCGGTTTGGGGAGGGATGCCAGAACCGCACCTGCTATCCCCACAAACAGTCCAGGGATACTGGCTTGCTCTAAAAGCAAACGCGCCAGCGCCCCAGACCGTTGGACAAACTGTAAGAAAGGGGTTTTGAAAAGAAAGGCCTGATACGGATTGCCGGTGATCAACCAGATGAAACCTTTCCAATTCTGCGGGTTACCCCAGTTTATTGGTGGATAATTCCTGGCGCGCAGTGGAAAATAAAGGTAAACCAACCCACCGGCTGCCACGAAAAGGATTTGCACCACCAAAAAACGAACCGGCATGCCTCGCTTCCTGGCAAACCAGAGTGCAGCCAGACAGGCGGGCGCCATCAACACGATGGTGATGTGGTTACCAAGCGATAAACCCGCCACAATTGACAGGAACGAAAGCAGAACTTTTTCCCGGGCGGTTTGTGGCTGGCGGGTGATAAGTGTCACCCACCAGATAACTGCCACCACAAACAATGCCTGTAAAGCAAACACATCCACAATAAATGCCTGCCCCCAAACCAGGGGAGCTGTACCCCACCCGATCGCAGCGCATAAAGCGCCCAAAATCGCATACTTTTCGTCTTTTAGAATTACCTTTGCCAGCCAAAGAAAAAACAGCCCGGCAGCCAAAGCCGCCGAAATACCCGACATAAGCGCTACTCGAAAATAGGGCGTGCCAAGCGGGATCAACAGGAAGATTTGCCCTAACAATGTGAAAGTTGGGTAACCCGTTGGATGAGGTATTCCCCCCGTAAGGATGGCAGATATGTAATCTCCATCATCACCGCCATTATTTTTATTGACCAGATGATCAGGAGTGACTGAACTATACATCATAAAAAATCCAATCACAACCAGAGCTGTGATCAGCCAGTAGTTATTAAGGAAAGAAAAGCGTCTTTTCATGGGTTATCTAGAAAGGTATTCGATCGATTGGGTTATCCCTGGGAAGGATAAAAAAATTATAGCATTAATGAAATTAGATTAGCCACTATTAGATGAAAACACTCCTTTTTACTGTCACCTGCTCCTACATTGCAAAAATGTAAGGGAAAATGGAAATTATTGCAGTAATATAAAATTATGATCTTTATATCTCTTTCTAGAAGCCGAAAATTCATCTCCCTGATGCTTTTATTGGGCCTGGTGCTGGCCAGCTTTGGGGCGCAACCTGCATTGGCGCAGGTGCCCGTTTCTGTTACTCCTATTGAGCTTTCACTTGCGACGATAACCCCGACTGAGCCGCAGCCTACGCCAACCAGTAGTCCTGCCGTCCCTGAAACTGCCACACCCACTCTAGAAGTGATCAATGCTACTCCAACAGAAATTTTAGCAACTCCAGAATCCCCCACACCCACACCAACCTCCACATTACCGGAAGTGGCCAGCCCTACCCCTACCGAACTACCCGCGGTAACTGAGACCGGTTCTCCAGTCCCGACTGAAGCGACCCCAACCGCCGAGTCTGCCACTCCCGTAAAACCGTCCCTGCTCCAGGCTGCCGCAGCGCCTTCAGGCAACCCAATTCTATCGGATGGTCAGTTCGTCTATGGGCCAAACGTCGGCAGCTTCAATGTAGTGGACTATATGAACAGCCACACACCGCAGCTCACCCAATACACTGAGACTCTCTACGGGCGGGCTGAGTATTACAGCATCAACCCCAAGGTTTATCTGACTCTGATAGAAATGGCCGGTGGGTTGGTCTCAAACACTGCTGCCACCTCCGAACAGGTGGAGAACCCGTTTGGCCTGAGCGAGAGTGGTTTTACTGCCCAGTTGGATGCAATCTCGAATACTTTATTTGATACCTATTACCTGCACCTTTACAATTATTCAATCCTGCCGCCAGAAGCGCGCGCTTTGCCAGCCTTGACCCTAAAAGATGGCTCGACCCTGGCAGTGCCGGGTGAGTATGGGGCTGGCAGTTACGCCGTAATGGCTATCCTGGCAAAATTCCTCGATGCCAACGGCATAATCTCAGCCCTGGATAACAGGAATTCATCCGGTTTCGTACAAACCTACCAGCGCTTATTCCCGGGCGATAGCCCGCTCAGTGAGGGCAACCAGGTTGGCATCCCAGGCGAGGTAAATGCCCAGTCCGCCCCACCCGGCCTGCTGCAGCTGCCTTATGCGCGCGGCTCCGCCTGGATTTTCGGTGGTCTGCACAGCGACAACGGATCCAGTTCAGCTCCCCTATCTTCGATTGACTTCAGCCCTGATTGGGGTCTCCATTGGGGCGCCAACACCAGTAATTATTGGGTGGTAGCTGCTGCCAAGGGCACGCCTCATAAAATTTCATCCTGCCAGGTGCGCATCAAACATTCAGGCGGCTGGGAAACGTCTTTTTACCACCTCGGTAACGTCCAGCCCTTTGGCACCAGCATCAATCAGAATGACCATATTGCCAACATCGCCAGCACTGAAAGCCAGGCAACATGCAATGGTGGCAGCGCGACCAGTCCGCACGTTCATTTCGGCCTGATGTATAACGGAGCTTATGTCTCCATCAATGGAACGGCTCTCTCTGGTTGGGTGATCCACGGCGGCGGCAATTACCAATCCGACCAGGCTCACATGTGGCTGGAGCGGGACGGGGTCAAGAAATACGCCTGGGTTGATCCGCTCTTAAATGATACCAACACCTGTATCTCCCCGGTCACGCTAGCCCCCACGGACGACGAGCTTGTCACCAACCCGTTGGTTAATTTTAGCTGGAACACGGTCAGTAACTGCTCTTACAATGGCTATGATTTCCGCATCAAGGATGTCAGCGATATGGAAGCTGGCGGCAATACCATTGTAGATACGATCGTGAGCAGCACCACGCATGAAGAGACCATCCCCAGTACCTGGTATGCTAAAGAATTATACTGGGGCTTACGGCCGGCGAATGCCAACCTGACAACATACTGGACAGTGCACAGTTTTACTGTGATACCGCCGCCGCCTGCTCCCGAGTTGGGCAGTCCAGCCGATTCAACAACGATTGAACGTACTGCCAGCACTACCCTGACTTGGAATGCAGTAACTGGCGCGACCAGATATTATGCCGAGTTCAGTGGCGGCTCAAGCATTAACCTCAACTCAGGTTGGATCACTGGCTTGAAATATATCGTGGGCGTGCGACCAGGCGGCAGTTATACCTGGCGCGTCAAGGCCCGCAATCTGGGTGGAGAAGGTCCGTGGAGTCCCAGCCGCACCCTGGTTGTGAAGTTTGGTGCGCCGGGCAGCCTGACTGCCACCACCTCCTCGCAGACGTTGATCAAACTGGCCTGGGTGAAATCAGCAGATGCTCCCAGCTATATCGATGGCTACCGGATTTACCGGAACGATGCACCCGTTACAACGGTTCCGGCTTCTGCAACCAGCTATTCAGACAGCGGGCTGCCTTGTGGGACCAGTAACAGTTATATTATCAAAGCTTATAAGGGTGAGGTTGAGTCGCCAGCCAGCAATACCGTGGCGCGCGCCACCTATGCCTGCACACCCCCCCCACCCACATTGCTCAATCCGGCCGATAGCACCGTTATCTACAGCAAGACCATCAATTTCACCTGGCAAAGCCCCAACTCTCCGGCTCAGAACGGTTATACCTTACGGATCAGTGTGTCGCCCAACCCGCTGACGACCCCCTTCCTGGTCAACAAACACCTTACCAACAGCAGCGTCAGTTATAGCTACACCTTTATCACAGATCGGGTTTATTACTGGCATATGCGCACCTGGAATATTGACAACTTCAGCTCCGGCTGGGTATCCCGTCCATTTACTGTGCATGGCACACCGCCTGGCACGCCAGTCCTGCGTACACCGGCAAAGAATGCCCTGCTGACAAACTACACCCCTACCCTGGACTGGAATGATGCAACCGACGTCGATCATTACCAGATACAAATTGCCACTCTAAGCAATTTCAGCACCCCCCTGGTCTATGATGAAAACGACGTAACCTCCTCCACCTGGACTGTACCGCCTGCCTCGCCTTTACCAGCCAACGATAAGTACTATTGGCGAGTGCGTTCGATCAACGAACATGGAGTGAGCAGTATTTGGTCGCCGGTATACTACTTCCGCACAGCGCTGACGCCACCGGTGCTGCTCGACCCGGCAAATGAGAGCACAGCCCTGACCACCCGCCCGATTTTCACTTGGAATGGTGTCAGCGGGGCATCATCCTATGTCATCCAGGTCTCAATCAATTCAACCTTCAGACCATTGTTGGTCAACGCCAGCGCCATTCCTGCGAGTTACACCCCCAAAGTCGACCTGCCACGTAATAAAATCCTTTACTGGCGGGTATACGCCAGGGGCGCCAATCCGAGCGCCTGGTCAGCGCCTTTTAACTTCACCAGCGCTGACCCGCCGTCAATCCCGGGGCTGCTCTTACCGGCGAAAAATATCCTGCTGACCAACTACCAGCCAACGCTGGACTGGAATGACGTCGCTGGAGCTGTCAGTTATGCTATCCAGGTTGCCACCAGCAGCGCCTTATTGCCGGGCAGTATTATTACTGAGACAGGGAGCTCAGACTACAGTTACAAAACTGATCTGGCCCCCAACACCACATATTATTGGCGGGCGCGCAGCTACAATAACAAAAACCAATACAGCCTGTGGAGTGCATCACGTTATTTCCGCACGGCTTTGACGCCCCCTGTACTGGTTAGCCCATCAAACAATGGCCAGGCCCTGACGACTCGCCCAACCTTCTCTTGGAATGTTGTCAACGGGGCATCATCCTATGCTTTACAGGTTTCAACCAGCCCGAGTTTCAGACCGCTACTGCTTAACATCAGCACTACATCTCTTTTGTTTACGGTTACCAGCGACCTGCCGCGGGCCACAAATCTCTATTGGCGGGTATACGCCAGGGGCGCCAACCCAAGCTCATGGTCAGTTCCGAACGGCTTTACCAGCGCCGATCCACCGCCAATCTCGATTCTGGCCTCACCGGTGAGTGGCGCCGCGGTTGCCAGCCTCACTCCCAAACTGGATTGGAACGACACAACACCCCTGGCGGATCATTACCAGATCCAGATTTCTACTTCCAGCAGTTTTTCAACCCTGGTTTATGATGAAAAGCATGTCCCAAACTCCGAGTTCCTCGTACCTTCAGCGTTGTTGAATCACAATAAAAAATATTACTGGCGGGTGTCTACTTATGCAGCGAATGGGCAATACAGTCTATGGTCAGCAGCACGCTACTTCCGCACCCCACTCCCGGCGCCGCTGTTGCTGGCGCCCGTGGTTGGAACCATTGCTACTACTCTTCGGCCTGTGTTCGATTGGAGCGATGTCAGCGGGGCAACCGGTTATACCTTCCAGGTTTCAACAGTATCAGATTTCAGCACGCGCTTGATCAGCACCACGACCACCCATTCGACCTACAAACCATCCATCAATCTTCCCCAGGGTGTAACACTTTACTGGCGCGTAAAGGTCCGAGCGACCAACCCCAGCGATTGGGCAGTCGGCAGTTTTAGCATTCCTTAAATTGCATTCATTTGCTGCGGATCGCGTAAACGACCAGGTGGTGGTCGAATGAGCCGTTGATAAACCAACCGGAACAGGTAATGAGGGTCAGGTGCGAAAGGCCGTCTTTGGACCGCTGAGGTCCTTCGCCATTAACCGGTCCAGAACCATATATTTTCTCCAGTATCGCCGGGTCGACGGATTGTTTGGCAGTGTAGGTTACTACGTCAGTCACTGTGAAGTGTACCTCAAGATCTTTACGTGTATCACGGATGATAATCAGGTCGCCTTTATGTAAATTCTTTAGATGGGCGAAGACCGCCTGTCGACCGAGATGATCATCAACATGCCCGGCAATGGTGGCCGTGCCTACAGCTCCCGGGATGCCACCGCCGCGATACCAGAACACCTCTTGCCAAATTGGATCTTTAGCCCAGGAGCTCACTGGTGTATCCATCAAGTTATTCGAGTTAAGCCCTACTCCAATCATCGTGGCATCGATCTTGAGGGATGGGATTTGCAGCTCAAGCGACAAATCCACTGGCCCGGCATGTAAGCTGAGAGAAGGATCAACCAATGCCCGTGGAACAAAAAGCGTGGCAGTCGGTTTAGCAGAAGGCAAAGCTGTAGGTGTAGCGGTTGGGGTAACAGAAGATGTCACCGACGGCACGACCGATGGCGTGACAGTTGATGATGCTGTTGGTTCGACTGTGGTTGGAATTATTACAGACGGTTGAATACCAATCTGGTCCTCAACCGTCTTGGTGGTTCCACATCCTACCAGCGCCGCCGCCGCAATCAAGATGACAGAAATAAAGCTGATGGAACTGCGGCTAACTCGAACGCCCGCAATCAACACTATGGCGCTATGACCTCGCCTGGTGTCTTCTCATGCTGAAGCCGTAGGTAAAGGCACCGAGGCTGGCAATGATCAAGGGGATTATCACCAAAGCCCAGGGAAGTTCTGCCTGCAGCGGAGCAGCGCCAGTTATCGGCAAGCCATTAATGCAGCCGCTTTCGACGGGGCATCCGGCGTTATCTCCCTTCTTACCACCTCCTGTAGGAATTGTAGGAATTGTAGGAACGGTGGGTTTCGTACTCTTTTGGGCAGAAACTGGACTCCAGGTACCGCCTATGATAGCGAGAATCAGAACAATACACGTAATCGTCATTACTAGCGCAAACTTTGAATGGTTCATCTTCATTCTCCCTGGATCATCTAATAGTGCGAATAGAATCGGGATTTTTCCTCTCAACCAATATTAATTATACCATAAATTAAACAAGTATCGGTCATTTAGTTTCACTTTTCTTTTCACCTTAATATCAACGGAATAAACCAATCATAAAAGTAAGTTTTTACAGAGACCGGTTCGCTGAAATCTGAGGCACCCGAACCATTTGTAGCTAATATACGGTAGTGATAGGTGACGCCAGGATTCAACCCATTGTCGAGGTAAGTTGTGGTATCCTGTGTAAGAGCAGAACCTAACACTTCCCAATCTGGCGTTTCTTCCAACGACCGTTCAAGCTGGTAGGTGTCTGCATCATCCAGTTGGGTCCAGGTTAACATATTCGAATGGCTGGTGTGAGGAATGACAGCCAGGCCAATAGGTTTGGGCGGCGGATCACATGGATTGGTGCTGGTATTGGCTGCGTTACTCAAATCCCACCAGTAGTCCAGGTCCGCGTCCGTGATCCCATCATTGTTATTGAACGGTCGTATCCGGTAGAAATAGGGGGTACCGCAAATCAAAGGAATATCTGAATAGCCAGTCGCTTCACCTGGCGCCGTACCGATTTCGGTCCAATCACTGTCATTTAATAACCCATAAACTTTGAATCCAGTGGCTGTTTTTAATGACCCTGCCCAAGAAAGGTTGATCCGCCTCTGCGACATTGCCTCGACGCTGATGGCTGGCGTAAAACAACCATCTGTAGTGGCGCTGGCTATGTTGCTGTATTTCGAATCACCCAGGCCGTTATAAGCCCGTACCCGGTATTGGTAAGGCGTGTTGCAGGTCAGATCAATACTCATATAGGTGGTCGTTTCTTTCCCGACCAATGTCGATATCGGATTGTTCCAGGTATTTCCTCCATCCGCTGAACCCTCAATCCGATAACCATCTGCAGTCGGGCTGCCGGTCCAATCCAACCGGATACGCGTGCGGGAACGGGTTACTGCCTTAAGGCCGGATACCGATGGAGGCGCATCGAGAACAACAATTTCGTCGTCACTGTGGGGAACCCCATCACCATCTGTATCCAAGCGCAGGTAAAGTTTAGAAAATTCCACAGCTAAGGCAGGATAATCGATTGACCCGGCATAAAGCATCGAGTCGCCACACCCCAGGAATGGCTCGGTGTCCAATTCGGCAATGGGTATCCCGTTTGGCTGGTTGGCGTAAACCCATACCCTGGCATTCTGGTGCACAGAGGTCCCGATATTGGCAACCTTAAAATCGATATTAAAATGCGAAGGATCAGCCGGATCGATGCTCAGCCTGGGTGCTTGGTTGAAATGGAACTCAGAGTAGATATTATTTTTAGGCGCATAATTCATGAATGCCGTCCCAACCGCAGTCAGGGCTGGCGGCAATAGGTGGCCATGGGCATCTTTACGGTCTATATTGAATAAGGATCCACCAAAATTGTAACGGTGGTCATTCAGACTGTACCAAAACCAGCTCTGCACCAGGTGGTTGTTATCCAGCGGCATCCCGGTGGGACCGGTAGCATTCATCATAAAATCGAACGTGCTGATCATGTAACGAAGCGTGATCGCATCTGATACGGTAACATAATTATCCTGTGGACGTGTAATGGGCGGCAAAAAGCTGCCATACTCAGTGATCCACAGCGGTTTATCTTGCTCGCCTTTCTTCTTCAACCACTGGCGGTAATTCTTGATCCGGCTTTCGAAAATTGAGATTGAGTACGTATCAGAAATATTACTGATACTGATGTGCACTGCATCGGCATGATCCTTTTCGAAGCCGGGTGGTACGCCCGTTCCCCATTGTCCATCCACCTCGTTCATAATGAAGCCATGGCTGGTCCAGATATCAATCAGGTCGGAGGCTGCCTGCACATTATTGCCCGCCTTCACCACCAGTTGATCCCAGGCCTTGTCCAGGTAGCGCAACCGGATCGGCGTCGGCTGGACAATGGTGCCGAAGCCAATTTTCGCGGTGGGGTCCAGCGCGCGAATCCTGGTTGCCAGCGCATAGAAGCGATTGGCATATTCTTCTGCGGTCAGATCGTCCTGGCCTTCATAAGTCGTGTCGGGCTCGTTCCCAATGATCCAAACATCCCCCGGGTAAGCCAGGATCACTGATTGGACATTATGGTCAGACGGGCTGACCAATTCTTGTGATCTTTTATAAGGTGAAGGTGTGCCCACCGGGCAGACAATCTTATTCCCATCAGCATCCTGACAAAAATCCCCCACGCGTAATACATGAATATACTCCATCCCAGCCGGGAAATTTAACTTGGGAGGTGTCGCGCCCCAATTTAGAAAAGCTCCCGCCTTAAGGGGCGCCATGTCTATTTTGTCGAGTGAGAGTACAGCAGTCAAGCCAAAACGGCAGTTTCCACCGGATAACTGAGCAGCCTGGCTGGTTCCAAGAGGGAATGAAAAACCTCCAATTAGAATGGCGATGATGATTAAGGGTGAAATCCAGCGCATATTCTTTTGAAACATTCGATCAACGGCCTCTTATAATATTAACGAAATACTATAATTTTTGATGTAATTATAATAACATAATTTTTACTGCTTTTCAATGAAAGTGAATTACGGTTACAATATTACACATGACAGATTTGTTAGGCCAACATCGCTTTCTACAGATTCTTAATCAGTTGGGGAAAAGTATCCTGTTGTTCCTGCTGGTAGCCAGCAGCGCTTTTCTATTATGGAAAGAATCTGAAATGCCCGCCGATTTAAAATGTAAAACTCAAGCACAAGCTGTCCCACCTTCACTTTTTTACAATGGTCAGGCGATTAAACTCAATCTCCAAACCGGACAGCCGGTTTTCAGCTTTCCTTCACTAGATATATCATCGAGGGCTGGCTTCGGCCTGGCAGATCAAGCTGATCCTCGTTTTTGGGCCGAGCAGCTCAATGCAGGCTGGTATCTGGATTGGAAGACCGACCAACGCCGTAATTTCCAATATCCAGAACACTGGCAAATGGTCCGCCTTTTTCCAGGATGTGTTATGCCTTCAAATGAAGCCATCCGTTGGTTGGTTTTGCATTATCCCGGGCAGACCTGGATCATCGGCAACGAACCCGATGTAATCCTGCAGGATGCGGTAACTGCCGAGCAATACGCTCAGACATATCATGATCTGTATTACTTGATTAAATCCACCGATCCCACTGCCCGGGTGGCTATCGCAGGAGTCGCCCAACCCAGCCCGTTACGCCTGGAATACCTGGATCTCGTTTTGGCAGCTTATCAGAATTCATATCATGAACAGATGCCAGTGGATTGGTGGACCGTGCATGGCTATGTATTGCGCGAGGAACGGGACAGTTGGGGAGCTGACATCCCTCCCGGGATGACTGCTAACCAGGGACAGCTTTATGAAGTAGCAGATAACGGGCGGATGGACCTGTTTATTCAACAAATCCAGGCTTTTCGCTCCTGGATGGCCAGGCATGGCTATCGCCAGATCCCATTGGCATTGACTGAATTCGGGATTGTCATGCCGGCTGATTATGGTTTCCCCATCGATGTTAAACAGCAGTACTTGCGTGACACTTTCCAATGGTTGGCGACCGCCACTGATGCAGCAACTGGCTTTCCTCAAGATGGCAATCGCCTTGTGCAACGCTGGGCCTGGTTCAGCCTTTCATACTCTCCCATGCCAGAGGCTGACCTGGCAGACCTGGAAGCTGGAAAATTAACCCCCATCGGCCAAACTTTTCGCGATTTTGTCTCAGGCTATCAACCCTGATAGAAAACCACAACCATTAATTTCCAGGAACTATATCCGGGTCACAACGAATATTAACGTGACGCGAATACAAGATTGAAAACTCGTTCTTGGGTTAGAATTCCGCTCCAGGTCCACGTCACGCCGTCCGATTCTTGAACCCATTCTTTTTCCTGGGTTAGCAGTGTCAGGTTGGCTGCGATACTGATCTTCAAGATAAATGGGAGCTGTGGCAAAGCGGACTGTTTTTGCACTCTGAGTGAATAGGTAAATCCATGGGGTAAGGACTGGACTGCAGAGACCGGTAGATCAAATTGAAGGATCACGTCCTTGCTCTGGTTAGTAGGCAGAACCAACAACCCACCGGTGTATTGCGTCCCTCCATCCCCATCGCCCGTATCTGGCTTTCCACTCCAGGCTTCACCATTCATTAGTTGTTCGGCCGGCACAGGTTCAATCTGCCATTTGACCAGTCTGCTGGCATTGGTCAATACCCGCCAATAATCCCAATAACATCGCATTTCCATGGACTGGTAAGGGGTGCTGTATTTAACTTCCTGGTTGCAGGGATAAGTCTGTTGAATTGGATGCTGATAATGGATTTTTAATTGCGCGGTGGGTTTTTCGGGATGACTTAAATCAACATTATAGGCAATTGAACGTTTAATAACTGCGTCTACCTTATTAAAACCAACGTTCGAATCCACCAGCATCAAGAAATCCCCCATGGCTGGAAGGTGTACGGCCCCATCCATTTTCAAATCGGACAGCACAGCCTGAGCATCCGGATTGTCAAAATAAATCAGTACATGACCTCCATTGAACAGGTAAAGGCTTTTATTTGCCAGGTCAGTTAATACAGTTCTATCCCGGGTGGATAAGAGCTTTTGAATAAGGATTTTACCCAGGCCAGAAATAAAGCTCTTGCGATTTAACCACCATTCCTCGCTAAAGCCCTTTTCGGGTTCAGGCGCCCATGCCTGGTGCATGTAATCAACCACGTTATCGGCCGTCACCTGATCGGAGAAACCAGGCACATTTACAGGGCCTAACACTTTCAACAATGTTCTCACAGCCGCCTGATCAAATGCGATTACGCCATCTGTTTCAGTTATTTGGGAGATATGATAAAGGTCTTGTATCTGCTGTGCGGCAGTAGGAAAATCAGGCGACCAGTTACCATCCCGCACCAGCCACATACCAGCTTCCATATATCGCTGTAGAGGTAAAGGAGGATCTGGATAATCTTTGGTCAGATCATCTACTGCATAGGAATCGCCGATTTCAAAACGAGTGATCCTGCCCTCATCCAGGCTTGCTAACCCAACTGCAGTAATGAATCCTCCCGTAGCACGTATTTCATCTTCATTTTGAGCCAATAGCAGATAAGTCTGAGGGTCGACTGCTCCCAGCAGGCCCGGCATCATTTGCATGAAACGGATACCATTCTCCAGGGTTGAAAAGTTATTATCAATTTTTACAAAATTGTCCTTCAAACTTGCAGGAAGTAAAGCCGGATCAATAGACAAACGTGCCTTTTCAGCCTGGCGAAGTGACCCTAAAGCACCTGCAAGGTATATTTCACCATCTTTTAAGGCTGCGACTGCCTTTGGCATTGTTTCTCCGCCGCCATTGATGGCATTCAAAACAGGTTGAACAACCTGCATAACTTGTACCCCAGCCCTGACCATCGCAGTAGCATAATCCAATCCCGGTTCGACCTGAGAAGCATATCTTCCAATACCTGGCAGGTACACTGCCAGGCGTATAAATGGCAGCACTGGCTGCAAGTCTGCCCTTACAGTTCCCAGGTCGATTTCCGTTTTCATAATAAGAGTGCTGATTTGGTCAACCGGTAATTTCTCTATACCACCCTGGAATAAGGAACTTGATTCCCTTAAATCGTTCCGTAAACATAATCCATCCCTGATCAGCTTAACTCCCCATCCTATGATAAAAATTACCACCAATCCAAAAAGGGCATATAGGGTAATCTGGGTAGTAGATAATTTTCTTTTGATAGGATTCATGAGGTCAATTATAGTCTATGTATTTTGGGATAATCTGCTATAATCATATTTTACTAGTCCTGTTTTACAGAACATTTATAGAGATTAAAAAGTCGGGGATTTTTTCAAATGCTTTGATTCCAAAAGAAAGGAGAGCGCGTACGGATCACTTGTTTTTTAGGTGGTTTGCAGCGCCTGATGGTATGATGGCTCATAAAAAATTCTTATTTGGATTTCTATTGATATTGGTCTTTGTTTTGGCGGTGGTGGTTCAGCCTTCTCAAACCAGCTATGCAGCCGGAACTGTTCCTACAAAGAAACCAACAAGCAAAAGTGGAAATAATGACACCGCGGTGCCCTCCAACACCAGTGTGGCGGGCGGTGTTGGCACGCCCTTCAATGCTACCGTAATTTCTGTTAAAACGCTGACCCCTACCGGTGATCAAGGGCAGGGGGCCGCTGCCAATTCTAAAAAAGCCACCAAGACCAAAGTCCCCACCCGGACGAAAACACCAACCAGGACAGCAACGCCCACTATTACTAACACGCCTAACCCCGCCACAGCCGCCAACACTGTCACCGAGATCGGTTCATCGACCCCCACCCCCACCGTTACTCCTACTTTTACCCCGGTATCAGGTACCCCCAATGCGTTGAGCATTATTCCAATCGAATATATAAAATATATCTATATGTTCTGCGGCTTACTCATCATCCTGGCGATCATCCTGATTATATTCTTGATCTTACGCCGAGGTAAGCAGCAAAACAACGGCGCACCCCCGCCGGATGCATCATCGCCTGCCTAGTAGGCGATCATCGCCAGCTTAGTAAGCGCCTTTACCAGAAATAACAGCCGGGATTGTCCGCAGCAAGATAACAATATCTTTCCATAGGCTGTAGTGTTGGATGTAATCCAGTTCTAAAGCCAGCCTGGCTTCCATGTCTAAATCTCCGCGTCCATTAACCTGCATCGGGCCAGATATGCCTGGCTTGATGAGCAGTCGCTGTCGATGGCGGTCATCGTATTGAGCCACCATCCAGGTTTGTTCAGGGCGTGGCCCAATCAGGCTCATCTCGCCACGCAGGACATTCCAGAATTGGGGCAGTTCATCCACACTCCAGCGGCGCAATAACCGTCCGACGCGTGTCATGCGCGGGTCATTCGGAATTTTAACTACATAACCCTCAGGCTGCAGTTGAGTCATAACGTCCTGCTCCTGCTGTTCAGCCCCCGCCGTCATCGTGCGTAGTTTACACACCCAGAATGTTTTACCATTCTCGCCGCAGCGCTCCTGCATGAACAATATTGGACCAGGGCTGTCCAATTTGATCGCAATCCCTGCCACAAGTAAAACGGGGAGTGAGAAAATTAAAC
>Ga0315282_10007599_pt1 | contig 17751 bp, 15 predicted proteins | sample YL17G07_20_MG_FD_203693 | JGI IMG/M metagenome (GOLD analysis project Ga0315282, IMG submission 203693) | Sediment microbial communities from Yellowstone Lake, YNP, Wyoming, USA - YL17G07_20 | ecosystem: Environmental > Aquatic > Freshwater > Lake > Sediment | place: USA: Wyoming | collected... | reverse complement strand
TGGTCTGTGTCGTTTCTCTGGTCTGTCTGGTTTCTCTGGTGCATCTGGTTCATATCGTTCTTTCTGCTTTTCCTCAACCAAATAAACCAGAGAAACCTACTTCTGTTTGAGGACTTTTTTCAGGGCTTTGATGAATCGCCGGTTGTCCTCCGTCCTTCCAATGGTCACCCTTGCAGATGTCCGATACCCCCATATCTTTCCGGGACGGATGATGATCCCCTCTCTCAATAAACCCTGGTAGATCTCTCCGACATCCCTCCCGAAATCGATCAGGATGAAATTGGCCTCAGTCGGCACATAAAAGAGTCCCATCCGATCCAGTTCCTTATAGAGGTACCTCTTCCCTTCATAAACGAGTTGAATCGATTTCACTGCATGATCCTCATCCTCCAGCGCGGCCAGCGCAGCAACCTGGGCCAGCCTGTTGACAGGAAAAGCGTCCCTCACCTTGTAAAGACAATCGATCAAATCCTCCCTTCCCAGAGAATATCCAATCCTCACGCCTGCCAGGCCATAAACCTTTGAGAAGGTCCGAAGGACAACCACCTGCCTCCCATCCCGAATGTAGTCCAGACCATTTGGATAAAAGGCATCTTCTACGAAGTCCGCATAGGCCTCATCCAGGATGACAATGACACGGGCGGGAAGTTTGGATAGAAACTCCTCAAACGATTTTTTGGAGATGATCGTTCCGGTAGGATTATTCGGGTTGCAGACGAAAATGAGCTTTGTCCTCCTGTTGACGGCTTTCAGCATGGCCGGAAGATCATGGGTAAAATCTTTCAGCTTCACCTTGACAGGTTTTCCGCCCATGATCTCGGCCGAATTGGCATAGACGGAAAATGTGGGATCTCCCATCACCACCTCGTCACCCTCATCCACGAAGGCATTCGTGATCATGAGAATCAGGTTATCCGCGCCATTGGAGAGGATAACCATCTTTTCCGGAAGGGAAAACCTCCGGGCCAGAGCTTTTCTCAACTCCGTGCAAGGACCTTCCGGGTAGAAATGGATGTTCAGAACCTCTTTCCTGATGGCTGCGACGGCTTTCGGAGAAGGGCCGAAGAGGTTCTCGTTTGAGGCGAGTTTCACCCATCTTTTCTTTCCATATTCCTTTTCAACCTCCTCGATCGACCTCCCCGGCACATAGGTTATCAGGTCCAGAATCCCTTTTCGCGCGAGCCTTTCAATCCTCATCCGAACACCTCTCGATTGGTCATTAGTCATCGGTTATTGGTCATTGGTTATTGGTTATTGGTTATTGGTCATTGGTTATTGGTTATTGGTCATTGGTCATTGGTCATCGGTTATTGGTCATTGGTTATTGGTCATTGGTCATTGGTCATTGGTTATTGGTCATCGGTCATTGGTTATTGGTCATCGGTTATTGGTCATCGGTTATTGGTCATTGGTCATTAGTCATTGGTTATTGGTCATCAACTGCGACTGCGTCGTTGGGTCAGAAACAGTTTTCCGTAAACGGCCTTAATGCAAACGCAATTGGTTTATTGGCATTCGTATGCTTTGAGATTCCGAAACAAGTTCGGAATGACACCCTTAGTTTTGTCATGCTGAACTCGTTTAGTTTTGTCATGCTGAACTCGTTTAGTTTTGTCATGCTGAACTCGTTTCAGCATCTCATTTAATGCGTTTGTATTAGTGATGAGAATAAATTCGCCCTAAACTCTACCTGGAAACCTGGATAAATTCAAGGCGAGGTTCCACAGAAAGCAATGGCGGACACGCTCCTGCCTGCGCCACCCACCGACGGCAAGGCCCTGGCGCGCAAGGGGCTTCGGCAGGCAGGCCGCTTTGTCCACCCTGCGGACGGCTTCATTTCTTCGGCTCGATGATGAGACGGTTAATAGCTCTCCTCCTTGGGGTTATAGACCGTTACCCCCGGGATTTTAACTCCTTTCTCTCTGGCCGATTCAATCGCCTCATCATATCCTGCATCGACGTGGCGCATGATGCCCGTTCCGGGGTCTGTGGTCAGGACTCTCATAAGCCTTCGCTCTGCCTCCTTCGTTCCGTCAGCCACCACCACCATGCCGGCATGGATGGAGTATCCGATTCCGACGCCTCCTCCGTGATGGACAGAGACCCACGTCGCCCCTGCGGCTGTGTTGAGCAGGGCATTGAGAATGGGCCAATCGGCGATGGCATCGCTCCCATCTTTCATCCCTTCTGTCTCACGGTAGGGAGAAGCCACCGAACCGCTGTCGAGATGGTCCCTTCCAATCACAATCGGGGCTTTCAGCTCTCCCTTCGCGACCATGTCATTGAACACCTTCCCGATCCGGGCCCTCTGGCCATAGCCCAGCCAGCAGATCCGTGCGGGAAGCCCCTGGAACTTCACCTTCTCTCTTGCCAGTTTCATCCATCTCGCCAGGGCCGCATCATCGGGAAATTCCATCAGAATGGCCTCGTCGGTCCTGTAGATATCTTCCGGGTCTCCGGAAAGAGCGGCCCAGCGAAACGGTCCCTTCCCTTCACAGAAAAGAGGACGGATATAGGCAGGGACGAAGCCGGGATAACTAAATGCCTCCTTCACCCCTGCTTTATAGGCCTGAGCCCGGAGGTTATTCCCATAGTCGAACGCGATCGCCCCCCTCTTCTGCAGATCGAGCATCGCCCGGACATGAACGGCCATCGATTCCATGGCACGGCGTATGTACTCTTCGGAATCTTTCCGCCTCAGCTCGAGGGCCTCGTCAAACGTCAGTCCGGCCGGGAAATACCCGTTCAGGGGATCGTGGGCAGAAGTCTGGTCGGTGACGAGATCCGGGACGATCCCGCGCCGGACGATCTCCGGATGAATTTCTGCTGCGTTTCCCAAAAGGCCGATCGATTTTGGAATGCCTCTCTCCTTCGCACCGAGAGCAAGGATGAGCGCATCTTCGAGGCGGTCGGCCATCGCATCCAAATACCCTGTCTCCAGGCGGCGCTTGATTCGATCGGGATCGATCTCCACACCCAGGAAGACTCCGTCGTTCATCGTCGCCGCCAGGGGCTGGGCACCTCCCATCCCTCCCAGACCAGCCGACAGGATGAGCCTTCCCTTCAAAGAGCCTCCGAAATGCTTCCGGCCGGCAGCCGCAAAGGTCTCATAAGTTCCCTGGAGGATCCCCTGGGTTCCGATGTAGATCCAGCTTCCCGCTGTCATCTGGCCGTACATCGTCAGGCCCATCTCCTCCAGTTCTCTGAACTTCTCCCAGTTGCCCCAGTTCGGGACGAGCATCGCGTTGGAGATGAGGACCCGGGGAGCATCTTCATGGGTCTTGAAAATCCCCACAGGCTTTCCCGACTGGACGAGAAGGGTCTCATCGTTTTCCAGATTCCGGAGACACTTTACGATCAAATGATAGGCCTCCCAGTTCCGGGCAGCCTTTCCCGCACCTCCATACACCACAAGTTCGGCAGGCTTCTCCGCTACCTCCGGATCGAGATTGTTCATGAGCATCCTCATGGCCGCCTCGGCCTGCCAGCTCTTGCAGGTGATCTTTGATCCTCTCGGAGCTCTGATTCCGACCTGGACGCCAGCGAGAGTCTCCACCTTTTCTTTGATCTTGATTTTTTTCTTTTCCATGTCTCACCTCTCGGCTCCGCCTGCCCGCAATCACCAGCAAGACTGGCGGGCCACCCGCTTAATTAGGTAGAAAATAACGTGTCCGTGTCCGTGATCCGTGTCCGCACAACTGCCCATTTTCACGGTTCGAGGGCGCCCTCCGGGCATGGGGCATTAGTTAGAAAATAAAAAATCATGGGTTAAGGTCAGGGTAAGGATGCCGGTTTCGTCTTGGGGTTAGGGTAAAGGTTTTTAAATCATCAGCCATAACCTTTTCCCTTAGCCCAAACCGGCCTCCTGACCTTAACCATAACCCTGACCGCAAAGCCCATTTTCACGGTTCGAGGGTGCCCTCCGGGCATGGGGCATTATCCTCCGCCCAGATAGGCCCTTTTGACCTGGGGGTTGGATGCCAGGGCTTGACTCGAATCGCTCAGAACAATTTCGCCAGTTTCGAGGACATAGCCCCGGTCGGCTGTAGAAAGGGCTTTACGCGCGTTTTGCTCCACCAGCAGGATCGTCACTTTTTTCCGATGAAGGCTTTCGATGACTTTAAACGTTTCTTCAACGTAGAGAGGCATCAACCCCAAAGAAACCTCGTCCATCAAAATCATCCGGGGCTCGGACATCAGGGCCCGGGCGATCGCCAGCATCTGCTGCTCTCCGCCACTCAAGGTTTTGCCCACTTGATTCTGCCTTTCCTTCAGCACAGGGAAAAGGCTGAAAGCCTCCTCCATGCGAGACTGAATGGCCTTCCTATTCTCCTCGATATAGGCTCCCATAAAGAGGTTTTCCCCCACCGTCAGGTCAGGGAGAATCTTTCTCCCTTCAGGGACGAGGCTAATGCCGAGGCGTGCCCTACGGTGAGGGGGACTCGAGGTGATGTCCTCCCCCCGGAACAGGATCTCTCCCTTACGGCATCTCACCAAACCCATCACAGCCCGAAGAATCGTGCTCTTGCCCGCACCGTTTGCTCCGATGATGGCGACCAACTCCCCTTCATTCACCGTGAAACTCACTCCTCTGACAGCGAGAACTTCACCATAAGAGACTTCAATTTCCCGTGCTTCCAGCATTCTAAGCCTCCCTACCGAGGTAGGCCTCGATGACCTGGGGATGGGAACGAATCTCATCAGGTGAACCTTGCGCGATTCTACAGCCATGGTCCAGGACCAGGATCCGCCTGCAGAGGTCCATGACCACCTGCATATTGTGCTCGATGAGGAGGACCCCGATACCCTCGTCGCACACCTGGCGAATGAGGTCCATGAGCTGGGCCGATTCTTCAAAGCGCAACCCGCCGGAGGGCTCGTCAAGAAGAAGGAGACGGGGTTTGAGGGCAAGGGCACGGCCGATCTCAAGACGCTTCTTAATGCCGAGGGGAAGATTCTTTGCCATCTGTTTCGTAAAAGGCCCAAGTCCGACGCGCTCGATGAGGACCTGAACCTCCCCGACGGTTTCAGGTTGTCGAAATGGCCTTGTAGACTTGGAGAGGGAAGGATAGAAGCGATGTCCGAAGGCCACCAGGAGATTGGTCTCCACGTCGAGATTCTGGAAAGGACGAGCGATTTGAAAGGTCCGTCCTATTCCCAAATGGCTGATCTGGTGGGGTTTAAGATGACCGATCGGCTTCCCCCGAAAACGGATATCTCCGCCCGTTGGCGGATAAATGCCCGAGATAAGATTAAAGAGCGTAGTCTTGCCCGCTCCATTGGGCCCGATGATCCCCAGGATCTCCCCTTCCCGGGCCGTAAAACTTACCCCATCCAGTGCCTGTAAGCCGTCAAATTCCTTGCTGAGGTTCGTCACCTCCAGAAGATTCATGACCTCACTCCACACTCCGCAAATGAGATGTCAGGCGCCTGAAAACCCTTGGCAGAATCGATTCAACACCCAGGAGGCCACCGGGTTGAAAGCGCATCATGGCTATGAGGAGGACTCCATAGACAAGGGTTCGGTATTCCATCATAGGACGAAAGACCTCTGGAAGAACGCCCAGGATGATGGCACCCACCAGAGGGCCCCGGCGGGTTCCGATTCCCCCGAAAACGACCATACAGAGAATGACAATGGATTGGCCGAAGCCGAAATTCTGAGGCATGATGAACGTTAAAAAGTGGGCGTAAAACCCTCCCGCAAGTCCTGCGATGGCGCTTCCCAGTACGAAGGCCATGACCTTGAAACGGACGACATCGACTCCCATGGCCGCTGCAGCCTGTTCGTCTTCACGGATGGAAGCCCACGCCAGACCAATCCAGGAGCGACCCAGCCAGAGATCCAGAAAGAGCAGAAGAACGAAGACCGCCAGGATAAGGAAGAAATACTCGGGCTTCGTCATCTCCCGCCCAAACCAGCCTGGAAGGTTTATCCCTCCAATGCCCATCGCTCCGCCGAAGAAGGGAACATAGAGGAAAATGGCCTCCACCACAAAATTGATGCCCATCGTCGTGATGGCCAGAAAGTCATCGCGGACTCTCAAACAGGGGATCCCCAGAATGGCTCCGACCATTCCGGCGACGAGGGCAGCAAGAGGACCAGATATCCAGAATGGGAGACCCGCCTCGGTATAGAGCAGGGCTGAGGTATAGGCGCCGATGCCAAAGAAGGCTGCGTGGCCGAGGGAGATCTGTCCTGCATGGCCCGTGATGATGTTCAGGCTGTGGGCCAGGATGGCATAGATCACAAGGGTGATCAGAATGGTGATGAGATATCCGCTGATCATAAAACACCGACATCAACGCAAAACGCAAATTTCAAATTCCAAAATGTCTTAACCCCGTTCGCAACATTCTTCTTTTTTCATTCACACTTTGCATTTTCCATTTTGCATTTTTCCATTTGCAATGAGCCTTTATGCCTTTCCTAACAGTCCATAGGGCTTAAACATCAAGACCAGAATCATGGCGATGAAAGCGACGGCGTCCCTCGGGAAGGGAATGGCAAGAACCCCGATGAAGAAGGTTTCTGCCAGTCCCACGACGAGGGAAGCGAGCACTGTTCCCGGAATATTTCCCAGCCCTCCGAGAACGACGATCGCCAGGGCTTTATAAGCCGGAATGCTGCCCATCGTTGGCCATACCTGATTGTTGTAGACCCCGATTAAAACTCCTGCTGCTCCAGCCATTGCCGAACCCACGAGGAAATTGACCGCAATGATCGCGCCCACGTTGACTCCAAACGATGAGGTGGTCTCCGCATCCTGAGCACAGGCCCGCATGGCGAGGCCGGTGCGCGTTTTCGTGAGGAAGGTCCAGAGGAAGATGAGGACCCCCAGGGTGACCAGGAGGATGAGTATCTGGGTCTCTGTGAGTTTGAAGCTCCCGATGGAGAGATCTCCCAGTCCGATACGGGCGTTGTAAACCAGCGTATGAGGCCCGGCAACGATGCGGAAGGCCTCTTCCATAGCGGTAAAAAGACCAATGGACACGATGAGGGGAGCAATTCTCGGCAGATGGAGAAGGGGTGTGTACAGGAAACGTTCCACGATATATCCGGCGATGGCTGCTCCGGCCATTCCGACAAACAGAGAGAGCCAGAAGCTCCCCACAAGCCGAAAAGCGAAGAGGCCGATATAGGCTCCCAGCGCATAAATGCCTGCGTGGGCGACATGCAGAATGCGAAGGATTCCATAGACCATGGTCAATCCCAGGGAGATCAGGGCATAGACGCTGCCGATGGCAATCCCGTTGGCGAGTTGTTGCCAGAGCATAGAAAATCCGAAAGTTCGAAGCGCGAAATCCGAAACAGATTTCAAAGGATAAAAATCGAAATCCTCCAAACGTTTCAATTCAGGGCATGTCTCGAATTTTGATATTCGGATTTCGAATTTTTTCTTTCATTTGGTGGGTGGGGTGATGACTTCCGGGTTGTCGACCACTCCAAGACGATGGAACTTTCCTCCTTTGACCACCTGAATCTGGACAGGCTTGACCACCTCGCCCTGGATGAAGCGGCTGATTTTGCCGGTCAGGCCGTTGTAGTTCTTTGTTTCCAGCAGGGCCTTCTGGATCGCCCTGGGGTCTGTTCCCGCTTTCCCGATGGCATTGACAAGGATCATCAACGCATCGTAACTGGAGGCCCCGACCATATCCGCATCTTCCTTGTAGGCCTCACGATAATTTTTCAAGAAATTCTGCACCAAAGGCCGGGGATCATCCCGGTCGAGATTTGTTGCAATGATCACGCCTTCCGCGGCAGGCCCGGCAATCTCAAGAAACTTTGGAGAATCGAACCCCTCTTCTCCCAATATCTGGCTGGTGATTCCAAGCTCCCTGGCCTGCCGGACGATGGAGGCCGCTTCGTTATAATATCCCGCGGCGAAGATCACATCCGGATTCCCTTCCTTGATGCGGGTCAGGAATGGACGAAAATCATTCTCCCCTGGAAATCTATACATCTGTTTGGTGAGGATAGCTGCCCCCAGCTTTTCTGCCCTTTCGGCGAAGCCGGCAGAAATGGCCCTCCCAAAGTCATTATCCATGAAAATAAGGGAGATCCGTTTGGCTTTGAGATTCTTGACCGCGAATTCAGCAGCCGCTGCTCCTTCGATCTCTCCGAGAAAACCATTGCGAAAGCAAAAATCGTTTGGCTTCTTCTGTTTTGGATCCCAGGTTACGTCCGGATGAACGGCGTAGCCTGCCACCATTGGCATACCGGCCTTCTGGAAAATGGGTGCAGACACACGGGTCGGGCCGCTGTAAGAACCGCTCACCACACCGACGACTTTGTCCCTTTCGATCAGCTTGTTGGCGATGGCAACGGCCTCCTGTGGATTCAGCCGATCATCATAGATCATGAGCTCGATTTTCCTCCCCTTGATCCCTCCGGCATCGTTCACCTCTTTCAGCCCCAGCTCGACAGCATGTTTGGCGCTCGCACCATCAGCCGCTGCCGGCCCGGTGATGGGAGCATAGAATCCGATTTTAATCGTGTCTTGCGCCTCCACGGGCACAGCAACAAAAAAGAGAAGCGTTGCTAAAGTGGTTAGAAGACCCCCAAAAAATGTCAGCTTTCTCATCCTGCGTTCCTCCTTTCTCAGAGTTGAAATACCCAACTTTAAAATCTATAAGAAAGACGGGGAGAGAGTCAAGAGTTTTTTTTGGGAAAGGGTAATCTCCCGCTCTCCGGGCGATTGGGTGACTTTGGTTGCCCTATTTTTACCGGCTAAAGCCTCGATTCCACCTGTAAGAGGATACGGCAAAGGCAGGAATTCAATGACCAATGATCAATGGTCAATGGTCAATCGTCAATGATCAATGATCAATGGTCAATCGTCAACACTCATCCGTCGTTGGCCATTGAGAGGTTATTGGGTCGCTGAGTCTTTGCGTCGTCGGGTCTTAGAACCATCGCGTCAAAAACATTTCTCATCCGTCATTTTGCATTTTACAATGTTATTTGATGATTCTTTTTTCTCGCCACAGGCGGTCGAACTCATTCTGGAAGAGGGTTACCGCCTCTTTATCGTTGAAAATGACCATATTCTCATAGTTCAATTTTTCAGATCCCTCTGACCAGTTGAACGAACCGGTCAGGACCTTCTTCCCGTCAAAGATGGCAAACCGGTGGTTCATCACTCCCTTCTCCTTCCCTTTCAGGACCTTCACAAGAACGCCCTGGGTCACCAGATAGGTGATCCGGGATGACTTCGTCCTGGACTGTTTGCCATCGGTGATCACCCTTACTTTCACTCCCCGCTGTTTAGCCTTCGCTAAGGCCTGAGCAATTTCCAGAGACGTGATTTCATGGAGAGCGGCATCGATCGCTTCGCGGCTCGACTCGATCTCAGCAAGAATGCTCCCCTTCAACTCTCCCTCAGGAGAAAAAAAGACCTCCACCTCCGCACCCACCTCGGGTGGAAGGAAAACGCCGAGCAAGGAGATCGAAAACAGAACGACCGATAAAAACTTTTTCATCTTACCTTGCAATCTGAGAATTCTTTTCTAACATAGATGAAGATCGAGCAGACGTTCAGCCAATTCGAAATTCGAAGCACGAAATTCGAAACAAGCACGAATTCCCAGAACCAATAATCACCCAAACGGAGAGTTTTGAATTTGGAGTATTGGAATTTTGAATTGGTCTCGGATTTCGATATTCGGATTTAATCGAATAAAATTTCCCTATATTTTAAGCCCTCAGCCCCTTCTTATCGAGGGTTTCCTGGACCCTATTCAAGACCTGACTGAAATCAAAAGGCTTGGAGATCAAGAAATCGAGTCTATTTTCCTCAACTTCCTTCTCTCCCACCTCCATTCCCCATCCCGTAATCATCCCGACGGGAACCTGAGGAGAAATCCCCTTGATCGCCTTGCACACTTCCCACCCCGATAGGCCGGGCATTCCGAGATCGGTCAGGACCAAATCGAACTTCTGCTCCTTAAATAAACGAAGGCCTTCCTCACCATTTTCTGCGACGGTCACCTGATGGCTGACCTTCGAAAGGACCCGCGCAAGCACACTGCGGACGGAAGCTTCGTCATCGATCACCAGAATCCGAGCTTTTTCCCGGAATCTGATGACGGACAGAACCGGCATCTCTTCACTTGCGCCCTGATGAACAGGAAGGTTAATCGTAAACGTGGTTCCCTTCCCGGCTTCACTTCGGACATCAATCTCTCCTCCGAACCTGCTGATGATCCCGTAGGACATGCTCAATCCGAGCCCGGTGTTGCTGAATGGTTTGGTGGTGAAAAAAGGCTCAAAAATCTTCTTCTTCACTTCCTCTGTCATTCCAACGCCTGTATCGGAAATTTCAATCGAGACCCTTTCCCGCTTCTGAAGAGAACGAATCTCGATCCTTCCCCCTTCGGGCATCGCCTCGATGGCATTGAAGATCATGCTCGTGATGACTTCCCTTAATTCAAAATCATTTCCCGGAACCGGAAAAATCTCGCCCAGGTCCAGGGCTACTTCAATAGATATGCCCTTCCGCTGCGCCTCATCTTTCCATCGCGGTCTGGTGATATCGACTGCGTCCCGTATGATCACGTTCATGTCGACGCTCAAAAGTTCTTTCTGGATCTTCTTCCTTGTGAACTCCTGAAGCCGCTTCACTGTCCGGGCGCTGTCCTGGGCTACCTTCTCGATGGTCTGGATTGCATCTCGGGTCTCCCCATCCTCAACCGTATAAAGCAGCAACTGGGCGTTTCCAAGGATGGCAGCCAGGGCATTATTGAAATCGTGGGCCACACCACTGGCCATTTCACCCAGGGCTCGAAGTTTTTCAGTCTGCAGCAACTTCTCTTCCAATCTTTTCCTCTCGGTCATATCTTTTACGAAGGAGATCGTGTTCACATTCCCCCTGGAATCCCTTACGATGGAGGAACTGATCTCCACGTTCCTGATCTCTCCATCCCTCCGAACGAGATTGAATTCGTACCGGGAAGGCACTTCCTCTCCTTTCTGTCTCCGGAGGTATCGATCCGCGACAAGCTGCTTACTCTCCCCGTCCAGAAGATTTCGAAAATCCATCCCGATCAACTTATCTGCCGGATAAAGGGAGATCTCTGCCAGTCTCCGGTTGGCGTATCGAAACCGGAAATCGTCTCCAATCACGCCAACCCCATCATGGGCATTCTCCACCACAGTCCTGTATCTCTCTTCCGATTCCTTCATCTCGTCGAGCAACAGGGAATTCTCAATGGAAATTGCCAAACCTGCGGCAACCTGATAAAGAAAGCGCACATGGTCCTCCGAAAAGTGGCTCTTCTCCCTGCTTCCAAAGTTGATCGTCCCGATAACCCTGCCCTTGTACTCCAACGGGAAAACAAGGGAAGATCGAATTCCCTCCTTCCACAATGCTTGATTCACCCAGGCGTCGCTTTTCTCCGTGTCGGGCACCATGACGGGCTGCCCCGTGGCGACAACCTGTTCGAAGGGTGTTCCTTCTGAGGGAAAAAGGGCATCGGCCACTCGTCGGTCGACATCCCCCTCTTTCTCAAGAGCGAAATACCGAAAACCCTTCCCGCCCTCGTCCCAAAGGGTAACGGTCATTCTTTCCGAATTCAATACCCTTTTCATCTCTGAGTGAACCGATCTAATCACCTGCCTCATATCGAGGCTGGATGCCAGGATGCGGTTGATATTGTTGATGACCTCTTTCTCCACCTCCAGCCGCTTCTGTTCCGTAACCTCCCTGGCGAGGTCAACCACCGCAATCATCTCCCCTGCTTCATTCAGCACAGGAAAGGTAAAATAGTGAAACACGCCGCTTAAGTACCTGCTCTCCCTTTCCCCTGATCCAGCTCTCCGGGTCCGCAAGGTTTCAGTGATATAACATCCTTCACAGGGTATGTCCCGATTGTGAAGGGCCTCGTAACACCTCTTTCCGATGATCGCCGCAGGCGCCAACCCAAACCGTTTCAATGCGGCTTTATTCGCCCGGAGGATCCGATACTCCGTATCCCGGATCGTAAGGAGGTCTGTCACAGCGTCAAAGGTGGTCTCCCATTCCGACTTGCCCCTGGCGATATCCGAGAAGAGTTTGGCATTTTCGAGAGCCAGCCCGATCTGAATCCCGATGCTTTCCAGCAGATTGATCTCCCTTGCTGAAAGGCTATGGGAGGAACGGCTCATCAGGGTGATGGAGCCGATGGCCCTCTCTTTCGCCAGGAGAGGAATACCCGCAAAGGTGCGAATCCCTTCCTTTTCGAGAAGGGGAATGAGTCGAGGGGTCGGATATTCATCAATGGAAAGGATGATCGGCTTTTTCAATTTGACAACCTTTCCGCAAACTCCCTCTCCTGCCTTAAACACTTTTTCATTTTCAGTGATATGGGGTGGATGCCCTTTTTCTGATAATAGTTCTAAGGTCTCTTCATCCTTGTCCAGGAAATGAATGGCTCCCATCTCAAACCCCGTGAAGGCGAGTGCCCGATCGAGTGCCGTGGACAACACCTTATTGAAATCCAAGCTTTGATTTATTAATACACCCAGGTCGTACAGGGTCTGAAGTTCCTGGGTTCTCTGAAAGAGCTCTTCTTCCATTCTTTTCCGATCCGAGATGTTCTTGATGATCCCTTCGTACCCAACAATCTTACCTCCCTCATCCTTTCTCACGGTTGCGGTGATCAGACAATCCAGGGCGGTTTCGTCCTTCCTTTTCAGTTTGACCTCAAAATCTTTTGCAAACCCCTCCCTGCTCATCTCCTCCTGAAACCTCTTCCGGTCTTCAGGGTCAAAGTACGTATCTCTCGCGGAGATGGCCTGCAGTTCTTCCCGGCTGGCATAACCGAGCAACTCCACTCCTGCACGGTTCACCTCAAGGAACCGCCCTTCGACAGAGGTAATGAAGACCATATCTTTCGAGTTTTCGAAAATCCTCCTGTATTTCTCTTCGGCTTCTTTCAGAGCTTCCTGAGATTGCTTGAGGTCCCGAATCATCTGATTGAACGACTCTGTCAGAAGCCCAAACTCGTCCTTCGTCGTCGGATCAATATGTACACCCAAGTTCCCCCTGGAGACTTCTACCATTTGAGCGGACAATCGCTTGATGGGGATAGTAATACTTTTTCTGATTCGCTTTAGCATTGCGTGCCTTCTCCCCGGAGAAAGCGGGTCAATTCGGATTCGAGGACCCTCCAACCCTTTCCGGCTTTGATGGCCCTGATCCTTCCAAGGCGGACATACTTCAGAAACGTGGGTTTGGAGATTTTCAGATACCCAATGGCCTCCTCCGTGGTTAGAACCGTATCATTTTCCTTCAAAGACATGGAATTACCTCCATTTGTTTTGATTGTCGTTGACTTAATAGCAAAAGACATGCCAAACCACGGATCAATCGACTGCATCTTCGTAACCCATTGACTTATAGGCACTAAGCCATTGTCTGCCGAGAAACGCACTTCGAAGACTGTCTAACAGGCAATTGACATTTTGCCAAAAAAGAAAAACTTTGAACGAAATTGTGCGCCAGGAGGGAGGCTGATAGGCAGGGAAACCCTATCCAAAAATATTTGAAATTTCTTGGAGGTTTCATCCTGAACCATGTCCTGATGGAAATCAGGATTGTTTCAGGATCTCACCAAATGGGACCAATGGGTGAGATGCTGAATCAGGGTTCAGCATGACAATCCTTTTGGGGTGTTCCAGAAATGTAAGAAGAAAATTCTCAGATTTTATGTGTCAGAATCAACAGGATAACAGGAGCCCGCTGGAATAGTGGAACGATGGAAGATCGGAATACCGGGAGAAGGGGTGGGGGTTTACATTTTATACTTTCCGAAGTCCTCGGGTTTCATATTCTCAATGATCGTTTTCAGTTCATCCTGGTCATCCATAAGGTTCGCAGCCACAAGCCCGATATCTTTTGTTGCCTCCAGGACGCATTCAGCGACAAAAATGGGAGCCTTCGCCCTCACGGCCAGAGCGATTGCATCGCTCGGACGGCTGTCGACGATCAGTTCCTCTCCGTCAACGGTCAGGTAGAGATTGGCGTAGAAGGTATTCTCTTTTAGATCATTGATCACGACTCGGCTGAGGGAAACATGAAAGGTATCGAGGATCTGTTTCATGAGATCATGGGTCATAGGTCTAAGGGTCACCACATCTTCGATCCCTCGTGAAATGGCGTCTGCCTCAAACGCCCCGATCCAGATGGGTAGCGCCTTCTCTCCGGCAAGATCCACCAGGACAACCACCGGATTCGAGGCCTTTGAATCCATCACGATGCCCATCACCTTGACCTGAAGCAACCCGTTCACCATTGTTTCCCTCTCAGATGTTTTCTTACACTCGACTTCGTCCGTCCGGGCTACTTAACCCGGATCAACAGAGCTTAATGAAAGCAGTTTTTATTTATTGTAACCCGTATGGCATGGAAGTCAACACCGGACAAGGCTGATTGCAGATTGTAGATCGCAGATGGAAAATGGGAGATGGCAGATTGGGAAATCCAGGTTGAAATCACCTCAATGGCCGCCCGTCGTTGATCTCTTTAAGTTGCGCTATGCGCTAGGCTCCCTGGGCTATGCGATTTCGGAGGCGTTTATGGCCTCCGGAGATATCCATTCCCTGCGTATCCTCCGACGCCGGTCCTTGGGAAAATAGAGGGTCACGGTTGTTCCTCTCTTCCATTGGCTCTTCACCTGAATCATTCCTCCATGCTCCTCCATGACCTTCTTAACAAACGTCAAACCGAGACCTACTCGATCCGGGCGGGTCGAAAAGAAGGGATCAAAGATGAAACGGAGATCCCTCTTCAGAATCCCCTGCCCTTTGTCAGATATCGCCATCACGACATTGCCGTCGTCCTCTGATAGGGTGACCACAATGGATTCCGGGCCCCTCTTTCTGGACGACCATGTCATAGCCTCCAGGCTATTCTCAAGAAGATGGCAGAGGACCGTTGTCACCAACCCTTTGTCAATGAAGAAATGCCTATCCCTTTCCAGGCTCTTTGTCTTTGCGATGACGGGGATTTTCGGCGCCTTTTGAGAAAAGCTTCTCAGGGACTCCTGAACCACCTCTTCAACCCTTTCCTTTTTGAAGCGGGGTTTCGGAATCCGGACATATTCCTCAACCCGGCTCATCATCTTCTCCAACCGATCCGTCTCCCGAAGGATATGCTTGAGATAAGCTTCGCCCTTTCGGGAGGATGAAAAACCCTTGAGAAGCCTTCTCACATACCCTCCAATGGAAACAACCGGATTTCGAACCTGATGGGCGATCTCCTCAACCATCCTTCCCAGGCTTGCCCAGCGATCCCCTTCCAGTTTCTCCTGTTCAACATGCTTCAGCCGCTGAATCTCCTGGAAGGAAAAGGTCAAGAAGACTACTCCTCCTTCCTTGAAAGAAGTGGTCGTGAGGTGGACAAAGATTCTATTGCCCTCTCTTTGTCTCAGAAGGGCTTCCCCTTCAAAGCCCTTACCGTAAAGGGTGAGATAGATGATGTTGGGAAGGAAATAGGTGAGGTCCTCTTCAAGAAAGAGGATCCTGATCCTCTGGCCTTTCACTTCCTCTCGCTTATAACCGAAGAGGGTCTCCACCTGCTGGTTGACATAAAGAATCTTCGAGTGAGCATCCGTCAGGAAAAAAGCTACCTTTATTGCATCCAGGAACACTTCTCCGCCTTTTAGCTTCTCCATCACCCCATCCCCCTCCTTCCTCGGCCACCCCCTTCCGCACTCGAAGGCCTCCTGGGTGACATGCTTTTCTTTCCGATGGTTTTTCCATACGAGATCGCCAACAGAATATTACAAAACGGGAGTAAAAGCAAGACCAGAAGATTCGAGAGAAGAAACCCCGTCATTCGGGGTCGCGGGTGGGATATCTGGGTCCTAAAGCTCCGCAGCGACCGACTCCGGGTTTATCCTGGGCAAGGGCTTCGTCAACGGTTACCCTTCCTCCTCAGAATCAGCTTTCCACTCGAGAAGAAGAGCGTCACTTGGCAAAATATAAAAGATGTGCTACGTTTCTGCCAGAAAACGGGATTATCAGTCCTCGAGTTTTTTTAAGCCGGAGCATCGCACAGGCGGGTCTGTGACAGCTTTCTGAGAGCTTTGCGGTGACGTTTCAGGGAGGACCATGAAGATTACAGTGCTGGGGTGTGCGGGGGCGGAGTTTCCAGGTCATCATCCACCGGGGTTTCTACTGGATGATGAAATCCTGTTTGACGCGGGAAGCCTCACCAATGTCCTTGACGAGAAAAAGCAGATCAAGATGAAACATATTTTTATCACTCACGCCCACCTCGACCACATCCGGGGGATTCCCTTTCTCGCGGACAACATTATCATCGGTCACTGGAGGCGTCGTGTCAATCTCCTCAGCATCCGACCGGTCCTCCGGGCCATTAAGAAAAATCTCTTAAACAGCTCGATGTGGCCTGATTTTACGGTGATCCCCCACCACCGGAACGCTGTCCTGAGGCTCGTATGCCTCTTGGCGGGTGAATCAATATACATCAACAATTACACCATTGCTCCCTACAGGGTCAACCATTCCGTCCCTGCGGCTGGGTATCTCGTTGAAGACAAAGATGGCAGGCGGCTCTTCTACTCAGGAGATACGGGGCCCTGCGATGCGACGTGGAAGAAATTAGGAGAAAAGCAGATTCACTCCCTGATCATAGAAACGTCTTTTCCCAACAGGATGGAGAAAATGGCCCTTGCCACGGGTCATCTTACTGCAAGGTTGTTGAGGAAAGAGCTATCAAAAATAAAACACCCGCCCGAAAAGATTTATATTACTCACCCCAAGCCGCAATACCTACCAACGATCCGAAGAGAACTGCAGGACCTCAAAATCAGGAATCTGAGGCTCCTGAGAGACGGGGAAACCATCGAAGTATAGGAAAGAAAAGTTTCACCGCAGAGACAGAGCGTATATTCCGCAGACTGGATATGCGCCGTGGCAGGTCCCCAGTGTAGTGAATCTGACACTTCTTTACATACCCCGTTCGCCCTGAGCTTGTCGAAGGGTAAACGATATCAATGAGTTCCGTTCATGGTTCGACAGGCTCACCACGACCGGATTGTAAAGTGATTATTGAATCACTACACTGGGTGGGTAAGGAGATCTCACCGAAACAATCTCCCTCTCCGAGGAATCCCAGGATGGTCTCTTTCCTCTCTTCCTCCAGGAAAACCTTCACCAGACCATTCCTGACCAGATAGAAATGGGTCCCCTGGAGATCCCTTGCTTGATAATCGCTTCACCGGGAAAGAAGCTTGCCAGCTCCATCGTCGCTGCAATCTCTTCGAGTCCTTGTTCATTCAGGGCATCAAAAGGGATCGTGCCTTTCAAAAAAATCTGTTTGCTCTCAAACCGATCTTTTCCCAGCGTCTTTTGAAACGCGAGCACATTATGAAGAATCGTTTCGTTGATGAAGCCGGCGTCCACCATTATCTCGCCGATCTTCTTTCGCGTGCTGGCCTGCGTTTTTAAGGCCTTCTGGACCGATTCTTCATCGACATAGCCGTGCTTGACAAGGATCTCTTTCACCCTCATTTCAAGCCCTCTTCAGAAGAAATGAGTCTCACCGCAGCGTCACTGGGAGCGCCTTTCGGCGGGCCTCTTTGCGTCGATCCCGGGAAGAATTCTTCCTCTGTCGGAAAGGATCTGGGGACACCCTGTCCTCCGTTTATCTTTATGTATAGGTAACATAGACCCATATGTCAAGCAAGAAATGAGGGTGCAGGGGCAGTCTCTCACAGAGCCCCCAGAGACAGCAGAGTAAAGAT
>Ga0315282_10007598_pt1 | contig 17752 bp, 14 predicted proteins | sample YL17G07_20_MG_FD_203693 | JGI IMG/M metagenome (GOLD analysis project Ga0315282, IMG submission 203693) | Sediment microbial communities from Yellowstone Lake, YNP, Wyoming, USA - YL17G07_20 | ecosystem: Environmental > Aquatic > Freshwater > Lake > Sediment | place: USA: Wyoming | collected... | reverse complement strand
GTCCGAAGTCCGAGGTCCGAGGTCCGAAACTTCACCGCGGCCGCCCTCGCTCTTGCGGCCGTTTTCTTCGTCTCCCTGCGCGCGGATGCGCCTCACGTGTACGCCATCACCGGCGCGCGCATCGTGACGGTGGCCGGCGCGCCGATCGAATCCGGCACGCTCGTCATCCGCAACGGCTTCATCGACGCGGTCGGCGCCGCCGTCACCGCACCGGCCGACGCGATGACGATCGACGGCAGGGGCCTGACGGTTTATCCCGGCCTCATCGACATGGGCACCAGCGCCGGCCTGGACGTGCCGGCCTCGCCGCCGCCGCAGAACGCGCGCACGCGGCTCGAGGCGGAGCGCTGGAAGCGCCAATCGATCCTGCACCCGCACCTCGAAGCGGCGAACTACGTGAGGAGCGATGCGCCCGACCTGCGCCGCCTGGCATCGGCCGGCATCACCAGCGTCCTCTCGCTTCCGCCCGGCGACGTCGTCCGCGGCAGGAGCTCGCTCATCAACGTCGTCGCGCCCGACGATCAGCCTCAGATCGGCAACATCGCGGACGAACGGCGTGGGCTCTACGTCGTCAAGACGCCGGTCGCGCTTCACATTGCGCTCGTCGATCGCGCGCAGGGCACCGGCTACCCGGAATCGCTGTTCGGCGTCATCGCGTTCGTCCGCCAGGCGCTGCTCGACGCGCAGCACTACCAGGCGGAGTGGGCGCGCTACGAGAGTCCGGAGTCCGGAGTCCGGAGTCCGAAGGCCGAGCAATCGAACGTTCCAAGGCCCCTTGCCGACACCGGACACCGGACCTCGAACGCCGGACGACGGCCCGTCTACGACCAGGCCCTCGACGCGTTGCAGCCGGCCCTGGCGGGCCGGCTGCCCGTCGTCTTTCACGTGAACTCGGCGCTCGACATCCAGCGCGCGCTCGCGCTCGCGAAAGAGTTCAGGCTGACGGCGACGATCTGCGGGGCGCAGGAGGCCGACCGGGTGCTCGACGACCTGAAGGCGCAGAAGACGCGCCTGATCTTCAGCCTGGACCTGCCGGCGCGTTCGCGGCTGCTCGCCCCTGAGGCCGACGAACCGATTCGCGTCATCCGCCAGCGCGCGAACGTCCCGAAGGTGCCGGGCCAACTCGAACGGGCAGGCATCCTGTTCGCGTTCCACTCGGGCGGCCTGCGGGAACCGGCGGACTTCGTGCGCAACGCCGCCAGGGTGGTGAAGGCGGGACTGTCGCCCGACGCCGCGATCAAGGCGCTGACGATCAATGCGGCGACGATGGCGGGCGCGGCCGACCGCCTGGGATCACTGGAAAAGGGAAAAATCGCGAACGTGATCGTGACCGACGGCGATCTCTTCGACGAGAAGACGAAGGTGAAGCACGTCTTCGTGGACGGCCGGCTGGTCGATCTCGAGGCGGTGCCCGCCGCCAGGCCCGCGGGGGGCAGGCGCCCGATATAATCCCTCCATGCTGCGCTGGTTATCATCACTGCGCCACGCCCGCCTCGACCGCCACGAGATCGCCGGCTCGCTCGGCGACATGGGGACGTTCCTGCCGCTGCTGGTCGGCATGGCCGTGCAGAACGGCCTCGACTTCGGCGCCTCGCTCTTCTTCGCCGGCCTTTTCAACATCGTCACGGGCCTCGTCTTCAGCATCCCGATGGCGGTGCAGCCGATGAAGGCGATCGCGACCGTCGCGATCACCTCGAAGCTGCCCGTCAGCCAGATTCTCGCCGCCGGCATCACGGTCAGCGTCGTCGTGCTCCTGCTGGGCCTGAGCGGCCTCATCGACTCGCTGAATCGCGCCATTCCGAAGAGCGTCGTGCGCGGCCTGCAGCTCGCGCTCGGCCTGTCGCTGCTGATGAAGGGGCTGCAGATGGTGACCGGCACGCACGCGTGGGTTGGACCGGACAGCTACCTGGTCGCGTCCGTCGCCGCGCTCGGCGTCCTCGCCCTCTTCTCCGCCAGGATTCCGGCGGCGCTGGTGCTGTTCGGCGCCGGCCTGCTGCTCGCGGCGTGGAGGGATCCGGAAGTCGTCCGGCTCGTCCGCTTCGACTGGACGATCCCCCATTGGACGCCGATTGCCTGGAGCGACTTCACGCGCGCCTTTCCGCTGGCGGCGGTGCCTCAGATTCCGCTGACCACGCTCAACTCGGTGATCGCGGTGTGCGCACTCTCGACCGAGTTGTTTCCCGACAGGCCGGCCACGCCGCGGCGCGTGTCGGTGTCGGTCGGGTTGATGAACCTGGTCGCGGGATGGTTCGGCGGGATGCCGATGTGCCACGGCGCCGGGGGACTGGCGGGCCAGTACCGGTTCGGCGCCCGCACCAACGGCTCGATCCTGTTTCTCGGCGCCGCGAAGATGGCCGTCGCGGTGCTGTTCGGCGCGTCGCTGATGGCCCTGTGCCGCGCGTTCCCCGCCAGCGTGCTCGGCGTGATGCTCGCCTTCAGCGGCATCGAGCTGTCGCTCGTCACGCGCGATCAGCGGACGCGCACCGACGCGACGATCATGCTGCTCACCGCCGGCGCCTGCCTCGGCGCCGACAACGTCGCCGTCGGCTTCGTGCTGGGCCTCCTGCTCGCGTGGGCGCTCCGGCTCGAGTCGCTCTTCACGGTGGAGCGCGAGCGGATCACCCGAGAGGCGAACCAGGAGCGGCAGTCAGACGCCGCAGACCAAGACAGGACGAGCGATGTTTGATCGGCAGAGAGGTGAAGATGACCGGAAGATCGGCGGCGATCGCGCCGGGCGTCCTGCTCGCCTGCCTCGTCTTTCCCTCGCCGGGCGCCGCGCAGAGCCCTTCAACCGGCGCCGGGCCGGCCATCGAAGTCGGCGCGAAGATCGGCTTGTACAAGAATCCCGGATCCGTCCCGCCGTTGCAGATTGGACCGATGGCCGATCTCACCGTCTGGACGGCGTCCGGCTTCGGCGTGAACGTGGCCGTCGAGTACTACCGGGGGACCGTTGCGTATTTCCGCTTCAGGTCGGTTCCAATTCTCGGATCCGTGCTCCACCGGCTGAGCGGAAATCGCCTGCAGCCGTACCTCGGCGTCGGCGGCGGCATGCACCTCCTGAAAGTGGCCAACCTCCTTGACGCCGCACACAGCGAGTCGCGCACCGCCCTCGCCGCGCACGGCGTTGTCGGAGTGGAACCGGCTCTCCCCGGCCGCGTGAAACTGGTGGTCGAAGCCCGGTTCGGCTTCTTTCGCGCGCGTGCTGGCGTGCCGCAGGACGCCAGCTACTCGATGGGCGTCGTGACGGCAGCGGCGGGAGTGCGGTTCTGACACACGCCCGGCGACCGCTACCGGGCCGCTCCCGCCTCGTGTAGAATAGCCGCCGCTCTTCAGTTCTCTTTCCTCCGACAAGCAGCATGCGCGGTGGTCCTTGAAGGAGGACCCATGAGGCCGGTGCCGCGGCGCGCCCGTTGCCTGGTCACGTTCGTGTCGTGCGTTCTGCTGGCCGCGTCGAAGACACCGGCGTCGGATGGCCCGGCGCCGATGCCTCACGTGCGGACCGCCCACGCCGCGATCCGCGAACTCATTCGCGAGGGGTACAGGCGCTCGCCGACGTTCCGCTCGCTCTTCGACACGGTCGAAGGAAGCGACCTGATCGTCTACGTGGAGACGACCACCCTGGCCCCGCCGGAGGCGGTCGCGTGGCTGCAGTACGAAGGCACCAGCCCGGTGAACCGGTTCCTGCGGATCTTCGTGAAGGTGCCCACGAGCGACGAGGCACTCATCGTGCTGGTCGGACACGAATTGCAGCACGCCACGGAGGTGGCTGCCGCATCGGACGTGCGGGACCAGCATTCGCTCGAAGCGCTCTATCGGCGGACGGGCGATTGGAGCGGGGCGGGGTGGGACAGCGCCGCCGCGCGGTTGGTCTCAAAGATCGTGCGCGACGAGATGCGGTCTGCCGTGCAACCAGCCTCCGGGCGCCGGTGAGGGCTGCTGACTACTTTCTCACTGCTTCCACCACTCAGTCGTCGCCCAATCCGGCTTGTGCGCCATGATGTGCTGCGCCATTTCCTTCAGGCGCTCGCCCGCGTTCACCGGCCCGCTCCAGCAGTGCGGCTTGCCGTCGCCGTACAGGAAATACCCCTCGTAGTGCGGATTGGTCGTCGTCTTCATCCACTCCTGCAGCTGCTTCGTCGAGTTGTTCAGGAGGTAGGTGTCGGCCGTGCCGGTATAGACGTGAATCTTGTCCACGAGCTTCGGCCCGACCGTCGGCCAGTTCTGCTGCAGGTAGTACAGCAGGTCGTAGTGTTCCTTCCAGTACTGCGCCACGGCCGGATTGATTTCGCCCGTGCGCTTGTTGAACAGCGGCTCGAAGTAACCGTCGTTGCCCTGCGGACCGTACACGGCCGACCAGATGTCGAGCTGCTCGCCCGAGCGGCCGTGCGTGCCCGAGACCAGCTCGAAGCGATTGCGTTGCTCGGAGGTCTGCCGGATCTGCCCGTCCACCTCGCGGCTGTTGACCGTCGGCACGCGGCGCCACTCGAACTGCTTGTAGAACGCGTTGGTGTCCTTGTAGGCGTTGATTCCCTCCACGTCGGTGAACGTCACCGAATCGGGGCACGACGACCACGTCCCTCCGAAGAAATCGGGGTGGAAGATCTGCAGGGCGAGCGATTCCCACCCGCCCGTCGACCCGCCTGACAGGACGCGCGCATACGGCTCCTTGATCACGCGGAACCGCTTCTCCACCTCCGGGACGAGCTCCTGCATGATCGCGTCGCCGAACGGGCCGACGTTCACCGAGTTCACCGCGTACGAATCGTCGAAGTACGGATTGGGATGCTGGAAGGTGACGACAATCATGCGCGGAAAGTCGTCCTTCAGCCAGTCCTGGTAGATGTTGTAGCGGTTCCGCTCCGTCGGCGGTGGCGGGGTCCCCAACGCGGCAGCCGCGTTGGGGTGCAAACCGGGGTTGAAGCCGAGCGGCGCGCCCAGCGAGAAGTGGCCCTGGACGTAGTGCACCGGGTAGCTGATCGTCTCCCTGTCGTAGTCCCGCGGCAACAGCACGGCGGCACCCAGGTAGATCGGCCTGCCCCAGAACTTCGTCAGCGACGGGCTCTGGAACTTGAAGCGCTTCACGTACTGCGTGTCGGGCGGCACGATCACCGGCGGAATTGCGTGCGAGGCGGAGAGCGTGATGGTGCCGCGTCGTACCGGATCGATGCGCACCCGCTGGACGTCGCTGTACAGGTTGCCCGGCGACCGCGTCCACCGCTGCCCTTCCCACTGGTCGTCGTGCATCCACAGGACGTGGCCGTCGGCCCGGCGGAACTCCGAATACACGTTCACGAACCCCTGCACGTAGTAGTCGCCGGCCGGAATGTCGGCCAGGCTGTCCACCGGCGTGCCCAGGTCGGTTTCGTCGATGACCGCCGCCTGGCCCGGCTTCAGCTGCTCCACGTCGCGTCCGAAGAACGGCACCCCGGTCCGGCCGATTTGCTCGCGCGGCTCGCGATCGCTGGTTCGCGAAATCATCACGTAGACGCGACCGGTGACCGGTCCGGCGTGGGCGCTGGCGGGGAAAGAGATTTCCACGCGCAGGGGTGCGGCCTTACGGGCCTGTACCCCGCGAGCGGAGTCGGAGAACCCTCCGGAAGCCACGGAAACGAGGGGTGTTGCCGCAAACACGGCCAGCGCAACGAGCGCGGCGACAACAGCGGTGAAGAAAAGACGCAGGGTGCTCGTTTTCATGCGCGCGGATATATCACAGTGCGGCCTGACGGCACCCGAAAATTGTCAGGCCGCACTACGGGCAACTTTCCGGCGACCGATTCCGTCTATGGCTACGAGCGTGCCTGAGTGACGCGACACGCTCGTGGTATGCCGGCCCCGCCGGCCGTATGACTCTGCGCGACTTGGGTTCTAGATTAGGACAGATTCCAGGGCCGGCCGTGGACGGCCCGTTCGAGTCCACGACTCCGGGCCCTGGAAGATGTCCTAAGGAGACTGTCATGAAGCTGCGCCGGCTCTCGCTCGTTACGTGTGCCGTTCTGCTGGTCGCGGGGGCGGCCGCCGCTGCGGATGAAACCGAACGCGTTCAGCGGACGGTGCCGCTGGCACCGGGCGGAACGCTGAAACTCCACAATTTCTCCGGCCACGTGAACATCACGGGAACGGACCGGCCGGAAGTCGTGATCGACGCCACCCGCCGGGCCCCGCGCGAACGGCTGGACCGCATCAAGCTGGACGTTCAGGCCTCCGGGTCCACCGTCACCATCGAGGCGAACAAGAAGGTGTCGTCCTCGTGGTTCCGCAATAACGTCGTCGAGACCGACATGGAGATCCAGGTGCCCCGGCAGGTGAACCTCGAGATCGACGTGTTCAGCAGCGACGTGACGGCGACGGGCATCACGGGACGCCACCGCGTGCAGACGTTCTCCGGGACGGCGCGGTTGATCGACGTGAACGGCCCGGTCAAGGCCCACACCTTCAGCGGCAACATCGACCTGGAACTGAGGACGGCCGACACCCGCCCGGATCTCGACCTCGACACCTTCAGCGGCGACATCGACATCCGCGTGCCCGCGAGCACGCACGCGGAAGTCGATTTCAGCTCGTTCAGCGGCGCCCTGCGCAGCGACGTGCCGCTGATGCTGAAGACCCAGAGCCGGCGCTCGCTCAAGGGCGAACTCGGCACCGGCGCCGATACCGGCCGCACCGGCATCCTGCTGAAGACGTTCAGCGGCGACGTGCGCATCCGGAGCTAAGTGGTCCATCGCCTAATTACGGCGACGCACCGAGGACGGCGAGGCGCCCGGCTGACAAGGCGCGACGACCGAGAATATCGGGAATATTCGAGGGAGGAGCAACGCAGTCAGCCGGGATGCATCGCCGTCCGAATGCCGGCGTAATTAGGCGGTGGGCCACTTGGACCGTGGGCCCTGGGCCCTGGCTGGGAGTGTGGGTTTTGGGCTTCGGCGGTCTGATGCGACAATGACGCCCCTGGCGTCGGACACGGCCGCCAGGGTCCAAGGCCCGGAGCCTTCTTGAGGGTCTCATGATCAAGCGCGTGGGAATCGTCGCAAAGAGCGGGCTGGTGGCGGCCGGCGATCACCTGATCGAAATCGGCGCGTGGCTGAAGCGTCGCGGGGCGGAGCCCGTCTTCGAGACGGAGACGGGAACGCTGGCGAAAGCAGGCCCCGAGTGGAAGACGGCGGCGAAAGAGGCGCTTCCGGAATCGGCCGATCTCATCCTCGTGCTCGCCGGCGACGGGACGCTGCTCGGCATGGCGGATCGCATCGCGCAGTCGGGTCGCGACGTGCCGATCCTCGGCGTCAATTTCGGCGGCCTCGGATTCCTCACCGAGATCACGCTGCCCGAGCTCTACCCGTCGCTCGCGTCGGCTCTCGACGGCACTGCGCCGATCGAAGAGCGGCTCATGCTGCGCTCCTCGGTTCAGCGCGCCTCGCGCGTGCTGACCGAGCGCCTGCTCCTCAACGATGTCGTCATCACGCGCGGGCCGTTGTCGCGCATCGTGGACCTGTCGGTCTCGGTCGGCCACCACTTCGTCGCCCGATTCAACGGGGACGGCCTGATCATCGCGACGCCGACCGGTTCGACCGCCTACAACCTCTCGGCCGGCGGGCCCATCGTTCACCCGGCGGTGGATGCACTGGTGATGACGCCGATCGCGCCGCACATCCTCACCAATCGGCCGGTCGTGTTCCCCGCCTCCGAGGAGGTCCGCGTGCAGCCGCTTCCGCGCGACGGCGCGTACGAGATGTACGTGACATTCGACGGCCAGACCGGGTTGCGCCTGGAGCCGGACGACGTCGTCAGCATCTGCCGCGCCCCGCACAAGATGCGGCTGGTTCGCGCATCCACGCGGACCTATTTCGAGGTGCTGCGCCACAAACTCGGCTGGGCCGAGCGCATCGTCCACGGCTGAACGGCCGCAGCGGAGCGGACGCGTCACCGGCCGAGCCTGCGGAGCGGCCGGCGGTCGACGCCGGAACGCGACGAGCGGAGCGCAGTTTTTCCGGCTGCCGACTTGAGGCCGAGGCGACCCGCCTCCGCTGCGCGCTTGGTGTGCGCAGCTACGGCGAGGCCTCGCCATAGCTCGCGTCGGATCCAGGCGAGCGACGGCGGGAGCGTCGCCGAATTGAGGCTGCCGGACGGTCGATCCAAAAACGGAGCAAAGCGAGGAAGCGTTCCCCGGCTGCGGAGCCGGCTCGGGCGGGGGCGCGTCCGCTCCGCTTGCCAGCCACTGCAAAGAGCCGTGATCGCCTGTCGCGTCTACCCGCCCGGCCGCTTCTCGCGGAAGTACAGCTTCTGGTAACGGTATACGTTGCGGTTGTGTTCCTCGAGCGAGCGGGCGAACACGTGGGAGCCGTCGTTGCGGCTGACGAAATACAGGTAGTCGACGTGCGCCGGGTGGACGGCCGCTTCGAGCGACGACCGGCCCGGCGCCGCGATCGGACCGGGAGGCAGGCCCGCGTGCACGTAGGTGTTGTACGGGGATTTCCACGAGAGATCGTCGCGAGTCAGATTCCCGTCGTAGCGGCCCGCGCGGCGCAGCGCGTAGATCACGCTCGGATCGCACTGCAGGCCCATGCCGATGCGCAGCCGGTTCAGGTACACCGCGGCCACCAGCGGACGCTCGTCAGCCCTGCCGGTTTCCTTTTCGACGATCGACGCCAGCGTCACCACCTGGCGGACCGACCGTCCCTGCCGGTTCGCCTCGTCGCGCAGCGGCGCGAAGACCTGGTGGAACCGGCGTACCATCATCCGCACGAGATCGCTCGCCGAGGTCCGGCGCGGCAACGCGTAGGTTTCGGGAAACAGGTACCCTTCGAGATCGCGCGCCTGGGGATCGAGGTCGGCGACCAGGGAGATGTCGGCGGCGGCGGCGCGGAACGAGGCAGCCGTCCCGAAACCGTGCGCCTCGAACAGCGCCGCCGTGTCATCGATCGTCAGCCCTTCCGGGAACGTGATCGACCGCAGGTACACCTCGCCGCGCGCGATCTTCTCCACCGCGTCGAGCGCGCTGATCGGCCGATCGAACCGATACTCGCCCGCCTTCAGCTGTCGTGATATTCCCGTGCGCCACAACGCCAGCCGGAACGTGAGCGTGTCTCGAACGACACCTGCCTCGACGAGCGTCGCGCCGATCGCCCGGGTACCGGCGCCCGGCTGGAGGTCCACGAACTGCTCGTCCGCCGTGTAGCCCTTGAACGGCTCGTCCGCGCGCTGGTAGAGCACCAGCCCGCCGACCACGGCCGCGGAGGCGGCGAGCAACAGCACCAGGAGGATGATGGCGAACGTCTTCACTCGCTACTCGCTACTTCTTCGTGCGGTCCAGGTAGTCCTGCAGGATGATTGCCGCCGACGCCGCGTCGAGCAGCGCCTTGCGCTCGCGCCAGCCCTTGCGGAACGGCGCCAGACGGCTTTCCGCCTCGCGGCTGCTCAGCCGTTCGTCCTGCGTCACGATCGGAATCGACGTGCGGCGCGCCAGGGCGTTCACGAAGGCGGTCACACGCGCGGTCGCTTCGTTGGGCGTCCCGTCGAGCCGTGCCGGGAGGCCGACGACGATCAGATCGAGCGAGCCTTCGTCGGCCGCAGTGCGCGCGATGAGCCTGGCGATCTCGTCCAGGGCCCCCTGGGAACTGCCGGGCTGCAGGACCGCGAACGGACGGGCCAGCGTCTTCGTCTCGTCGCTGATCGCGACGCCGATCCGGCGTTCGCCGTGGTCGATCCCCATCGCTCGCACACTGCAATCCTACATTGCCCTGTTATAATTGATCACCTGCTGACTCTGGTGAATCACTACTGAATGAGATTAAAGAAAATTCTGATGGTCGCTCCGCTGGTCGGAGTGGCCCTTGCGCTCGCCTGCGGCGCCCCGGAGCCGCCGCAGAAGTTCAAACAGAAGCTCGTGATTCTCGGCTTCGACGGCATGGATCCGCGGCTGGTCCGACAGTGGATCGCCGACGGCCGGCTGCCGAACATGGCGCGACTCGCCCGCGAGGGCGGCTTCATGCCGCTCGGCACCACGCCGTCGCCCGAATCGCCTACTTCCTGGTCGTCGTTCGCAATCGGCGGCAACCCGGGGCGACACGACGTCTACGACTTCCTCGTCCGCGACACGCGCACCTACATGCCCGACCTCGGCATGGTCAAGCGCGTCGCGCCTCGATTCCTTTTCAACTACATCCCGATCGCGATGCCCAGGGTTCTGTCGCTGCGCGGCGGCACCTCGTTCTGGGTGCTCGCGGGCGAGGCCGGCGTCCGTTCGCGGATCCTCACCGTTCCGGTCACCTTCCCGCCCGAGAACGTGCCCAACGGCGAGATGCTCTCGGGCCTGCCGCTGCCCGACATCCGCGGCACGGTCGGCACCTTCTACTACTTCGCCACCGATCTCAGTCGCTACGAGGAAGGCAACACCGAGATGGGCGGCATCCTCAAGCGCCTCGTCTTCGACGGCGACACCGCGAAGACGGAGCTCGTCGGCCCGACCAATCCGATCCTCAAGGTGCAGGCAGATGCGATCCGGGCAAAGGGCGGCAAGCTGTCCGAGGCGGACCAGGCAAAGCTCGCGGAGCTGACCGCCAACGAGGACGTGCGCCTGCCGTTCACGATTCACTGGAACCGTCAGGCGAAGAGCGCCCGCATCGATCTCGACGGCAGCGCCGTGGACCTGAAGGAAGGCCAGTGGAGCACCTGGGTCCCGGTGCAGTTCCGCGTGAACTTCCTCGTGCGCCTCAACGGCATGGCGCAGCTCTACCTGGTGCGCGCCAGCCAGGAGCTCCAGCTCTATATCTCCCCCGTCAACTGGCGCCCCGACTCGCCGGTCCTGCCGATCTCCTCGCCCGCGTCGTTCTCCTCGACCCTGCAGAAGGCGCTCGGCACGTATCGGACGCTGGGATGGGCGGAAGCCACCTGGCCGCTGAACGAGGGCCGGATCGACGAGAAGGCTTTCATGGACGACCTGTTCCGCGCGTTCGACGATCGCGCGCGCGTCATCCTCCACGAGGTCGACTCGAAGAAATGGGACCTGCTGGTCGGCGTCCTCGAATCGACCGATCGCGTGCAGCACATGTTCTGGCGGCTGATCGATCCGACGCACCCGATGTACAACGCGGAGGAGGCCGCGAAGTACGGCGATTCGATCCAGCGGGTCTACGAACGATGCGACTGGCTGGTCGGCGAGGTGCTCAAGCGCGTCGATCCCGGGACGACGGTCATCGTCCTCTCGGACCACGGCTTCCATTCGTTCCGCCAGGCCGTGAATCTCAACACGTGGCTGGTCGACAACGGCTTCATCGCGCGGCAGGGCCAGGCCGGCGACAAGAATCTGAACGACCTGTTCTCGGGCGGCCAGTTCTGGGAGAACGTCGACTGGTCCCGGACGAAGGCGTACTCGCTCGGCCTCGGCCAGATCTACTTCAACATGGCCGGCCGCGAAGGCCACGGCATCGTCCACAAGGGGGCGGAGTACAAGGAGCTGCAGGACGAGATTTCGAACAAGCTGCTCGCGATGCGCGACCCGGCCACCGGGGCGTCGGTCGTGAGCGCCGTCTACAAGCGCGACGACGTGTTCTGGGGACCGTACATCGAGAACGCGCCCGACCTGCAGGTGGGCTTTGCGGACGGGTACCGTGTTTCCTGGCAAACCTCCCTGGGCGGATCGCCGGCGGGCCTCCTCTATCCGAACATGCGCAAGTGGAGCGGCGACCACTGCTCGTTCGACTACAAGACCGAGCCGGGGTCGATCCTGTCGAACCACAAGTTCACGGCCAGCGCGGCGCAGATCATTGATCTCGGGCCCACCGTGCTGAAATACTTCGGCCTCGCCGTGCCGAAAGACATGGACGGGAAGGCGATCTTCTAGTGGCGAGTGGCGAGCGCGTAGGGGCGGAGCTTGTCTCCGCCCTTGTTAGCGAGTAGACAAGTGAACCTGACGTTGACGATCGGCGCACTCTCCGTTGCGACCCTGTTCGCAGCCGTGCCTTCGCCGGCGCCGCAGCAGGTTCCCGATCGGCTGGCCGCGCTGCAGCGGGAGTCGCAGGCGCTCGCGCGCCAGGAGCGCACGCTGCTCAACGAGCTCCGCCAGCTGGAGGTCGAACGCGATCTGCAGGCCGAGCAGGTGCGGCGCGCCGAGAGCGAACTGGCCGACGTCACGGCACAGCGGGCGGAGGCTGCCACGCGCATTGCCGCGCTGGAAACGCGGATCGCCACCGAGACGCCGGGGCTGTCCGCCCGACTCGTCGACCTCTACAAGCTCGGCCGTCCGGGTTACCTGCGGCTGTTGTTCGATGTCGACGGCTTGCGGTCGGCGGCGCGCGGCTACCGCATGGTGACGGCGCTGGTGGACGCGGATCGCCGGCGCGTTGCCGAGTTTCAGCACACCCTCGACGAACTTCACCAGAGCGAACGGCTGCTCGCCGATCGTGGCGCGCGCATCCAGGCGCTGCAGGCGCAGGCAGAAAGCGCCCGCCAGGCGGCCAGTCGCGCCGTCGCCGGGCACAATGCGCTGATCGCGCAAATCGACGCGCGGCGCGACCTGAACGCCCAGTTGCTCGGCGAGCTGCAGGCGGCGCGCAGCAGGCTTGCCGCACTCGAGCCGTCTTCCGGGCGCGCGCCCGCGGTCGAGGCGGCTTCGGGCGTCGCGCTCGTACCACTTCGCGGGTCGCTCCTGTGGCCCGCCGCCGGCAGCGTGGCCGCCCGGTTCGGAGTTCAGCGGGACGAACGGTTCGGCACGACGACGATGCGAGCGGGCATCGAGATCGCGGCCTCGGCCGGAGCGCCCGCGACCGCGATCGAAAGCGGCACGGTGGCCTATGCCGAGCCGTTTGCCGGCTTCGGCAACCTGGTCATCGTTGACCACGGCCTCCAGGCCTACTCGCTCTACGGCTACCTGGATTCGGTCTCGGTCACGCGCGGCATGCAGGTTGTGCGCGGGCAGGCCGTTGGCACGGTCGGCCACACGCCGGCGGGTAAAGCCGGTCTGTACTTCGAGTTGCGGATCGACGGCAAGGCCGTGGATCCGGTACAATGGCTGCAAAAGAGGCGGGGCCCCTGACTGCAATGACTTCCAGAACGCGTTTGATCGTCCTCCTGGTTTCCGCGCCGATCATTGCGTTTGCGGTGATCGGCGGCTTCCTCGGCAACGCGATGGCGCGCGAGGAGACCTACCGGCCCCTGGCGGTCTTCCAGGACGTCGTCAGGCTGGTCACCTCCAACTACGTCGAGCCAGTCAACTCGGATCGCATCATGACGGGCGCGATGCGGGGCCTCGCCGAATCGCTCGACCCCGACAGCGCGTACCTCAACCCGCAACAGGTCGAGGCGCTGCAGCGCGGCGAGCACCTGCCCTCGGGCGACGTCGGCATCACCCTCACCCGGCAGTACTACCTGCGCGTCATCGCGGCCCGTGACGGATCGCCGGCGGCAAAGGCCGGGCTGCGCCCGAACGATTTTGTCCGCATGATCGACGACAAGCCGACGCGCGAGATGTCGGTGCTCGAGGGCGTGCGACTTCTGCGCGGCGCTCCCGGCTCGAAGGTCAAGCTGACGATCATCCGGACCAACCCCGCGGATCCGCGCGTCATCGAGTTGACGCGCGAACCGATCGTGGAGCCCGCCGTGTCGGCCCGCATGCAGGCGTCCGGCGTCGGGTACCTGCGCCTGCCCGCTTTCACCGCGAAAACCGCAGAGCAGGTCCGCGAGAAGGTGGCCTCCCTGCAGAAGGAAGGAGCGCACCGCCTGCTCGTCGACGTCCGCGACTGCGCGGACGGCGACCTGACCGACGGGCTGGCCGTCGCCCGGCTGTTCGTTCCCTCCGGCACGCTCGCCATCCGGGAGACGCGCAACCAGCCGCGCGAGTCGATCGCAGCCAGCGCAGGCGACGGCGCCATCAGCGTTCCGGTGGTCGTCCTCGTCAACGCCGGCACCGCCGGGCCCGCCGAGCTGTTTGCCGCCGCGCTGGCGGGCAACAAGCGGGCGGATCTGGTCGGCGAACGCACGGTCGGCCGCGTCACCACGCAGAAGCTCGTGCCGCTGCTCGACGGCAGCGCGATGCTGCTGTCCAACGCCTGGTTCCTGACACCCGCGGGCGAGCAGATCGAAGAGAAGGGGCTCACGCCCGGCGTCGAAGTCGAGGAACCTGACGTGGACGTCGGCGCGCCACCGCCTGCCACCGATCCGATCCTGCTCAAGGCCATCGAACGCCTCGAAGGCAAGACCTCGGATACCAAGTAGTCAGCGGGCAGTTCCCTACTCTTCTCTTGACACCTCTTCAGTGGTCGCGTATAACCGCTGAGCGATTGCGCGAGCCCGTCTGATCGCGCCGCGCATCCCGGACGACCAGGAGGACGCATGAACAAGCAGGAACTGATCAACAAGATCGCGAAGGACCACGGGCTGACCAAGAGCAACGCGGCCGCGGCGCTCGAGACGTTTCTCGGCGAGATCGCACGGTCGCTGAAGAAGGGCGAGCCGATCACATTCGTCGGCTTCGGCACCTTCAAGACGGCGCAGCGCAAGGCGCGCATCGGGAAGAATCCGCGGACCGGCGAAGCGATCAAGATCCCGAAGCGGCGGGTGGTGCGTTTCACCCCGGGTAAGGCGCTCAAACAGGCAGTGAAGTAGACGCGGTCCTGCCCGCGCAGCGTTCAGCCTCCTGCGTCTCGCCACATCTGTCTGCACTCCTGGGCGGCGACGGGGCCCGAGCCACGCGACCGGGCCCGGCGCCGTGCCGGGACGCCTGCCTTTCGAGCGGGTCCGTTCGTTGACTCCCCGCGAACGCGGTTGTTATACTGAGGGCTTCTGTCAGCCCGCCTCCGCTCGCAGAGGATTGTCGCGAGCTACGGCGAGGCTCGCCGTAGCCTCGGGCGAAGGCGGCCTTCGGTTTCCTTGACCTGGGCGCGTAGCTCAGTAACCTAGGCGCGTAGCTCAGTTGGTTAGAGCGCCTCCCTGACACGGAGGAGGTCAGTGGTTCGAGTCCACCCGCGCCTACCATTCTTGCCGCCAGCGTGACCCGCCGGCGGCGACCGTGCGTGAGAGCCGAAGCTGCCCTCGAACATACAGTCACCGATGCTCGAACGCACCCCCCTCTTCTGATACCGGGAATGAGCCAGCTCACTGTCACGCTGCCAGACGGATCCCGTCGCACCGTCCCCGCGGGCACCCGCGTCGCGGACCTTGCAGCGGAGGTGTCTCCCGGGCTTGCGCGCGCCGCGCTGGCTGCCGTCGTCAACGACGAGCTCGTGGACCTGTCGTTTCCCCTCGAGCACGACGCGAAGGTGCGCATCGTGACGAGCACGAGCGCCGAGGCGCTGGCACTGTACCGCCACAGCACGGCGCACCTGATGGCCGCCGCGGTCACCAGCCTCTTCCCCGGGGCGCAGTGCGGCGTCGGGCCGGCCACCGACGAGGGGTTCTTCTACGACTTCATCGTCGATCGCCCGTTCGTGCCCGAGGATCTCGAGGCGATCGAGAAGAAGATGAAGGAGTTCGCCTCGCGCGACCTGCCCTACGAGCGCAGGATGCTGCCGAAGGAGGAGGCGAAGGCGTACTTCGCGAAGCGCGGCGAGCCGCTCAAGGTCGAATTGATCGAGGAAAAGGGCGGCCCGGTCGTCTCCTGCTACATGATCGACGACGTGTTCACCGATTTCTGCACGGGACCGCACGTGCCGTCGTCCGGCAAGATCAAGGCGTTCAAGCTGCTGAACACGTCGAACGCGTACTGGAAGGGAGATGCGCGCAACCAGCCGATGCAGCGCATCTACGGGACGGCCTTCTTCGGCAAGGACGAACTCGATCGATACCTGGCGCGGATCGAGGAAGCGAAGAAGCGGGATCACCGGAAGCTGGGCAGGGAACTTGGCCTGTTCATGTTCCACCCGTGGGCGCCCGGCGAACCGTTCTGGCTCGCCAAGGGCACGGTGCTGGTCAACCTCCTCGCGGACTACATGCGCTCGGTGCTGTTTCCGGCCGGCTACATCGAAGTGCGTGCCCCGCTGGTCTTCCACAAGGCGCTGTGGGAGATGTCCGGGCACTGGGAGCACTATCGCCAGAACATGTTCCTGATCCAGGCGCCAGGCGACGAGGAGAGCTCGAGCCTGAAGCCGATGAATTGCCCGGGGCACATGCTGATCTTCGCCAGCGAGATGCGCAGCTACCGCGACCTCCCGCTGCGCATCCACGAGCAGAGCGTGCTGCACCGGATGGAGGCGTCGGGCGTGCTGAGCGGCCTCACGCGCGTGCGCGAATTCATCATGGACGACGCGCACATCTTCATCACCGAGGATCAGATCGGCGAGGAGGTCGAGCGGCTGCTGCGGCTGGTGAACCGCGTGTACGCCGATTTCGGCCTCGTACCCGAGATGGAGCTGTCGACGCGGCCGGCCGAGTTCCTGGGCGAGAAGGCGACCTGGGACCAGGCGGAATCGGCGTTGAAGAAGGCGCTCGCCAAGGCGGGCCAGGCCTACAAGATCAACGAGGGCGAGGGCGCGTTCTACGGCCCGAAGATCGACTTCTCGGTGACCGACGCGCTGGGCCGCAAGTGGCAGTGCGCGACCATCCAGCTCGATTACCAGCTGCCGCAGCGCTTCCACCTGAAGTACATCGGCGCCGACAACACCGAGCACCCGCCCGTCGTCATCCATCGGGCGATCTACGGAAGCTTCGAGCGCTTCATCGCGCTGCTGCTCGAGGAGTACGCGGGGGCATTCCCGCTGTGGATCGCGCCGGTTCAGGTGATGGTGCTGCCGATTGCCGACCGGCACACCGAGTACGGACGCAGCGTGCTGGAGCGGCTGAAGGCGGCCGGGTTGCGGGCCGAACTGGATGCCCGGCAGGAAAAGATCGGGTATAAGATTCGCGAGGCGCAGGTCCAGAAGATTCCCTACATGCTGGTCGTCGGCGATCGCGAGGCAGCCGAAGGGCTGGTGGCGGTGCGCAGCCGCTCGGCGGGCGACCAGGGACCGCGCCCGGTGGACGGGTTCATCGCCGCCGCGTTGGACGAGATCGCGCAGAAAGCCGGGAAACCGGCGAGGGTCTAACGGCTTTAGGCCTTAGACCTTGGACCTTCGGGCTTGTCCGGCCCAAGGCCCAAGGTCCTAGACCCAAGGCCTTGAAGCATCAGAGGAGGCACATATCGCTTTCGAACGCTCCGGCCCGCGACGTGACGACCGCACCCGCACCAACGAGCGGATCCGCGTGCGGGAGATCCGCGTCATCGACGACACCGGTGAGCAGCTGGGCATCATGGCCCCGCAGCAGGCGCTGGCGATCGCGCGGCAAAAGAATCTCGACCTCGTCGAGATCGCGCCGACGGCGCAGCCGCCCGTCTGTAAGATCATGGACTTCGGGAAGTACCAGTACCAGGAACAGAAGCGCGCGCGCGAGGCCAAGAAACACCAGAAGGTGATCGAGGTCAAGGAGATCAAGTTCCGCCCGAAGGTGGACGAGCACGATTACCAGTTCAAGAAGAAGCACATCGAGCGCTTCATCGAAGACGGCGACAAGGTGAAGGCGACGATCTTCTTCCGGGGCCGCGAAGTGGCGCACCCGGAGATCGGCCGCCGCATCCTGCAGCGCCTCGTCGAGGAGCTCGGGGACCTGGTCATCGTCGAATCGTCGCCGAGGATGGAGGGCAACACGATGCACACCATCCTCTCCAGGCGGGCGGGCGCGAAGGCGCCGAGCGGACGGCCGTCGCCGGCCGCCGGGCCGACACCGGCGCCGACGGCGGGACGGTAGCGGGCGGGTGGTCTACGGCCGCCCGCGAGATGGCCTTAGGCCTTTG
>Ga0315282_10007595_pt1 | contig 17754 bp, 16 predicted proteins | sample YL17G07_20_MG_FD_203693 | JGI IMG/M metagenome (GOLD analysis project Ga0315282, IMG submission 203693) | Sediment microbial communities from Yellowstone Lake, YNP, Wyoming, USA - YL17G07_20 | ecosystem: Environmental > Aquatic > Freshwater > Lake > Sediment | place: USA: Wyoming | collected... | reverse complement strand
TGGAACGAAGACGGGCGCGGACTGTCCATCTGGGATACATTCTGCCGCACTCCGGGCAAGGTCTGGTGCGGCGAGACCGGCGACGTGGCCGCCGACCACTACCACCGCTGGCCCGAGGACATCCAGATCATGGCCGATCTGGGTCTGAACGCCTATCGCTTTTCCACGGCTTGGCCGCGCATCCTGCCCCAGGGCAGCGGCCGCGTCAACCCCGCCGGGCTGGATTTCTACGACCGCCTGGTTGACGCGCTGCTGGCCAAGGGCATCACCCCCTACGTCTGCCTCTACCACTGGGACCTGCCGCAGGCCCTGCAGGACGCCGGCGGCTGGCCCAACCGCGACATCGTCAAACACTTTTCTGACTACGCACGGGTGGTGTCCCAGCGCCTGGGCGATCGTGTGGTCAACTGGCTGCCACACAACGAACCCTTTGTGGCCGCGGTGCTCGGCTATCTGACGGGTGAGCACGCCCCAGGCCTGCAGGACCCGGCGGCTGCCATCGCGACGGCCCACCACCTGCTGTTATCGCATGGCCTTGCCGCAGAAGCCATCCGCGATGAGGTGCCCAACGCGCGCATCGGCATCGCGGCAAACGTCAGCCCGGTCTACCCCGCGTCGGATTCCGACGAGGACCGGCAGGCCGCGGCACGCTACGACCTGATCGTCAATCACCTGTTCCTCGATCCCCTGTTCCTGGGCCATTACCCCGCCGGGATCATGGACATGCTGGGCCCGCTATTCCCCGAGATGCCGACGGAGGACATGCAGCATATAGCCTCTTCACTGGACTGGATCGGGATCAACTACTACTCTCGCAGCGTGATTAAGAATGATCCGAGTGCGTTTCTGATCGGGGCCACGCAAGTGCAGCCGGTGGGCAACGACTATTCCGGCATGTGGGAGATCTACCCCGAAGGCATGTACGACCTGCTGATGCGCATCCACCACGACTATCACCCCGCCGAGATGCTGGTGACCGAAAACGGCATCTGCGTGCCCGACGGACTCGATCTCGACGGGCGCGTGCGCGACATCCGCCGTACCGCCTACCTGAGCGACCACCTGGCGCAGGTTCATCATGCTATCCAGGACGGGGCGCCGGTGCGCGGTTACTTTGTCTGGTCGCTGCTGGACAATTTCGAGTGGGCACTTGGCTACAGCAAGCGCTTCGGCCTGGTCTACGTTGACTTTGAGACCCAGCAGCGCACGGTGAAGGATAGTGGAAGGTGGTTTGCGCAAGTGGTGAGGGAGAGCGGGCTGGCGAGGCCGTGAAACGTCCTGCGTGGTTCGTGTTTGGGGAGGTAGCTATGCGTCGAGCATTGATCCTCATCGTCCTCGTTGTCCTGCTATTGGGTTACATCCTGCCGGTCGCTGCATCACCTTGCCTAGTCGACAAGACTAGGCATGGACCTGTGCGCGTGTACTATGCCGGGGCGCAGGGCGGGGTGCGTCAGGCGCTGGGGCTGGCCACTGACTTCCAGCTCGTGAGCGACCTGGCCCAGGCTGACGTGGTGGTGCTCAATGGGTCCGTCCCCGATCCCATGGCCATTGCGACGCGCGTGCAGGGCGGAGCGGGCCTGCTGCTGGTCCTCGGCCCCGACCTGAGCGCCGGGCAGGTGGGCACGCTGCTGGGCAAGCAGGTCATCTTGGAAAAGCGCGCCGTTCCGCTTAGCCTGACTGTCGCCAAGGACGCGGCTGATCCCGTGCTCCGTCAGGTGATCTGGGGCAGCGCGCCGCAAGTGCGCGAACGCTTTCTCCTGCGCGGCGCCGGGCTGGACGCGCTGGTGGTCGGCTTTGACGACGGCTCGCTCGTGCTGGGCCACGCGCAGGTGGGCCGCGGCTCCGCATTTGTCCTCACGGCCTTTCTAGACGAGGTCAACCCGCAGTTCCAGGACTGGGCGTATTTCAACTACCTGATCTATCACCTGACGGTGCGCGGCGCCGGGGCCTCGCCGGCAGCCTTTGCCGACTACCTCGGCTCGCCGGTGCCCCACGCTCGCGAACGCAGCATCATCTACGCGGGCCTCGCCGTGATGCTGCTGCTGTCTGTGATCGCCTTTGTGCTCGTGCGCCGCTACAGCCTGGCCCATCCCGAGGCGCTCGACTCGCTGGTGGGCAATCGCGCCGAGTTCTCGGCCCGCGAGGCCAGCACCGACTGGGAGGAAATCGGCTTCCACCGGCCCTTGGGTGGCTTTCTGGTAGCGCTCATGAGCGGCCTGCTTCTGTTCGTGCCGCTCATCATCTACCAGAACCTGATCTTGCCCGTGTACATCCTGCCTTCGGCTCAGGCCATGGGCATCTGGGGCAGGGTCACGCAGTTCTTTACGTTGATCTGGAACCTGTTCGACGTGGGTACGGCGGCGGCTTTCATCAAGTACATGGCCCAATACCGCGTGCATGACCCGAAGCGCGGCATCCAGTACGGCCAGGTGTTCGTGTGGTGGCAGGCGCTCTCGGGGGCCGTGCAGGTGGCCATGTTCGTGGTGCTGGCGGGCACGGTGCTGCCGCGCACGGCCTATGCCCTCTACGCCTGGACCGTGCTGGTGCACACCTTTATCCAGATCCCTGGGTTCTACCAGGTGATGCGCAACGCATTGACGGGCTTGCAGCGCTTTGACTATGCCCAGATCCTCGACATAGGGCTGAGCCTGGTCTTCCCCATGCTCACGCAGCCCATCTTTGTGACCACCATGGTCATGTGGGGCCGGTCCCATCCGGTGTTTGGCATGCCGGGGGGCGGGCTGTTGGGCCTGGGCATCGCTGCCTATGCCGCCGAGGCGCTCACGTTTGTACTGGGCATCTGGCTCTACCGGCGGCTGGGCTACAACGCGAGGCTGCTGTTCCTGGCGCACTTTGACTGGTCCATCGTCAAGACCGCCTTCGGGTTTGGGACGTTTGAGATGCTGGGCTCGGTGGCATGGAGCGTGGGCCAGGCCGTGGAGATTCTGATCACCCAGACGCGGCTGGTCAACTATGCCGAGGTCTGGGGCAACTGGGTCATCGCTCAGAACTTTATCTTTTCCTTCCAGGTCCTGCAGACGCTCTACAACAACGTGATGCCGTCCGTCTCCGAATCGATTTCGCACGCGCGCCGGGCGCTGAGCCAGTACTATGCCGCCATCTCCTACAAGTGGGGTGGGATCGTGAGTGGATTCATCGCCGCGGTGCTCCTGGCGGTGGCGGACCGCTTTATCCTGGGTGCCAGCGGGCCCGAGTTTGTGCGTGCGGCCAGCCTGGCCGTGCCCCTGATCATCTGGGGCGCGGTGCAGTACCCCTCCTGGGTGGGTGACAACGTGCAGCTTGCTGTCAACAAGCCCTACCTGAAGGCTGTCCTGGTCGCTGGAGAACAGGTGGTGCGCATCATCCTGGCATACGCGCTGCTGGCGCGCTTCCAGATCAATGCGCTGATCATCGCCTACTTTGTGGGGCTGCTCTCCAAGGACATCGTGGCCTACTGGGTGAACCATCGCGTCTGCTATCCCCAGCGCTTTTACTTCTGGCAGTCGCTGGGCGCGCCGCTGCTGGCCACGGCGGCGCACTGGGCTGTGCTGCGCTGGAGCATGGGTCTGCTCTGGAAGGGCGACCAGATCAGCAGCGTGCTGATCTTCTTCATCGGCATTCTACCCTCCTATCCGCTGTACATGTTCTTCTACGGCCTGTTTGGTGGCTGGGACGACGACACGTTGGGCGAGCTGCGCCGCGCGGTGGACCTGAGCAGTTTCATGAAGCCGTTTGCCTGGCTCTTCTGGGCTTCAACCGCCCTGGGCGCACGCCTCAGCCCGCTGCACGGCCGCTTCCCGATCGACGTGCGGCCCGCCGCCCTCCTGGAGGCCAAGTCGCTCATGGAAGAGAGAGTGAATCTGTAAGGAGGTGGCAATGGAGCCACGATTGATTGTGCACGGCGGGGCGTGGGACATCCCGGATCAGCAGGTGGAAGACCATATGCGCGGCGTGCGCCGGGCCGTAAGTAGGGTCTTTCCGAGGTTGCAGGACGGCCTGTCGGCGCTGGATGCCGTCGAGGCCGCGGTCAACGTGTTGGAGGAGGACCCGACCTTTGACTCCGGCTGCGGTGCGGTGCTCAACGCCCAGGGTGACATCGAGTTGGACGCAATGATCATGGAGGGCGCCGAACTGCGCTACGGGGCAGTGGCGGCGGTGCAGAATATCCTGCACCCGGTGACGCTGGCCCGCGCGGTAATGGAGCGCACCGAGCACTGCTTTCTGGTGGGCGGCGGGGCACAGCAGTTTGCACGCCGCATCGGCATGGCCGAAGTGGACCCCACTGAGCTGCTGACCGAGCGCGAATGGACCTACTTTCAGCAGCACGTGCAGAACAATCCCCACTACACGGCACGTCAAGCATTTCAACCCGCGCCAATGGACACTGTAGGCGCGGTGGCGCTGGACCGCGACGGTAACGTGGCTGCCGCCACCTCGACCGGCGGCACGGCGGGCAAGCTCCCGGGCCGCGTGGGCGATAGCCCCCTGCTGGGCGCGGGGGCCTATGCCGACAACACCTCCGGCGCGGCCTCGGCCACTGGCTGGGGAGAGTTCATCATGCGCGTGCTGCTCAGCAAGACGGCGTGCGACCTGCTGCTCTCACTGCCCGCCGAGGAGGCGGCGCGTCGCGCGGTGCACGTTTTGGAAACGCGTGTGCGCGGCCTGGGCGGCGTGATCCTGATCGACAAACACGGCCACTATGGCCTGGCGCACAACACGCCCAGAATGGCCTACGCCTTTGCCGAAACCGACGCCCACATTACGGCCGGCATCAAACGCTTACCTACGCACGGCTAGTTCGCGGCCCGCCAGGCTTCATCAATGCAAAGGCGCCGAGGCACACGACGACACCATGCGCATTGTGGCGGGCCTGCCCTCGCGCCAGATGCGCCGGCGCTCGCAGCAGATGGGGGCTGATGGACCTGACCGGGCTCAACACGGCCGTCGTGGCGGCGCGCATCAACGAGCTGGCCTGGGTCAGCGTCTACTCCGATGGATTGAGCGACGACCAGTTGCATGTCCTGGGCCACGCCCGTACGACGACGGTGCAGGAGGGCCTGCACCGGGCACTGCGACGACAGGGGCCCGGTGCGCGGGTCGTCATCATTACGCAGCGGGGGACATGTGTGCGGTGCTAGGGGTGCCAGCGTGAATCGGGGCACTTTGGACCTGGGCGATGCCAAGCATGGTCGGATGCGCCGTATCCATGGCGTCCATCGGCCATCATTCGCCGCGATGGGAGGTGTAGGGTGAGAGAGCCAAGGTGCGACTCTTGGGCGTGGCACCAAGGGGATCAAGTGGAATCTGGATCTGACTCTCGTGCGTGGCGGGCGACGTGCAGGAGCGTTCCAGTGCCTCTACGCTCATTGTCCCGGACGGTCTCCACCGCTGCACCTGCCCAGATGTGGGTCGCCCTGCATACGCCGCGTGATGCGCCAGTTCAATTCCTCTGGTGACAGATCGGGGTGCTTGCGCCGCTCAGTGACTCGCACGGCGTCCAGGGCAAGCTGGTAGGCTTGAAAGGCAAGCTTCAGGCGTCGCACGCGGCTCATGCCGCGCCAGATCCGCAACTGTCGCGCGTCCATCGGACCAATTCGGGAGAGGACGTGCTCGATGGGTCTTCTGTCAGCACTCTTTCCAGGCGTTTCGAGTAGGGTCATGGCTGACCTCGCGCATGCAGCAAGACCAGCCATCTGGACCGCATTATAGCACACGTCTCTGCTCATCAAAAAAAGATTGTACAAGAGGCCCCAGGCCTCTTGCGAGAAGCCGGGGACCTGAACATAAATCTGCCCAATCTACAGATTCTATTTGTGGAGGGAGTTACGAGCCAACAGCGCGCGCTGCCCGTAGGGAAACTCGATGCTGCACTGCTCTCGCGGCTGCTGCTGCTCAGCGGCTGGCCCGACCCACGCGTGGTGGTCGGGCCGCACGTGGGCGAGGACGCAGCCGTGATCGACATGGGGGACCGCTACCTGGTGGCCAAGTCCGATCCCATTACCTTTGCTACCGACGAAATCGGCTGGTACCTTGTGCAGGTCAACGCCAACGACCTGGCCACCACGGGCGCCGAGCCACGCTGGCTACTGACGACCCTGCTCCTGCCCGAGCACGAAACCCCGCCCGAACGGGTCGAGGGCATCATGGCCCAGATTGACGCCGCCTGCCGCGAGCTGCACATCGCCATAGTGGGGGGGCACACCGAAGTCACCCACGGTCTGGAGCGACCTATTGTAGTGGGTCACATGTTAGGCGAGGTGGCCAAGGACAGTCTGGTGACCACGAGTGGTGCGCGCCTTGGCGACGACCTGCTGTTGGCAAAAGGCATCGCCATCGAGGGCACGTCACTCATCGCCCGGGAAAAGGCCCAGGAGCTGCGCGAGCGCGGCTACAGCGCCGAGTTCATTGCACGCGCCCAGGGCTTCCTCTATGACCCAGGCATTAGCGTGCTGCACGCGGCGCGGTTGGCGGCGGCCTCCGTCGAAGTGCACGCGATGCACGACCCCACCGAAGGCGGGCTGGCCACGGGCCTGCATGAGTTGGCCCAAGCGGCGCACGCGGGCGTGTGGATTGATCGCGCGGCCATCCCAGTCTACCCCGAGAGCGCAAGGCTGTGCGCCGAGTTCGGTCTCAACCCGCTGGGCACCATCGCTTCAGGCGCGCTGCTGCTGGCCTTACCCCCTGGGCAGGTGCCGACCCTGCTGGCTGCTTACGGGCGGGCCGCGATCCCCTGTGCCGTGATCGGGCATGTCTGCGAGGCCCACGAGGGGCTCAGAATGCAGAGCGGGGCGGTCACCCTCGACCTGCCCCGCTTTGACCAAGACGAGGTCTCCAGACTGTTCTAGCCCTTGGCTGCCGGTGCGACGCCGCCTGCGGCCCCGTCTACGCGCGGCGGTGCGGCCGCGACGTGCTCGGCCATCAGGCGGTAGGCCAGCGCTTCCTCTTCCGTCAGCGTGCTCACCCTGCCATCGAGTCGCGCATCCAGCAACGCGTCCAGGATGCGACCGTAGACTGGGCCAGGCTGCAGGCCCTGGGCCTTGAAGAACGCGCCCCCGACCAGCGCTCGCACCCAGCGCAGGCGCTGCAGGTAGAGCAGCACGTTGTCGCGCGCCGCGGGCGCATCGAGCGCGATTGAGTAGGCCATGATCGCCTGGGGAGAGAACGGCTCCAGCAGCCTGTAGATGCTACTTGGCTTCAGGTTGGGCCGGTCTAGGCGCCGCGTTAGCGCGTGCAGCGCCCTCACCCCCCGCAGGTACCTGGCTACCTCCTGGCTGAAACGCAGTCGCAGCAGGAAGCGCTCCAGTTGCGTTTTCGTGAGTGGGTAGGTCAGGAGCGCGAGCAGGAGGTGCCTGCGCTCCACGCTGACGTGCGGTGCATTGGAAGGAAGCGCTTCCTCCTCGAGGTCTGCGCTCGTCTGGCGCTCCAGGAACTGCCGCGCACTGCACATCTTGTCCTCAAGCCAGCCATCATAGCGCAGGCCGGCTTCCAGGCGGCGCAGGACGCCCAGTTCGGCCAGACGCCGGATCGCAGCCTCCGGGACCTTTTCGTCGAGGATCAGCTCCAGTTCGTGGCGCAGGCGTTCTCCGGTTACACGGCGTAGCAGGTCCAGCGCGTCGTGCACCAGCTCTGCGGTGCGTGGCTCGATGGCAAACCCCAGGCGCTGCTCCAGACGCACCGCGCGCAGGATGCGCGTGGGGTCCTCGACCAAGCTCAGGTTGTGCAGCACGCGAATCCACTTGTCGTGCAGGTCCTTCTCGCCACCGTAGGAGTCCAGCAACTCACCGTAGCGATCTTGGTCCAGGCAGATGGCCATTGTGTTGATCGTGAAGTCGCGCCGGTACAGGTCCTGCTTGATGGAGCTGCGCTCGACCTCGGGCAGCGCCGTGGGGTGCTGGTAGAACTCGGTGCGGGCGGTGACAAAATCCAGCGACTGCGGCAGGTTGGTACCTGCCGTGCCACCCAGGATGACCTTGGCCGTGCCAAAGCGCCCGTGGCTGCGCACGCGACCCTTCAACTGCTTAGCCAGCTCTCGGGCCAGCACGATGGCGTCGCCTTCAACCACCAGGTCGAGGTCCAACGTAGGCATGCCCAGCAGCAGATCACGCACGAACCCGCCGACCACGTACAACGAGTAGCCTTGCTTGTTGGCCGCATCGCGCGCCCGCAGCAGGATAGAGAGCAGAGTTGCGGGCAGCGTTTGGTGCAGCAGGCGCTCGATCTCGCCGCGTCGCGAGGGAAGCACGTGTGGGCTCCAGGACTTGATCAGATCCGTGCGTGTGACGATGCCCAGCAGGCGGCCGTCGTCGACTACCGGTACCTGGCCCACTCCGTGCTCGCTCATGATTTGCTGCACCGTCGACACGCTGTCGGAAGGCGAAACCGCCATGTCGCCCTTGTGCATGAAGCTTCTCACGGTGGCCTTGTCCAGATGATGGTAGAGCGCCCGGTCGATCTCGCGTCGCGTCAGGACGCCCACCAACTGACCATGCTCCACCACTGGAAAGCCTTCGTGCCCATAGCGCCGCATCAGATTCTCGGCCTCCGATAGGGGCATTTCCGGGCTCAGCGTGTGCACACCGTATGACATGATCTGCCGCACACTGGCGGCGGGCTGCACATGTTCCTGCAGAGAGTCAATCAAGCGCGCCTGCACTTCTTCCAGCGTTGCACCCTGCATGAACGCGGCTGCGGCTGCGCTGTGGCCGCCCCCGCCCAGGTCGCGCGCGATCCTGCCCACGTCGATGGCGCGGCTGGAACTACGTGCGATCAACTGAATTTGGTCCTTGAAGACGAACAGCAGGAACGACGCGTCTGGGTCAAAGACGTCATCCAGTTTGTGCGCCAGTGTGGACAGTTCCTCCACATACTCATCCAGATGCGCGACGGCCAGCAGGATTGCCTGCTCGTGCAGGCTATGCCATTCCACGTTGTGCACCAGTTGGCTGTAGATCGCCTGATAGCGCTCGTCCAGCGGATGCCGCAGGAACTTGGCAACCACCCCCAGGTTCGCGCCCTGCTCCAGCAGCCAGGCTGCACTGCGCAAGTCACGCGCGTTCGTGGTGGGGTAGGACAATGAACCAGTGTCCTCGTAGATGCCTAGGAGAAGGATGGTGGCCTCTAGGGGAGTGACCGAGATGCGCGACTCTCGCAACTGCTCCACCAGGAGAGACGTGACCGCGCCGATCTCCTCGATGGTGTACTGGGCGTCCGTCCTGGGCTTGCCGCGCAGCGGGTGGTGATCGATCACGTGCCAGGTTGTGCTGGCGTCCATGCCCCTGACGGAGCCAACCGCCTGGGTGTCGACGATGATCGCCTCGCGAATGTGGCGGCGAGGAAGGTCATCGACTGAGCGGAACGGCAACTGGTCGCCATACAGCGTCAAGAAATCGCGAACCTCACGGTTGAGGCGGCGCGGCAAGATGGGTGTCGCGTCTGGATAGAGCTTCCACGCGGCCAGTTGCGCGGCCCAGGCGTCAAAGTCTGTGTTTTCATGAGTGAGGATGACCTTCAAGAAAAACCCCTCTCGGCCAAGCTCAAGCCCCTGCTCTCAACGAGTTATGACAGTCACATTATGGCACAACAAGACGCTATTGTCAACGTGGGCCAGCCTTCCAAAGGGTCAGTGGCACCGAGGCGGCAGCCGCGTTGGTATACCCGTCCGGAGGCTTGATGATTTGCTTTGACTGGTACTGCGATTTGGCTTATAATGGCCACATGGAGGGAATGAGCGGTGCGTCTCCGCGACAAGGTTGGTTCGGCCTGGAAGTGGCTCTACCCTGGCATGGGCGTGAAGCGCTGGTTGATTCTGCTGGCGTTCGGGCTTCTGCTGTTGAGCGTGGGAGTGAGCTTCTTCTACATTCAGGTCTATCGCGCCTTGGAGTTCAGCGGCGCTGCGTCGCCTATCGCGTACGGCCTGACCCTGCAGTTCTTCCCGCACTGGCTACGCGGATTGCTGCTAGGGCTGGCAGGCGTTGGCTGCGTGGCCCTGGCGGTATATCGTTTGAGCCGCTCGCTGCTTTCGGCCTTTGTAGCACCTGACCAGCCCAGCGTCGTCGACGTGATCTATCGTCGTCGCGTGCGCCGGCGCGGACCAAAGATCGTCGCCATCGGCGGCGGCACCGGGCTCTCGACGCTGCTGCGTGGGCTAAAGGACACTACCGACAACCTAACCGCGATTCTGACCGTGGCCGACGATGGCGGCAGTTCTGGACGTCTGCGCAGAGAGCTGGGGCTTCCGCCTCCGGGAGACTTTCGCAACTGTATGGCCGCTCTGGCCGAGGTCGAGCCGCTGATGGCCATGCTTCTGGAGTACCGTTTTGGCGAGGGCCTGGGGCTGGATGGCCACAGCTTTGGCAACCTGTTCATTGCCGCCATGGCGGGCATCACGGGAGACTTTGCACAGGCCGTGCGCATGTCGAGCAAAGTGCTGGCCGTACGCGGGCGCATCCTGCCCTCCACGATGGAAAGCGTGACGCTGTGTGCGGAGCTGGCAGGAGATGCGGAGGGGGACCTCCCTGCGGGGCAGCACCAGGTGCAGGGTGAATCGCGCATTCCCAAGGCCGGCAAGCCCATCGAGCGCGTGTTTCTGCAGCCGGACGATGTGCGGGGCTACGGCGAGGCCGTGCGGGCTTTGCTCGATGCAGAACTGATTGTAGTAGGACCCGGAAGTCTGTACACGAGCATCTTGCCCAACCTGCTGGTCAAGGATATCGCTGCCGCGTTTCGCGCTTCAGATGCGCTCAAGGTCTACGTCTGCAACCTGGCTACACAGGCCGGCGAGACGGACGGTTACAATGCACTCGAGCACGTGCGAGCGCTTGACAGCCATGTGGGAGATAGCCTTTTTGACTACGTCCTGGTCAACGACAACATGGAGGTGCACAAGCCAGCCAACTGGCAGGCAGAAATGGTCCAGCCCACGACAGACGATGCACACCGATTGTGGGTTGCCGACTTGGTCGATCCCGACAAGCCATGGCGACATGATCCCAAGAAGCTGGCGCAGAACATCATGCGCATCTGCTCCAGCCGTGTTTGAGCGCGTTGACGCGCGCTTGCCGTTTGTTGGCGCAGCTCATCTGGGCCACAAGGCCCAGTCAGCTCAATACGTACAGTGAGACTAACTCAAGAATGGAGAGGAGCAAATGACGATTCGAGTAGGTATCAACGGTTTTGGACGCATCGGACGGCAGTCCTTCAAGGCCATGCTCGATCACTACCCCAATGACATTGAGGTCGTGGCCATCAACGATTTGTTCGAGCCCAAGATCAACGCTCATCTGCTAAAGTACGACTCGAACTACGGTGCGTTCCCCGGCACGATCGCTGTCGAAGGCAACAACCTGGTCGTGAACGGCAAGACCGTACAGGTCCTGGCTCTGAAGGATCCCGCGCAATTGCCCTGGGGCAAGCTGGGAGTGGACATCGTCATCGAGTCCACCGGCATCTTCACCGAGAAGGAAAAGGCCATGGCGCATATCAGCGCGGGCGCCAAGAAGGTCATCATTAGCGCCCCGGCCAAGCGTGAGGACATCACCATCGTGCTCGGTGTGAACGAGGACAAGTACGACCCCGCCAAGCACCACGTCATCTCCAACGCCTCTTGCACCACCAACTGCCTTGCTCCGGCAGCCAAAGTGCTCAACGACGGCTGGGGCATCGTGCGCGGTCTGATGACCACAATCCATTCCTACACCAACGACCAGCGCATCCTGGACCTGCCGCACAAGGACCTGCGCCGAGCGCGCGCCGCGGCCCTGAACATCATCCCGACCACCACGGGCGCGGCTAAGGCCATAGCCCTGGTCATTCCCGAGCTCAAGGGCAAATTCGACGGCTACGCCCTGCGCGTGCCGACCCCCACCGTTTCCATCGTTGACTTTGTGGCGGAGGTCAAGAACAAGGCCACCATCGAGGCGGTCAACGCAGCCTTCCAGAAGGCCGCCGAGGGCCCCATGAAGGGCATCCTGGGCATCACGATGGAACCGCTCGTTTCGATGGACTTCAAAGGTGACACCCGCTCGTCCATCGTGGATGGCCAGTCCACCATGGTCATCGGCGACACCTTTGTCAAGGTCGTATCCTGGTACGACAACGAATGGGGCTACTCCTGCCGCGTGGCCGACCTGGTGCACTTTATCGGCAGCAAGAAATAGACAGGGCTGGAGCGCCTGGCAGCACCAGAGAGGGGATGGGACCGGCATCCCGTCCCCTCTCTGTCTTGTTGTGAGGCACCTGGACGAATGCTGGAGAGATAGGAAACGACATGCGCAGAATCGCCATGCTCAGCGTGCACACCTGCCCGATGGCTGCCCTGGGCGGCAAGGAAACCGGCGGCATGAACGTCTACGTGCGTGAGCTGAGCCGCGAGCTGGGTGCGCAGGGCCTGACGGTGGACATCTTCACTCGCTCCCAGGATCCCACGCGCGAGCGCATCCGCGACCTGTGGCCCAACGTGCGCGTGATCCACTTGCCGGCCGGCCCGGAGCAGCCCTACAGCAAGAATCTGGTTTACGATCATTTGCCCGAGTTTGTGGCTGGGCTGCGGCAGTTCACCGCCGCAGAAGGCCGCCGCAGCGCCTACGACCTGCTGCACAGCCATTATTGGCTCTCGGGTTGGGTTGCACGCGAGCTGGCCCGCGAACGCGGATTGCCAACAGTGCACATGTTCCACACTCTAGGCCGCATGAAGGACAGCGTGGCGCGCAGTCAAGCCGAGAAAGAGACCTCCACCCGCATCCAGGTCGAGCAGGAGTTGATGCGCGATATGCAGCGCATTGTGGCCGCCACACCGTTGGACAAGTCGCAGATGGTGGAACTCTACGATGCCAACCCGCAGAAGATCAAGGTGATTCCGCTGGGCGTGGACCTCGACCTGTTCAGGCCCATGCCGCGCGACGAGGCTACGAGAGCCATCGGGGTGGACCTGCCCCAAGACCACCACCTGGTGTTGTTCGTGGGGCGGCTCGACCCGCTCAAGGGCCTCGACACGCTGCTGCAGGCCATCTGCAAGCTGACCGAGCTGGCACCCGAGCTGGCCAGGCACCTGTGCCTGGCTGTCATCGGCGGCGATGCCGATGAAAATGGCCCGGGTGGGGGCAACGAGCTCGAGTGTCTGGACAAGCTGCGGCGCGAGGCCGGCATTGACGATCTCGTGACCTTCCTCGGCTCACGGGCACAGGACACCCTACCCTACTACTATTCGGCGGCCGACGTGTGCGTCGTGCCGTCGCACTACGAGTCGTTCGGCCTGGTCGCACTGGAAGCGATGGCCTGCGGCACGCCCGTCATCGCCTCTCGCGTCGGGGGGCTGCAGCACACGGTCGAGGATGACGTCACCGGTATGCTGGTACCCGCCGGAGACGTCGACGTCCTGGCCGAGAAGCTCAAGCTCGTTCTGACGGACCGTGAGTTGCGCGCGCGGCTGGGCTCCAACGCCCGCCAGAGAGCGCAGTCCTATACCTGGCGAAGGGTGGCCGATCGCATTATCCACCTCTACGAAGGACTATGGCGAAGGAAACACTAGCTGAGGAGAATGTGCGGGGGACGACGTGCCTGGTGATCATCGCCCACCCCGACGACGCTGAATTCACGGTGGCGGGAACGGTGGCACGTTGGGTCAAGGACGGCGCGCGGGTGGTCTACGTGGTCTGCACCGACGGCAGCCGTGGCAGCAACGAGCCCGACAAGCCTCCGGAGGTCATGAAACCCCTCCGCCACAAGGAGCAGCAGGCGGCGGCGCGCGTCCTCGGAGTCCAGGAGGTCATCTTTCTGGACTATGAGGACGGTTCGCTGGAGCCCAGCATGGAGCTGCGCCGTGACCTTACGCGGCTCATTCGCCGCTACAGGCCCGACGTGGTGATTTGCCAGGACCCCAGCGGGCTCTTCCGCGGCAACTCGTACGTCAATCATCCTGACCACCGCGCCGCCGGCGAGGCCGCGCTGTATGCCATCTTCCCGTCGGCGTGCACGCGCTTTGTCTTCCGCGAGATGCTAGCTGAGGGGCTGGAGCCCCACAAAGTGCGCGAGATTTACCTCTATGGTTCAGAGCAACCCGACACCTGGGTGGACATCAGCGAGACCATTTCGCTCAAGGTCGAAGCGCTCAAGGCTCACCGCAGCCAGGTCAAGCCCGACTATGCGGACGCGCGCCTGCAGAGCTGGAACGGCGAGCTGGGCCGCCGGCACGGCGTGGCGTATGCCGAGGAGTTCAAGAGGGTCGTTCTGAGCTAGCACGCGCTCAGTACGCTGCGCTGTGCTTGTGCCCGGCAGGCAACTCGTGTTCGGGGAGGTTGCGGCTGTGGATCCAATAGGCGATGCCGCCCATCAGGGCCACGGCCGCACCGATGATCAAGCTCCGGGACGGCGAGGGCTGCGAGATGACTACTTCGCCCCGCGCGCGCCGGCGCGCCATCTCGAACAGGTCGCGCTCGAGCTTGCGTCGATAGGATTCGGAAGGGCTGACTGGGGTCAGCGCGCGCTTGAGCCGCTCTGCCAGATGCAGCGGCAGCAAGAGATCCTCGCGCTCGGCGGCAGCGGCCGTCAAGCCGGCGGCTTCATTAGGCAACGTGCTGTTCAATTGGTCCGCATGAGCCATAGGCAGTTCTGCCACGTCATTATGCTCCATTGTCATCGACGTCCATCCCGTTCTTCTCTAGCATTTCGCGCAGGTCCAGCAGAGTGCGATGGTAGAGCGACTTGACCGCTCCCTCGGTGCGCCCCATGATCTGCCCGATCTCGACGTTCGACAGCCCCTCGCTGAACTTGAGCACCAGCAGGTGTTGACGCTCCGATGGGAGCCGGTGTATGGCGTCCAGGAGCGCGCTCTCCTCTTCACGGGCCTGGGCGGAGTCCTCTGGCCTTTCTCCCACCCTGGCCTGCGCCACGAGACTATCCAGTGACACCATGGGGTGACGGCTGCGATCACGGTACCAGTTCACCACCGCATTGTGCGCGATGCGATACAACCAGGCCGAAAACGGGACCCCGCGACAGGTAAAGCGCTCCAGGTTGGCAAAGGCCTTGAGAAAGGTCCGCGCGGTGAGGTCCTCGGCATCGGGGTGGCTACCGGTGCGCTGGTAGATATAGTTGTACATACGGTCCACGTACATCTCGTAGAGCGCAGCAAACGCCAGGGGGTCCTTCTGTGCGCGCTCGATGAGCAAGCGATCGTGCTCTTCCATCTCTCCAGTCCCGTGCAGATGACGCCCGACCGCACCTCCCGCATATGGCAACACCACAGGCCGGTCCGAGTTGCGGTGGCACTATGTGCCCGTTTTGAGCTCCGCCGCATTCTAGCACGCCGGGCAGTCCAAGTCAAGCAGGATTCGATTTGACAAGCATACGGCAATATGATATAATCGCTGCGATTTGTGAAGCTTTTCACATAACGTGCTGCTTTTTCCGGTTCCCTGGCGACCACCATTCGGCCCAGACGGTTCGCTGTCTAAAGACCACCTTGGGGTGAGCATAGATGACCCTAGCAGAGGTGTTATCTGCCATCGAAGGAAAAGTGCTTTCTCCGGAAGCAGACCTCTCACAAGAAGTCTCCATGGCCTGCGGAGCTGACTTGATGAGCGACGTCCTGGCCTTCACGCACGCCGGAACCCTCCTTCTGACTGGCCTCACCAATCCCCAAGTCGTGCGCACCGCCGAAATGGCGGGCATTGGCGCCATCGTGTTTGTGCGCGGCAAGCTCCCTCCTGCTGAGACGATCGCCCTGGCCCAAGAAAGGGGCATCCCATTGCTCGCTTCCAAGTATACGATGTACGAAAGCTGCGGACGGCTGTACCAGGCGGGCCTCGCGAGTTGCGGCCTGTTCCAACTTACAGCGGACAGCTGGCCTGGCGACCAGCCTTCGTCTTGAGATCCATTGGCCTGAGGAGCGGCAAACCGGTTCTTCCCAGAAGGACGCCATGGGTATGTGGCACGTGGTATCGTCACGCGGTCCAGGGGTAGACAGGGGCGTGGGAGCGTGGTCAGCGACAACCAGGATGGAAAAGCGACAGCGACCAAACAACCTCTGGAGGTAACCAAGCTCCAGGAACTGGTGTACGAGCTCAAGATCGAGCAGGTCATGACCAAGAAGGTCATCACTGTCTCGCCCGACGACACCCTGCGGCGTCTGAAGGAACAGTTGCGCATCAACCGGATTTCGGGAACACCGGTGCTGCGCGGCGCTGAGCTGGTCGGCATCATCAGCATCGAAGACGTGCTCAAGGCACTGGAGCGTGGTGAGATCGACGCCCGCGTGGGCGACAAAATGACCGTTGATGTGCAGACCGTCTTTGCCGATGAGACCATCATGCAAGCTGTCAACACGTTCGGCCGGCACGGCTTTGGACGGCTGCCCGTCGTGACGCGCGATGGTAGGCTGGTTGGGATCCTGACACAGGGGGACATCGCCCGGGGCCTGCTGCGCCAGCTCGAGATTGACTATCACGAAGAGGAGATCCATCGCTATCGAGCCAGCCACATCTTCGAGGACATCGTTTCGGATCAGACCGGCCTGATCTTGCGCTACAACGTGCGTGCGCACGACTTTACGCACTGCGGCGAAGCGGCCAGCAAGCTCAAACGCGCGTTGGAGAGGCTGGGCGCCAAGCCTACCATTGTGCGGCGCATTGCCGTGGCCAGTTACGAGGCTGAGACCAACCTGGCCATCCATAGCACACACGGCGGTCAGTTGACGGCTGAGGTCCAGCCCGAGCGCATCCGCATCATCGCGGTGGACACCGGACCGGGCATTGCCGACATCGAGAAAGCCATGCAACCCGGCTTCTCGACGGCGCCGGACTGGATCCGCGAGTTGGGGTTTGGCGCCGGTATGGGCCTGAACAACATCCGATCCTGCGCCGACGAGATGCATCTGGACTCGAAGGTCAACGTGGGAACTCGCCTGCAAATCGTCATCAGACTGTAGACACGTCTTACCGGCCGAAGGCTTGGCGGCTGCGTTTTGCGACGAAAGGACACAATGACACTAGGGGAGATCGCAAACGAGCTTGCACTGGCTGTGCAGACTGCAAGCGACAGGTTGGACACGCCCGTCACTGGCGGGTACGCCTCGGATCTGCTCAGTTGCGTCATGGCCAAGGCTCGCAAAGGCAACGTCTGGGTGACCCTGCAATCACATCTCAACATCGTTGCCGTGGCCGCCCTACTCGAGTTGGCCGGCATCATCGTCACGGAAGGCACAGCACCCGATGCCGCGACTCTGCAAAAGGCCAATGAGGAGGGCGTTCCCATTCTCACCACGTCACAGACAACCTTTCAGGTAGTAGCGAGACTGGCTCAACTCGGCATCCGGGGTGGGGACTAGCTGCTTTTTCAGGCCACCAAGTGACGGGAGCACGCAGCACGGGACTGAGACCATTTTTGGCCGATCTGCATGTGCACACGGTTCTATCTGCCTGCGCCGAGGTGGAGATGATCCCTCCCTTCATTGTGGAGCGGTCCAGGGAGCTGGCCCTGGGCATCATTGCGATCACGGATCACAATTCGGCCGAGAACGTGGCCGCGGTCGTCGAGGCGGCTCAGGGGTCTGGGGTGCACGTGCTGGCCGGCATGGAGGTCCAGACCCGCGAGGAGGCGCACCTGCTGTGCCTGTTCGACACGGTGGAGCAGGTGCTGGATTGGCAGGCGGTGGTCTACGACCACCTCCCGCCGCTCAAGAACAGAGAAGATGCGTTTGGCGCGCAGTTCGTTGTGGATGCAACCGGGGACTACATCCGGAGCAACGACAGGCTGCTCCTC
>Ga0315282_10007594_pt1 | contig 17754 bp, 9 predicted proteins | sample YL17G07_20_MG_FD_203693 | JGI IMG/M metagenome (GOLD analysis project Ga0315282, IMG submission 203693) | Sediment microbial communities from Yellowstone Lake, YNP, Wyoming, USA - YL17G07_20 | ecosystem: Environmental > Aquatic > Freshwater > Lake > Sediment | place: USA: Wyoming | collected... | reverse complement strand
ACGATTGACCCGCTGCCGGACGAAACGCTGCTCACCAACAACAGCGCCGAGGCCGTCGTGGACGTTGCCAACGACCGGCTGAAGGTCCTCGTCGTGGACGAACTGCCGCGCTGGGAAACGCGCTACGTCGCAAGCCTGCTGCGGCGCGAGCGCAAGATGAGCCTGACCGACCGCTGGCTGCTCTCCGGTGAAAACGTCGGCCCGCGCCGCAAGGCCCTGCCTGACGACCGCCCCGCCGGCGGCAAGGACGGCGGCGCCCAGCCCGGCGTGCTCGACGAGTACGACATCGTGGTGCTGGGCGACGTGACGCCTGAGCGCCTCGACGCCGCCGACCAGAAGCGCCTGGCGAAGTACGTCGCTGACCGCGGCGGGTTCCTGATCGTCATCGCCGGCTCCAAGGCCGTGCCGCTGTCGTACCCCAGTGGTCCGCTGGCCGATCTGCTGCCGATCAAGCAGCAGCTTTCCGCCGCGGCGCCCGTCCTGGCCAGCACCGATGCCGCGCCGCATGTGCGCGTGAAACTCGACCCCGACGGCAGCCGCAGCGAGATCATGCGCGTGTTGCGCGACCCCGTGCTCAACGAGCAGCTCTGGCCGGCGCTGCCCGAGTTGCAGTGGGTCGCGCGCCCGGCGTTCGCCAAGCCCGGCGCCGTGACGCTCTTGTCCACGGACGACGTGCGCAAGGACGTGGTCGCGGCCATCCACAACTATGGCGCGGGCCGCGTGCTGTACCTCGGCACCGACAACACCTGGCGCTGGCGCTACAAGGTCGGCGACCGCATCCACGCCGTCTTCTGGTCGCAGGCGTTCCGCTGGGGCACGAGCAACCGCTTGTCCGGCAGCGAGCGCCTCAAGGTCGGCGTGGACCGCCGCCAGATCAGGCCCGGCGAGAACCTCGAAGTCATCGCCCGGCCGCGCGACAAGCAGGGCAGGCTGGCGCCCAACGCCATGGTGGTCGCCGAGCTCGAGGACAAGTCGCGGCCGCAGCGCGTGCAGTTGCAGCCGGTGCCGGACAGCGGCGGCCTGTACCGCGGCGTGCTCCAGAACCTCGGCGCAGGCATCCATACGGTCGTGGTGAAGGTCGAGTCGCCGGACGGCGATGGCGTCAGCGAGAACGTGCAGGTGATTGCGCGCGAGGTCGCGGGCCAGGAAGGCGTGGAGCTGTCGCGCGATGCCACTCGCCTGGCCGCCATGGCCGGCGCCGGCGGCGGACAATACGCGGACATTTTGGAAGCGCCGCAGCTCTTCAAGGGCCTTTCCGGGCAGGGCAAGCAGCGCGCCCTCGAATCGTCCTGCGAGCTTTGGGCGTCGTACCCGGCGCTCATCCTCGTGGTGTTGCTGCTGGCCGCGGAATGGCTGCTGCGGAAGAGGATCGGCTTGGCCTGAACCGCCGTACCGCCGGCATCTTGCCGGCTCGTAACGAGGGAGCGAGGTGATGAACGCGCCGTCAGACACGCAAAACACCGAGCCTGGAGTCCAGCCTCCGGCTGGCATCCAGGTTCCGCTTCCGGTCGCCAGCGCTTTGACGCGGTTCGCCGAGGTCACGCGCCAGTTGGCCGTGTGGGAAGCGCTGGGCTTGACGCTCGCCGCCGCCATTGTGGTCTTCACCGTTGTCGCGGCGTCCGATCGCTGGTTCCTGATTGGTGAAAGCGCCCGGAAGAGCGCCGCGCTCGCGGGCTACCTGCTCAGCGCCCTGATTGCGTTGCCGCTCCTGTGGCGCGCCTTCCGCCACCGCACGCCCGCGGAGATCGCGCGGGTCCTCGAATCCCGCGCCGAGGGCCTGCAACTGGAGGAACGGGTCTCGACGACGGTGGAGCTGGCGGGCCGCAGTCTCGCCGGCGAGGGCGTGTCGCAACAGTTGATCGAACGCGTGGCTGACGAGTCGGCGCAGCTCATCGAGACCCTGGATGTCGAGGCGTTGCCGGACCGGACGCGCTGCCGCCGCGCGGGCAGGGCTGGCATCGCGGCAGTCGCCGCGGTGCTCGTCCTGTGCCTCGTGCCCGGTCTGCACATGGCGTCGTTCTACCTGCGCGCGCTGCTGCCGTGGGGTCATTTCTACAGGCCCAGCAACACGACGGTTGTCGTCCTGCCGGGGAACGCGCGTGTGGTCGAGGGCGCCGCGCTGGAAGTCGAAGCCCAGCTCGGCGGCCGGCCCGTCAACGAAGTGTGGGTCGAAAGCCGCGAGCAGGACAGTTCGGGCTGGACGCGCCTGGCGATGGATCCCGACGCCGACAACGCGCAGCGCTTCACCATGAAGCTCGGCCCCATGCGCGGGCCGGTGCAGTACCGCGTTCAGGCCGGCGATTGTCTCAGCCCGGAGTACCAGGTCACCGTCCTGCCGCGCCCGGAAATCGCGGGCCTGAAAATGGTGATCGCCTACCCGGCATACACTGGCCTCCCGCCGGAGACGTTTGAGCGCATCAGCGGCGACCTGTCCGTCCTCAAGGGCGCGCGCGTTGAGCTGTCCCTGCGCGCCAATACGGACCTGTCGGCGGCGGTCCTGGACTTCGCCAGCGGCCGCAAGGTTTCCATGTCGGTCAAGACCACTGCCGCCACGGCGACGTTCGACGTGGCCGAAGACACGCAGTACCGCGTGCTGCTCAGGTCTGACGAGGGCGTCGAGAACCCCGATGCGCCGCTTTTCTCCATTCACGCCATCCCCGACCGCCCGCCGCAGGTCGCGGTGATCGCCCCGCAGGCCGACGAGAACGTCGGCCCGAGCCAGTTGCTGAACGTTGAGGCGCGCGCCGAGGACGATCTGGGACTGATCGGTTGCCGCATGGTCGTGCGCACCGACATGCGTCCGGGCAGCACGGTGCTCAAGCTCGAACGCCCGCCCGAGGCCGGCAAGGTCTGGCTGATTGCGCAGCCGTGGGACCTGGCCGGGCTGTTCCTCCAGGACGGCGAAACCGTCTTCTACCAGGTCGAAGCCGTTGACACCGCGGGCGCGGTGGGCCGCAGCGACGAACGCCGCTTGCGCGTGGCGTCGGGGCAGAAGCGCGAATCGGCGCAGGTCCTGGCGGCGCTCGAACAGGCGCAGAAGTCCGTCGGCAGCGCTCGCGGCCTGCTGCTCGGCGCGCGGAAAGACACTGCTGACATGCGGCAGGTCTTCCGTCCGCAGGACGTGGAGTTCCAGTCCGCGGAACGGCTCCTGCTGTCGGAAACCCTGCGCCGGATCGGGGGCGAGAGCAAGGCCGCGGCCGGCGTGCTGGAGAAGATCGCGCCGAAGGCCGAAGCCGGCCCGCTCCGCGCGCTGCTCACGGCCCTGGCCAATGCCCTCGAACGCTTCAGCGACTCCGGACTGCGGCCACTGATGAATGGGGCCGTGCGCGCCCGCTCCGCGGATGCACAAGCCGTCGCCGCGGGCCTGGACGTGCTGAACACGCTGGCGCCCCCCACGGAAGAGCGGCTCACGACGCTGCACAAGGCCTTGACAGCCGCGCACCGCTACAGCGGCGCCATACTCCTCGCCGAACGCGCTGCGGATGTGCGCGACGCTCAGGGGCCTATCACGCCGGTGCTGGTCGGCGCGGCGGGGTGGAGCACGCGCGGGACGTACACGCCGGGCCTGCTGGCCGAATACTACCGCGGCACGAACTTCGACCAGCTTGTGCGCCGCACGGTCGAGACCGGCTTCGACCACAAGAACGTGGAACTGCCGCAGGTGGGCCGCGAGAACTTCAGCGTTCGCTGGCGGGGCGAGGTGCTCGCGCCCAATGCCGGCCGCTACGTCTTCCGGACAACCGCGGACGACGGCGTGCGCCTCACGGTCGGAGGCAAGCGCATCATTGACGAATGGCACGCGCAAGCGGCGACGCCCTTTGAGGGCGCCCTTGAGTTGGCTGAAGGCTGGCACGATATCACCTTGGAGTTCTACCAGGGCGGCGCCGAGTACGAGATCAGCCTCTCGCGCTCCGGCCCGAAGATTCCAAGCAGCTCGATTCCGCCCGAGCACCTCCGCAACGCGGGTGCGCCCGCTGTTGTCCTGGCCGACGATGTCCGCGCCGCGATGCTGCAGGGCGCCAGCGCTGCCGCCGTGCAGCAGGCCTTGCTGCGCCTGCAGACGATGATCCAGGCCGCCGCGGGCCTGGCGCCCGAACTGACGCGGCTGGCAGCGCTGCCGCCGGAGAGGGATTCGGACGGCCAGCGCGACGCCAGGGACTGGGGCGGTGAAGTCCGCAGCAGCACCGCGGAGCTTGTGGACGTGAGACAGATCAACCCCGCGCTGGCGCTCCCACTGGCGCAGTGGCGCGAGCACACGAAGGTGCTGGCCGGCCGGTACGACGGCGTGCGCAAGCGATACCGCGCCGCGGTCGAAGAGTGGCTGCGCAGGCTCGCGCTGGATGCCTTCGAGGAGAGCGCGAAGCTGCGCGAGTTGCAGCAGAACGCCGAGGCCGCCAAGAAGGCGTTCGAGGCGCTTGCGGAAACCGCGCGGCGTCCCAAGGACGAGAACAAGGCCGCCGAGATGGCGCGTGCGGAGGCCACCGTTCGCGCCATGGCGGAGGACCTGAAGACGCAGGCCACGGAGGTCGCCGCGGAACTTAAGGAGGCGGCGAACGATACGCGCCGTCCTTTGGAGGAGCGCCGGCTGCTGCAGGCGCTCGAACACCGCGCCGAGGAAATGGCGCAAGGGCCCGCGGCGGCGCTGGAAAAGCGCCTGGCGGAAGCGAAGAACGCGGCGGAACTGGCAAAGACGCAGGAGAAAGTGCCCAACTTCGCGACCAACGCCGCGGAGCTCAGCAAGCAGGCGGGCGAACTGGCGCAGTGGGCCGAGAAGATGGAACGCGCCGTGGAACTGCGCGAGGCGCTGCAAGAGACCGCGCACGACGCGCTGGCTGCACGCGACGCCCTCGCCCAGACACCGACGCCCGAGAATGCGGCCGAGCAGAAGCATGCCGCTGCCGAATTGCGGGAGAATGCCAGCGAACTGGCCCAGGCCATCGAGGCCGCGCGCAACGCCGTTGACAACAACACCCTCGCCAAGGCGCAGCAGGCCGCCGACCAGGCGCGGGACCCCAAGGCGCCCGAGGTGCTCGACCAGCGCGCAGCGAAAGCGCTCGCCGGCGAGGCGCCGCAGAAGAAGGACAGCGCCGAAGCGAAGGCGAACGCCGAAGCGGGCAAACAATTGGCGCAGGAAGCGCAGAAGGCCGCTGAAGCTGCAGCGGCCGTCAACAAGGATCTGGCGGCTGCCGCCAAGCAGCTCAACGGGGATGCTGCGCAGGAGTTGCGGCAGGCCGCGCAGCAACTGCAGGCGGAGAAACAGGCGCTGGCCGGACAGAAGGAAAACGCTCCCGCCCAGGCGCTGGAGCAAGCGGCGACGGCCGCCGAAGCGGCGCGTGAGAACGCTGAGAACACCGCGGAGCGCCTGGCCCTGGATGCCGAAGCAGCCCGGAAGGACGCCCCCAACGACGGCGAGCGCGCCCGCGCCGATGACCTCGTGAAGTTGGCGGCCGCGGTCCACAACGAAGCGGAGAAACAGCTTGCGCCGGCAGCCGACGCGCTCAACCGCGCACAGCAGGCCGCCAAGGACCAGCAAGCGGCGAAGGATCAGCAAGCGGAGGCAGCCAAGGGCAAACAGGCCGGCAACGATCAGCAGACGGCGAAGGATCAGCAGGCTGCCGGCGACCAGCAAGCCGCCAAGGACCAGCAGGCGCAAGCGGCCAAGGAAGCCAACGCCATGTCGCAGAACGATCGCGCCAAGGCCGCGGTGCAGGCACAGGCCGAAGCCGAAAAGCTCAACAAGCTGGCGGATGTCGCCCAGCAACTGAACTCCGGCGACCCCAACCAGCAGAAGGCGGCGCGGGAAGCCTTGGACAGGATGCTGGCCGAGCAGGGCCAGGCCAAGGACGTGGCCGAGGCGCTCAAGCAAGGCGACGCGCTCGACAAGATGGCCGCCGAAGCCGCCAAGGCCGCCGAGATGGCAAGGCAGCAGCCCGCGACGCCGGAGAACGCCGCCGCCGAAGCTGCCAAGCTCGACGCCGCCGAGAATCCCCTCGCCAAAGCCCTCGGCGCCGACGCCGCTCAGGCTGACAAAGCCGCGCTGGCCGAAAAGGCGGCTTTCCTGGCGCAGGAAATGCGCGAGCAGGCGCAAGAGGACCGGCAACTGGCCAACCATCTGGAACAGGCGGCGGGGTTGGAGCAGAAGGCGCGCGAGGCGCTCAAGAAGGAAGCGCCCGCCCTCGCCAAGGCCCTGCGCGACGCTCAAGCCGCCGCGGCCGACGCGGCCAAAGGCGCCACTGCGCCCGAAGCCGCGCAGGCCCTCAACAACGCGCAGAAGGGCCTCGAACAGGCTGCGGCCGCAACGGAAGCCGAAGGCCAGAAAGCCGACACTGCGCCGCTCTCGCAACTTGCGCAGGACCTCAAGAACACCGCGCAGGGCGTCGGCAAGCCGCTGGGCGAGATCGCCAACGCCGTGAGCAAGAGCGGAGCGTCGCAGATGCCGTCGGCACAGCGCGCCGGACAGCAGGCGCGACAGGCGGCCGGCCGCGAAGGCGAACTCGCCGACGAGCTGCTGAACGCGCAACGGGGCGAACAGGTCGCGCAAGCCGAAGCGCAGGCCGAGGCCGGCGACCGCGAGACGCTCGAAGCCCAGGTCCGGGCCGCGCTCCAGGCGCTGGAGAAGGAAGGCGCGCTGCCGGCTGCGAACAAGGGCGACGCGGCGGCGCTCGATAAGGCGCTGTCGCAGCAGCCGCAGGCCGGCACGGGACAGGCAACGCCCGAGCAGGCGCGCGCGAGCGGCGAGCGCATGGGGCAAATGGCCGACCAACTGCAGAAGCTGGCCGACGCCATGCAACCCGGCGGTGAGCAGGCTGCTGCGCCGGGAAAACCGTCGTCGTCGAAGTCCGCGCAGCCCAGCCAGCCGAGCAACACGCCGGCGCGCGACGCTCTACAGGCGTTGGCCCAGGCCGAAGCCGCGCTCCAGACTGGCGACCAGCCGGAGGCCGCGGCCAAAGCTCAGGAAGCCGCGCAGGAGTTGGCGCAGGCGGCCGAAGCAGCGCGCGAACAAGCCGGCGGCATGAACACCCCAGGCAGCCAGGAAGCGCAGAGCATGGCGCAGGGACAGGGCCAGGAGAAGGGCCAGGGTCAGGCCAAGGGCAAGGGACAGAACCAGGGTCAGAAGCAGCAGGGACAAGGGCAGACGGGCGCGAAGGGTGCGTATGCCGCGCAGTCCAAGGGCGGCCTGCCGCCTGAACCGCCGCAGGGCTTGCCGATTGACAAGGCCACCTGGAACCGGCTGCCCGACAACCTGCGCCGCGACCTGCTCAACGCCGCCGGCGGGCGTTTCCCCGCCGAGTACGAAGGCAGCATCAAGCGCTACTTTAAGAACGTGGCCGCTGACAAGGAGGAGAAGCGGTGAGCACGCCAGGGACCACAGATGAACACAGATTAACACAGATGGAACGAGACCCGGAACCATCAGTGTTCATCAGTGTTCATCTGTGGCTAATCCTTCTATTCCCGTTGCTGCTCGCCACCTGCGCTACGTGGGCGGGCGATGCCGCCAGCAAACCCGCCGCGGCACTGACAGCCGAAGACGAAGCCGCGGTGCTGCGCAAGCTGCAGGAGCGCGGCCCGCGCGACGCCGCCATCGAAAAGGCCGTCGCCTACCTGATTGCGCATCAGAACAAGGACGGCAGTTTCGGCGACAGGTACAAGAACGCGCTCACGGGTTTGAGCGTCATGGCGCTGATGGCCGCGGGCCACACGCCCGATCAGCCGCCGCACGGACCGGCCATCCGCAACGCCCTGACCTATGTTCTCTCGCAGATGCGCAACGACGGGTACCTCGGCCACAGCGACAATTCGCGCATGTACGGCCACGGCATCTGCACGTTGATGCTCACCGAAGCCGCCGGCATGACCCGCGACGAGATGCTCGAAAAGCGCCTGCTCGAAGCCTGTCACCGCGCGGTGGACCTGATCCTGAAGGCGCAGGCCATCAAGAAGGCGGCGCACCACCAGGGCGGCTGGCGTTACGAACCCACCAGCGGCGACAGCGACCTCTCGTTGACGGGCTGGCAGACCATGTCGCTGCGTTCGGCGAAGAACATCGGCCTTGACGTGCCCGGCGCGGCCATCCAGTCCGCGATCAACTACATCAAAGCCATGGCGCGGGACGGCGAGTTCTCTTACGAAGGCGGCGGCGCGCAGCCCAGCTTGCGCGGCGTCGGCCTGCTGGCGATGCCCGTCTGCGGCGTGTACGATTCGCCGGAACTGGCCAAGGCCACGGCGCGCATGTTCAAGGACCCGCCGAAGTGGCAGGGCCCGTGGTTCTACTACCGGACCTATTACGCGGCGACGGGCATGTACCAGATGGGCGATGAGGCCTGGAACCGCTTCTTCCCCATGTTGGACGACATCCTGCTCAAACACCAGAAGCCGGACGGCAGTTGGCCAGAGCCGCCGGGGAACAACGAATCGGACGCCGGCGGTTCGGTCTACTCGACCAGCATGGCCGTCCTCGTGCTGGCCGTGCACTATCATCTGTTGCCGATCTACCAGCGGTGATGTAGCGCAAGTTTGAAACTTGCGCTACGGGAACAGCCCCAGCGACTTGGCGGCTTCGCCGACGCGGCTCACGGCGATCATCATCGCGGCGGTGCGCATGCTCACCCGTTCGCGCCGCGACAGCGCCCAGAGGTCGGTGAAGGCGCTCCTCATGATCTTGTGCAGGCGCATGTTGATCTCCTCCAGTTCCCAGAAGAAATACTGGATGCCCTGCACCCACTCGAAGTAGCTCACGGTGACGCCGCCGGCGTTGGCGAGGATGTCGGGCACGGTGATGATGCCCTTCTTGTCGAGGATCGCGTCAGCGTCGGGCGTCGTCGGGCCGTTGGCGCCCTCGACGATGATCTTCGCCTTGACGTTGGCGGCATTCTGCGCCGTAAGCACGCCGCCCAGCGCCGCGGGGATCAAGACGTCGCAATCGAGCGCCAGCAGTTCCGCGTTACTGATCTTCTGGCCGGGGCAGGAATCCCAGACGGACGCCTTCGGCCCGGCGCCGAAAGAGAGCGTGGACGGGTCAATGCCGCGTTCGTTGTAGATGCCGCCTTTCACGTCGCTGATAGCGATGACTCTGGCGCCAAGTTCGTGCACGGTTCTGGCGGCGTGGGCGCCCACGTTCCCGGCGCCCTGGATCGCAACGCGCAGGCCCTGTGTGTCGAGGCCGCATTCCTTTGCCACGGCGGCCGTGATGAAACTGATGCCGCGCCCGGTCGCTTCCATGCGCCCCAGCGAACCGCCCACCGACACGGGTTTGCCGGTGACGATCTGCGGAACGGAGTGGCCGATGATCATGGCGTAGGTGTCCACCATCCAGGCCATTGTCTGCGCGTTGGTGCCCATGTCGGGCGCGGGGATGTCCTTGTCCGGGCCGATGATAATCATGATCTCGGAGGTGAAGCGGCGCGTGAGGCGTTCGAGTTCGCCCAGCGAAAGCCGGCTGGGGTCCACGACCACGCCGCCCTTGGCGCCGCCGTAGGGGATGTTCATCAGCGCGCACTTCCAGGTCATCAGCATTGCCAGCGCTTTGACTTCCTCCATGCTCACTTCGTGATGGTAGCGAATCCCGCCCTTGCACGGCCCGCGCCACTGGTTGTGGTGGACGCGGTAGCCCTGGAACATCTCGACATGCCCGTTGTCCATGCGCACGGGGATGGCGACTTCGAGCGTGCGCTTGGGGTGCCGCATCATGGTGTGGATGTCGCGATCCAGGTTGATGCGCTGCGCGACTTCGTCGAGCTGGCGCAGGGTCTGTTCCCACATGTCGTGCCGTTTGATGGGAAGAGTCGCGGCCGGTTGGCCTTCGGAATGCACGCCGTCTCTGCGGGTTGTTTTCCGCGCCATAAAGAGTCCCTCCGGCAGCATGCTTACAGCCGAAGCCAGCCGGCTGCAAGGTACCGAATTCGTGCTGGACGCCGGGTTTGTGTGGCACGGTGACGTACATTGTGGTATACTTCGCCGTAGAAATTTCGGAGGATGGACATGGCTATGCAGACGGCCAGGCTTGATTTCCGCATTGAGGCCAGAACCAAGCAGGCCATAGAACAGGCCGCGGCCGTGAGCGGCCAGACGCTCAGCGACTTCGCCAAGACGGCGCTTGCCAGCAAGGCCGCCGAGGTCATGCAGCGCCATCGCGTGACGCTCCTGACGGACGAGGAGTGGGGGCGGTTCATGAAGATCGTTGACTCCGATGCGGGGCCGAACGCGAGATTGAAGAGGGCGGCCAAGAGGTACAAAGAGCGGCGTGGCTGAGACCGGTCCTTCCTGGGAGATCGTCCCCCTTTCCGCGGCTCACGAAACGGCTTCCTTCTCCTGTGGCAGGAACCCGTTGGACGTCTACCTGCGGAAGTGGGCCCTCGAGAACCAGCGGGAGGACATGGGACGAACCTTCGTTCTTGTTCGTGCCGGGCAACCAAGAGTGTCCGGCTACTACACCATATCGAACAGCAAGATAGCCAAGGCGAGTCTGCCGCTGGAGGAGCGCTTCTCGGCGAACTACCCCGTCCCCGCGGTCCTCATAGGCAAGCTTGCGGTGGACAGGAGAGAGCAAGGCCAGGGCCTCGGTGAGCGTCTCCTGATGGACGCACTCAAGCGTTGCGAGACGCTTTCGGAGCAGATCGCTGTAAGGGGCGTGGAGGTTGATGCGTTGGATGGCGAGACGGAGAGCTTCTACCTCCAGTACGGTTTCCAGAGACTGACGGACAGGCCCCTGCATCTGTACCTGTCAATGCGCGTCATCAGGAAGCTGGGGCTGTGAGCGCATATTCTCCCGGCGTTCCGGCCTCCCGCGCTGTACTCAGCGGTGGGGGCCTGGCCACCGTGTGTCTACTGTACCGCCTGCTGGTGTTGCTGCTGACTGCTCACGTGGTGTGGGCAGGAGAGACCATGGACTTCTACATCGGTCCCAACGGCGATGACACCGCTGCCGGCACCAAGGACAAGCCGTTCGCGACGTTGACGAAAGCACGCGACGCTTGCCGCGCCGCACCCGCCGGTCAGGCCAAGCGGATCCTCGTCCAGGACGGCGCCTGCTACGGTGTGTCGCTGTCGCTCGGCCCGGAAGACTCCGGGTTGGTCATCGAAGCCGCAGCCGGCGAGAAGCCCATCCTCTACGGCGGCATCCCGCTCAAGAACTGGGAGAAGGACGGCGACAAGTTCTACGCAGCGAAGTTGCCGGAAGGCCGCGACTGGCAGATTCGCATGCTGCAGGTGGACGGGAAGCTTTGCCCGCGCGCGCGTTATCCCGCGGAAGGGACGCTGACGCATCTCACGGCCTTCGACGTGCCGTGGATGAGCACCACGGGCGGCGGCTGGAAGCGCAAGCCGACCAACGAGGAGTTGACCACGCTCAAGTACAAGCCCGACGACATCGGCGCGTGGCTGGAAGTGAAGAACGCGGAGATCACTGTTTACCACATGTGGGATGAATCGTGCGTCGGCGTGTCGGCCAACAACGCGGACACGCACGTGCTCACGCTGGCGCCCGCGTGCGGCCACCCGCCGGGCGCTTTCGGCGTGAAAAAGTATGCGCTTTGGAACATCCGCGAGGGGCTCAAGACTCCGGGGCAGTGGTATCACGACCGCGCGCAGAACCGCATCGTCTACTTTCCGCTGCCCGGGCAGGACATGAGCAAGGCCGACGTGATTGTGCCGACGACGCCAACGATCATCAGACTGAAAGGCACGTCCAACGCCAAAGTGAAGAACGTCACGCTGCGCGGCCTGACGCTCTCCGTCGCCACCGTGCCGCTGTTTGCGGCGGGCTTTGCGGCCGAGAGGTTCGACGGCGCCGTGTCGCTCGAAAACGCGGAAGACTGCGTCCTGTCCGGCCTGACCGTCACACGCGTCGCCGGGCATGGCATCAACGCCAAAGGGGCGATCAGCGGCGTCCGCGTGGAGAATTCCGAGATTGCCTTCTGCGGCGCGGGAGGCGTGTATGTCGGCGGCAGCAAGTCTGTCATCGCCAACAACCATGTCCACGATGTGGGCCTCTTCTACCCGAGCGCTGTCGGCATCTACCGCGGCGGGAAAGGCAACGTTGTCAGCCACAACGAGGTCCACGGCTGCTCGTATTCGGCGATCAACTACGGCGGCCAGGAGAACATCATTGAGGACAACGTGCTGTACGACTGCATGAAAGTGCTGCACGACGGCGCGGCGATCTACGTCTTTGGGGCCAAGAACTGCATCCTGCGCCGCAACCTCGCGCGGGACATCACGGACATGGGCGGCTACGGCGCATCGGCGTACTATCTGGACGAACAGTGCGAGGGCTGCATCGTCGAGAAGAACCTGTCGCTGCGCGTGAACTGGCCGTCGCACAATCACATGGCGAAGAAGAACACGATCCGTGACAACGTCTTCATCACGCTCGGCGACGCGAAGATAACGTTCCCGCGTTCCAGCGAACACGTGTTTGAGCGGAACGTGCTGTACGCCAAGGGCAAGATCACCATCACCAATCCCGACGGCGTCACCACGTGGTCGAAGAACCTGTTCTTCACCGGCACCGGCAAGATCGAGGGCGTCAAGCTGAAGGATTACTCCGGCGCAGGCACCGTGCCCGGCGCGCCCGGGGACACGGTCGTCGGCGACCCGCTCTTTGTGGACTGGGAGAAAGGCGACTACCGTTACAAGCCCGAATCGCCGGCGCTGAAACTGGGGCTGGAAGCTGTGGATGTGAGCAAGGCGGGAAGGACACGGAACTGAAACCACAGATGAACACAGATTAACACAGATGGAATGAGTCCGTGGGCCATCGCCGTTTATCCGTGTTCATCTGTGTTCATCGGTGGTTCCATTCCGTTCATGAGGAGGGGATCAGCCATGGCAGAAACAGTTCGTCGCGTTCGTCCGACACCGACCGACGAATACCTTGGCAACCCGCACAAAGGTTGCTGCACGTTCCAGCACTTCAACGGCGACGAACCGTTCCCTGGCACGACGTGGTCTGAGGAAGGCCCGGTGTCGTTTCCGCTGCCAGCCGCGGCGAAGCTCTCCGACCGCTGGGCCGCGCGCAACGTCGCCGACGGCTACCTGCCGTCAACGGTTTCCTACTGCCGCTGGTTCTGGCGCATCATGGAACCGGAGAAGGGCCGCTACGACTTCTCCATGATTGACGGCGCGCTCGACATGTGCCGCCAGCGCGGCCAGACGCTGGCGGTGCGCCTGATGGCCTACGGTTCGCAGCAGCAACCCAGAGTGCCGGAGTGGTACGCAGCGCGCTGCCCGATGGTTGAGCGGAAGGTGAAGAGCGCAGTGTGGAAAGTCCCTGTGCATGACGCGCCCGAGTACCTCGAACACTGGGGCGGCTTCGTGCAGGAGTTCGCGCGCCGCTACGACGCCAACCCGCTCCTGGAAACGATTGACGTGACATACATCGGCCCGTGGGGCGAAGGCGACGGCGAGTGCAGCGTGGAACAGTGCCGGCGCTTCGCTGACGTGTGGAAGCGGGCCTTCAAACGCACGCCGCGCCTGGCAATGGTCGGCGGCGACCAGATGCGCGCGGGCATCGCGTCGGGTTCCGGCTGGCGCTGCGACTGCTTCGGCGACTTGCGAGCCGTTGGCGACCACGACGTGCCGCGGCACCTCTCGTGGAATCACATGTACGAAGCGTACCCGCCCGAGGTCATCGCGGGCGGTGCGACCGACGCGTGGAAGACGGGCCCCGTGCATTTCGAAGCGTGCTGGGTGCCGATGGCGTGGTATCAGAACGGCTACGACATTGACTTCATCCTGGAGCAAGGTCTGAAGTACCACGGCACCTACTTCATGCCCAAGTACACCCGCATGCCGGAAGTGTGGATGGAGAAGCTGGAGCGGTTCTGTCGCAAGCTGGGTTACCGCTTCGTCTACCGGATCGCGCTCTTCGACAGGCAGGTGAAGCGCGGCGGGAGCCTGCACATCAAGAGCTGGATTGAGAACGTCGGGGTGGCGCCGATCTGCCGGCGCTATGACCTCGCGTTCCGCTTCCGGCAGGGCGACCACGAAGCAGTCGTGCCGCTCAAGGACATTGACATCCGCACGTGGTTGCCGGGCGACTTCTGGCTTGACCGCAACGTGCCGCTGCCCGACGGTTTCAAGCCGGGCTTTGCGGAACTGGCGGCGGCGTTGGTTGATCCGGCGACACAGGAAGCCAAGGTGAGTTTCGCCGTGAAGGAAGTTTTCTGCGACCGCTGGGTGGACCTGAATGGAATTGAGATCATCTGAAGAACGCGAACCCACGATTCCCAAGCGCAAGCTTGGCATTTCGTCGGCGGGTGACGAGTCCCCTTGGCGATCCCTGCTCGCTGTCGTCGTCGCTGGCGCATCTCTGTGGCTGCCGCTGGCCTTCCTGGTAAGCCTGTTTCCGCCACCAAGTGGCCAGTTCTCGATGATTGTCGGCACGATAGCGTGCGTCGTTCTCTTCGGCGTCCCCATTCTTTTTCCTGTTGCCCTTCTGTATTGGGCGGTTAACCGTAACCGGCCCACCGGCTGCCGGCGACTGCTCGTGCAGGTACATCTGAGCACGTGCCTGTTGCTCATGTTCCTCGCAGGCTTGCTGATCTGGGCGAACGTGGCGTCTGGCTGGACGTGTGTGCGCAATGAAAGGGAAACCACTTACATGGGCTGGCCACTGTCGGTGCTGGTGAGCAAAGGGCACCGGCCCGACTATGCGAGCCAAGGAGTTCTTGCCCCCGTTCGGGTGCAAGCATTCGGATACCGGGAGTGGCAGAACCTAATAGTGACGTGGACCACCAATGCTGCTGTTGGCTTGGCCATTCTGCTGACCGCGGCGATCATGCTTGAACGCCTGGCAATGCGCCCAAGCGCAACGGAGAGGGAAACATGAGCCACATGATGCTTTTGGCATCTTGCGCGGCACTGATGCCGCTGCTGGTCTTCGCGGCGCAGACGGAACGCCCGATACCGAAGCCGCTACCGGACCATCCCGGCAACGTCTTCCTCGCCGGCGAAGACGTGGTGGTCGAAATGCCGCCAGCCGGCACTGCTGGGCAAGCCAGCAGTGGCACAAAAGAGGAGAAGGGCGGGGCGTGGCGGCTGACGGACTACGAAGGCAAGACCGTTGCAGAGGGCACTGCAGCGGACGGCAAGGCGACGCTCGGAAAGTTGCCCGTTGGCTACTACGAACTGCGCCGCGTGGTGGATGGTGCGCCGCAGGCCAAGCGTGTCACAGTCGGCGTGCTCGCGCCGCTTCTCAGCCCCACGCCGCTGACGTCGCCCATCAGCATTGATGTCGCCTCGGCGTGGTTCTACCCGTCCGGGTCTCGCCAGGAAGGCGCGGCGAGCTTGTGCGCTCTGGCGGGCATCAACTGGGTGCGCGACCGCCTGGCGTGGCGGGAGATGGAGGCGAAGAAGGGCGAGTTCGCGCCGAAGAACAAGTACGACGACACCGCCCGCAAACAGGCCGAGGCCGGATTGCAGGTGCTGCAGGTGCATCACGATTCACCGGCGTGGGCGGCATGGGCGAACCGGCAGGTGAAACGCTTTCCGCCCGACCTGCGCGACGCCTACAACTTCCAGAAGGAGATGGCGCGCCGCTGGAAGGGCCAGGTGCTCGCCTTTGAGCCGTGGAACGAGGCCGACATTGACGTCTTTGGCGGGCACACAGGCGCTGAAATGGCGGCGCTGCAAAAGGCGTCGTATCTGGGCCTGAAGGCCGGCAACCCCGACGTGAACGTCTGCCTGAATGTCTTCGCGACGCCGAATGCCGCCATCCTTTCGGACCTGAACGACAACCAGGCCTGGCCGTACTTCGACATCTTCAACTTGCATCACTACTGCGGGACGGACGCCTACCCCGGCGTGTACGCAGCCTTCCGCGCCGTGTCCGCAGGCAAGCCGATGTGGGTCAGCGAGTTCAACGCGCCCGTCCAATGGTCCGGCGATAAGAACGAGCAGGAGCCGACCGACGCGAACCTGCGCGTCCAGGCCGAGCGCGTTGCGCAGGTCTACGCTTCGTCGCTGCACGAAGGACCGGCTGCATCGTTCTACTTCATCCTCGGGCACTACGTGGAAGGCCAGACGCAGTTCGGTATCATCCACAAAGACCTGTCGCCGCGCCCCGCGTTCCTCGCGGTGGCCGCCGTTGGCCGGCTTCTCGCCGACTGCAAACCGCTGGGCAGATGGCACGCGGCCGGCAACGTGCGCGCCTTCGTGTTCCGCGCGCGGCCTGACGGCAAGGAGCGCGATGTGCTGGTGGCGTGGACGCCCGGCGGCGAGGCCACGCTGGAACAGCCGGCGCCGCCCGTCGCAGTCTTCGATCTTATCGGCCGCACGCAGACGGCGGCCGGAACCGCGTTGAAGATTGGCATTGCGCCCGTTTTTGCCGTGCACGAGAAGGACGCGTTCAGCAAGCTGAAACTGGAGCCGCCGCCCGTGCCGCCCGCGGCGAAAACAGCCAAGCCTTCGCCCGTGGTACTGCAAGCGTTGTGGCCGAAGGACAAGGTAGCGCTCAACCAGTCGGCCTACCGGATTTCGTCGGAGAAAGCCGACACGATTCCTCTTTACGCCTACAACTTCGGCGCGGAGAAGGCCGCCGGCAAACTGAGCGTGGCCGCGCCGGAAGGCTGGAAGGTCGCCCTGCCGGAACAGATCGAGTTGGCGCCGGGCGAGCGCAAGGAACTGGCGTTGAGTGTGGACTGCCGGGAAGGTTCGTCGGCGCTCGTCGAAAAGCTCAAAGTGAGCGGCGATTTCGGCCCCGCGGGCGAGACGGTGCTGGCGCTGCGGCTGATGGCGCATCCGCTCACACTGCGCGAAGGCGCGGCGCTGAAGCTCACCGGCGCTGACGACCCCGCGCGCTGGCAGCCGCTGGTCTCCGGCGGCAGCGACTTGAAGATCACCGCGGCCGACGGCGGCGGCGTGCTCGTTACGGCCAAGCTCGGCCCCGGCGACCGCTGGCTCTACCCCATCCTGAACCTGGATGGCGCCGAACGGCCGGCAGCGGGCTTCGGCGGTCTGCGCGTGACGCTCACCGCCATCGAGGGCCAGGCGCAGTTCCGCGCCATCTTCGACGAAGAGAACGGCAGCGGCTATGTCGCGGACTTCACGGTGCAGCCCAAGCCGGGCGAGACCGTCGAGGCGGTCGCCATACTCGCCGACGCGCAGTACGGCACGGGCTGGTCGAAGCCCGATGACAACGGAAAACTGGACGCGGACAAGATCAAGAGCGTCAAGATCGGCTGCAATACCAAGGGCGACGCTGTCCGGTTCGCCTTCAAGAATGTCCGCTGGGTGAAACTGGGTAAGTAGGGCGGCCTGACAGACCGCCCTACCTCAGCGTTGCAGGAAGCCCCAGCCGCCTGCCTTTTTGAAGCTCTTGACGGCGCTTCCCAAGTCGTCCTTGATCTCGATCATCTTGTCGAGTTGCGTGATCTTGAACACCTCGCGCACGCTCGGGTCCACGCGGCACAGTTTCAACTCGCCCTTCTCGGCTTTGACGGCCTTGTAGACGGCGATGAGCTGCCGCAAGACGGCTGACGACAGGTACTTCACTTCGCTGAGGTCAATCACCATTTTGACCATGTACTGCTTGGTCACAAGCTCCATCAGTTGGCGCCCGATCTCGGCAATGTTGGATTCGTCGAGGATGCGGCTTTCCAGGATGGTGACGATGGCTACGTCGCCCTGGACGATGGTCTGCATCTTGGGCTTGGGTCTGGGGCTGACGTTCTGCCCGATGGGCGGACGGGGCGCACTGCCGGGCAAGCCCGCAGCGGCACTCGGGGGCAAGCCGGCAGTGGGCTTGAGCGGGCT
>Ga0315282_10007593_pt1 | contig 17754 bp, 16 predicted proteins | sample YL17G07_20_MG_FD_203693 | JGI IMG/M metagenome (GOLD analysis project Ga0315282, IMG submission 203693) | Sediment microbial communities from Yellowstone Lake, YNP, Wyoming, USA - YL17G07_20 | ecosystem: Environmental > Aquatic > Freshwater > Lake > Sediment | place: USA: Wyoming | collected... | reverse complement strand
CCGTTCTCGCTCTGGGCGACGATGCGGCTGGCCATATGAACCCCAGTCCATCCGCAGACCCCGTGTATCTTCCCGCCGACGACCTTCTTGACTTTGAATGCGCCCACGTTTTCCTCTCCTATTTTGCGGGTCCGGCCATCGCCCCCGCTGCCGTGGTGACGGTTATTGCTCCGTCGCCTGTGCGGGAGGGGTCTCTCCCGCATCGTCGGGCCACCTTTTTTCCCTCCAGGCTTCCCAGGAGTACATGTTCAGGCGTGGGTCATCGTCCTTGGAAGAAATCTCCATGACATCTCTCTCGGTCAGGGTCCCCACCTGATACAGCTTCTCTGCAACCGCAAGAACCATGTCCCAGTGCTTGAGCAAGAACTCACGGGTGAAACCCATGCAGTCCTTGAGCGGCTTTCTCCACTTCTTGTAGACAGCCTTGGCAAGATTCTCGGTTTGCCGATAATCGTCATAGCAGCCGCCAAGGCAAATCACCACGACAAGGGACTTGCGTGGGAACCGCAGCCGGTCGAACACGACTCCCGCCATGGTGGCTGCCATCCGCCACGGTGCTTCATATCCACTAATCTGGTTGCTCCCGTGCTCGGTTGACCCTGCGCCCAGGACCTTGCTTTCCTCCCCGTCGTGGATGCGGACTTGCCTGAACCGCTGTCCCATCGCCAGGGCGGTCACGGCGTGGGAAGCTTCGTGGCAGCAGACCATGTAACGTTTGTCTTCCATCATCCGCTTCCTGTCCAGCAGCCTCGACCCTTCCACCCACGGGTTCTTTGCCATAGTCCACTCTCCGTATCAAATCCCGCCAGCGGTCGTATGCCGGTCGGGGTCATTTATCGGCTGTCTCGCCGGTCCAGCCATCTAGTCGGCTGCCCTTACTCAGGTGGAAGCACCTTTGGGATGAACTCCCCGTCGTCCGACACAAAAGCCTCGCCACGGGCGATAGCCAACCCCTGCTCCCTGGGGAGCCGCTTGTCCTTGGGGACGGTGCATTGCTTCATGATGTGACCACGCCTGCCGCAGAACCAGCAGGTCAGGTTCTCCCAGTCAAGCCCGAGGGACTTCTTCAGTTCTTCGTCGCCCTCGTTCCTTACCAAGAACTCAAACCCGTTTGTCTCGCCCCTGTTTACCGCCGCTTTTTTCCTTGCCATGTGACTGCCTCCTTGCGGGGGTTGCCCGCCTTTCTGTCTATGACATACATCGCACTCCCGTAGGAACCGGGGGACTTCAGTTTCTATTTCAGTCCTCCCCCCCAAAGTAAAGCGCCTCACGAGGTTTCTTCTCAAAGTGACGGGGTCCGAGATGTTCCGGGCCGTCCACCGTCCCACACGACAATCCTGTGCCAATCACGTGCCGCGCTCCAAGAAACCTGGAACGCAGTTTTTGGACTGGAGTTCTGCCGCCAGAGCGGCGTCTCAGGTGTAGACTTGCCCACGGAGGTGCACTGTGCCTCGAAACCTGAAAGCTGAAATTCGTGATTCTCGGCTCACGCCGTGGATGATTTGGACTGCGATTAACGACCCGCGTCTAATGAAGGCACCGAGAACTGCCTTGAAATGCTTTCACGAAGGTGCCGAAAAAAGCTTTGAGTTGTTGACGAAGGAGTATCGCTGCGACCCGGTGATGCTTTACGACGCCCTTGCCATGGTCAAGCTGCTCCAGAAATGTCTACCTGCAATCGACCGACGAGAGCTAAGAAGGTTCGCTGCGCACTTGGAGCGGGATTTGAAAAAGATGGCGGAAATCGTGCCGTCGCACAACGTGCTAATCGCAATCGAAGATGACGAACCGACAACCGAGCAAGCCGACGGTCTCGTTGCGGCAGAGCAAGCACGAGAGGATACGGTAAACCGGGGAGTGAGATACAGGCTCCGGGGAACGGGCGATGACCCTCGCGTGCGTGGAAAATCGGACGGCTTGGTTGTACGCGAGAAAGCTCCGGGAAGCGCCGTGAAGAGGCAAGTGAGATACAAGGTTATGGGCACAGGCGGTGACCTTCATCCCTCTCCACGTTTCAGGCAAGAACTGGAGAACATGGTCGCGGGCTACCGCGAGCTTGCCAACTTGAATCCGCGCCACTTGGACTACCTCAAGCACATATGCGAGCTTCTCCCTGCGCGCTACGTCCACAGGCGGACGGGCAACCCGCACTTACACGATATCGCAACGCTTCTCGATTGGGCGTGTCCGCTGAACAAGAAGGACGCGGTCCACGTCTCCGCCACCCAAGGACGGAAGAAGGACCCGGTCCATGACCCCGCCACGCTGCGAAGGTATTACAAGCAGGCTGCGAGTTGCCTGCGCCATCTGGATACGCTCCTGTATCTGATGGAACAGACAAAGCTCCAGCGGGGGGACTTCAGGACCTTCGGCGACAGTAATAAGAAGATTTAGAGTGTGGAGCTACTAGGGAATAGCACCGGTGGGGAAATGGGGAATATGTAAAGGGGTGTCAGCCTATCAACCCCTTTTATGGTCTCTCTCCCCAACACCTTCGCAAATCGCCCAGCATTGCGGCTGCACCGTGAGCACGGTCTTCACCGTCGCCAAGGAGAACAAGCTCCGCCGCCGTGACCGGCTCTACGAATTAATCCATGGATATGGAAGGGAGAACTAGGATGCCGCAGTTCCTTGAATTGGCACTTCCGTTCATCCCCTACGGCATCCCCATGTTCCCCCTTCAGGCCCGCCCTGCGGACGGCAAGGGGAACCCCGAGGTGGCCAAGCAGCCCTGGGAAGGACTGGGCGGCTGGGGCAGCGTCCATTGCTCAGATTCGATGGCGTAGTCCCTGGCTTTTTTGTGGGCGAAGCCTGGAGGGCATGGGGCATGAACCAAATGAACTAAATGAACTCATTCTGATATTCCCCCCTCATGAGAAACCAAATTTCAAGATAGGGAGAAACATAGAAATTGGTTCATTTGGTTCATATGGTTCATAGCCGGTCCCTAAATCACGTTGCCGGGCGTTGCCTTCCGAGTGTCCACCCCAGGCACCGCATCATCCCAGTCTTCGGGCAAAGTTTCCTCGAACGGAAGCCCGACGCCAATGAACTGGTAGCCCGTCATTGTCCTGCGTTTCTCCAGGCCGGGATGCCGCTTCTGGAACTCGGCAAGGAAGCGTCGGCTGTTGGTGGCATAGCTTCCATTCTCCTTGCACCAGGAGGCGTATGCCTTGTAGATTTCGCCGGCCAGGGCTGCGGCCGTGGGCTTGAAGGCCAGGCGTTCCTCAACGAAGCGCCCGATGATGTCCATGTCCTTCCTGTACCTTGCCGTGGCCTCATCCACTGCCTTGCACGGGGGCAGCCTCTTGCCCAGCTCCAGGTAGCGTCTTGTCCCGGCCAGCATCCAGTTGAGGATTCCGGGGGCCTCGGTCCTCAGCTTCGCGGGAAAGTCGGGGTCTTTTTCCTCGGGATGGAGGCTGAAGTCATGGTTCCAAGGAATTTTCTTCACCCTTCGCCAGATGCCCCAGTCATTGCCTTTGATGACCGGCTCGTAGTTCGAGCTGAGCCACAGCTTGAACTGCGGGACGAAGGTGAAGGGCCTTCCGTGGATTTGGCGGCAGGTTATGGGCGTGCAGCCCGTCAGGGCCTTTACCACGCCCTCGTCAAGGCTGTGGCCGTCGCTTGACTCAGTCGCAGTCACCATGCGGGCTGCCCCGGCGAGGGCCGCAAGGTCGTTCCGATGCTCGCTGTGGCCGTACCGCGTTTCCATGAGGGTCATGATGCCCACGTTTTTCCAGTAGCTCCCCATGACATGGCCGATTGTGGTCAAGAATGCGTCCTTGCCGTTCTCGCCTCCCCCTTGGCAGAAGAAGAGGCATTGCAGGCTGGTGTCGGACGTGAGGGTCACGCCAAGGGCGGCCTGAAGGTACTCGACCAACTCCCGGTCCCCGCACATCCATTTCGCCATGGCGGACTCCCAAAGGGGGCATTCCGCCTTGGGGTCGTAGATGACGGGACTCTGCTTCAAGCACAGGTCCGCCTGCGTGCGTTCCCTGAAGGCCTGGGCGCGCAGGTCAATCACTCCGTTCTCGCAGTTGAAGAGCCAGCCGTCAGCGTCCCACTCATGGAGGTTGCTGAGGATGCCCTTCTCGAATCCCGCAGAGGCAATCATCGCTTTCCGGCGCTCCAGCTTGCCCGAATCCTTGGCGTGCTTGAGCAAGGCGCGGGCCTCCTTCTCCGCATCCTTGTCAACCTCGGCATTGGCTTGCGCCAAGGCAACCTTCGCCTGAATGATTTCCTTCCTGTCTACCTGATGCTGCCTTGCCTCCCGCAAGGTGGCCTTGGCGTCATTGACGGAGTCCGGGTCGGCCTCGGGAATGGCGTCATTCCAGGCTATGCGGGCCTCGGCAAGGATTTCCTCCACTACCCGCTTGGACGTCCGCATCAAGGTCCCCGAAGCGTCCTCCCGCCACCCCCGCTCGCCCCAGACCATCCAAGCGCTGATTTCGGGTATCCAGCGAACCAAGTGGCCAAACTTCCTCACAAGGCGCTCGCCATTGCCCGTGTCCGTAGGCTCATAAAGGAACTCCGACGTGTCCGGGCTTGCGGCTTCCCCGTGCGCCTCTCCGCATATCCCCGCAGGGTCCACGGGCGACCCTTCCCCTGGAGCCGCGCCCTCCCCCTCCCGAGCCTCGCCGTCGGGCGTGAGTGTCGCTACCTCCAGGCCTGCCTTCGCCCCGTCCGCAAACAGTAGCTCATCATCGTCGTGCCGATAGATGAAACCCTGCCAAGGCTCATATCTAGGGTCATCTTCCTCCATGAGCCTCTCGTGCTCTTCCCGGGAATCGACGCCGCACGCGTGGCAGATGAAGCCGTACCCCGTCCCGGAGAAAATCAGCTTCGTGACGGCCGCCGCGAGGGTGGATTCCCTTGCCTCCTTGCAGCAGTGGGGGCAGGACTCAACCTCCACGTGGAAGCTGCCGTCTACCCATCCCGACTGCTTCTCGGTGCATCCCTCGTTTTCGAGCAGCTCCTCAAGCTCAAAGTCGGGGTGGAGCTCGAAACGTGTATTGCCGCCTCTGGCCGCAGCCTTGGGCTCCCCGGCATGTTCCTTAATCCATGCGAGCATGGGGGCAGGCAGGCCCTTCCTTGCGCCGTGGAACTCCCCGCGGGGCAGGTACTCGCCGTCTTTCTTGCCCGGCTGATGCAGGCGGATGGCGGTAGGGGCCGCCACGGACTGGTTGTGGAGCTTCAGCTCCAGGATTTTCCTGGACTGGCTGTTGCCTTTCTCCGCGCGCACCACGGCCAGGTTCCCGAGGGCCTCGGTCTCGGCATCGTGCAGGCCGTAGGCATGCAGGCCGCCGCTTGGCGTGTCCACGACGTAGTAGCCGTCAAGCCACGCGAGGTCGAAGCCCATCGCCTTGACCGCCGGGACGTCATCCACGTCGAGCATGTAGCCGGCGCCGTGGCGGGCGACGCTGACAAGGTTGCAGCCTTCCCCTACCCATTGCTTGAGGGCTTGCTTGTCATTGGTCGCCAGGTCAGGCCAGCCATCGCGGTCGGAGCGGGTCATGCCCATGGAGGTCGGGGCAAAGATATATCCCGCATCAGCGAGCTTTGAAATTGTTGGGTAATCCATTGTGTTCACCTATTTGTGTTCGAGTCCCGCCAGTCCACTTTTTGGCTTGAGCCCGCCGGGACTCGGGGCGGGGGTGAACTGGAGAACCCGCCCCTTTCTTCGTCTCGTTGCCGTCGCAACCAGACCCTCTAATCAAGAGCTTCATATTGCTTTCTCCGGAGCACCGTCGCGTTTAGCTGACTGGGCTCTTCCGAGGACACGGCCATACATGACCCCGTTGCCTCGTGCTCCTGGTGGTCTTGCTGGCCGTCCAGCAAGAGACCCGCCATGCATTTCCGGGGGGCTTGGCGTCCCACACGGGGTCCGACCATATGGGGTCGCAAAGCTTGACGAAGAGCTTGGAGTCAATCATGCCACCCTCCAGACCCGCACGCCGCCCTCGACCTTCCGGGCGGTGAACTTCTTGCCGTCGCGCTCCTGCCTGTACCACAGGGAAGACTTGACGCTGGTCGTGTTGAGGCCGGGAATCAGCACTGACTCCCCCGGCTCCAGCGTGTCCAGGACGAGGTACCTTTTCCTGTCCGCAACCTTGGGGACCGGAATCTTGCTTTCCACCTGGGACCCGAACTCGTTCATGGCTTCCTCCCCATAAGCCTTATGTTCAGTAGTTTTTCCAAACGCACTCAACGCGGCGTTCCTTGCCCCCGTCCTGGCGGTAGTTTGTGGCCTTCAACTGGACATCCCTGGTGAGGAACGGCTCCCCAAGCTCCCGGACATAAAGGTTGTTCCTGTATTCGGAGAGCATCCACCTGAACTTGGCTTCCTTCAGGAGGCGCACGAGGTCCTCGTGCTTGAGGTCGCCCGGCCTGTAGGGCTTCACGTCCGCGCCGATGTACGGGGGGTCAAAATAGACAAAATCCTCAGGACCGAAGGCGGGCCAAGCGATGTGGGCCCAGTCGAAGGAGGTCACCAGCACATCTTTCTTGACCATCAGGTCGTGGCAGGCACGCATGGTCTTGGCGTATCCCTCTGCGCTCGCGCTGTGGGGAACCCCCTTGACGCCTGCCCCGTAGCCTCCTCCCCCGAAGGTCAAGTAAGGTTCCAGCAGGACTGCCTTGAAATCTTGCTGCTTGAACCCCTCCCATTGCTGGTAGTACTCCTCCCTGGACCGGATGGGGACCTCAACGGTGTCGCCCGTCGCCCTGATAGCCTCGAAGAACGGGGCGGTGCGGATGTCGTTAAGGACCCATTCCTTGAAGTCAAGCCCGCTGGAGGCGGCAGCCCAGAAGACATTTCCCCGACCGGCAAATGGCTCCACGTATGACCGTCCTTGCGGAGGCATGAAGCTCACGAGGGTGGGAGCCAGCCGTGCCTTGCCCCCCGGATAAGCGAAAGTCGGAAACTGCACGATGTCTCTCTTTGCGACCGCCTGTTATCGGTCGCCGGGCGGGTTGTTTCCGATGGGGAATAAGCCACCCGAGAACCACCCACTCACTCCAAGAAAACGGAAGTCGAAATTCCCAAATCGCCGGCAAACTAAGCTCAATTTTGGCTGTAACACTGGGAAATTTGCTGCTCGGGAAGCCTGCGGGGAGCACCTGGAACGTCCAAAATGAAGACAAAAAGTCATAATTTATCCATGACATCGCCAAAACTATATTTCTTGTGTTTTCAACGACTTAAGATTTTATTTTCAACTTTGATGCAACTTGGAAATTGCCTCCGCACGGGCATGGACTAACTGATTGAAAACACAGGCATTATCTCCAACTTTATGCATAAGTTAATGAAAGCAATGGAGATACCATAAGGGCAGGGGTCCTGGAAGAGGGACGGGATGCGGGAGAGGAAAATGCCATCAGTCTATGAGAGGGGGAGAAAGGCAGTCTGTATATTGAAAATAGAGAAGATATCTATCTTTTATGTACTTACATCAGTCAAGCTGGTGTCTGTGTCAGTCGCCATCAGTCATTTGGTGACTGATGGGATTCTGGGGGAATGTCGGCGTGCCTCATTCTTGGTCTGGGCATATGAGGAATCGTTTCCATCAGTCAAGCCCGTGACTGATAGACCCGAAAAGTGACTGATGGAGCCATTGCCAGGATTTTCAAGTCCTTTGCTCTTAACAGACCATCGCGTCTATCTCAACCCCATTAGACTGATGACTGATGGAGGTCCTTCTCGGGCGCAGCCTGCCCGCGATGGCCTTGCTGCCCCTGGCGGTCCTCGTCATCGCCACGGCGAGCGGATTGGAGTAGCCCGTTATGGTGGTCCTTGCCATCCTGAAGGCACGGCGCGAGTCGGGGAGGCTGGCGACCCCCCTGCGGGAGCGCGGGGGGGGGGGGGGGAACGGATGCCAACTGCCCTGCCGTGAGTGCCTGTGTCGGCGTCGGCCAAGTGCCCACGCGGGCCAGCGAAACCCGGCGAACGCGCACCGTCACCCGTTCGGATTCCTTCACGCGGTCAGTTCCCGAAGCGATTCAGGCACACGCCTCCTCCCCGCCTACCGGCGAATCTCGACAGTTAATCTCGTCTGTGCAATATCCACCTCTTTAGCAGGGAGCAGTTTTGCCGACGCAGTTACTGCTCCCGCCCAAATCAGCACGAAAGAGGTGACCATGGAAACAGCTATCCACGACGCGGAAATCGACACCGCCTTGGCGGAGCCTGCCAACGCGCAAGACGGGCATGAGGACGAGCAGGAATTGAGCGCCGAAATCAGGACGCTCTGGTCGGCCCATAACGAGGCCCAAGCCGCTGCCAAGCAGAGCAAGGAGGAATTGCGGGCCATCCCGCTGGAACTCGGTCGGCGGCTGTCGGAGGTCAAGGAGCGCGTTTCGCGTCCAGGGCGCGGTGGGAGGTGGACGGCGTTCCTGGCGGCGCACGCCATCCCGCGTGCAACAGGCGACCGCCTCGTCGGGCGCTATGCGAAAACGCTGGGGCCCCAAGGGAATCGCCTCAGTGAGGCAATTTCCGAGCCAGCAAAGCCGACCGCCGAGAAGATGGCCACGGACGTGTGGCAATCTCTCAAAGGTGTCCTGGCCACGGGCGAGTCCGTCGTCGAGTTCATCGGCTGCATCGCGAAACTTTCTGGCGTCGCGCACGAGCGGCGGCAGGAAGGTTTGATGATTTTCAATCCCGTGCCCGAGGCTGCCGATGGATTGGCCGGTTCCGCTTCGCCGCAAAGTGCCCCGGCTCCGCAGCCTTCCGATGGCGGTGATGCCGGGGAGCGAGCAGAGGAAGCTGCCTCGACTCCGACGGTCGAGCAGGTCGCTGGCGCTGGCGAGGTGAACAGCGGCGAAGTGCAGTAGCCAGGACCGGGGCGGACTGGCGGCAAAGCAAAAAAGCGGTTAGAAACCCCAAAAAGATGCCCCGCCGCCGTGCCGCTGGATTTTGCGCTGGGAGCCGATTGCAGCCGGTCCTGACTGTAGTGCCGTGGTTCCGCTGCTGGCGACTGGTTCGGAGGTCCCTGAGAGTTTTTGGGCCAGGCTGGTGCGGCTATCCGGGCGAAAGTCTGGTCCTGTGGCCGCGCCCGGAACCCTTTTACCACAACACCGCCGGCCCTGCCTCAGCCCCGGCGAGCTGGCCCTGACTCCCGCTGCCAGGAGCCGGGAAACTCTCGCCACGGGTTTTGCTTCTAAACACCAACGGCGTATCGCGGTGGTGTCGGGATGAACAGACGGGTCGCTTTATTCCTATGGCTCCTCCTGGCGACGCCCTTGCTCGGCTCCGACAAGAAATGGACGCAGGCTGAGAACTTGGGCTTCGCCGGCCCCATCAAGACAGTTTCGACCACCTACCAAACATTCATGCAACAACCCGCCGAGCCCGACGGCCACGCTATCATCTACTCGCTTTCCTGCGGGGAATGCGAATTCGACAGGGAGGGCAATCAGGTCAGGTCTGGGTGGATGGACAATGGCCACTTTAGCGGCACCGTGGAGCGCAAAATCCTGGACGGGCTGGGGAGAGTGCAGGAAGAGATATCGGAAAACGAGAAAGGCGAGGTGATGTTCCGGCACGTGTATACGAACGGGCCTGCGGGGAAGGTGCAAGACGATTCCTTCGTGGACGGGAAGCTGTTCAACTCGACCACCCGCACGTATGACAGCCGAGGAAATGCAACCGAATCGGACAGCTACAACCCTGACGGCACTTTGGAATCTCATCATGAGAGCACATTCGACGAGCGCGGCAATGAGCTTGAGTCGGTCTCCGAGGGGCCGGGGGACATCTATTACGACGTCGTCAGGACCTACAGTCCCCAGACCGGGCACCTGGAATCATTCACCAGCCTGAACCGGGACGGGTCGATGCGCCTTTTGCTCAGGCTGAATGATGACACGGTGCTGTCGTACTGGCAGCAGCCTGGGGACGAGCACACTTACGGTAGCGGAATCTGCTTTGACGACGACAATGGGACCGAGCGGGATTGCCGCGAATACAGCTCGGACGGGACCTACACCACGGCCCACTACGCATTCACCGACAAGGCCAAGCGCAACCCGGTGAAGGCGACGCTCTATGGCACCGACCATCAGGTCGTCATGGAGGCCGACTACGACTACGGGCTGGACGCATTCGGAAACTGGACGAAGCGCTCGGTATGGGTCCAGACGCTGGAATCGGGGCAGCGGCAACTGCTCGAAAAGGACGCCCGCACATTGACGTACCATGCTGAGGAGGCCGCCCGCCCGTAACTGGGAAAGCAGCCCGATAATGCGCATGAATCGGAGAATGGCCCCGGCGGCTATGCTTGCCTTGCTCCTCGCCTCGACCGTGCTTGCCCAACAGCCGGGGCGTCTGCTGGTCGTGGATGTGTACGGCAGGTACGGCTTCGTCAACCCGAGCGGCCAGTTCGCAATCCCGCCGTTATTTGATTTCGCATGGGGATTCAGCGAGGGGCTTGCGCCTGCGTGGGTCGGCAAGGAGGCTGGCTTCATTGACGCCAGCGGCAGGTTCGTCATCCCGCCACAGTTTTCTTCCGCACGATGGTTTCGGGATGGCCTCGCCGGGGTGGAACTGGACGGCAAGTGGGGCTTCATCGGCAAGGATGGCACGCTGGCGGTCAAGCCGGTGTACGCGCAGGTCCAGGACTTTTCCGAGGGGCTGGCGGCGGTCCAGGACGATGCCGGGCTGTGGGGCTTCGTGGACGCGCAAGGCAACGAGAGAATCCCGCCCCAGTACACGCTCGCATGGAGCTTCGGGGAGGGGCTTGCCCCCGCCTCTCACTACGACAAGTGCGGCTGGATTGATGCGGACGGCTCGCCGGCCATTCCGTTTCGCTTCAATGAGTGTCGCGGCATGAGGAATGGCATCGGCGCCGTCCGTGTCGGCAAGGCGTGGGGCTACGCCGACAGGCGGGGCGAATTCGTCATCAGTCCGCGTTTCGAGGATGCCCGGCCGTTTTGGGAAGGCCTGGCTGCCGCCAAGGAGAATGGCAAGTGGGGATTCATAGACCGCAGGGGGACGTTCGTCATCCCGCCACAGTTCGACGACTCCCTTTACCAGGCGACGGTCACCGAATTTTCCGGAGGGCTGGCTGGGGCGACCTTGAACGGCAAGTTCGGCCATATCGACAGGACTGGCTCGTTCGTCATCGGGCCGTCGTTCAGGAAAGGCCAGCCATTTCACGACGGCATTGCCGAGGTGTGCGACTCCACGCGCTGCGGATATATCGACAGCCACGGTAAGGGGATTTGGCCAAAGGATATTACTCCGCCGCAGCAGTGAGGCACTGGGCATGCAGCGCTGAAACGGGGATGTCCACCCAGCCCCGACACTTGTGATTCCCGGCCATCGCCAATCTGCCTTTCCCTAAATCCGAGGGCATGGATTGCCGCGCCAGCCGCCCTTTTGGGGCCTAATTCCCCAAGCGCGATGTCTCTCTTCGCTTCTTCAATTCGTCGCGAAGCCGCAAAAGGACTGCTGCTCTTTTCGACTGCTCGTTGCCAAAGAAGTTTTGCAGGTTGGCGAGGTCGCTAAGCTTGCTAGAGTCATCGAGGAGACAATGCACTTCCAAAGCCCGAAAGAGCGCATTGCGCGTCACATCATGTGCCAGTCGAACGGTCTCTCGAAGCGTGGGGCTGCTCGGGGAAAAGCCGCCGTGAATGACGCCGCTCCGGGCGGTATAGATGGCATATGCGTCCCAGTACGTCTTTTCGAACGTGCTGTCGTCCTCGAATGCCAGAAGTGCCACCCGCGAGCAGAAATGGTGGGTACGGAATGACTCCGTCGTCGTCAGCCGTTCGAGCGCAGCAACAAAGTTCACTATTTGCACGCCGGGAGCAGACTCGAAAGCCGCGTCTCCAAACCAAGTGAGAGCGTCTGTCACGCGCTCCGCGACCTCTGACCGTTTCCCAACGACTGTGGTGCTCATGAGATGTGCTGCCCCTCGCCAAAAATCCTGCCATTTATCCATGTGGAGATACCAGTTTTTCTCGACCAGCGCTCCACTAACCTTACGTAACAAAACAAAACCTAGTTTCCCGTTCTGTGAGACTGCATGTTCTGTATGGAGCGGTTGAACATGCGCGGAGTGTGCCAGGCGCATGTCACGCCCATAGTCCACCCCAAACACCAGCCTCAACAGGTTTATGGCCGTCGTGACCGCAACCTCGGCTCGACGCGTCGCCGACTCTTCGGCACATGGAGGAATTGTCACGCTGGCCACCCAGCCGAGGCGTGAGATGTATTCCTCAAATCTTGCCACCCTATCGGTCGCGTATGCCTGGTCTGAACTGCCTTCCAAGTATTGCTGAATCTCCGCCGCAACCGCCTGCCGGAAGGAATTCGCGGCGGTAAATGCGACAACGCCGATGCGGAACTGGCGAGGCTCATCATACGGAACGACGACGCATGGAAAATGGTAAGTCCGCACGATGTGATTCTTGTCAGCATCGGCGACAGCCTCCGCAAGTACCCGTGCGAGAGCAGGTTCGTCATACTTCTCATCCACGATAGCTCGAACGAAGTGGCTCCGTATGCCGTCCACCAACTCCTTAACAGAATAATCGTAGGGGACGGGCATTGAATCGCGGTGCCGCTCCGCCAAAGAGTAGATTGCGTCGTACCCGTCGCGGGTACACATCCGCTTGCCTTTCCCGTCGTAGCCTGTGACCTCGCAGAAGGCGTCTTCCTTGTGCGCCTTCAATCGTTCCATCATTCCCCTGGTATCCAGCTTCGCATAGGCTTCGAGGCCGTCGTGAATCCTCCAGAAATCACGCAAGTCGAGTTGCAGCTTTTCCTCTGGGGTCATCTGGTCCCCACTGAGCCTTCCCTACGCATGCCTGCCCAAAGTACACAACTCCCAGCCTCGAAAGCACGGTCATGTCCTGCAACGTCGGTCATCTCTAACCACTACCAAGATGGCTCGGCACGTCGTATTCTACTCCTCGTATGCTGACCGACGACGAATTGCGCAATTTCGACCGCTTCCTGGACGGCATCGGGCAGGCCGTGAGCCGCTTTCCTGACCGCTTCCGGCATTGCTCGCTGGAGGCGCTGAAAGAGGGCACGGCGCCGCTCTTTTGCCTCATCCGGGCGGGTGTCGAGCGCCGGCCCAAGGATGAGTTCCTGGATTACGGCAAGGTGCAAATGCAGCGCGAGGTCTTCAGCAGCGCCGACCTTCGCGCCAGGCTGGAGTCGCTGAACAGCACAGGCAATCTCGCCACAAAGCACGGCGCAATTGCCTTCGACCTTCGGAACAATACGCCGTACCAGTCATTTCATCCGAGCCGCTCCGAGTACCACCGCTGGCCGGGATGGCTGTACCAAATTGGTGCCAACCAATCCAACATCGTACCGTCTGAACCGTTGGTCGGGCGAGGGCTGCCGCCGTTCTTTGACGCGAAGGATGCAGTCCGGCACTGGATTAGGGTGCCCCTGGGCGACAGTGATGGCCGCTACCGCCGATTGCTGCTTTTCATTCCTGACTTTACCGCCCGGCTCGGCCAGATGTCATTCGCAGACGGAGCCCTCCGGGTCCGCAGCAGTTCTTCTCCAGGCGGCGTTCTCGAAATCTCCGTGCTGGCAGCAGACGGCCGCGAGACGTTCCGCAAGACCAACCGGCTCCGAAAAAGCCAGACGTTCAGGCTGATGGCCAACCCGACGTCCCTGCGGGTGTTCATCACAAATGAGGGCGGCCGCATCCTGGACTCATTCTCGGAAGAGCCGGCCTGGGCGACACGCGAGCGCGTCATCTTTGCTGGCGCGAGGTACTCTGGGGCTTCTATGGACATGATTCGGCGCGGCGAGTCAGACACGGTGGAATTCAAGGTGTTCATTCGCCTTGAGGACAAGAAGAAAGCCGCCGAGCTGGTCAAGGCCGTAATCTCGTTCGCCAACACTGCGGGAGGCACAGTTTTTATCGGCGTGACCGATGACGCTGAGATTGAAGGCGTTGAGGCCCACGTTCCCCACGACAAGAAAAAGGCCGAGACGTTCGAGGCCGAGTACTTCGCCGCAATCCGCACCCTATTGCAGCAGAAGCTGAACCGCATTCCGATAATCGAGACCCGCAGCGAGCAGATTGGTGACAAGACGGTGTTCCTCTTGCGTATCGAGGAGGGGGCGGCAAAGCCCTACTTCAACGTGCAGACTAACGAAGTATTCATCCGGAGGGGTGCGAGCGATGCGCGTCCTGACCCGGACAAAGATTTGAGGCAGATGGTGGATTCGGGTCGCTGGCAGGGACTCCTTCCTTTTGGATTGAACCGATGACAGTGTATGTGCTCGGGGCCGGGGCTTCCCGGCATGCCGGATATCCGCTGGCCTCGCAAATGGCCACTGGGTTGTTTGCCTGGATGCTCAGGTCCGCCAACACCGATTATTGTTCGGCGGCAGAAGGACTGTCGGAGCGCTTCGGGCCGAGCCCGAATATAGAAGATGTCATCACGGAGCTTCAGGCGCAGATTAAGACCCTCGACACCAAGAGCGAGGAAGACCGCCTGGAACGGGCCTTGCTCGCACATTGGCGCGGCTCCCTTGTGGATGCTGTCCGGGAGTGGTTTGGGGAGATTCATGAGCGCCCTGCATCCGGCTACGCAGCGTTTGCGAATGGCATAGTGCGGCCCGGCGATGCCGTTGTGACGTTCAACTACGACGATTCGCTGGAGCGCGAACTGCGCCTTGCTGGCAAGTGGGATATCCATCGCGGGTACGGTTTTCCGGTCGGCGGCTGCCGGGGAATCGAATCTTAACTACGGTATACACAGTCATTAGGGGTGGATGACCTGAGGATGCGGCACAGCGTTCAGCAAAATGCTCAAATGTGGCCTGGGAAGCTGGCGAGCCAAAACGGGCTTGCCTGAAGGGGAGCAGGCAAGGTAGAACAATTCAGTTCGGGATGCCGTCCGTTATCCATTTTTGAGGCGACGACCGAGGATGCGGACCGGCTCATAAGTTGGCTGGATATGGAAAAGTTCAGCGCGGAAGTATTCTACCGATTAGCCAAAATCTTAGAGCGAATGCGAATCCATTACGGATTGGAGCTGCCAGTCGGGGACGCCGAGTTCTCGCTCACTTCTGCCGCCAACCTCCCTGTGACTCAAGAGCAGCAAACAGAGCTTGCGGGGCTTTGCGTTCACACCGTCACGCTCTGTAGTCAAATCGGGCTTCGCCAGTCAGTGAAGTGCGCCACGGCATTCTGGAATGAGCTTGCCACACAGTTGCCCGATGGCAAAGCGCTTCTGCGGGCGGCCCCAACCAGGCGGCATGTTTCATATTTGGTTCGGGAGTTAGACCATTCTATTGACAGGGAAATAGAAGATAGCCTGTTTATGTACATATCAAGTTCTGAAGCCGAGTACTACGACAAACCTGCCCTCTTCGGAGAGCAGGTAAATGCGGCATTCCCCAGAGCAGCGAACGACATTCGGGAGGCTGGAAATACCTATGCTGCGGGCCGCAGTACGGCCTGCGTCTTTCATCTCATGCGTGCAATTGAGGTCGGTCTTAGGGCATTGGGTGCGTCTCTAAAGAACACTGACCTTGAGCCAAAGAGGAATCCCACATGGGAGAAGATTCTAAAGCCTTGTGACGATGAACTGAAAAAACCTTTAGGTCTACGGTCTCTGGAGTGGCAGACGGATGAGCTATTTTTCTCCAATGCCACGGCTAATCTCAGAGCTGTCAAAGATGCATGGAGAAATCCGAGCCTTCATGTTGAAAGGGATTACGACCAGTCACAAGCACTTGAAGTCTTTAATGCAGTGAGGGCGTTCATGCGCCATCTCGCCACAAAGCTGAAAGAAACTCAGTAGGATTCGCTTCACCTGATTGACTCTTGCAAAATACGGAAGGCTGCTTGATTGAAGTCTTCTCTCTTCAGGGTCTCGTTCCGTTCCGCCGCCCTTCGGGCCTCTGCAATCCATGGTGTCCCGCACCCATCTGATATGTTCCCCGCAATTATCCCGTACTTTGCGGTTCGGTATTTGGTTCCACGGCCACAATCCCGGCTCCTCGAAACGTTAGCCGCTGGTCGTTGACAACGACTGACCATCGCTCGTCATACGGTCCTCGGAAGATGTCCAGTGGCAGCGGAATTTCGGCATAGGCGTTGTCCCAGACGACAACGCCAAGCCCCAGTTCGCCGAAGTCAAAGTCGGGTTGGGGTACGGCATCGGGGTCAATTGCTCCAGTCTTAATCTGTTCCCGAATCTCCTCCCGCCAGCGGGAATACCTGCGCTTCCCTACGGGGTAATGGCGGAGCGTGAGAATGGCGCTGATGCGCCTGTTCTCCGGCTCCCTCCAATAAGGGCGAATCATTTTGCCCCTGCTCAAAAACGCTGTTTCTGGGTCGCCAACGGCCCTCCCGAGATTCGGGTCGAATGGAAGCTTGAATCCTGCGTCACCGTACTGCGCCCCCAGCATGACGTGCGGCCTTTCGTCGGCGGCGAATTCGATATGGATGACCCGGCGGCCGGCTGGTTCCGCTGCTGCGGAGGAGGCGTGCAGTAGCAGGGGCCGCATGAGGATGGCGTCCCCGCGACGGACAGCACATGTAAATGCCGCTTCCTTCGGCCAGCCGAGAATCCCGGCATCCTTGAGGAGCCCGTGCCTGTGCGACCCCGGAAGGACTCGCAGCCGCCCGTCCTGCCCGCCGCAGTCGTCCAGGTGGACGCGGACTGCCAGCATCCGGGCCAGCACCTCGGCAGGCGGGCGCACATGGGGCACTCCGCCCTTCACTGACCATGGCCCCCAGCCGGGCATAAATCTTCGGCATGCCTACATGTAGTAACGATACTGGACTGCTGGTTCCCGTGACCCTGCGAGCTTCAGAATGTCGCCGACGCGCCGGGAGAACGCCAGCGTGATTGGGTCATGGGTGCCAAACGCCGATGTGTTCCAGTTCAGCTTTGTGAGCCGGAGGATATCCTCCGAGCATTCCCGAAACGTCAGCGAGCCCCAATTCTCTGAGATTTCGAGCGGCTGGGGGATGCGGAACCCGGAGTAGCACCGCAAGAAAGGCGCGTATCCCGTCGTGTAGACGAGCCCCTTCTTGCCGCCGAAATCAATGCTGGTGCCTCGGAGGACGGCCTTATAGCCGGGGCGCAGGCAGAAAATGCCCCGGCGCGTTACAGTGAGAAGCGCATAGTGTGCTGCGTTGCCCGCCAGCGCAGCCTCGAACCCGCCTCTCTCATCATCCGTGTAGCGGGACGTTTTGTGAAGCACAACCTTTCTCGGCTTCGTTCCCACCTGCCTCTCATACACATCCAGAACTCGGCGAAGAATGGTTTGCGCTTGTTCGCTGGTGAGGTGTGGCGCGCGCTCACGCTGCTTGCGCTCGTCCCAATCAACTGTGTCGCCTCGCAGGACAAAGCCCTCGCCACGTTCCGTGAACGCCTGCGCGATGCTTGTCCGCAGGAACGGCGACCGCGCCTCGTCCTCGTGATAGAACGACAACCCGACAAAGCACGAGCCTTCGACCACGTCCGCAAGCCGCCACGGAATTATTTTGGCTTTGTACATGATGGCAGTCGTGAGGTTCCACGCTCGGGTGGCCGGGTCCTGCACGCCCCGCGTGCCTGAGAGCGTCCTGTGCCAGATGAGTTGCGTCGGCAGGACATCCATGCACTCGGCTTTCAGCCCTCGGCGGAAGCTGCGGGATGTGTCATCCGGCGCATCCTCAACGTCGCCGACCAGCAATTCAGCAATTCCGGCACGTTCCCGGTCGTACTCGGCGATTCCGGTCCGGCAGAGTTCTTCCAGCTTCTGCGACATCGCGCAAATTA
>Ga0315282_10007591_pt1 | contig 17758 bp, 17 predicted proteins | sample YL17G07_20_MG_FD_203693 | JGI IMG/M metagenome (GOLD analysis project Ga0315282, IMG submission 203693) | Sediment microbial communities from Yellowstone Lake, YNP, Wyoming, USA - YL17G07_20 | ecosystem: Environmental > Aquatic > Freshwater > Lake > Sediment | place: USA: Wyoming | collected... | reverse complement strand
TTGGTAAAGCACAAAAAAAAGAATACATAAGGGTATAGTAGGGCAATGGTCAGTTTGTTTGAAAAATATGAATGGTCAAGGGGTAAATCAGGAACTAAGTTACTTCAATATATGGCTGCAGGAGTTCCTGTAATGCTTAAGATAATAAAAGAGGCAGCTTCACAAAAACTTTTTTGAAATTTATCCTTATGTCAGATGTAATTTTATTTCGACCAAAGGTATTAAAAGGCAAAGCCAAGGTGATTAGGCCGAGGCCCCCTTTAGGTTTATTATTTATAGCGGCTCCGTTGGTTAAAAATAATTATGATGTTAAAATAATAGATGAAGAGAGTAGTTTTTGCTGGCAAGATGAATTAGGCGCGGCACTTAATAGCTCTACTATCTGTGTCGGGATTACTTCAATGACTGGCAACCAGATTTCAAACGCATTAAAATTTAGCAGAATTGTTAAAGATAGATTTAATATTCCTGTGGTTTGGGGAGGGTTGCATGCAACTATGTTACCGGAGCAAACAATTAAAAATAACTTAGTTGATATCGTAGTAAAAGGCGAGGGGGAGGAATCATTCTTAAGGATAGTAACAGCTTTGAAATGCAGAGAAAGCCTCAATAACATACCGAATGTATGGTGGAAAGAAGGCAGCACGGTTCATTCGAACGATATGAGCAGGCGTTTTATCAACATAAACGAAATTTCTCCATTGCCGTATCATCTGTTAAATTGCGAGAGTTATATTAATGTGAAACGAAGCTCTCATCCAAATTGCAAACGCATTTTTGACTTGCATACCGATAGGGGTTGCCCTCATAGGTGCGGTTTTTGTTACAATATCAATATGAACGAACGTATATGGAGGGCATTTACCGCAGATAGGATTGTGGAACAAATTGAATACCTTATTAAAAATTTTTCATTAGATGGAATTAATTTCTTAGGTGATAATTTTTTTGTGGATAAAAAAAGAGTCATTGACATATGTAATGAAATAGTAAAAAGAAATATTAAATTTATTTGGCATGCCGATTGCAGGATTGACTATTTCGCTAAATACGATAATTCTTTTATTGATTTATTGAAAAAAAGCGGCTGTAAGGTGTTAACTTTTGGGGTTGAAAGCGGCTCACAGAAGATACTAAATTTAATAAATAAAGATATTAACCTTGACGATGTTTTTAAAGTAAATGAAAAATTGAAGAAATGGCAAATAGGGGTTAATTATCACTTTATGGCAGGCTTCCCAGAAGAAACTAAAGAAGATTTAATACAGACGTATAGGGTAATGTTGAAATTATGCGATAAATATCCGGGCGCTCTTTTTTTAGGGCCTTCTATATATACGCCTTATCCCGGAACGCCCCTATTTGATAAATGTATTGAAATGGGATTTGGGCCGCCGGACAAACTTGAAGATTGGGCGGAGTTTGGCTGGACTGAAAATACACGTTTGCCGTTTATAGAACCAAACTATTCGAGATGGTTAATGAGGACTGTTAATGTAGTAAATGGCGTCAACGTGCTAAAGCGGATTTTTGACCTAAAATGGATTAGGCAATGGTTTAAAATAAGGATAAAATTCATTATTGAGTTTAATATTATCGGACCACAGGTTGAAGAAAGATTGATTAATTTAGCAGAAACCGTCATAACCATTATTAAAAATTTAGGTAATTATAAAAAATTTAGCCCAAGACTACACCATTAAATTACGATATTTTGTTAAGAACCGTTTTATTCATTTATCTTAATATGTTTTAAAATAGGGTAGGCTTGGATTAATTTAACTTTAAGATATGATTAAATATGGTTAAAATTTTATATTTTATTACGGATTTAGATATCGGAGGAGCCGAACAACTCCTTTTTTTAACTCTAAAGAACCTAAATAGGCAAAAGTATAAGCCGACTGTATGCTGTCTTTATGGGGGAGAATTAGTAAGAGAAATAGAAAAATTAGATATCGAAGTAATAGATTTAAATACGAGAAGTAAATTTGATTTAAGAAGCTTATTTAAACTGCGCAATCTTTTTAAGAAAGAGAAATTTGATATCGTGCATACACATCTATTTCACGCTAATGTTGTCGGCCGCATTGTGGCTTATGTATGCAGAGTTCCGATAGTAATATCAACTTTACACTATGCTTTTAGTTATAATGGTAAATTTGGTATATTTTTAGAAAGATTTACTTCAAGGCTTGCTGACCGGATTATAGTCGTTTCTAATGCCGTAAAGAAGTTTTGCATTAATGAAATAGGTATTTCAGAGGATAGACTGCAACTTATCTATAATGGAATTGATATAGACATAATCAAAAATAGCCTATCTTACAGTCCTACTTTAAAAGAACAGATGTCTTTAAATAACCATTTTATAATTGGCTGCATCGGAAGATTTGAAGAAGTAAAAGGGCATCGTTATCTTCTTCAGGCAGTAGCCGAGACAATGAAAAATTATAGTAGAATCAAAGTTTTGCTCGTAGGCTCAGGTTCATTAAAAAGCAATTTAAAGAAAATGGCAAACGAATTAGGTATTTCAGAAGCTACTATTTTTTTAGATAAGCGTCGAGATATAGTACAAATACTTGATTCCATCGATCTATATGTAATGCCATCCCTACAGGAAGGGCTTTCAATTACACTTTTAGAAGCCCTGGCTATGGGCAAGCCCGTAATAGCGACTGCGGTTGGAGGTAATCCGGAAGTTATTGTTGATGGCGAGAGTGGTTTGCTCATCCCAGCAAAAGACTATCGAGCATTATCCGGGGCGATAATTAGCCTGTTAAATAATCGCCAGAAGGCAAAGCAATTAGGGCTTAAGGCCATGGAAAGAGTAAGTAAAGAATTCGATATTAAAAAGGCCGTTCAGAAAATAGAATCACTTTATGAGCTCATTATAGATGAGAAACAATAAGGATTTTTGTCACGCACAATTAAGCTAATCGAAAATGAAATTTTACAATATATGACTGAAGTCATTTTAGTTCAACCTAAAGTTGGTGATTGGGATATGGTGCGTTCTCACCCCTCGTTACCGCTTTCCTTATTAACTGCGGCGAGTTTGGTTAGTAGAGAATTTAGTATTGTCTTGATAGATATGCGGACAATGAACGATTGGAAAAACCGCTTAAAAGCAGAATTAGATAAAAATCCCCTCTGCGTAGGCACAACCTCTCTTACGGGCCGTCAAATAAAGTATGCTTTAGAAATATCCCGTTTTGTTAAAGAGAATTCTAATATCCCTGTAGTTTGGGGCGGAGTCCATGTAAGCTTATTTCCTGAGTCATCAGTCAACAATGAATATATTGATTTTATTATTCAGGGTGATGGCGAGATAGCCTTCCTTCAATTAGTCAGAAGGCTGAAAGAAGGAGGAGGTAATTTTGAAAATATAAATGGCCTGTGGTCTAAACATATAGCAACTTGTACCAATAATAAGAAACGCGAACTTTGCGATTTAGATAAGTTACCCACGGTCCCATACGACTTAGTAGATTTAAAGTATTACTTGCCTTCATTTATGGGTAGAAGGACTTTGTACTTAGAGACTGCAAGAGGTTGTTCCAATGACTGTGCATTCTGCTACAATTCCGTTTATCATCTGCGAAAATGGAGATCTCGGTCCGCAGAGAAAGTCATAAGAGATATAACGGACATAGTCCATAATAGAAAGATCAACAGTTTTTATATTATAGACGATAATTTCTTTGTTGACCTTAAAAGGGCGCGCAAAATTGCTGAGAGCATTGTTGATCAAAAACTTGAGATTTATTGGGAATCCCAGGGCATAACCATATCCTCTGCATTGAAGATGGACCGAGAGTATATAAGACTACTTGAGAAAAGCGGATTGAAAAAAGTCCACTTTGGAGTAGAGTCCGGCTCTGACAGGATTCTTAAATTAGTCAATAAGAGAATAAGCATTGATGAAGTGCTCCAGGTTAATAGGAAATTTAAAGAGTTCGATATAATTCTTCAATATAATTTCATGAGCGGATTTCCCTCCGAGACAGTAAATGACATTAAAAGTACGGTTAATTTAGTTTTTGAGTTGATGAGAGAGAATAAAAGAGCAATCATTTCGCCGATATGCCCGTTTACTCCTTATCCCGGAACAAAAATGTACGACGATGCTATTAAAACAGGGCTTAGAGCCAGAGAAAAACTCGAGGACTGGATAGAGTCCGACTACGGGGATACCATTTGGACTTCCAAAGAGAAAGCGAGGCTTTCAAAATCCCTCTTTTTTAGTTCAATGTTTCTGGATAGACACCGGCAGAAGAGCATGGTACAAAATAATTTTCTAAAGTTAGCTATTAATTTATACAGGCCTATTGCTAAATTCAGGATAAAAAATCTCTATTTTGATTTTATGCCGGAGATATTATTAAAAGAAAAGATTTTTTATAGGAATGGCAGGAATCCCGGAACCTTAAAATAAGGCATGAATAAAAGAATATTAGATTTTATAGTTTGTCCTCAATGTAAGGCAGATTTTGGATTAGATATCTTTTATGAAGAAAAAGGAAGGATAAAAGAGGGCTTGCTGGCTTGTACTTCATGCAAAGAAGTATACCCTGTTATTGATTTTATCCCAAGGATCATCAAAGGGATAATTAACACATACCCCGATTTTTGCAGAAAATATGGTTTCCCTATAAATAAAGGTCCAGCCCCAGATATAAGATTATCTGATACGGAAAAATTAAATCGGAAGACAATGAAAAGTTTTGGTTATCAGTGGACAAGGGCAATATTTTCGCAAGTTATACCAAAATTTGAAGATAGTTTTTTGAATTATATTTATCCCATTCAAAGGGATTTCTTTTGCGGCAAAATCGGCGTGGATATTGGCTGTGGTTTCGGCCGCCATATTTACTATGCCGCAAAATTTGGGGCAGAAATGGTAGGGATAGATTTTAGTGCGGCTATAAATTCTGCATATAATAATACAAAGGAGCTTCCTAATGTGCATTTGGTCCAAGCCGATATTTATTATTTACCATTAAGAAATAATTATTTTGATTTTATTTATTCTATCGGTGTCTTGCACCATTTACCGGACCCTGAAAAAGGATTTAACGCCCTCCTTCCATTATTAAGACCGAAAGGCAATATTTCCATATGGGTATATAGTAAATCTAGGCCTATAGTTAATTTCACTATAGAATCTATCAGGCTAATCACAAAAAGGATTCCCCATAAAGCTTTATATTTCCTATGTATTATTTTTAGTTTTATGGAATGGTTATACGTAATTATACCTTACAAGTTCTTAAATCGCTTACCTGTTATAAGAGGGCTTATTAATAAAATGGTCTTTAAGAGGATAAAGACCTATGCCAAATATCCTTTTGATGTCCTTACCGCAGATTGGTTTGATAGATTATCAGCGCCTCTTAGATACTATTATAACGAGAATGATTTAAAGAGCTGGTTTACTCGGGCAAACTTAAAATTGGTAAAGATTTCGCCTACAGCTAGTTATGGTTGGAGGGTATTGGGAGAAAAGGATTATGATTATAGAGAGAAGCCTTAATCTCAAGACTATTTTTTTAGGGCTTATCTTTGGTATACTAACAATATATGCCAAAGGTACAATGGTTATGCTCGGAGTTATCCTAGTTACGGGTATTGTATTATGGAATCTTTTGCCTAAACAGGATAGAAAGTTCCTTATTATTTTATTTAGCGCGGGTATCTCTTTAAGGGCCATTATTTTCTTATCCTTTTATTTATATTCAATTTCCCATAATGGATATGGAGAATTAGTCCCTGATAGCAGGTTATATTTCTTAAAGACATTATTGATGATGAAGCAGTGGGTGGGTCAAAACAACTTTCAACAAACAGTAGAAACGGGGGTTGGCAATAGCGGCAATATTTATATTTTGGCATTTTTTTATAAATTAATCGGATATAATCCAACTACCCTTACTCCGATGTCTTTATTTTCTGACAAGTTAATAAATTGCCTTATCGGGACTATATCGGGAATACCGATTTTTTATATAGCAAAAAATATTTTCGGAAAAAGTGTTGCTAAGATAGCAAGCATTCTTGTTGTTTTTTATCCGAGCCTGGTACTCTGGTCTATGACCAATAACCGGGATACGCCAAATATATTTTTAGTTTGCGTTATTCTTTTTTGTTTAATCAGTTCTTTCAAAGAAAAGAGAATGTTTAATCTTGCCATTATTTTTATTTCTTTGCTTTGTTTGGGTACTATAAGAGCATATATTTTATTTTGTATACTATGGGTAGTTTTTATTTCATATCTATTTTTCATTTTATCTAAAACTAAAAACAAAATTGGAATAATAATACTTTTGCTTATTCCAAGTATAATTTTCTTAAATTCTACAGGTTACGGAAAGAGACTGAAGAGCAATTTTCTTAACTTAAACAATATCGCGCTATCGCTGCAGACCACAAACTACGGCGTTCTTTCACAGGGAGGCTCTGTATATAGAATTTATGATGATGGCTTGGTATCCGATGGAAAGGCAAATAAATTTATATTAATAAAGGGTTTTTTAAAAGGATGGTTTTATTTTATGCTGGTTCCTTTTCCCTGGGCGGTATCTTCTATGTTGCAAATTTTGAGTTACCCACAAGCACTTATTTGGTATTTTTTGCTCTTTTTTGCAGTTATCGGTATCATTGTCGCAATAAGGTATGGATTTATATTAAGCTTTGTTATCTTAAGTTATATTTTTATAGTTACTACTGGTTTTGCTGTAATAGAAGGAAATATCGGCTCTACTCTGCGACACCGCGATTTAATTACGCCCTTTTATTTTATATTTACTTCTGTTGGTTTAGTGTATGTATTTAAACGAGGAGAATTGGTTGAAGAAAAAGAATAAGAAGATATTAATAATATTGGTTCTGATGGTACTATGTGCTTTCTTTATTTTAAATTCTCAAGTATCTTACTATCAAGGGATCAACTATAGAGTCAGAATTGTAAAAATCCCTCTTTATCTTAAGGTTATCGATTTTTTCTCGCGCCACTATAATTATAAAATAACCGCAGAGGAAATCATCGCAGGCTCTAAATCCGATAAAGAGAAAGCCGTAAGGCTTCTTAAATGGACGCAGGAGAATATTAGGCCTGTCCCCCCGGGCCTCCCTCTAATAGATGACCATGTTTGGCATATTATCATCAGAGGTTATGGGACCGATGACCAATTCCAGGATGTTTTTACTACCTTGTGCAATTATGCTGAATTGGACGGTTTCTTCTGCTGGATAAACAGCGCAGATAACAAACAGAAAAAGCCTTTTTCTTTTGTAAGATTAAAAAGGGGATGGACCTTTTTTGATGCGTATAGGGGGGTATATTTTAAAAATTCTAAGCAAGAGATAGCCAACATCAATGATTTGTTGGCTAATAATTGGCATATAGTCAGCATATCCAATAGGGATATCTTTGAGGATTATGGAGCCTACTTTAAAAGCTTACGATACCTAAACTATGAAAATTGTAAGCTTTCAAGAGCCGCCATACAATCTCCTTTCAAGCGCTTCCTTTTTTGGAATAAGAATAAAAAATATGGGCTCTAGAGATTTAGCTTGACAGGAAAAATCGGTTATATTAAAATGGGGCAATATTGTTTTAAAACGTTTTAAACAGATTAAAAGGAAGGAAAGCAAAGATGAATGCTAAATTAGAAAGTATCCAGCACAAGTTTTTAGCAAAACTAGGGCAGATTAGTGACGATTTTGGTTTAAATGATTTTGTAGCTAAGTTATACGGCTACTTATATTTAAACGCAAGGCCGCTTTCTTTAGATGAAATTGCGGAAGCGCTTGGTGCAAGTAAAGGCAATGTCAGCATAAATATACGGGAGCTTGAAAAATGGGGCGCGGTAAGAAAGATCTGGGTCAAGGGTTCGCGTAAAGATTTTTATGAAGCGGAATTAGATATCAAAAAGGTATTTCTGACCAAGCTTAAGTCTGCTGTTCAGAAAAGGATATCTGAAATCTCTTCTATGACTGAGGAATTTAACAATATAATTCTATCAGCAAACGGAGAATTAACAGAAGAGGAAATCAAAATAGCAAACGGATATATGGAAAGATTGAAGAAGATAGATGAGCTTAAGAGATCAGCATCAAATGCGTTGAATTTTGCAGATAAGTTACTATAAACACAGAACATAAATATGTTCAAGTTTAAAGTTTATACAAATTTAAGATTTGGGATAGGGGAAGCCGAGAATTTAAAAGAAGAGGTGAAGGATCTCGGATATGCTAAAGTAGCAGTAATTATCGACCAAGGCGTATTCTCCGAACCTATAGTAAAAAAATCCCTTAACGGAATAGAACAAACGGGCCTGGGTTTAGATATTTTTAAGAATGAGGTTGCGGAACCGACTTACGATTATCTTGAATTATTTAAGAATAAATTGGACGCTAAAGATTATGACTGTTTAGTAGCTATCGGAGGCGGGAGCACAATTGATTTGGCAAAAGGCATAGCAGTTTTACTGACTAACGAAGGCAAAGCTATTTCTTTCAGGGGATTTCCAAGGTTAAAAAATAGGCCTTTACCTGTTATTGCTATGCCTACTACTGCCGGAAGTGGAAGCGAGGCTACATATAACGCTGTATTCATTGATACCAGAGAAAAGAGAAAACTCGGTATAAATTCAACTTTAAACTTCCCTGCTTGCGCAATTGTCGACCCATTATTAACTTGTAATTGCCCCAAGCCTGTAACGATTTCTTCGGGGCTCGACGCATTGATACATGCGCTTGAGAGTTTTTTGAATAAAAATCATACCTTTATCTCAAGAATGCATTCGAAGGAAGCCTTCCGCCTGTTATTTAATAATTTGATGAAAGTTTTAGACGATCCGTTGAATATTGATATAAGGGCAGAATTAGCGTTAGGGGCATATCTTGCCGGGTTGGCTTTAGTTAATTCGGGGCCGGGGATTATCGGCGCCTTTTCTCATCCACTGGGAGCCCTCCATCATGTTCCTCACGGTTATGCGGGAGCTGTTTTCCTGTATTCCGTTACAAAAACTAATATAGATAATCATTACGCGGACTATGCCTGGCTGTATGATTTAATAGAAGGTTCTAATAAAGGCCTTTCGATGGGAGAAAAAAATATCGCATTTTTAGAAAAGATTCGAATCCTATTAGAGAAATTAGAAGTTCCTAAAAATCTGAGTTATTTTGGATTAGGGCCAAACGATATTGATTTTTTAATCGGACAATATGATTTGATAAAAGGAACGATTGTGCTGAACCCGATAGAAATTACTAAAGATGATGCCCGTAGAATGATAACGGAAATTGCGTAAAAATCGGAGTAATTATGCCTGGATACGAATTAATCGGTAGGGAAGAAAGACAGGCCGTGTTAGATATTTTTGATAAATACGGAGGAGTTCTCTTTAAGCACGGCTTTGATAATTTGAGAAGTGGTTCTTTTAAGGTTCAGGAGTTCCAAAATGCTTTTGCAAAGAAGTTTGGCGTAAAATACTCCCAGGCAGTCACTTCGGGTTCGGCTGCTTTAAAGGTTGCGCTTTTGGCTTTAGGCATTAAACCAGGTGATGAAGTTATTACACAGTGCTTTACTTTTGTGGCTACGGTTGAGGCTATAATAGAATGCGGCGCCATTCCTGTTATAACCGAGATAAACGAAACGCTCAATATGGATCCAGATGATTTCAAGCGTAAGATTACGAATAGAACGAAGGCCGTAATTCCGGTTCATATGTATGGCGCGCCAGCTCAAATGGGTGAGATTATGAAGATTGCAAGATCATCCAGGCTTAAAGTCTTGGAAGATACTGCTCAGGCAATCGGCGCAAAATATAGAGGGAGATTATTGGGAACGATTGGCGAAGCAGGGATTTTTAGCTTTGATTTTGGTAAAACCCTGACTACCGGTGAAGGGGGTATGATTATCACGGGAGATAAGGAAATTTACCAGAGGGCCATGGAATTTGCTGATCATGGTCATCAAAATAACCCTAATTTCCCCAGAGGCGAAGATACCAGAAGAAACCCGGGATTTAACTATAGGATGATGGAGCTTCAAGGGGCAATAGGAATAGCTCAACTTAAAAAGCTCGATTACGCAATTACTGAACAAAAAAAGCATAAAGCCAAGATAATGTCCGGAATAAACAGGACTAAGGGCCTTAAATTCAGAACTTTTGCTGATGCAGCCGGAGAGACTGCTGATACGCTTGTATTTACACTGAATACCCTTGAGAAATCAAAGGAATTTGTCAATAAACTGAGAGAAAGAAAAATTGGCACCAAAAACCTTCCTGATGCATTTAACTGGCATTTTGCTGGGACTTGGTATCATCTGCTCTCGGGATTTGATATCTACAAAGGCAGAGACTTGACAAAATTATGGGCGAATTCTTACGAGTATCTGCGTAGAACTGTAGCCTTACCTGTTTTTGTAAAAATGTCAGATGAGCAGATTAAGAACATTGTTGATTCCATAAACGACATTTCATTGGAGGTTATATGATTTTAGGTGTCATTCCTGCTCGCGGAGGAAGCAAGGGTATTCCTCGGAAGAATATTCGGATGATTGCCGGAAAACCATTGATTGCCTGGACAATAGAAGCGGCCAGGGGTTCAAAGTTAATAGACCGGTTTGTCGTTTCCACGGAAGATGAAGAAATTGCACGGGTTGCTAAAAGATGTCAAGCAGAAGTAGTGAAGCGGCCGGATATGCTTGCAATAGATGAAGCAAGTATCGAATCAGTTTTACAGCATGTCTTGACATTAATTGAAGCCGATACCGTGGTACTCTTGCAGCCTACTTCACCTATCCGTGATCAAGGCCTTATTGATAAATGCATAATAAGATTCCAAGAGACAAACGCGGATAATTTGGCTACAGGTTTTATTTGTAAGTTTATGGAATATGGCACTTATACCGAGAGACGCCAGGATTTGAGGGGCTTTTTTTATGATGACGGTAATGTCTATATAATTAAGCCTGAACTAATTAGGCAAGGGAAAAGATGCGGAGGAAAAACTGAAAAAGTCATTACTACCAGAGAACAAAATATTGAAATCGATGATGAGTTTGATTTCTGGGTAGCAGAGCAGGTTTTGCTTAAACAGCTGAAGAAAAGCAAATAATGGTAAAAGTGGTCTAAGCGAACAAAGGAAATGACGTTGAAGATAATTAACTACTGCAAGACTTTCTTTCCGGTTTTTAATACAATTATTTGTACGGTGTATATCATTGATTACGATATAAGCTCTAGGCTTCTTCTTAAGTTAGCTCTTGTTTGTCTTTTTTATGTATTTTATCTATCTTTACGATTAGATCGACGAAGGTAATTTTTAGGTATCTACAGAACGTACAAATTACAATATTTGTATTTATAGCAATTTTTTTGTTTTTTGAATTGATATCACATATATTTCCTAATTTAATTCCTCTTCAAATCAGGAATTATTTAACTGATAAAGATATTGAAGGGGAAAGAAGGGAAATGGTGGAATTTCTTGACGAGAGCCCTTTCGTAAAATTTAAGCCAAACACCGTTATTAGATCTCAAGGGTATAGAGGTAGCGAAGAAGAGTTTATTTATGAGTGGAGAACAGATAGGTTAGGATTCAAAAATTTAGAAAAAATTGCTAATAAAGAATCGGTAGACATTGTTGCTGTTGGCGATAGCTTTACTGAAGGCATGGGCGTTGCTACGGATAAGACTTGGTGCTCTATATTAACAGTAAATGGATATTTAACGTATAACCTTGGTGTTCAAGGGTACGCCCCTATTCAGCTTGAAGGAAGCCTGAAAAAATATGGGTTAAGATTAAACCCAAAATATATCATTATTGGTTATTGCGGAGGTACGTATGGAAGGGAAATTACATATTTTGATAAAAATAATGTTATTAAAAATAGAAGATTTGGAGGAGGTATTCAATCTATTGTAAATGCTCAAGCGAGTGGAGAAATAAGATGGCAAGCAAGACACTTTATTTCGGCCATATATTTACTAACGCGAAGTAAAATATTATATGATTTTTCAACATTTATTTTAAAATTGACACATTCAGAAATAATTATCAAGAATCTCCGTCAATATAAAGATGAAATACTTGTTATTGAGAACGATATTTATGAGATAAATAAATTGAGACAAGAACCCGAGGAATGGAATCGCACTCTTTCGGCATTTACTAATATTATTAGCATGGCAAAAGCTATTAATGCAAAGGTAATATTACTATATTTGCCTCATCGAGGAGAAGTTTATTACAAAAAAGTAATGGGTAAAGATTTGCCGAAACTTTATTTTGAGGGATTTGAGGCAGGTTTATTAAAACAATTCGCCAATGATAATAACATAATTTTTTTGAACCCTTTTGATAGAATGGTAAACTATGTCGACAATTTGTCAAGTTATGCTTCAGATGATGAGTATCCGTATTTGAAAATTGATGGTCACTTAAACAATTGTGGTAATATTTTAGTAGCCGAAGAAGTATTAACCTATTTGAGGGGACATGAGATAAGAATGTTACGTTAAATAAGTATTTTAAAAAAGCTTAGAATTCGATGTATTGTATGTTGAAGTATGAGTTTGTTCTTTTTACAAAAAATCAGGGAAGAATTTATTTGTAAACTTTTAGAGCAGATTTTATTTACTAAGTAAAATATAAAAAGAGAAAAATATTATGGTAGGACAGCCGTACCATAAATACGTTTTTGACGTAGAGAAGCGAAAATTCATCGGACGCTTTGAACAGATGTATCAGAACGAAGATAAAGAAAACTATGACTCCTGGTTTCAGGAGAATCTATCCTATATGGGAAAGCGGATCTCTTTGTTGATTCTCGATCGGTATAATTTTAATTATGTTTTGGATGTAGGTTGCGGAAAGGGTGCATTTACTAATCTCTTAAAGAAAAAAAATCACAGAGTCGTAGGTGTTGATATTTCAGAAACGGCTATAAAAAAAGCTAGGGCAAAATACGAAGATGTTGAATTCATGAGATTAACGGCAGAAGAGGCTTTAAATTTAACAGAGGCATGGGGTTTAATTGTGGCTATGGAAGTGCTTTCTTATCTCAGAAGATGGAAGAAATTCTTAGCCGAAGCAGCTAAAAGGACCTCATACCTGTATCTATCCCTATATATTCCCCGGAAGCCAATAGGTTTTGTTAAAAACTTAAGCGGGTTAAGAAATACAGTTAAAAAGTATTTTAATATAGAAACCGAGATTATATGGAATAAAGAACATGTTTTTATTCTCGGGAAAAGCAAAAGGGAGGTTAAGAAAATATGAAAGTTATAATTGTTGGTGCCGGAAGTACTGCGCAGAGCGTTGCTTCAATTCTGTTAGACGACCGCAATTTTCAGGTTGTCGGGTTTATTGATCAGGATAATAAATCAAAAGGAAAGAAGATACTCGGAATAGAGGTGATTGGTACGCATGATTTATTAAAAGATTTATTTAGAGACGGGATACGCGGGGCGGTAGCGGCGGTAGGGTTTGATAATAATATCAGAGAGAAGTATTTCCATGAATTAAAAGAGATAGGATTTGAGATGATAAATGTGATTCATCGCAGTGTCATAATTGACCAGTCTGCCGGCATAAAGGAAGGGGTTATTGTTAGCCCCGGGTGTATTATTTCTCCTATGGTTAGAATCGAACGTAACACAATTTTAGAATCCGGAGTAATAATTGGAGCTAATACTCAGATTGCCGATAATGTTTATATCGGAGCGGGATGCTGCATCGGCGGAGCCAGCTTTATAAAAAGAAATGCATTTATCTCGGTGGGTTGTTCTGTGGCTGCTTTTGTGAATGTCGGAAAAAACGCAAAAATTGCTCCCGGCAGCTCTATCGTTAAGGATGTACCAGATGTGGAAAGAACCAGGTCTTAGGATGAGAAAGATTAAAGATAAGAAAGCCAGGTTAATATTAGTTACAGGCGGAGCCGGATATAAAGGTTCAACTCTTTGCCGGGAATTACTCTTTAGAGGACATCGCATAAGGGTGCTTGATAATTTAATGCATGGCGGACGTTCGCTTGCGGGGTTGTTTAATCATTCAAATTTTGAATTTATAAGAGGGGATATAACAAACCCAAAAGATATAAGATTATCTCTTGAAGGGGTAACAGATGTAATACATCTGGCAGCGATTGTTGGCGATAAGCCTTGTGAACGCAATCCAAAACTTGCCATCGAAATAAATTATAAGGCAACCCAATATTTAGCGGATAGCGTAAAGAAGAAAAAGATTAACCAGTTCTTATTTGCCTCCACCTGCAGTAACTATGGGTTAGTTGATGCTTCTGTTATTGCTACGGAAGACACGGAATTAAACCCGCTTTCCCTTTATGCAGAAACAAAAATTGACTGTGAAAAATACTTAATGGAATTAGCTGGTAATGGTCATTTTTTTCCGACAATATTACGTTTTGGTACGGCATACGGAGTTTCAGGCAGGACCCGGTTTGATTTAACCGTTAACTCTTTTACTTATGAAGCGCTTAAATACAAAAGGCTTGTTGTTTTTGCCGAAGAGACCTGGCGGCCTTATACCCACATTCTGGATATGGCTAGAATCTATTGTAAGTTGTTGGAAGCTGACAGAAAGCAAGTTTCAAAGCAGATATTTAATGCTGGATGGAATAAACAGAATTATACCAAGAGGGAAATTATAGATATGATGAAAGACGTTATCGGAGATTTTGAAGTGGACTATGTTAATACAAAAGATAAGCGTAATTACAGAGTCAACTTTAGTAAAATTGAAAAGTTGCTTAGTTTCGATCCGGTCATGACAGTCAAGGATGGGGTAAGGGAATTATCTTTTGCGGTGAAGTCAGGTATTTTGACAGACCATGATTTTGAAACAAACCGCTTAAAGCAATGACCGCGATGCGTATAAAAATAAAAGACAGATGGATTGGCGAAAAGGAACCAGTTTTTGTTGTTGCCGAAGCGGGGGTTAACCACAATGGCAATATGAACTTAGCCAAGAAGCTTATTGATTACGCCGTCGAAGCAGGGGCGGATGCCGTTAAATTCCAGTCTTTTAAAACCGAATCGGTAATAACCAAGAACGCCCCCAGTGCGCAATATCATATTCGCGCTACCGGAGGTAGAGAAACGTGGTTTGAACTCTTAAAAAGATTAGAACTTAAAGAAGAGGAGCATTTTGAATTGCTTAATTATTGTAATGAAAAAGGAATTATCTTTTTTTCTACTCCTTACGATGAAGAGAGCGCGGATTTTTTAAATAAAATAGGAATACCGGTTTTTAAGGTCGCCTCTACCGATTTGAATAATATACCTTTATTAAAGCGCATAACCTCTTACGCTAAGCCAATCTTTCTTTCTACTGGAATGTCAAATTTAGTAGAAGTTAGAGAAAGTGTTGAGGTTATATTAAGAGGCGGTAATGAACAAATTGTTTTATTACAATGTACTGCTAACTATCCTCCAAGAGTTGAAGACGCTAATTTGAATGTGATAGAGGCTTTTAAAAAGGAATTTAATTTATTAGTTGGTTATTCTGACCATTTAACCTCTTCTCAGGCAGCAATTGCAGCAATTGCTAAGGGGGCGTGTGTTTATGAAGTTCATTATACGCTTGATAGAAATCTTCCCGGTCCTGATCAAAGAAGCTCGATGGAACCTAGGGAGCTGAAACAAGTAATCATGGATATCCGTCTTACTGAGAAGGTTTTGGGTTCTTTTATTAAGGAAGTAACGCCTTCAGAAGAAGAGACTAGGGATAAATTACGTAAAAGCATTGTCGCAAATAAGGATATCAAAGCAGGAGATAAGCTCACAGAACAAAATATTGGAATTAAAAGGCCGGGGTCCGGCCTGCCCCCTAAATTTTATTATTCAATACTTGGAAAAATTTCCAAGCGGAATATAGCAAAGGATGAATTGATTCGGTTTGAAGATTTAAGTGACGCATAGCCCTGATATGGATAAGATATTGTTATTTGCAAAAAAAACTAATTGGTGCAATCGTGCCGTCGAATACGTTAATACGCTTTATAAGGATAACGCATTAGTATTTCAAGGCGACATAGGGAATCCTTTTCCGAGTAAGGCAGGCTTATGGGGGGGTGAAATAATTATTTCTTATCTGAGTCCATGGATAATTCCTGAAGAAATTTTACATAGAGCTTCAAAGGCCACAATAAATTTCCATCCGGGATCTCCTGAATATCCTGGAGCAGGTTGTTATAATTTTGCCCTTTACGAAGAAGCAAAAGAATACGGAGTTACTTGCCATCATATGCTGAAAAAGGTAGACACCGGGCAAATCATCGCAATTAAAAAATTCTCAATAGACGAAGCTGAAACCGTTCAATCATTAAAGGAAAAATCCATGAGGCATATATGGGAGCTCTTTGTAGAGACTATGAATTATCTAATTAGTAATAAAGATTTACCCATGAGCTCACTGTGTTGGTCTAGAGGGCCCTTTAGGCGTAAGCAAATTGATGATTTATGCCAAATAACTCCTCAGATGGATAAAAAAGAGATAGCCAGGAGAATTAGGGCAACATATTTTCCTGGAGCACCAGGCCCCTACATTACGCTAGATGGGTATAAGTTTGAATTTTCGGAGTAAATTTAACGTAAAATCATTCTGTTGTTTTTAAAGCAATTATTAAAGGGTATATTTTTTAGAACAATAGGGGATATTGATGATGCAAATACCTTGGAGTAATCCTTGGCTGGATACAGCAGAAAAAGAAGAGTTAGTTAAAACCTTTGATTCGACTTGGGTGTCAATGGGGCCGAGAGTGATGAAATTTGAAAGTAAAATGCAGGAATATATTGGGGTTAAGCATGCGATTGCCGTTTCAAATGGAACAGTGGCATTAGACTTGGCGTTAAAGTCTCTGGGAGTCGGACCTCAGGATGAAGTTATCGTTCCCGCTATGACCTATGTTGCAACCGTAAGTTCAGTCTTATATCAAAATGCTATGCCCGTTTTCGCAGATATCGAGTTAGACACTTTCAATATTGATCCCTTTTCGATAGAGAAATTAATATCTAAAAAAACCAAATGCATTATTTATATCGACTATGGAGGTAATCCTGCTGACCAAATTAATTTACAACGTATTTCCAGAAAATATAAAATACCTCTTCTCCAGGACGGGGCTCAATCTCTAGGGGGTGAATTTAGGGATGAAAAACTTTGTAAACAGGGATTGGTTTGCACAACGAGTTTTCATGTTGCAAAAAATATGACCACTATTGAAGGTGGAATGATTTTTACCGAAAGCGATAAGATTGCTTCTGATATAAGGATGATGCGCAATCAAGGAGAAGATCCTAAAGAAAAATACATCCATAGAGTCCTGGGGACGAATGCACGTTTGACAGACCTTCAGGCAGCTATCGGTTTAAAACAGATTGAAAAACTTGATTTTATTTTAAAAAAAAGAGCCCAGATTGCCGAGTCTTATTATAGTGAATTCAGAGCAACAGATAAAATCAGATTACCGATTATTAGGAAAGATGCTAAAAATGCCTGGTTCTTTGTTCCTATCTTGCTTAAAAACCGAGATAAGGTTGCGGTTGAATTAAATAAGCTCGGTATTTCTACTCGTATTGCCTATCCAATGCCTGTTTATGAACAGCCATTCTTTAGCAAGTACCGTGATAAAAAACAGAAGTTCAATTGCGTTAATGCAAAATTAATGACTCAACGCGTATTAAATCTTCCCATTTTTTATACCATGACTGATGGACAAGTG
>Ga0315282_10007590_pt1 | contig 17759 bp, 14 predicted proteins | sample YL17G07_20_MG_FD_203693 | JGI IMG/M metagenome (GOLD analysis project Ga0315282, IMG submission 203693) | Sediment microbial communities from Yellowstone Lake, YNP, Wyoming, USA - YL17G07_20 | ecosystem: Environmental > Aquatic > Freshwater > Lake > Sediment | place: USA: Wyoming | collected... | reverse complement strand
TGCGACGCGGCTATCTACCTCTACCACGCATCGAACCTGAGCACTGCCTTGGTCACGCGCGACGATTACGGTCCCGGTGATGAGGACGAGATGATCTCCTGGTTTTCGGGGACGACCAGCGGGACGATGTACGTGAAGGTGACGCAGAGTCCCTTCTCACCGGGTTTGTCGGGCGAGGAGACGAGCTACACGCTTCAGGTTTACGCGGAAAAGGGGCCAAACGCGGGCTTGGCAACGATTTCGGGGACGCAGATCATGGCGAGCGCGGCGGCTTGCTGCCTCAGGGCAGGGCCAGGCGGCATTTACACCAAGCCTCAGCAGGACATTCCGGCTGGCTGCCTCGCGAGCGAAACGGAGTTTGTGCTGGACGATCCCGGCGACATCGGCAACCAGCCCTATTTCGCGTCCACGAGTTCGTGGCTGGCGGCGCATCCCGGAAACGCGAGCATTGTGCGGATTCTGACGCCGCAGTCCGTGAGTTTCCAGACGCCGGTCACGCTCACCTTGCAGTTCGTGGACGATGGCCCTACAGATCCGGAGCTTAACTTCACCGTGGACGACTTGCCTGCGGAAGCGGACGCTTCGAAAATGCGGATTCATCAATGGACCGGATCGTCTTGGGAGGTCGTGCCCGGCGCGCAGACCGTGTCGGGCGACACCGTGACGGTTTCGATGAACGCGTTCAACTGGACCTCCCTGGAGCGGTGCAGGGCGGCCGTCTTCGCCGTGGCTCCGGCCGTGGAACCGCCGAAAACGACATCTGCCCGTTCGGACTGGATGCTGTATGAGTGAGAGTTCGCCAGTTGACCAGTTCGCCGGTGTGCCAGTCTGCCGGTCTGCCAGTCTGCTGGTCTGCCAGTCGAGCAGTCGGCCGGTTCCGCAGGAGGCGCGGAGGCGCAGAGGCGCAGAGAGACGGGGAAGTCATTTTTCTGTCTTCATCATGCTTTCTCTGCGTTTCTGCGTCGCGGCTTAGAAAAGCCTTGAAAGGAAAAACGGAGACTGATTGGAACCACGGAATACACGGAACACACGGAAAGTGGTTTCTTCCGTGTATTCTGTGTATTCCGTGGTAAAATCCGAAAAACAAGAAGAATCTGGACAGTGGCACGAAGGTTTAGGAAGGAGAATGTCATGTCCAAACTGCGCGGTTTCACGTTGATCGAGTTGTTGATCGTAGTGGCGATCATGGCGATTCTGGCGGCGATCGCGGTGCCGAATTTCCTTGAGGCGCAGGTGCGCGCGAAGGTCTCGCGAGCCCTGGCGGACCTGCGCACCATCGCGACCGGACTGGAAGCCTACACGGTGGACCACAATTCACCGCCGCCGAACGACGGCGATCTGAACGTGATTCCGGTGGAACTCACCACACCTGTTACTTTTCTGAGCACCAAGGACCTCGTGGATCCCTTCGCTATCGGGATCGAGGACTACCGCTCGGCCCTGGAGTCACGGAGCCGGTACTACACCTATACCCGGATCGTGACATACTCGGAGGCGGCGTTTTGGGCGAGCGTCGGACGGCCCTGCCCGAACGAGGCTGTTGACCATTGGTCCCTCAACGACGGCGCGTTTGAGAAGTACGGGAAATGGCGGCTCGTCTGCGTGGGTCCGGACCGCGTGTATCTCAGCTTGGAATTTCCTCCGCCTCTGCGCGGGAGCGACGTGCCTTATGAAGCCACAAACGGCACGCGGAGTTTTGGAAACATTCTCCGGACCCAGAAGAACGCGCGGGTTGTTCAATGAGGATCGCCTGACGGCCGCCGAACCCCGCCTGGTGGCGCGTCAAGTTCATTCGGATGGGTTGCGAGCCTCTCTCACGGTCGGGCTACTACCTCGAAAAAGGACCTCAAGGACCAAAAGGACCACAGGACCCAAGGTCCATGTAATCCGCCTGTTTTCATTCGTTTCCGGGCGGCGGGAACTGAAATCTACCGCTCCAGGCCGCTTCAGGAGGGCAGCCCTGGCCGCCTCGCCACGCCGGTCTCCCGCGCGGCGCGCGCCACTTCGCGCGCGACGGATTCCCCCACGCGGGTGTCGAACACGCTCGGGATGATGAAATCCTCCGAAAGATCGCTCTCGGAAACCACCGCGGCGATAGCCCTGGCCGCGGCGAGTTTCATCTCCTCGTTTATGTCGCGGGCCCGGACGTCGAGCGTTCCGCGGAACAGCCCAGGGAAACATAGAACGTTGTTGATCTGGTTGGGATAGTCCGAGCGCCCCGTGGCGATGATCCGGGCCTTGCCGCGGATATCTTCGGGCCGAACTTCCGGGTCGGGGTTGGACATGGCGAAGACGATCGAGTCGCGGGCCATGAGATCCACCCATTCCGGCTTGAAGAGGTTGGGACCGGATACCCCCAGGAAGAGGTCGGCATCCTTGAGCGCGTTCTTGAGGCTGCCGCGGACGCCTTCGGGATTGGTGTTCTCGGCGTACCATTCCTTCATGAAGTTCATGTGTTCCTTGCGGCCCTTGTAGATGATGCCCTCGCGGTCGCAGCCGATGATGTTGGCCACGCCGGCCTTCATGAGGAATTTGCTGCACGCCACGCCGGCCGCGCCCACGCCCAGGACCACGACCTTGAGGTTCTCGAGCTTCTTCTTGACGATCCTAAGCGCGTTATACAGCGCCGCGAGCACGACGACGGCGGTGCCGTGCTGGTCGTCGTGGAAAACCGGGATATCCAGTTCCTTCTTAAGGCGCTCCTCGATCTCGAAGCAGCGCGGGGCGGAGATGTCCTCGAGGTTGATGCCGCCGAAGGTGGGCTCGAGGTACTTGCAGACCTTGATGATCTCCTCGGTGTCCTTGGTGGCCACGCAGATCGGAAACGCTTCCACCTTGCCGAACTCCCTGAAGAGCATCGCCTTGCCTTCCATCACGGGCATGGCGGCCTCGGGGCCGATGTCTCCCAGTCCGAGCACGGCGGTTCCGTCGCTGACCACGGCCACCATGTTGTTCTTGATGGTGTAGTCGTAGGCCAGCGAGCGGTCGGCGGCAATGGCCATGCACACGCGGGCCACGCCCGGCGTGTAGGCGCGCGAAAGGTCATCGCGGGTGGCCAGCGGCATCTTGTTCACCTGCGAGATCTTGCCGCCCCGGTGGATCTCGAACGTAATGTCCAACCAGTCCAGCACGCTCACGCCATCCACGGCGCCCACGGCATCCACGATCGCGCGAGCGTGGTCCAGGCCACTGGTATCCACCGTGATCTCCCGAACCATCGAGTCTTTCTCGCGGGTCACGATGTTGACGGCTCCGATGCCGCCGCCGGCGTCTCCGATGGCGGTGGCCACCTTTCCGAGGATGCCGGGATGATTGGGGATGCGCACTCGCATGATGATGGCGTAGCTGGGGCTGAGGGTTCGTTTGCTCATACTGAGGATTCTCCTTTTTCTTCGAGGTCTTGAATGGGGCGTCTGTCCGGGCAGCGCACCGCCGGGCCGGGGAAGCAGGCGGGAAGCGCTCTCCCCGGCTTCGCCGGCCCAAAGGCTGCATCCTACTACAAGAGCCGCGAGGAAAGCGACCTTTGTGTGAGGGAAACAGCGATTCGGGCAGGACAGTGTCCACGCCATTCCGCGAATGGCCCCGCTTTGCACGGAATGGCCATGTTTTCCCTTGATTCTGCTCGGATGGGGTGATACGGTTCGGGCTGAAAAGGAGCACTTGGGAGTCAAGCCTGCCGAGTATGAAATCCATGAGCGTCACGAGGTGGTGGTGAAGGGTTAAACGTCCGGGGAGGCATGTTCCCGCAAGAGTGTGGGGCCTCGGCGAATCGCCCCGGCCTGGGGGCAAGGAGGGGTCAAAGCGTGAGCGAGCAGGTGGAGAGCAAACCGGCCGCGCCGGCACAGGAAAAGAAAAAGGTCTTCGAGATCAACGTTTACAAAGCCTGGTGCAAAGGGTGCGGTATCTGCATAGAATTCTGTCCGAAGCAAGTCCTGGAAGCGACTCCCACGGGAAGGGCGAAGCCTGCCCATCCTGAGTGTTGCATCGGTTGCATGCAATGCGTTCTTCGCTGTCCGGACTTTGCCATCACGGTGGAGGAGAAAGTCAAGGAGGTGAAACCCCCCAGGGGCGGGGGGAGAAAGCAGGACTGAGAAGACAGTGCTGAGTGCTGAGGACTGAGTGCTGAGGACTGAGTGCTGAGTGGTTAGGGCTGAGAACTGGAAACTGAAAACTGAAAACCGAGAACTGAAAACCGAGAACTGAAAACTGAGAACTGGTAACCGAGAACTGAAAACCGAGAACTGAAAACTGAGAACTGAAAACCGAGTTTCAAGGGATGGAGGCGCAGCACATGGGTGTAAGATACGGTGAGCCGGTCTTGCTGTCGGGCAACGAGGCGGTAGCCTACGGTGCTTTGGCGGCGGGGGCGCGCTTCTACGCGGGGTATCCCATCACTCCTTCCACGGAAGTGGCCGAAGTCATGTCCATCGAACTTCCGAAAGTGGGAGGAAAGTTCATTCAGATGGAGGATGAGATGGCGAGTTTGGGCGCGGTCATTGGCGCTTCGCTTGCCGGTCTCAAGTCCTTCACGGCGACGTCCGGCCCCGGATTCTCTCTTATGCAGGAGCACGTGGGATATGCCTCGATGGCGGAAGTTCCTTGCGTGATAGTGGACGTTATGCGGGGCGGGCCCAGCACGGGTCTGCCGACCAAGACCTCGCAGGGCGATGTCATGCAGGCCAAGTATGGTTCGCACGGCGATTACCCTTCCGTCGCCATCGCGCCCAGTTCGGTTCTGGAATGCTACACGCTGACGGTCAAGGCTTTCAACTTTGCCGAGAAATACCGCGTGCCGGTCATTATCCTTTCCGACGAGGTCGTCGGCCACATGCGGGAAAAGGTCGTGCTGCCGGCTCCGGAAGAACTGGAGATCGTTGACCGGGCCAAACCCGACGTGCCCCCCGAGTGGTATCGCCATTACCAGGAGACTCCCACCGGCGTTTCGCCGATGGCCAATTTCGGCGAAGGTTACCGCTTTCACGTGACCGGCCTCACTCACGACAGGTTGGGCTTTCCCACCTCGCGCACCGATGAAACCATGGCGCTCATGGAGAAGCTCGAGAGCAAGACGATTCGCAACGCAAGGGACCTGACGCTGATCGAAGAGTATCAGATGGAGGACGCGCGTTACTGCATCCTGGCCTACGGTTCGGTGGCCCGTTCGGCCAAGGCGGCGGTCAAGATTCTGCGCCAGAGCGGCGTTCGGGCCGGTCTCATGGCGCCAAAGGTGCTCTGGCCCTTCCCGAGAACCCCGGTGGAGAACATGCTGAACCACGTGACTCTGGTTCTGGTGCCCGAGATGAACGCGGGACAGTTGCGCAAGGAAGTCGAGCGTCTCTGCCATTCTCCCACCAGGAAGGTGCTGGGCCTCAACCGTCAGGATCCGCGCATGATCTCCGGCGAGGAGATCGCCGTCCGCCTCCAGCAACTGCGCATGCGCAAGAAAACCCGCCCGGGAGGGGCTCGATACAATGGCTGAGAATTCCACCCCCATCGAGAAAACGAAACCTTTTCATGAGTGGCTGCGCGCGAAGAAGAACTTCCCACACGTCTGGTGCCCCGGATGCGGACTGGGAGTCGTTCTCGGCGCCTCTATCCGGGCCTTCGACAAGATGGGCTACAAAAAGAATGAGACCGTCCTCGTTTCCGGTATCGGCTGCACCGGCCGCATCCCGGTCTACGTGGACTGCAACACCCTGCACACGACGCATGGCCGCGCCCTGACCTTTGCCACCGGCATCAAGCTCGCCAATCCGGACCTGAAGGTCATCGTCTTTATGGGCGACGGAGATGCCCTCGCCATCGGCGGCAACCACTTCATCCACGCGGCACGCCGCAACATTGATCTGACGGCCATCGTCGTCAACAATTACATCTACGGTATGACCGGCGGCCAGCATTCCCCCACCACTCCCCTGGGAATGAGAGCATCCACGGCGATCTACGGCAACATGGAGCCGCCATTCGATGCCTGCGCGCTGGTCCAGGCCGCCGGCGCGACCTTTGTGGCGCGCACCACCGTTTTTCATACCCTGCACATGGAGAAGATGATCGTGCAGGGAATGCAGCACAAGGGATTCTCGATGATCGAGATCATCTCGAACTGCCACACCGCCTACGGGCGGCTCAACAAACTTGGCGATCACATTGACATGCTCAAGGCCATGCGCGACAACTCGATCATGCTCGGCCCGAAGGTGGACCAGGAAAAGGCACGCGAGACGGGCAAGACCTACGTCCTGGGCGTGCTGCACGAGGACACGCAGCGCCCGGAGTACTGCGATGCCTACGAGGAGCTCGTTGTCGCCAAGGCGCGCGGCAGCGCCTGACGCGCCCGCCGGGAACGGCCGGCCAACATACGTGACCAGGGAGAAAACGCGGTTATGAAAGAGGATGACAAGGAATTCCTGATTGCCCCCAGCGTGGCCATCCGTCTCAGCGGAACGGGCGGGCAAGGCTTGCTTCTGGCCGGGCGCGTGCTGGCCCAGGCGGCGGCCATTCATGACGGCCTGAACGTGGTGCTCACCAACTCCTACGGCCCCGAGGCGCGCGGCGGAGCGAGCCGCTCGCAGGTCATCATCGCCAACGGCGAGCTGGACGAGCTCGAAAGCGAGCAGGTGGACGTCCTGGTTTGCCTGAGCCAGGAGGCGTGCGACATCTACTTCGACAGACTGCGCCTGGATGGTCTTCTCATCGTGGACTCCACCAACGTCGGGATCGTTCCAACCAACCGAGTCGTGGAGATCCCAATCACGCGGATGGCGCGGGAGAAGTGCCAGAACGTCATGACCGCCAACATTATCTCCCTCGGCGTGCTCTGCGGGTGCAGCCACGTCGTGACGCTCAAGTCCCTGAAGAGCGCCCTCAGGGCGATCATGCATCCTGACCTGGTTGAGTTGAACGAAAAGGCTCTCCAGATCGGCTACGACACGGTGATGCAGTTCATCAAGAGCGTCCCGGAAAACACGCGGGCCATGCTCACGCGCGACTTCTCCTATGTGCGCGAGTGGAAGCCCGAGTGAGCGCAACGCAACAAAACCGCAAAGCACCCCGGGAAAAACCTTTTCGCATCCCTCATGTCCTTCAGGTCCCTTATGTCCCTTAAGTCCTTCATGTCTCCCTTGACGCCTTTCATTGCCACGTCCGTGGGACGCAAAGCCGTAATGTCCGTGACCGGGCTCGGCGCCATCGGTTTTCTCTGCGTTCATCTCCTCGGCAACACGTTTATCTTCGGCGGTCCCGACAGTTTCAACGCTTACGCCCACGCTCTCCACAGCATTCCGGTATTGCCGCTCCTGCAAATCGCCCTCGGCGGCATGTTTTTTGTGCACGTCCTGTTCGGCGCCACGGTAACCTGGTGCAACTGGACCGCGCGACCCACCGGCTACCAGGTTGGGCGCTGGCGCGGCGTGCGGAGTCTTCTGGCCTCCTCCATGATCTTCACCGGCATCTTCATTCTGGCTTTCATAGCCTTTCATCTCTGGACGGTCCGGTACGCTCCTTCGTATGCGGGTCACGACCTGGCGGGTCAGGAGATCTTCCGCCGGGTTCAGGTGGCACTGACTTCCCGCATCGGCGTTTCAGTCTACCTGATCGGGGTGCTGGCGCTCGCCTTTCACCTTACTTACGGCTTGGCGAACGCTTTCCAGAGTCTCGGCCTGCGCCATCCCAGCCACGATGGCTGGATCGCGCTCGGAGGCTTTCTTCTTGCCTGGGGCCTCGCGCTGAGCTTCGCCACGATTCCGATCCTGTTTCTGCTCGGGAGGCTTTGAGTCATGGTCTTGGATGCAAAGATTCCCGATGGACCCTTGGCCGAGAAATGGGATCGGCACCGCTGGCGGATGAAACTAGTCAATCCCGCCAACAAACGCAAGTACACCATCATCTGTGTCGGCACCGGCTTGGCCGGCGCTTCGGCCTCGGCCTCCCTGGCCGAACTCGGCTACGAAGTTCTGGCCTTCTGCATCCAGGACAGCCCACGCCGCGCCCACTCGATCGCCGCGCAGGGCGGCATCAACGCCGCCAAGAACTACCCCAACGACAACGACAGCGTCCATCGCCTCTTCCACGACACCATCAAGGGCGGCGATTACCGCTCGCGCGAGGCCAACGTCTACCGGCTCGCCCAGGTCAGCAACGGCATCATTGATCAGTGCGTGGCGCAAGGCGTTCCCTTCGCGCGGGACTACGGCGGCATGTTGGATAACCGCTCCTTCGGCGGCGCCCAGGTCTCGCGCACCTTCTATGCCCGCGGCCAGACGGGACAGCAGCTTCTTCTTGGAGCTTATGGCGCTCTCATGCGCCAGGTCAACACCGGACGGGTCCGCGTTTTCCCGCGCCGCGAGATGGTGGACCTGGTCCTGGCGGGCGGCCGCGCCCGGGGCATCGTCGCGCGCAACCTGATCACCGGCGAACTCGAGACATACTCCGCCGACGCCGTCCTCCTGTGCACCGGCGGCTACTCGAACGTCTTCTACCTCTCCACCAACGCCCAGAGCTGCAACGTCTCCGCTCTCTGGGCGGCGCACAAGCGCGGCGCCCTCTTCGCCAACCCCTGCTTCACGCAGATCCACCCCACCTGCATCCCGATGGCGGGCGAGTATCAGCGCAAACTCGTTCTCATGAGCGAGAGTCTGCGCAACGACGGCCGCGTCTGGGTCCCGCGCCGCCAGGGGGACAAACGCGCCCCCCAGGATATACCCGAACCGGAGCGCCTCTACTACCTCGAGGAACGCTATCCCACCTTCGGCAACCTCGTCCCGCGTGACGTGGCCTCGCGCAACGCCCAGGATCAGATCAACGCGGGCCGCGGCGTCGGCCCCACCGGTATCGCCGTCTATCTCGATTTCGCAGAGGCTCTCAAGGAACTGGGCGACAAGGTTCTCAACGAACGCTATGGAAACCTGATCGAGATGTACGAGCACCTCACCGGTGACGACCCGCTCAAGGTTCCCATGCGCATCTACCCCGCCCCGCATTACACGATGGGCGGCCTGTGGGTGGATTACGATCTGATGACGACCATCCCGGGTCTGTTCGCTCTGGGCGAGGCCAACTTCTCCGACCACGGCGCCAACCGTCTCGGCGCCAGCGCTCTCATGCAGGGCCTGGCCGACGGTTATTTCGTCATTCCCTACACGATTTCCGGCTACCTGGCCGGCGTCAAGCCGGGCGAAGAAGCCCCGGCGACCCTCTCCCGCGAGGCTATCGCCGGCGCGCAGGCTCGCATCGAGCGCCTCATGGCCATCCGGGGCAAGCGCCCCGCCGACGCCTTTCACCGCGAACTGGGCCACCTCCTCTGGCAAAAGTGCGGCATGAGCCGGTCCGAGAGCGGTTTGCGCGAGGCGCTGGAGAAAATCCCGCATATCCGCGAAGCTTTCTGGCAGGACGTTGCCGTGCCCGGTTCTTCCCGCGACCTGAATCCCGCCCTCGAAAAAGCCATGCGGGTCGCCGACTATCTCGAATTCGCTGAACTCCTGGTGTATGACGCCCTCCAGCGGCGAGAATCCTGCGGCGGCCACTTCCGAGAGGAGAGCCAGACCGAAGAGGGAGAGGCAAAACGCGCGGATGACCAGTACGCCTATGTGGCGGCGTGGCGGTTTGAAGGAGTGGGCAAAACGCCCAGCCTGGAGAAGGAGCCGCTCGAGTTCGAAACGGTCAGCCTGACGCAAAGGAGCTACAAGTAAGATGGATTTCACACTGCGCGTCTGGCGCCAGGCGGACCCCAAGGCCAAGGGGCGCTTTCAAACTTACGAGGCCAAGGACATCTCGCCCGACACCTCCTTCCTCGAAATGCTCGATCTGATCAACGAGCGGCTCGTGGCCGAGGGAGCCGAGCCCATCGCCTTCGACAGCGATTGCCGCGAAGGCATCTGCGGCACCTGCTGCCTGGTCATCAACGGCCACCCTCACGGCCGCCTCCATGGCTGCACCATCTGCGAACTGCGGATGCGTCACTTTCAGGATCGGGAGACCCTGTCCATCGAGCCGATTCGCGCCAGGGCTTTTCCCATCATCAAGGACCTCATCGTAGACCGCAGCGCGCTCGACCGGATCATCCAGGCCGGCGGCTACGTCTCGATCAACACCGGTTCGGCGCCCGAAGCCGCGTCCATCCCCGTTACGAAAGAAAAGGCCGAACGCGCCATGGATGCCGCCGCCTGCATCGGCTGCGGCGCTTGTGTCGCTTCCTGCAAAAACGCCGCGGCCATGCTTTTCACCTCGGCCAGGATATCGCATCTCGCTCTCCTGCCCCAGGGCGAGGTGGAATGGAAGCGCCGCGCCATCGAACTCGTGCGCGCCATGGACAAGGCCGGCTTCGGCTACTGCTCCAACGAAGGCGAGTGCGAGAAACACTGCCCAAAGGAGATCAAACTCACCAACATCGCCCGGATGAACCGCCATTTCCTGCTGGCGTCCCTGATGGAGAACGAGTGACATGAAGATCCACGAGTATCAGGCGAAAGACCTCTTTCGCGAGTTCGGCATTGTGGTTCAGCCCGGCAGGGTCGCGGCCACACCGGCCCAAGCCGCCGCCGCGGCGCGCGAACTCGGCTTGCCCGTCGTCATCAAGGCGCAGGTCCACGCGGGCGGGCGCGGCAAGGCGGGCGGCGTGAAAATCGTGGACAAGGCCGAGGACGTCGCCGCGACGTCCCGGAAGATCCTCAACCTAACCATTAAGGGACTCCCCGTCCGCAGGATACTCGTCTCCCCCTCCGTGGACCTCGCCGCCGAGGTTTACCTGAGTCTGCTCGTGGACCGGGGCGTCTCCAAACTCGTCTTCATCGGCTGCGCTGAAGGAGGCATCGAGATCGAGGAGACCGCCAAGGCCTCGCCCGAAAAGATCCTGCGGCTCGAAGTGCCCGCCGCCGGAATCGGCGCCCTCGAACCGGACGATTGCCTCGATTTCGCGGGACAACTCTTCCACGAACCCGCGCACGCCCGCGCCGCCGCCGTCATCATGACAAAAATGGGCCGCCTCTTCAAAGAGCGCGATTGCGAACTGATCGAGATCAACCCCCTCGTCGTCACCGGGCAGGGAGAAGTGATGGCGCTCGACGCCAAAATCCTGCTCGACGACAATGGCCTCATCCGCCACCCCGAGAACGAAGCCCTCCGCGACTTGTACAGCGAGAACGCGGACGAACTCGAAGCGAAGCGGGCCGGCCTCTCCTTCATCCGCCTCGACGGCAACGTTGGCTGCATGGTCAACGGCGCGGGCCTGGCAATGGCCACCATGGACATCATCAAGCACTTCGGCGGCGCGCCGGCCAACTTCCTCGACGTCGGCGGCAGCTCCAACCCCAACAAGGTCGTCACCGCCTTCAAGGCCATTCTCAAGGACCCGAAGGTCCGCCTGATCCTCATCAACATCTTCGGCGGCATCACCCGCTGCGACGACATCGCCAGGGGCATCCTGGCCGCGCGCGAGCAGATCCAGGTTCCCGTTCCGATCGTGGTCCGCCTCGTCGGCACCAACCAGAAAGAGGGCCGCGCCCTGCTCAAGGACACGGAAATGACCGTGGCCTCCACCCTCGAAGAAGGCGCCCGCCTGGCCGTGCAAATGATAGGAAGCAAACCATGAGCATTCTCATTGACGCCAACACCAGGGTCATCGTCCAGGGAATCACCGGCCGCGACGGCTCCTTCCACGCCCGCCAGATGATGGATTACGGCACGCGGATCGTCGCTGGAGTCACCCCCGGCAAGGGCGGCCAGGAGATTCATGGCGTCCCCGTTTTCAACACCGTCGCCGAGGCGGCCCAGGCCACCGGCGCGGACGCATCGGTCGTCTATGTCCCGGCCCGATTCGTCAAAGATGCCCTTCTTGAAGTCGCGGCCTCGCCCCTCAGACTCGTCGTTTGCATCACCGAAGGCGTGCCCGTGCTCGACGCCCTCGAGGCGCTCGAAGCCCTTCGCGCCGCCGGAAAACGCCTCATCGGCCCCAACTGCCCCGGCCTCATCTGCCCCGCCGCCTGCAAGATCGGCATCATGCCCGGGCACATCCACACCCCGGGCCGCATCGGCGTCATCTCGCGTTCCGGCACCCTGACCTACGAGATCGTCCAGGTTCTCACCGACGCAGGACTGGGCCAATCCACTTGCATCGGCATCGGCGGCGATGCGGTGATTGGCTCGCGCTTCGTGGACTTGCTGGAACTCTTCGAGCAGGATCCGGAGACCGACGCCGTCGTTCTGGTGGGCGAGATCGGCGGACAGGACGAAGTCGCGGCGGCGCGTTACTACCAGGAGAAGATGACCAAACCCGTGGTCGCGTTCATGGCGGGCCTCACCGCGCCTCCGGGCCGCCGCATGGGCCATGCCGGCGCGCTCGTGGGCGGCGCCGACGACACCGCCGCCGCCAAGATCGAGAAACTCGAAGCCGCCGGAATCCCCGTCGCCCGCCTCATCAGCCAGGTCCCCGGTCTCCTCCCCAAACTCTGAGAAATGGAAACACTGCCCCCGATGTCGGGCGAACATGTCAAGGAAAAGTGTATTGTGTAAGTGTGACCCCGTTATGAGACCGCCTCAAACATGATTAATGTAAGTATGCCCAACAATGGAGGTAATTGATGAAATCCAACTCGTTTGTACCATATATATGCCTAATCGCCGCGGCTTTGATTGTATCCGCATGTGCAACCCCAGCAAGTACCAGCCGGAAAAGCTCCAAAGGGCGGATGATTATTGCGGCCGAACTGCTTGGAGAACGGGCCTGGAATGGCAAACCGGTGGATAATGCCAACTTCATGCCTGTTGGACCTCAGGATCAGAGGGTTGACGAGTTTGTCGGAACGTTGCGGGTTGGTCAGGTGGAGATGACCACTGATGTCCAACTAACGACCAGGTATCCGTTCAGAGCTGAGCTTGCCTCCAAAGCAGTTGAACCCTTTTTCTATGAGGGCGCCGATGCGAAGCTCTTTCCCTCGGCCAGCATCGCTTTCTTCACCCATGATGGCTATCTGGTTCCGGTGAACAGGCAGGTTATCAGACCACCGTTGGCAGAACGTGCCAAGGGCAGATACGAGAGTTTTTGGGACATCGTCGTTGAGGCCGGAAAGGTGTGGAAGGAAAAGGACGATATGGGTTGGAACCGGGCATCATTTCCCTTTGCGCTGGTTTCATCCTTGGATGGAGACACCCGGAACGGACTTGCAACCTTCCTGTACAAGGACGGCAAAGTCTCGGACATGCGATTCCAAATCGTTCAACAGACCCAACCTTACATGCAACTGGACACTTTCAATGCCTGGGGACAGAGTTCTCTGACCTTCAAAGCCGACACGGTGGCAGATGTGTCGGGGCTGCGTAAGCAATATGAGGCAGAATTGGGTGCAAAGTATGAAATGCGTCCTTTCTCAGAACTGGTGGCCAAGTACGGTACAGAGAAGCTGAAGGGTTTTCAGCGCGGCGTATCAGCGGACACTCATCTCGGAAGCGCATTGGTCGTCAACAAGGTTATTTACTACGTACCGATGGATACCCCCTTTGGCGTGTATCCCTATATGGAAAACCTTCGCTACGGTGTCTGGTCGGTTTCAAAGACCTTCATTGCCGGGGTTGCCATGCTCAGAATGGCCGAGAAATTCGGTCCCAATATCTACAAGGAGCGCTTGCTTGATTACTTCGATCCATCTGAAAACAACTCGGGACACCATGGATGGGACAACATTCTCTTCACCCACTGCATAGACATGAATACCGGTTTGGGAAGCCCTAACGGATACTGGACCAGACAAGATGTGAACAGCTGGTACTATGCCTACAACCTCAGAGACAAGCTCAAGCACATCTTTACCGAACCCGACCTGCCACAAGGCCCTGGCGAGAAGTTCGTGTATAATGACGAGGATATCTGGATTCTGGGTGTCGCCATGGATCGCTATCTGAAAAAACACGAAGGTCCCGATGCCAGCGTGCTGAAGATGCTCGCCGACGAGGTGTACCGCAAGATCGGGGTGTTCAATTTCGTCATCACCACCACGTATACTGAGGATGGGATCAGCCCGGGTAGCCCGCATTTTTCATGGGGATTCCTGCCCACCATGGATGACCTGGCCAAAATTACCGGCCTGATGCACAGCCGAGGCCTTCATGACGGTGAGCAAATTCTCCATTTGGGCAAGATGCGCGACTTCTTCCTGGAAGGGGACAAGAAACCCATCGGTGGGTATATGATGGCCGCAGGCTACCAGGATTATCGTGATCGGTCTGATGGCAATCACGACTGGGTTATGCCGGCCCCTGGAGGCATGGGTGGACATCAGGTTGTCATGATGCCCAACAAGACCACCGCTTTGCGTTTTGCCAGGAACGACGGAAGTCCGAGTCCTGCAGCCATGATTGAGGCATCAAACAACATCATTCCTTTCAAGGATTTCAAGCGCGGTGCGGGGTCCGGTGCGGGGTCAGACTTACACACTTCACTTTAGCGGATCGCCCTTCCCTTCCCCGAGTGTCTAACTGCGAATCGAGTCGCTCGAGAAGGCGCTCGCGAGCGGCGGGGTGGTGAAAAATGGCCTTGCGCGCGTTGACTCGGGGGGTGAGGGGATAAAGCGCGCCGGGGAATTCAAGACGAGGAGGCCGGGCCATAATGGAAGGATTGTCCACAATGCCGGGCGAGCATGCCAAGGAAAAGTGTATTGTGTAAGTCTGACCCCGTTACCGCCGCATTGTCGTTGACCTCTCCCGTCGCTTCAGGTATAAAGTCGTGGCATGCCGCTTGCCTCCAGGGTCGGCGGTGAAGGGGCGCCCGGGTTGCGGGGCGGGGCTTTGCGCGCCTTCCGCGCAGCCCTCGCCATTCGTGAGTGGGAAAGGATAGTGCAATGCTGGATATTCGTCTCTTCCGGGAAGACCTCAAGCGGGTCAAGAGCGGCCTCGCCGCCAAGAACGCCGATCCCGCCGTTGCGGACAAGGTGGTGGAGCTGGATTCGCGGCGCCGCGATCTGACCTTCCGCGGCGAGCAGCTGAAGAAGGACCGCAACGAGACCTCGAAGGAAGTCGGGAAGATTCTGAAGTCGGGCGGCGACGCCGAACCCATCAAGGCGCGCGTGCGCGAAGTGGGGGATCAGATCGCCGCCCTGGACGAGGAACTCAAGACCGTGGCGGCGCGGATCGAGGACCTCCTGCTGCGGATCCCCAACCTGCCGCACGCCTCCACGCCCGTCGGCAAGGGCGAGGAATCCAACGTCCCCCTGCGCGAATGGGGCTCAAAACCCCGCTTCGATTTCACGCCGAGGCCCCACTGGGATCTGGGCGAAGCGCTGGACATTCTGGACCTCGAACGCGGCGCGCGTATCAGCGGCAGCGGCTTCTTTATCCTCAAGGGCCTGGGCGCCCGCCTCCAGCGCTCCCTCATCAACTTCATGCTCGACACCCACACGTCCAGGCACGGCTACACCGAGGCCCGCCCGCCGTACCTTGTCACGCGCCAGACCATGACCGGCACGGGACAACTTCCCAAGATGGAAGAGGACATGTACCGGATCGAAAGCGACGATATGTTCCTGATCCCGACGGCGGAGGTTCCGGTGACGAACTTCCACGCGGGCGAGATTCTGCACGCCGCCGACCTGCCCGTCACGTACGCGGCTTACACGCCGTGCTTCAGGCGCGAGGCGGGCGCGGCCGGCAAGGAAACCCGCGGAATGAGCCGCGTGCACCAGTTCGATAAAGTGGAACTCGTGCGCACGGTTCTGCCGGAGGAGTCCTACAACGAGATGGAGATCCTCTGCGGCCACGCCGAGGCGATCCTTCAAGCGCTGGGATTCCACTACCGCGTGGTCGAACTCTGCTCCGGCGATTTGTCGTCTAACGCGGCCAAGTGCTATGACCTCGAAGTCTGGGCGCCGGCCATGGAGAAGTATCTCGAAGTGAGTTCCTGCTCCAACTGTGAGGATTATCAGGCCCGCCGAGCCAACATCCGCTTCCGCCGCGAAAAAGGCGCCAAGCCGGAGTTCTGCCACACGCTGAACGGCTCGGGCGTCGCCTTGCCGCGCCTGATGATCGCCCTCATGGAAACCTATCAGACCGACGACGGGGGGATTGCGGTTCCCGAACCGTTGCGGCCTTACATGGGATGCGATAAGATTCGGTAACCAAACGAGAACCCAATCGGATTGGCCGCGCGCCGTCGTAGTCTGCCTTGTTGTCCACGACGCGGGTGGCTCGCCATGCCTACTTCCGGACGAGCCCCAACAGCCGCAACGCCTCTTCCAGCGTCGAGGCGGGGTAAAGCGAGAGCCCCTTTTCCTGGCGGGGTTTTTCCTTCTGCGGCGCACCGTACACGCAAGCCTGAAAACCGAGACGCCGGGCTTCGTTCAGCCGCTTCTCGAGCTGCCCCACCGACCGAGTCTCCCCCGCCAGGCCCACCTCGCCAAAGACCGCCGTTCCCCGGTCCGTCGGCTGGTTCAGCGCGCTCCCCGCCACCGCCGCCGCCACCGCCAGATCCAGCGCCGGCTCCTCGATCCGCAGCCCCCCGGCCAGATTCACGAACACGTCCTGGTTCGAGAGGGGCAGGCCGAGCCGCTTTTCGAGCACCGCCAGAATCAGAGCGAGACGCTTCGCGTCCATCCCGTGCGTCGAGCGCCTCGGAGTGCCAAAGCCTCCATTGGGGCTGACCAGAGCTTGCACTTCGACAAGCAGCGGCCGTGTCCCCTCGATGGCCGCCACCACCACCGAACCGGGCGTGTCGGCCGGGCGCTCCGAAAGAAACATTTCGGACGGATTGGCCACCGGCTCCAGGCCCTTCTCGGTCATCTCGAAGATCCCGATTTCATTGGTGGAGCCGAAGCGATTCTTCACCGACCGCAGAATGCGGTAAGAGAAGTGCCTCTCGCCCTCAAAGTAGAGGACCGTGTCCACCATGTGTTCCAGCAGGCGCGGACCGGCCACGATTCCTTCCTTGGTCACGTGCCCGATGAAGAACAGCGCCAGCCCCGTCTCCTTGGCGTAGCGTACGAGGCGCGCCGCGCTCTCGCGCACCTGGCTCACGCTCCCCGGGGCGGAGGAGATATCCGCGGAAGCAAGGGTCTGGATCGAATCTATGACTGCGACCGCGGGCTGCACCTTGGCAAACGAATCGAGTATCGCATCCACGTCCACCTCGCACTGCACCAGCAGCGCGTCGTGAAAAGCCCCCAGCCTTTCCGCCCGCATTCGCGTCTGCCGGGCCGACTCTTCCCCCGTGACGTACAGAACCTTTCCGTCCCCCGCCGCCGCGAGATGGTGCGCCACCTGAAGCATCAGCGTGGATTTGCCCACGCCAGGCTCCCCGCCCAGCAGCGTGACCGATCCTTCGACGAGTCCTCCGCCAAGGATGCGGTCGAATTCGCTGATCCGCGTCGAAAGACGCTTGCCTTCGTCCGGCGGGATCTCCGTGATGGGGCGTGGCGGATGGGGCGCGAGCGCGCCGGAGTTCGGCGAGGAAGAGCCGCGCGGGGCGGATCGCACCACCTCTTCCACCAGGGAATTCCACGTGCCACAGGCCGGGCAGCGTCCCTGCCACTTGGGAAAATCCTGCCCGCACTCCTGGCACATGAAAACTGTTTTGTTCTTGGCCATAATTGAGTTCGCCAGTTAGCCAGTTCGCCAGTTTGCCAGTTGGCCGGTTCGCCAGTTCGCCAGTTGGCCGGTTCGCCAGTTAGCCAGTTGGCCGGTCGGCCCGTCAGCCCGTCAGCCAGCCTGCCGATCCGACGGATCGGACCGATCGGACCGATCAGACCAGTCAGACGGCGAGTTCAATGATCTCCAGTCTTCTG
>Ga0315282_10007588_pt1 | contig 17761 bp, 17 predicted proteins | sample YL17G07_20_MG_FD_203693 | JGI IMG/M metagenome (GOLD analysis project Ga0315282, IMG submission 203693) | Sediment microbial communities from Yellowstone Lake, YNP, Wyoming, USA - YL17G07_20 | ecosystem: Environmental > Aquatic > Freshwater > Lake > Sediment | place: USA: Wyoming | collected... | reverse complement strand
CGGGTGGCTCTTTTCTGGCATATTCCCTGGCCGAATCCGGAATCCTTCAGCATCTGCCCCTGGCAGAGGGAACTTCTGCATGGCATGTTAGGAGCAGACCTTATCGGCTTTCACATCCAGTTTCACTGTAACAACTTTCTGGATACGGTTGACCGTGCCTTAGAATGCCGGATTGACTGGGAGCATTTCGCGGTCGAGCGAGGAGGGCAAACGACCCTGGTCAAGCCATTTCCGATCAGTATTGCTTTCCCGGGCCAATCCAACGCCTCCACGGCAAGCAATTCTACGAAGCCCAACAAAGAGAGCCTCCTGAGGGATCTGGGCGTCAGGGGAAAACGTTTAGGCGTGGGGGTGGATCGTATTGACTATACGAAGGGGATCCTGGAACGTTTCAAAGCCATTGAACGATTCCTGGGAAAATATCCTGCCTATCAGGGGGAATTTACTTTTGTGGAGCTTGGGGCTCCAAGCCGCACCCACATTAAGGAGTACCACGATTTCATGGCGGCGGTGGAGGTAGAGGTGGATCGGATCAACTGGCGTTTTAAAACCAAAGAATGGGAACCGATCGTCTTCCTGAAAAAACACCACAGCCATGAGGAAATCAGGCCATTTTACGAGACTGCCGACCTCTGTCTGGTTACCTCTTTGCATGACGGGATGAATCTGGTGGCTAAGGAGTTCATCAGCGCTCGGGATGAAGAATCAGGCGTCCTGATTCTCAGCCAGTTCACCGGAGCATCAAGGGAACTCAGGGATGCCTTGATTGTCAATCCTTATGACATCGAACAGATGGCTGAGGCGATTCGCACAGCCCTGGAGATGGACCCTGGGGAACAAAAGGCGCGCATGAGAAATATGCGGGAGACTTTAAAAACCCGCAACATTTATTATTGGGCCGCGGATCTAATCGCCGCCCTGGCTCAAGTACGCCTGGGGAAACCCGCTTGAAAGAACTTGCTTTCCCCTTGAATTGCATCTTCATCCTGTTTTCAGTTTGTGCGTCCTAAATAACTCATTAGTGCTAACCAATCGCCCAGGTGGCGGGTAATCAAGAAATTCTGCCGCACATATTCTTTCGCATCCTCTCCTATTTTGGTCATCATCTCGGGATTGTCAAGGAGGTAATGGATGCGGAAGGCAGCCCCTTCCACAGAGTTGACAGCGAATCCGGTTACGCCGTAGACGAGTTGAACCGTGATTCCGCCGGCGGAGCCGCCGATGACTGGCTTTCCCTTCCACATCGCCTCAGCCACAGTGAGCCCGAACCCTTCCCGAAGGGATTTTTGCAGAACGATCGTGGCTGCCCTTTGCAGAGCGTTAATCTCCAGGTTGGCATCCGGAGGAAGGAGAAGAATATGGATGTCTGGATCATCCCGGGCTGCCTCCCGGACTTCTGACAGAACCGTCTCTCCCTCCGGATCGTCTGTTGCCCCGCCTCCGGCCAGGACCAGTTGCACGTCGTGGTGTTTCTTGACCAGCCGATAAGCCTGAATAACCCCCAGAGGGTCTTTGAAGCGGTCAAAACGGGATACCTGTAGAAGGATCGGCTTGTCCGCAGGAACGTTAAGCCGCCTGAGTATCTGAGACTGCTCTTGCGGGGAGAGATCGCGATTCTTATCGCTCAAAGGGTCAATGGAAGGGAAGATGAGGAACTGGGGGATGGGGAGCCGCTGGGCAAATCGGGGCAGGGAGAAAATGGCCGCATCGTAATCCACCACAAACTGCTTCAAGAAACTCCAAACTTTCCACTGCGGCCGGGAGATATCAATATGGCAGCGCCAGACCCACTTGCCCTGGGTCGAGCGGCTTTCAATCAGGGCCGCTGGTTGTGGATCGTGGATGACGACGTAATCCGCATCGAAGGAAAGGCGCTGGGCATTCTCCCGGTTAACCTCCAGATAGGCCTGGAGCATCTGCTGCGAGATGTGCTGCTCCTGACCCTGGAGAGCATTGTGGAAGGACTTCGTAATATTGAAAAAAGCTTCGGTTCCTGAGATGATCTGCCATTGGGCATCGACACCCAGATCCTGCAGGAGGAGAAGTTGGCTCCTAAGCATTTCGGCCACGCCCCCACCCAGCTTGGTGGAATTGATGTGCAGGATCTTCTTTCCCTTGACCTGCTCGGCCAGGCACTTCAAGAAATCGATCGTGCCCTTGGGGACTACATTCCGGTAATCGTCGAGGCGGTTCATCCCCGGGTCTCCTTCTCCAGAACCTCATCACACAGCTTGATGATCCGATGACGAATGGACTCCAGGGTGGTCATATAAAATCCGAGTCTGGAAATTTTCCGGGCCAGCTCGGGTAGGTCGAGCTGCTCCTCGATCCAGAGAGCAAAATCACCTTTCCTTCGCCCAAGCCGGAGGATGGCCTCGAAATTGTGATAGTAGACTACGCTGGCATCCACAGTGGCCAGGATATTCCGGAATTCCGTCAGACTTCGGGCTTCCAAACCTGTGGGCACTTCGATGATCCGCGATTGCATAAAGTGAAAAGGCTCCCCGTAGATGACCCGGGGAATGATTTGGAGTTGAGAAAGATGCTCATCGATAATGTTTACAATCTCGGTACGTAACGCTTCCAGATTTTCGAAATCATAGGGGTCCAGGATGCCCAGTTTTTCGCCCAGGACCCGGTCGCGCACCTGAATTGCTGCCCAGGTGGCGAAGTCGTTCGGGTATGGACCGGCGATGTATAGATGACGCAGGAAGAAGCTGTGCGTGTGAAAGTGGAGGGAGTCGAGGGGGATCTCCTCGATGGCCTCCAGAAGCTGCTGTTCATCCCGGGCGCTGCGCCCCGCCATTTCCCTCAGTTCCCAGCAGCCGGTGAAGTAAAAAGGATGTTCGGCGATTCTGGATCCCATGGTTACATCATACCACAATCGACTGACCTCACAAAGGAAAAGTTAATGGCTTACTTGTGCGTGGGAGTAAAGGCTTTAGCCGGTCCAAATGGGCCGACTGAAGTCGCCTACCCCAACGGGAGTGAGGGATTTGTGGTTCACTTCAATGAGCTCCGGAGCAACGACCGATAGCACGCCTCACCTGCAGGCATCGGAAAAGAAACTCCTGAACCTCGGCAGGGCTCCGGAGAAAAAAGTCGGCCGTTGAGAGAGACGTACCCGGTCCGATAAAAACCGATACGCCCCGGCCTTTGATCACCCGAAACGCATCTTCATCGGTTTGGTCATCTCCCAAATAGATTGGCAAAAGCCCCACGGAGGGAAAGGCCTTCAAAATTTCTCTAACGGCTTCCCCTTTATGAAAATCGACATTGGGTCGGATTTCCAAAACCATTTTGCCGGATGCCATCTTCCAGCGATTCCTCCATTGCCGAAGCTCCTCTTTCAGTACCTGGGAAATTCGCGCGAAAAATTCCTGGGGGACGCTGCGGTAATGGACAGACAGAATGGGACCTTTCTCTTCAAAAAGAATCCCGGGAATTTCTTTCAAAGAATTCTGCAAATTCTGGGTGATTCTCTTGAGCTCCCTGGTTCTGGCTGGCGATAACCTTTTCTTATGCCTGCCGTCGGGGTACTCGATTTCCAACCCATGGTTGCCAACATAAATAATGCCCGGGACTTCCACTTTTTCCCGCACATCTTCCAGGGATCGTCCGCTGATGACGGCCAGATAAGCCCCGGGGAGATCACGCAATTTTTCTAAATGCCTCTTTGCTTCGGACGGACAAAGGGCCAGTTCAGGTCGGGATACGATCGGGGTGAGGGTTCCGTCATAATCCAGAAAAAGAAAAAGATTCCGGCTCTGCTGAATCCTGGCTTGAAGGGTCTCCCAATCTTCAAAAAGATGTTTCACGGTCTTTTCATTCCTCGCTATTGAATCAATCCAAAATGATCCGAGACGGAGCCGATTTCAATTAATTGGGTGAACACTTGATACCCTGGATTTAAAGAGGACTTTATCAAACAATCCAGGAAATTTCAAGTTCCTAAGTATCCCTCACTTACACGTGGAATGGAGGCTTTAGCCGGTAAGAATAGGGCGATCCGGGTTACACGGGGCAGGTAAAGTCAGGCACTCCACGGGAGAGGGAGGCATTACGATCCCAATTTGCCTCCAGGGAATATTGACAAACCGGGGAGAACCTTGTAGGATTGGGATAAAATTGGCCGAATCGAAAAGAGCGGAGGAACCAATTTCGTGGGGTGAATTCCGACGGAGCCCCTGCAGGCAGGCGTTTGGCGCCTGTCTGATGTGAATGCGGGGCGGCCTCCCGACCGTAAACCGGTAATCATCGCCGGTCGGGAGTGGATCGGAAAGGGTGGCCCTTAGTCCTAACCCGGCAGCTAACTTCGCAGGCAACTAAGGGAAGAGAAGAGTAAAAGCTAGGGGTTCTTCTCCTGGCTTTTTTTTTGAGGTGAACAGGGTGAATGAAGCGTCGACAGCGGCGTCCCGCCCCGCAGAAAAAGTGGAATTGCGTCGGGACGTAACGGTCTGGGGTTCCTACATGTGGGGTTATGCCGATGTGGGGGCCGACATCTATGCGGCCTTGGGTCTTGTCATGGGAGCGGCCCACGGCGGGGCAAGCCTTGCCTTTTTTGTGGCGGGGCTGATCTATATCATGATCGGGCTCTCCTATACGGAGATGGCTTCAACCTATCCCGTTGCGGGAGGAGGCCAGTATTATACCCTGAGGGGACTGGGAGATTTCTGGGGTTACGCTGCGGGCGTTGCGCTCCTTCTGGACTACACCATTGATATCGCCCTTTTCGCCACCGCATCAGCCGGATATATGAATTTCTTTATGCCCTTCGTCCTGGGCGTTTCGCCAGATTTTTTTGCGATGGACATCTGGATCTTCAAGAAGGTCAATCCTGTGTGGGCTGCGGAGAGTTTAACCCTCATCGTTTTTCTCATCTGGCTCAACATCCGGGGGGTCAGGGAATCTTCCCTCTTTAATGAGATCATCGGCGCCATCGATATTATTACCGAATCCTCCATCATCGTCCTCGGTTTTCTTTTCGCCTGGAAACCGGAGCTCTTTGTCCTCCAGTGGACGACTCAATTCCCATCCATGAAGGAATTTATGTATGGTTCCTCTCTGGCGATCATCTCTTTTGTAGGGCTGGAATCGATTTCGCAGGCAGCACAGGAGACGAGAAGGCCGGCGACGATCATCCCCCGAACCTCCATCACCTTGATCTTTACGGTATTTATCTTTGCCATGGCCTTCTCCACCATGGGTCTGGGGATTCTTCCGTGGCAGGAATTTCCACAGGGAGATCCCGTGGCCAAACTCGCCCACGCCATTCCTTTCATTGGGGTGATTGCCGGGCCTTTTGCGGCTATCCTGGGAGCAACGATTTTGCTTATTTCATCCAATACGGGTGTCATGGGTGCCTCACGTCTTACCTATTCCATGAGCGAGCTCCATTTGATCACCCCATGGTTCGGAAAGGTTCACGCCAGGTACCGTACTCCGGTACGCACGATCGTCTTCTTCTCCTTGATCGGAATGCTGGAGGCCATCCTTGCTTTCCTAACACCGAGCGCTATGGACACCCTGGGGAACATGTATGCTTTTGGAGCAGCGAGTGGTTATCTATTGGTCTTCATCTCCATGATCCAGCTTCGCTTTTCCGATCCCTATTCGCCACGGCCCTATAAGATGCCTCTTAATATCAAGTGGCACTACAAAGGAAGGGTTGTCGAACTTCCTATCCTGGGATTTATCGGGATGTTAGGAGTTAGTTTTATCCTTTTCGAGGTCATCCTGACCCATGAGGTTGGCCGCATTGCGGGACCGGCATGGGTTCTGGTCTGTTTAATGTACTATTTTTGGTTTCGTAATAAGAAAGGACTCCCGTTGCTGGGCAGTGTCAAACATGACTGGGAGGCGGAGCAGAAACAGATCCTGACATCAGCAGAAGAATTTGATCTCCTCGAACAGTACAATATCGCACTGGCTGAGAGGGACAAGCTGGAAAAGAGGAAGTCCGTTGCCCAAAACGCCTGAGGTTCCTGAACGGCTCGGTTGGAGAGACTATTTTCAGATCACAACGACAAGCATCATGGTGGTTCTGAGTCTATATATCCTATGGCAAACTTTTTTTGTAAGGTGGGCCATTCCTTCCTTGATCTTTGGCGCTGTCCTTCTGGGCTATGGGCTGTTTCGGATCAGAATGATCTGCACCTACTTTCAAAGGAAAGGGAAGACGCATGTCTGAATTCCACATTACTTTTATGGGCGCCTTGCTGGCTGCTTTGTTTTCAGTATCCATGAGCGTGTTACTCCGGTGGATGTTCCGCGTTCCCAGGGTCATACCCCTGGCGGCGGCAAAGGCCCGAAGGGCCGTGGGCGCCATCAAAAAGATTTTAGTTCCAACGTCGGGGGCTCTCTATTCCGAAAGGGGGATTGAGCTGGCCTGCCGTCTTGGTGAAGAACAGAAGGCAGAAATCTACCTGGTCAACGTTCTCGAAGTCCCCCGGACATTGCCCCTGGAAGCGCCGATGCCCGAGGCGGAGGCAAAAGCCCAGGATATCATCAAGCGGGGAGAGTCGATCGTCAGTCTGAGGGGGCTTCCGGCAAAAGGAGAGGTGAGGAGGGGGCGGGTTGCCGGAGAGGAGATTATCAGGGCAGCCAGAGATTGGGAAGCGGATCTCATTGTGATGGGGATTCGGTCCCAGATCCGGATGGCCCAGGAGATTCTGGGCCGTAACTCTGATCTGATCCTGCGGCGAGCGCCCTGCGAAGTGATCCTGGACAAACCCTCTTCAGAGGCTTAGGAGGAGTCGAATGCGAGTGATGATCATCGGTTGTGGCAGAGTGGGATCCCGTCTTGCGAACCAGATGGATGAGGCAGGACACCATGTGGTCGTTCTCGACAGGGATGAGCAGGCCTTTCGAAGGCTCTCGGAAAAGTTCTCGGGTGAACGACGGGTGGGCAATGCCCTGGTTGAAGAATATACTCGTCCGGTCCTCCAGGAAGAGGCCGATTTCCTGTTCGTCATGACCGATAAAGATAACATCAATTTGATGATTGCCCAGCGAGTCAAGATGAAATTTCAGGTGAAAAGAGTCATCGCTGTGGTTCACGACTCCGTTCTCGCGGGTCTTTATAGAGAACTGGGAGTGGAAACGGTCTGTCCGACGAACCTTGTTCTAAAGGATCTGTTACAGACGATCCAGGAAGGTTAAAGGAGAGAGTTATGTACATTATCATCGTGGGAGCTGGGAAGGTCGGATATCATCTTGGGAAGTTGTTGATGGCAGAAGGCCATGAGGTGATGCTGATCGAGAAAGACCGTTCCAAGGTAGGCGCCCTGTCTCTGGAGTTTCACGACGCAATCATGCAAGGGGATGGTTCAACTGTCGAAGTCCTGAAAGAGGCGGGAGCTAACCGGGCGGATGTCGTGGTTGCAGTGACGGGGAACGACGAGGACAACCTTGTGGTCTGCCAGGTTGTAAAACTGGTCTTCCTCCGGCCCCGGACGATCGCACGGGTGAACAATCCCCGGAACGAAGAGCTCTTTGCCGGCCTGGGTATCGACGCGTCTGTGAGCGCCACCAAGATTATCAATGCCATTATTGAGGAACAGGTGAAAGCTTCCGACATGGTCATCCCTCTGCTCACGTTGAAAGCCGGGGACGTGGAGATCGTTGAAGTGGAACTCTCCCGCTCTTCACCCATTCTGAAGAAGAAGATCAAGGAGCTCTCCCTGCCTCCAGGGTCGATCTTTATTGCCGTTATCCGGGGAGAAGAGGTCATCATCCCCTATGGAGAGACAGAGTTTCAGCCGGAGGATAAGGTCCTTGCCCTGGTCAAGCGCTCCAGCGAGCAAGCCCTCCGAGACAGGCTGTGACCCTTTTGCACCCCTTTCCCGCTTTCTGAGCCATTCTTATGGTTTGGACCCTTCGAAAAAAGATTTTCATCGGATATGGGATCACTCTCGTTTTGATGGTCTTCATCCTGATCTGGGCATTTATCAACCTCCGGAAATTGGGCCAGGCAAGTGATGCCATTCTCAAGGACAATTACAAAAGCATTCTTGCGGCGGAGGATATGGTCTATGCCATCGAACGGCAGGACAGTGCGATTCTGCTCATCCTCCTGGGCTACGAGGATCAGGGATGGAAGCAGTTCCATGAGAACGAAGCCCAGTTCTTCCAGTGGCTTTCACGAGCAAAAGATAACATCACGGAGATGGGTGAGGACAAGATTGTCAACGCCATCGAAAAGGGATACACCTCCTACCTCAGGTATGTCTCTGAATTGAACCCGATCTCCCTCGCCGATCCGCGAAAATCGGCAACCTTCTATCATGAAACGATCCTTCCTTCGTTCGAGTCCGTCCGCGATACGTGCATTCGTCTGAGAGAGATCAATCAGGAGAGCATGTTTAAAATCAGTGAACGGGCTCGCCTCATTTCCAGGACGGCGATCCTATCCATGGGCCTTGTCGGACTCGTAACGTTGGGGATTGGTATAGGGTTCAGTCTGCTTCTTTCCTCCCTCCTCACGAAACCGGTGCGCCAGATGGTGGAGGCCGCCAAGAAGATCGGGGAGGGCAATTATGATATTGAACTCTCCTCCCGTTCCTCGGATGAACTCGGTCGCCTGACGGGTGAGTTCAATGCGATGGCAGAGAAGCTGGGGGCCTTTCACCATTTGAATATTGAACAGATGTTTGCGGAGAAACGGAGAAGTGAGGCGATCATTCTGAGCATCGATGATGGCATTGTGCTCGTGGACGAAAAGTTCAGGGTGACCGGAATGAATCCCATGGCGGGGAAGATTCTCCAGGTCGAACCGGACAAGGTCCAGAACAGGCACTTTCTTGAAGTGATCAAGAGTGATCCATTATTCACCTATCTCCGGAAGTCGATGGAATCCGGCGAGGCGCCTCAAATCGGAGAGAAAGAGAACATCCTGACGATAGATCGAGAAGGAACCGAACAGTATTACCAGTTTTCCATCACACCTGTTCACGGGCAATCGGGTTCCCTGTTGGGAGTCGTCCTCTTATTGCGTGATGTCACCAGGCTGACAGAGCTCGATCGGTTGAAGAGCGAGTTCGTGATGACCGCCTCCCACGAACTGAGGACCCCCCTGACCAGCATCGGCATGAGCGTCGATCTGCTCCTGGAAAGCGCCTGTAACAAGCTTAGTGAAAAGGAGCAGCAGCTCCTCTCCGCAGCCCATGAGGATTTGCAGCGCCTTAAGGTTCTTGTCAACAACCTGCTGGACCTCTCCAGGATCGAAGCCGGTAAGATGGAGATGGATTTTTCAGAAGTGCCTGTATCCTTTCTCTTTGAGAAGGTGGTCGCCCTTTTGAGAAATCAGGCTGAAGAGAAGGGCGTGGATCTTTCCTCCACCCTCCCGGAAGGATTGCCGAACGTTAAAGCAGATTCCAATAAGATCATCTGGGTGTTGACCAATCTGGTCTCAAACGCCCTCCGTTACACTCCGAAAGGAGGCCACATTCGGCTCTCCTCTGAGTCCTTTGGCAATTATGTCCAGATTTCCGTAAAGGATGACGGCACAGGCATTCCTCATGAATACCAGTCAAAGATTTTTGACAAATTCGTGCAGATAAAGAGCGAGAAAGCATTAGGAGGAAGCGGGCTCGGACTGACGATCTGCAAGGAGATCACCCATGCCCATGGCGGGACGATCTGGGTCGAATCCGTCCCCGGCGAGGGGAGCTCGTTTTCTTTCACACTCCCTGTCAGGGGACAAATGTAAGAGAGGAGAAAGGACGATGAAAGCTCGATCCGTTCTAATCGTTGACGATGAGAAAAATATCCGTTTGACCCTGTCTCAGGCCCTCGAGGTGATGGAGGTTGAAACCGATACCGCTGCAAATGGAGAGGAAGCATTAGCTGAACTCCAGGCCAGAGAGTTTGGCCTCATTCTGTTAGATCTCAAAATGCCCGGGATGGATGGGATGGAAGTCCTCCGGTGCGTCCGGGAAACGCGGCCTGACATCCATGTCATCATCCTGACGGCTTATGGGACCATTGAGTCGGCAGTGGAAGCCATGAAACTCGGGGCTGTCGATTTTATTCAGAAGCCCTTTGCTCCTGAGCAAATTCGTGAGCTGGTATCCCGTGTGATGGGGAGGGAGAAACTTGATGAGCAGAAAGCCACCGATTATGCTTCTTTTATTGAGCTTGCCAAGCGCTCCATTGGAGATCGCCATTTCGAAGCAGCCGCCGAGCATGTACGGAAAGCCATCTCTCTCGATCCCAGCCGGCCGGAAGCTTTTAACCTCCTCGGAGCACTCGTCGAGATTAAAGGGGATCGTGTTGAAGCACAAAAAAATTACAGGGCGGCTCTTTCGCTCGATCCCTCCTACGAACCTGCCATCAGGAATCTCCAGCGGGCAACCGAAACGGGCTGGAAGCAGAAGAGCAGGATTGTTTTGGGGGAGGCGAAGAAGGACGAAAGGGGATAGGCGTTCAACTCGAGGGATTTGATTTTTGCAGGCAGGTGTAGTAAGAGAGTTAGGTCATTTTTTTGTGTAATGTGACCTGCATATAGTTCGAGGAAAGTCGCCTTTGGGGTTTTGCCATGACAGCTCGACTCAGGCTTAAGACCTTTTTTTCAAGACATTTATCGCCTACGAGGATCTTTGTCCTGAGCTTTGCGGCTGTGATCTTGACGGGCGGAATCCTCCTTTGTTTTCCCCTCTCAGCGTCAAAGGGTCATTTGCGGTTTGTGGACGCCCTTTTTACCTCGTGCTCTGCAGTTTGCGTAACGGGCCTTGTGGTGCTCGATATTGGCAAGGATTTGAGCGTTCCGGGCCAGGTGATTACGATCTTCCTTTTTCAAATCGGAGGATTAGGGATCATCACCTTTTCCACTGTTTTCTTTGTGCTGATGGGCAGAGGGATCTCTTTCAAAGGGAGAGAGATTGTTCAATCGACTTTTCTTCATACGCCGCGAAGAGATTTCATGGCCATTGCAAAGGCGGTCCTCTGGTTTGCGTTCATTTCTGAGGGGCTTGGGACCCTCTTTCTTTTTGTCCGATTTTCTATGGACTTCCCTATCGGAACTGCATTCTATCATGCGATCTACCATTCGATCTCCGCCTACAATAATTGTGGTTATTCCCTCTTTTCAGATAATCTGATGGGCTACCAGGGCGACATCATTGTGAACCTGACCATCATGGGGTTGATCGTTCATGGCGGAATCGGTTTTATCGTTCAATATGAACTCCTTCAATGGCTGAGGGGTCTGCAAAGAAGGGTATCCATTCACACCAAGATTGCTATGATTGCGACGGCCATCCTCATCTCCTCGGGCGCCATTTTATTCTACGCCTTTGAGAGAAGTCACATCATCAAAGATGCCCCCATATTGACTAAAATCCTCATCTCCCTCTTTCAGTCTGTGACGCCCCGGACGGCGGGGTTTAATACTGTGGATATCGGGTTTCTGACAAACGCAACGATTCTTTTGATGATTGTTTTGATGTTCATCGGGGCCTCGCCCGGTTCGACGGGCGGGGGTGTCAAGACGACGAGCGCAACGCTCCTTGTTATGTTGATGTGGAACCGGTTGAAAGGAAGTGTCGAGGTAAACATTTTCAACAGGACCATTCCTCGGGAGATCGTGAGCCGGACTGTTTCCATCATCTTCGCTTCGGCCTTTTCCATTGCGATTATCTGGTCAGTTCTTCTTATCGCAGGAAGCGGAAAACTTCCCACGCCTGAGACCCGTTCCCTTTTCGTAGAATATCTTTTCGATACCGTCTCCGCTTTTGGGACGGTGGGTTTATCCATGGGGGTTACCCCGAAGCTAAACGACATCCAGAAATATGCTCTCATTTTGATGATGTTTGCAGGGAGGGTAGGGCCCCTTACCCTTGCCTTTTCGCTTTCGCGGGAAGCAAGAAAGAAGACCTTCACTTTCGCCGAAGAGGGGGTCATGGTTGGATAAAAAGCAGTGAAGAGTGAAGAGTGATGAGTGATGAGTGATGAGTGATGAGTGATGAGTGATGAGTGATGAGTTAACGAAGATTAGGAGTAAAGGCAAAAATCTCGTCACCCACCGCCCGTCACCGATCACTGATTTTAGGAGGGGACTGAATGAAACGGGTGGTGGTCATCGGGTTGGGGATTTTCGGTTTCAATGTCGCCAAGGGTCTCTATGAGAGTGGGTTCGAGGTCACGGCGATCGATAAGAGTAAGGAGATGATTCAGAAGATCCGGGACTACTCCACAAGAGCCGTCCTTGCCGACGGCACGGATAAAGACGTGATGGAATCGATCGGAATTCAAGAAGACGATGTGGTCATCATCTCTTTTGGAGAAGACCTGGCTGCCAGTACCCTCATCACACTCCATCTTAAAGAGCTCAAGGTGAAGCAGATCATCGTTAAGGCACCGAACGAGGACCATAAACACGTTTTGGAAAAGGTAGGAGCAACTGAGGTAATTATTCCGGAAAAGGAGATGGCAGACAAGGTGGCAAAGAGCCTGATCTCTCCAAATGTCCTTGATTACATCCCTCTTTCCGGGGACTATACGATCTGCGAGATGGCACCTCCTCCCGGTTTTTATGGTAAGACGATTAGCGAACTCCATCTCAGAAGTAAATATCACATCGATGTCATTGCAGTAAAAGAGGTACTCTCCGGTCAAATTAGGATGGTGCCCAAGGCCGATTTTGTCATCAAGGACACGGATATCCTTATCGTGATCGGCAAAGAACAGGATATCAACAAGATTAGTGCCACGGCTGAATAGTCAATTATGATTTCTTTCTTGAAATAAGTTTCAATGACCATTTAAAATGTCTTTCCAATGAAAACCTGGATTTTAACCCTCATTAACCTCCTACTGGTTTTTTTTTTCCTTTTGATCCTACGGAAAAAAGGTTTACTCACCTATTTTCGGGGGGGCAAGGTCTGGCTCACATGGCTGGCGGTGGCGATTATCACCCTGATGGATGAACTGACCTCCGTTTTTTATGCCCCGGCCGAGGCTTATCGCTTTATCGGCCCAAGCGCCATCGTCTTTATCGCCTTCACCGCTCTTTTTATTCATTACATGACGACGCGTCTGGTGGAGATCGCCGAGATCCTGGAGCGTCACGGCCTCTTTGGAGGGGGCGTCTATTCCTTCTCGTACCTCGTCCTGGGCCCTACGGTTTCCTTTATCGCCGTGGCCTCGATCATGGTTGACTATATTTTGACGGCCTGCATCTCGGCGGTCAGTGCGGTGGAGAACGCCACCTCTTTTTTTAGCATGCCCCATGCTTCTAAGATGGCCATTGTCCTCCTGATCATCTGGGCCATCGCCGGATTGAATATCCTCGGCATTCGAGAAAATGCCCGTTTTACCTTTTCGATCTTTATCTTTGCCGCCTTTATCTTTTTTAACTTGATTGCTTCGGGAATACTGGCCTTCGATGCAGAGTCCCTGATTCGGCTCAAAGCAGGTTATCACCACGCAACGGGCAGGCTCCAGACAGGCTCTCTGTTCAAGGGATACGGGATATTTATCGCTTCGGTTGCCAGTTGCATCCTGGCTTATTCGGGCGTGGAATCGGTGCTCCAGACCGCCGGCCTCGTACGGACGTGGCGGGAGATCGGGAAGGCTTATATCTTCCTTGCCGTTACGGTGGGTCTGGTCACACCGATTGTAGCGGCCCTCGCCCTGTCCGCCCCTATCGATTTCGCCCGCCATGAGGGCGACCTCATCATCCATTATGCTTCCTTGCTGAACGGGGTTTCTTTCGGGATTGTCGTGGCGGTGCTGGCCAGTTTCACCCTGATCATGGCCATTAATACCGCTTTTGTGGCATCGAGCGAACTGATGGAACGAGTGGCCGAGCGCTACGGCTTTCACTGGTTCATCGCAACGAATCGCAGACAATCCCTTTATCGCATTCATCTTTCCAATGCCACCTTTTTTTCGATCATCATCGTTATCACGCAGGGAAGCCAGATGATCCTGGCGGATATGTATGCCCTGGGGTTGATCGCCAGTTTTTGTATCAACATGCTTTCCCTCCTGATCTACCGTTATTCGATGGGGACCAAGGAAGTGATCCAGTTCAACACGAACCGGGTTATCACATTGTTCATATGGATTATTTTCATGAGTTGTTTCTTCTTTCTGGCGTCGATGAAACCCCACGGCACCATGATGTGGGGTACCGTTACCGGTGTCGTTCTGCTCGCAGGGTTTTTAGTTGCTCAAAAACGAGGTCCGGAGATCAAAGAACTCGAAAAAACGGATAATCATATGGACCTGATCCTATATCTGTCGCAATCGTCCTCGGAGGAGGTCCATATTTTCTTTCGCCGGCCTCGAGAAGAAGTCTTATGGGTTCCAAGAGAAAATGAGGTTTTTGTCACCTTTTACTCTCCCCGTGAGGGTGCACCTCCAAAAGTAGCCCACAACGATTTTCGGTTTCCATTAGACAGACATGGTCTCTACCATAATCTTGTCTCCCTCTTGAAAGCAGTAGAGTATGAGTTGCCCCACCTCCATGTTAACGTCCATTTCGGTTGGCCTCTCTCTTCATGGCTCGATCGACTTTCCATCGGAGTGATGATGTATAAGTTGATGCGTCTTCCCCGCATGTTCTCTCGGTTCAATTTCAACATAGGGTACCGAAGACAATCCCTTGCGGATCCAGAAGATAGCTCCAATAAATGATAAAGTACCTCCCTGTCTCCCCATCACTTTTTTTGTGCGGGTTTTTCCAGAAACGACCAGCCTGATTTCTTCTCGGCGCTTCCTATCTCCGACCTGCTTCTGAATCTCACCCACCCTGCCCTGAAACTGATTTGACAGATAGAAAGAATTGTCATAAAATTTTATTTGAGTTGGCTGTCCCGGGATTCTCAGAAAGCGGGCTGCTGATGCTGAGATTATGCTGAAGATCGCGACGACAAGAAAGAACCCCCCTGGTTTTAAAAAGGACCAAAGAGTTAAAAGGATCCGGCTCCTTTTCCTTATCACCATTGCCCTGTGTATCGCTGCCTTTTCAGCTGATCACTCTTACTCTTATGGGGCAGAAAATGATTTTTCCCCCGCGGGGATACGTTTTGAAAACCCTGACAGAGAAAGTCTGCCTGCGGATTGTGATTTCAGAGCGAAAATATTCGACATAAGTCTTTTTTTCGTTAACCTTTCTCCGGGAAGCCGTCATTCAAAATCATTCACCGTCTTTTCCATCCAGCCGCTGCTTATCGCCCCAAGACTTTCCGTTCTTCGTTGTTGAGAAAATCAGAATACTGATTATGGTTTGTGCTCGTATTCTCCTTTATGATTCCAATCGAAGCGAAGGCGAAGGCAACGTTCAACATAGATAATGCCGGCCACTCGGATGAGAGATATTGATTGACCAATGGGAGTTCCCTTTTAAGAGAGGTAAGGTAAATGTTTGCAGGGAAAACGGTCTGGGAAATACTTCAAATCGGCGGATTCACGATGTATGTCTTGCTCTTTTGTTCCGTTCTGTCCGTGACGATCCTTCTGGAGAGGCTGATCTATTACAGGAGGAGATCCAGGGTCAGCCGGATGGAATTTATGATCGGCATAAAAAGAGCATTAAAGAAGGGTGATTTGGAAACGGCAATGGGAATCTGCCAGGATACTCAAACTCCCTTCTCCCGGGTAGTCTCTTCGGGGCTTGAGTTCTCCGGCCGTCCCGAAAAGGAGATTTCAAACGCGATGGAGCGAGAGATCGCCATCGAGACCACGAAATTAGAGCGGTATACGAGCATTGTGGGAACCATCGGGAACACGGCTGTTTATATAGGGCTCTTCGGGACAGTTCTCGGGATCATCAGGGCATTCCATGATATTTCTGCAGCCGGAGCGGGTGGAATGAGCATTGTCATTGGAGGCATCGCAGAAGCGCTGGTCTGCACTGCCACGGGGCTTTTTGTGGCCATCCCGGCGGTCATTGCTTTCAATTATTTCACCAAGAAGGTGGAGAGTTTCATGAATGATATGGAATTGTGTGCTTCGGAATTAGTCGATTTGATGCGGGTGGAGTAAAAAAATGAAGAGAAGAATGAGAAGATCTAAATTGATGGCAGAGATCAACATCACACCTCTTACCGATGTCGTCCTGGTTCTCCTGATCGTCTTCATGATCGCTACGCCCTTCATCTACCAATCCAGCATGACGGTGCAACTGCCGCAGGCGTCCGCATCTGAGGAGACTTCCCGGGATGTCATTATTACCATCAATGCACAGGGCGAGGTCTTCCTGGACGATGCCAGGATTGACCTGGACACGTTAAAGTACAGACTGAGGGCAATGATGAGAAGTAAACCCAACACCTCTGTCATCCTCAACGGGGACAAAAACGTCAGATATGATTCTGTCATCCAGGTGATGGATGTGTTGACAAAGGCGGGCGTGAAAAACCCCGGTTTAGGAATAGAGTTGAAGAAATGAAGAGGCTGGGCAAAGAGAGAAGGGGACCTTCGGTGAATTCGGTTCAGTCCAATACGGGCCGGTTCTTTAAGACAGGGGTGATCTCCCTTCTGCTCCATATTAGCTTAATCGCGTTCCTCGCTTTCAACTTGAAACCACCCGTCCCTCAGGGCGGATCGTCCATTTATCGCGTTACTCTTCGACCTTTTTCGCCTCCAGGCACAGGGAGCGGAATGGAGCAAACCGGGTCCAGGCCAGGCGCTTCGGGAGGACTGTCTGCACCCTCATCGGGCGAGAAACTAAGAACCGAAGGAAATGTTGCGGGGAGTGAGGTCACTGAAATCGTAAGACCTCTCCGAAAAAAGACGGGTAAGAAACTGGAAAAACCGGAAAAGAGTGAAGCCACTTCATCTGCCAAGAAGGAGAAAGCCTATGAACGGGTGGCAGAAAGTGAGGTTGCTTCAGGCTCGAAGAACCCCCTCAAAAAAGGGGAGAAATCTAAAGAAGAAAAGAGACTTGGTAAATCTTTTCAGGAGGCTATCGAGGACATTCGTAAAAGGCAGGCTCTGGATGAGATTCAAAGGAGAGTTGCCCAACGTGGTAAACTGGAAAGGGTGCGGGCCGACGGAGAAACCGGAGGACGATCAGTCGGTGGGCAGCCCATGATTAATTCGACTCAAGGTCCAATTTTGCCACCCACCAGGGATTCCTCCCTATCGGGGTCGAGACCTGGAACAGGGATAGGATCAGGGTCCGGAAAAGGGTCAGGAGCAGGAACAGGGTTGGGAACAGGCACAGCACCAGGAAGAGGGCCAGGATTAGGAGGTGGAACAGGAGTAGGATCCGGTGGGTCTCCTGGAGGCTCTCCCTGGGGTTCCCCCTCGGGCTCCCCTTACGGGTCTTCTTCATTGGAGTCCAAACTGACCGAGTACTACAGTATGATCTGGACCAGAATCAAAGAAGAATGGACCCTTCCTGAGAACTTTACCAAGGGGAGAGGAGAACTGGAAACAATCGTCGTTGTTGTCATAGAGAGGGAAGGAAAGGTTCAAAAAATGTGGTATGACAAAAAGTCGGGTAATACTCTTTATGACCAGATGGCCATGAGAGCAATCAAGAAGGCAGTACCCTTTCCACCCATCCCCAAGGAGTTCACCGACAGTACATTGGAGATTGGAATCCGCTTTCACCCGGATTGAATCCCTTTAGCGTTTCCCTTCAGCAGTGGCGAGGTGGGAGAAATCTCCCCATCACCCGATCTCCCTGCTATCCTTCGTTCCTTTTCGAACCTTCCCGGATATGACCAGCGTAATTTCTCCCTTGAGCTTCCTCTCTGCGACCTGCTTCCTTATCTCACTTACCTTCCCTCTCAGCACCTCCTCGTAA
>Ga0315282_10007587_pt1 | contig 17761 bp, 18 predicted proteins | sample YL17G07_20_MG_FD_203693 | JGI IMG/M metagenome (GOLD analysis project Ga0315282, IMG submission 203693) | Sediment microbial communities from Yellowstone Lake, YNP, Wyoming, USA - YL17G07_20 | ecosystem: Environmental > Aquatic > Freshwater > Lake > Sediment | place: USA: Wyoming | collected... | reverse complement strand
CTGCCGTCCATTCGGTGAGTATCCCGCAGTTGCCGTCCGCCCGCGGGCTTCCTGCGATGACGACAAGGTCTGCACCGGGAGCGGGGACGCGGCGGGCGGGTGGTTTTTCATGGGTCAGGAAAAATTCAGCAGCACTTATGTCCAGTTCCCGTTCCCACGCGTCAAACCGCTCGTGTGCGACAACCTCTGCCTGCAGGGGAACACGCGGGGCGTATTCGTAGGAGTTGGTCCGGAACAAGGCTCGTGTTTCCCCACCCGAAAAGACGCCGAGCGTGAACCGGAGCATGCCGGGATAGAGCGCAGAATAATCCTCGCGGTCAAGGGAGAGGATGAGTTCGCCTTCCGGACCCGGCACTCTCTTCTCCCGCAGGCGTACCCGTTCGGGCTCCATACCAGAGAGTGTGAGGCGGTTCATGCTAAATAATGCTGTCCTTTGCCAAAGCGAATACAGGCCTGCTATACAATATCACTGTGAAGTCATCGACGAGGAAACGAGATCCCATGATGTGCGTGAAGTACCGAAGATAGCAGATGAGTGAGAAAGTATGTGCTATAAAGAGGGAATTCTGCAATGCGTAAAATAATACCGTTACAACGGGGATTAGTCCCGGTTGGTGACAAATCTGGCATCGTGCAATGCCACGAAGAGCGTCAGGATCACGGCGATGATGCCCACCGCGACGATCACAACCCCAGCCAGCTCGTCACCAGACGGCGGCAGGTAATATACCCCGAGTCCATTCACGATGACAAACAGGGAGACGAAAAGACATATGAACTTCACGATGGTCTGCATGGCGGCACCGTATCTCTATATCTCCAGTCTGCCTGACAGGTAATAAGTGCTTCCTTCCTGACCCGTTACGGCACGTCCGCGTCACTTCCCGGAAGGATATCCCGCGACCGCACCTTCCTTTCCAAGGGAAGTAGAGCCCTCGTATGGGAGGGGTTTGGCAATCGCCTCCCGCCAGCCTGTGTGCCGGGAGCCGATATTACTCCCCCCGGAACAAAAAACGTACATGATTCCTCCGGTCACACTTACAGCACAGGAAAACACCGCGAGCCGTTTCTCTATTGAAGAGCCCTCTTTGATCATCAGCCGGAAGCGACAGTTCTCCGTATGGCAGGGTGCCGGGCTCGCGGGTCTGATCACAATTTTTTTTAGCTCCAGAGACCAATGGAAGGGATACCTATGCCAACACCCCAGACAAAGATACACCAGAAGGTTGACGAGGCAGAGATTGCACTCGTCCTCCAGTGCAGGGACAGTCACGAATTCTATGAACGGTACCTGCAGGCATTTCCCAGGAAACGGAAAGGTATCGAGAGTATCAGCAAGATCTGGAAGCGCCGCAGCGAATTCTTAAAAAAACAGCAGCAGGCTGCACCCGGGGAAAAACCCGCTACCGCATCTCCGCAGGACATCGGGACACTCCTTGCCCTGCAGCATACACAGATGACTGAATTGTGTGCGTTTGCCAAAGAGCAGCTCCAGGTCAGTAAGGAAATCCTCGCCACGCTTAAAAAACAGAACCCTCACCTGGAAGAGCAGGTATCAAAATCCAGAATAACTGGCATCACCGTACAACCGGAACCCGTCAAAAAAGAGCAGGCAAAAAAGAAAGTCCTGGCAAAACCCGCGCCTATACTGATAGGATCATAACAACAAAGAGAATCGCATCCGGTAGCCGAGCAGGGTCATAGTACGTGACGATGAGCTGCCTTTTTTTTAACAAAAAATCTCAAATAGGGAGAACGGTCCACATTCGTTCACGATAACCCGGATATCGTTATTCCGATAGCGTCCGGCAGGTATCCCTTACATACTCCAGCGCCGCAATTGCATCCGCTCTCTTCTGGTCGCACTGTCCCGTCTCCACCCACGAGAGGAACCGCTCCCGTATTTCCGGATCAAGAGGAGGTACGGCAGCGGAAACGATCCGCGAGTACGTCCGCTGGGGATAAAACACGGAGCGTGCCGCCGCGAGGAGGATGTCATGCGCTGAAGGAGTGATAATCCCGCATTCCCGGGCTTTTTTTAACGTGCAGCGGATATTGACGAGCGGTTCAGAGAGCGACAGGCCCGATACCGGATCGAACACAAGCGCAACTTCGTCGTCAGACTCCAGTTCCCCGCTCTTGTATTGCCGGTAGATCTCCCCGATACCGACCATCCCGAGAGTATCCATCTCTGTTGCCCGAAGTGCGCCCATGCTGGATGCACCCACGACCCGTACGCCTTTTTTTATCGCGTGCAGGATCTCGCGGTGGGCAACTGCACATTCCTGGTGGAACACGCCGTCAATAAGGCAGATAACCGTCGCACCGCTCTCAACCGCCAGAAGGATATCCCCTCGTTTTGCCGGCTCCCGGTACTCCGCAGCGAGGATGTGTGCTGCGGTTGTGCGGTCAAGACTGGGGCCGAGAAATACGATGATCTTGTGCATGCTTCACCCTTTTTCCCCGTCGCTCCGGGTCCATCGCAAAGACTTCCAGCCCAGGAACGATCACCCGTACGACCGGAATGCCAATCTCCTCGCGGGAAAGATCGACTACGATGACCCGGTCGAGACCCCGTTTGTCGAGGGCTTCTATGGCAAACCGGATGTCTTTTACAAAATCATCGCTGTCGTACGAAGGGATATCGGGATAGGCTACCTGCCCGTTGTCCTTGAACCAGTAGCCATTGATCCGTTTTGCCCGGTCATACCCCATCTTTTTCCGGAGATCTGCGATCGTCGTGTTCTCCCGTGCGCCGTGGATCTGGGTGAGCCGGCTCTGTGCCACTTCGGTCAGCGCCCGCATAACGGCGATTCGTGCGCTCGTGTGCGTCCCGATCCCGATAGTGAGGAGCGTCGGGTCCCGGAGCAGCACATCATCGGCAACTGCTGCCATCGTGGGTATCCCGATATCGCTTGTAATATCCTTAACGGTGACTTCAACCCGTGCATCCGCGAATTTCTTCTGCATGCCGGTGAGGGAATCGTCATCGATGTCCACAACAGAAGGACCGGTGTATCGCGACGCCTCAACGAGCGACCATGCATCCCGTTCAATCACCTCCGCGAGTGCGTGGAATATCGCTTCCTCGAGGGTATTTCCAGACGCAAGCCCGTTCGTTGTGGTGCGGAAGAGCGGGCGATATCGTTGCGGGAGCGGATGAAAGACCGCGTGTGCCGGGACAAAGATCGGCTCCTCGTTTGCGATATCATATCCCTCAACCCACGGAAGGAGATGGTCCATATCTGCATCCCCGGGGAGGATCAGATCTTTTGGATCCAGTGTCCGTCCCCTTCCTGCCATTTCCATGTAGGACATCATCTCGATCCTCCGGTCATGGACTTCGGAAGAGTACCGTTCAATCCCCTCCATGATCGCCGAGATCCGCGACTCTTCGATAGTTGCCCCCTTCCCATTGTAGACCGTTATAGCTCCTGACTCGGCGGTCGGGCGGATACAAGAAAAAACCGGAATCCCGATGCGGTCAAGGTTTGTGATATCGGCCACTCTCGTAATCCCCGCTGCCGGCACTTTCGGCTCGATCCGGGCGAGGGTCTCTTCAAGCGGTACTGCACGCTGCGTCTCATTGTTGTAGGCTTTTTTGCAGGATTTTAGTTGCATGCGGTTCACCATTGTGTATGTATAGGTGCGATTTTGGCAGGGAAACAGGAGATCCGTGGAGAAGTCCTGATGGAACGTTTCGTTAACAAAATTCACGTTTCCGGTGTTTATACATGTTTATTTGTCGGCATGCAGGTGCGCATCCCGGGAATGGGGGATGATGGGATAAGAGCCCGCCCATACCTTTTGTGGCAGGGAGGGGTACCTGTCCTGCTGAGAGAGGAGGGGGGAGGATAGTGGGTCTTTTTTGGGATGGGTAGGTACCCCCTCCGGTTTTTGCAGCTCCTCATGGCGGCAGGGAGCGGAATATCTTGCCGGCGTCCCGGGGACCGAATAGTATTTATTGGATAAAATGTACAATACACTTTACAAATTGTACACATAATAATACTCTGGCTGATGCACCAGAGATGTGAAGAGGCATCGATGATGCCTCTTCCGGGAGTGATATAATGGCAAGCTGGCAGAACAGCGGAGCAATTGACATCTTCGATAAAAACCGGATAGACACGCTTACCGATGGTGTCTTTGCAATCTCGATGACATTGCTGGTAACGGGTCTGGATATCCCCAAACTCGGGGGGATCATCACCAGCGGTACCGTTGACACTGTGATTCTGAATCTCTTTCCCGATTTTATTCACTACCTCATTGCATTCACCCTCCTCGCAAACTTCTGGTGGACGCATCACCTGAGGTCCCATTATCTCCAGGCGATCAACCGGAAGATTATTTTTCTCAATATGGTAACCCTGATATTTGTTGGGCTGATTCCATTTTCCACAAACCTGATCGGGGATTTCCCCCTCAATGCACATGCCGCTCTCATCTTCGAGCTCAACCTCTTATGTCTGGGACTCTTATCCGTCCTGCAATGGAATAAAGTGATCGGGAGCGGAATGTGTCTTAAACAGGATGCTGACCGGAAAATGATGTACCTCGGAAAAGAGGATTCCTATATTTTCCCAGTATTGTCGTTTATTGCAATTGTTCTGTCCCTAGTATCCATTCCATGGAGCGCTTTTATCTATTTCATTGCACCGGTATATATTGCCGTGATACAGTGGAAGGATACGAAATCCGCTCATAGGAACCTGAAAGTTACATAATTTTTGACTCTGTTGAAACCCTCAGATTAAGCCTCCATACATTGCCCCTTCACATAAAATAGGCGCCATAAATGAGACTTGTGAAGGGTTTCAACAAAGCCTAATTTTTCATAAAGAGTCGTCCCTTCTCGACCCGGCATCCAAGGGATATCCTGAAACAATCCTTCTCCCACCACAACTGATAAAGGGGATCACACAATCCGGCCCCAATCCAGCCTTGGATTATCCCTCATGACAGCCCCTACAAGTCAGTTGTACGAAAAACCAAGCCAGGTATTTCCGGATTCCTTCAATTATCCATCGGATTGTCCAAATATGGGTGAATGATACCCGGAAATGCTGCACCGGCTCCGGTTATACATTTTGAAAAGCCGGAATACCTGCAGAAAAAGAGCTCCATGGAAGATCATCTTTCTGAAATGCCGAAGGTCTGGAACATTATCTTTAATGCGGTTTTAAGGAGTACCGGCTTTGTGATATTTTTTCGGGAGTTTTACGATGAAAATGCTGCCTTGGCCCACTTCGCTTCTGGCCTCTATCCCGCCTCCGAGGAGTTCTGCTCTTTCCTTTGCCAGGGTAAGGCCAAGCCCCATACGCCCGTATTTTCGTGACGGGCTCGGGGCATCGACAATATAGAACGGGCGGAAAATGTTTTTTATCTCCTCCGGAGGGATGCCGATCCCATTATCCTGTACAAAAATTCCGATCGAATCCTTCTCTTCTTTGTAACCAATGGTTATTTTTCGCACGGGATTTGAATACAGCACCGCATTTGAACAGAGTTCTGCAAGGATTCCATATATATAATCAACATCACTGGTGATGGTGACATCATCTGGTATTGCAATTTCAATTTCCGCATCCGATCTCATCCGATGGCTCCTTAAAACCAGATCAACCAGGCGTTTCGGCGAGAATTCCCGTAATAGCGGTGTAATTTTTTCCTTTTCGATTTTGAGTATGCTCAGTTCGAGTATGCGGTTGACAAGAGCGACCTCGTGATCAATGCTCCATTTCAGCTGCGTGACCGTTTTTTTCCCCTGATCGTTAAGCCCGTAAATCTCCGGGTCGGTGAGCATCAGGTCGAGGTACGCGTATACAGGCTGAAGCGGGGTGCGAAGTTCGTGCGCGGCAATATTGATAAAATCGTTTCTCCTTTTCAGTTCCCTTTGCAGGGCCTCCTCGGCAATCATTTTTGCGGTGATATCGTTTACCACCCCGGTTACTGCCCGTCTTCCCTGAAAGACGATAACGGATCCGTACACTTCCAGATAGATCACTGAATGGTCTTTTTTTATTCCCCTGAAACAGTAATAGTCCTTCTCGATCTCGCCAATGAGACGTTTTTTCGATCGTTCCTTTATCTCCGGCCAATCTGCCGGATGAACAACATCTTCCGGGCCCAGTTTTTTGATAAAATCCTCAAGTCCATATCCGAAGATCTCTGCCATCCGGGGATTTGCGTACTGGAATTTTCCATCCTGAGAGATATAAACCCCGACAAACGATTGTTCGGCAAGGTTTTTGTATACAATTTCAGATTCGGTCATTCTGGAAGTATCCCAATGTTCATCTGCCGGATTATTCTGGGTTTTATCAATATCTGATATTCCCCTTATAATAGTAACCCGGAGGCAGTCATTGCAGAACGTGAGGCCCGGGCAAACAAGGACGCAATTTCTCATGGAGAAAATGAAGGATCCTGGAGTGGCCGTCTCCTAAAACCAGCTTTCCAGTGTCTTCTGCCCTGCCTTCACGGCAAATCCTTCGAGCGCCTTGTTCACCCGCTCTTCGGAGAACTCATACCCGTCGCAGAGCATCTTTTTGATCCCCTCGGGATCCGGGCTACCCCAGGAGAGGGCGTAATCGTTTGTCACCGCCGGGTGCAGGAACATCTCCACCACCGGGGCAGGATCAAAGTCCGGGACGCTTTCTTTGAGTTTTGCACGAAATTCGCCTTTCTGCACCAGTTTCAGGCCGGTTTTGGGGCCAACACCATGAACCCCGGGATTGAAATCCGTCCCTACAAGGATCCCTATCTCGATCAGCTGCTCGCGGGAGATCTGTAACCCGCCGAGTACGTCGGTAAGGACGATCCGTTCCGGGTTGACCGTGATCGTCCGGCCCCGGATCTTACGTTTGCCGCTCACGGTCAGGTTCCTGACCAGTGTCGGCGTCCCAAAGAGCAGCGTGTCGTAATCCTGTGAAACTGCGTACCGGGCGTCCCCTTTTAATACCATATATGCCGCTTGTGCCTCCCCCTCTCCCGGTGCCTGCACAGATGGGATCCCCATCAGCCGGAGGAGGTCTTTCGAGGTCTCGATGATCGTTCGGTCCACCCGGGTGGATGACCGGGCCTGTTTGTACGCCTCCGCCTCATCTCCGCGTTCGAGCGCCTCCTTCCAGCGTTCCCCTGCCTCATCACGGATCTTCCTGCGCTCGTTTATCGTTTCCTGTTTAAGGATTGCTGGTTGTCCGTCAAACACAAAGACCGGCTTGATCCCTTTCCCAAGAAAATTCGAGATCCGGAACAGGATTCCGGAGAGGTGGGAGGTCACGCGCCCGCGCTGGTCCATCAACGGTGTCCCATCCGGCTGCCGGATGATGGTCAGGAACTGGTACAGGGCATTGTTCGCATCGATCGCCGCCACACCGGTGAGCCCTTCCCACGCGACCGGCATTTTATAATCCGCGATAATATCCCGTAGTGCGACACCCATGAATACTCTAGGTCAGATTAGACTCGTCACCCGTATATTGTTATTGACTTCACACCCGGCGGGATGTAACAGGCAGGGAAGAGAAACCTATTGCAGAATTCCGGGATCATTCGCGACAACCTAAAAAGTCATACCCAACCCCGCGACAGGAGTTGACACCAGAAGGTGAGTGCGCGTGGCGGTACTGCATATAACTCCGATAACCGGGCACGTCCATCTTTTTAGCAGATGAGAGTACATTAGTTAAACAGACCGGAGACACCGCATGGATTATAAAAAAATCATACCGTTCCTCGTGATGCCGCTTCTCCTTATCACGGTAGAAATCGGGGCGATCCTGCTCTCGCTCCCCGTCCAGGCAGCAGGCATCACGGCATTTGAAGACCCGGACGCGATCTCAAACCTGGTTGTCTTCATGATGATCCTCCTCGTCTTCACCGGGTTCCTGCTGCTCCTGATCAGGTACAACCTGAAAAACGTGATCTCATTTGTGATCGCATGTTCGATCTTTCTCACCTTATGGTACATCTTCTCCGCTCTCGTAAACATCGTCTGGGGGATGACCGCTGTCGCAATACTGGTTACACTTTCGCTCTCGATATTCGGAACGATAATCCTCTACACATACCCGGAATGGTATGTCATTGACATTCTCGGGATTCTTATCGCTGCCGGTGTTGCATCAATCTTCGGGGTCTCGCTCAATATCCTTCCCGTCATTGCTCTTCTGGTCGTCCTTGCCATCTATGATGCAATCTCCGTTTACAAGACGAAGCACATGATCAGGCTTGCCGAAGGGATCATCGACTTAAAGACGCCGATCCTCTTTGTCATTCCCAAACGGAGGGATTACTCATACATCCGCGAAGGGATCGAAAAGATCGAGGAAGGCACCGAACGATCGGCGTTCATCATGGGTATGGGAGACCTGATCATGCCCGCCGTGCTCGTCGTGTCGGCAAATGTCTTTTTAAAGGGAGCGCGGCTCTTTGGCGTCCTCAACATCCCCGCACTGGGAGCGATTATCGGTTCGTGTGCCGGACTGGTCGTGCTTTTGTATTTTGTGACGTCAGGACGCCCGCAGGCAGGTCTCCCACCCCTGAACGGCGGTACAATCATCGGGTTTCTGGTTGGCTGGGCGCTTGTCGGGTTTGCGTGAAAGCGGGTTTGAAGGAGAGGATCTGTGCAAGTACCTGATCCACCCCTTCCTTTGTTTCCGTTGACATGGAGAGATACCCGGGGATCTCGCGAAGATCGGATTTATTTGCAACGACAACGAGGGGTACCTTGACCATGCCTTTTACCTCATCGAGTAACCGGAGCTGAACCTCCACCGGATACCCGCAGTGCTCTGACGGGTCGAGCATAAAGAGCACCACATGTGCCACATTCATGATGGCAGAAAGCGCCTGTTTTTCGATATAATTCCGCTCCTCTGCCGGTCGGTCAAGGATACCGGGCGTATCGACAAACTGGATCCGCTCACGCTCCACGTCGCGGTGACCAACAATGATCCCTTTGGTCGTGAACGGGTACGATGCTACCTGGGGTGTGGCTGAGGATACAATTTTAATAAACGAGGATTTTCCGACATTTGGGTAACCGGCGATGACTATCGTGAATGCATCCTCTACATGAGGAAGCTGGCGGAGCACGTTTCGCACTTCGTTTAAGAACCGCAGGTCTTTATCGATCTGGTGTACCATCGAGGCGAGCCTGGCAACCGCCCGCTTTCTCAATACCAGTGTCTCGGAAGAATGCCTTGACTGGACTGCAAGCTGGTTGCCCACCATCTTTGTATGCTTTGCTGCCCAGCCCACCGCACCAAGGGACTGTTTTATCCTGTCAACCCCGTAGAGGATATCTGCCAGTTCCCGGTAAAAAGGGGCGATCTTCTCAAATTCCGGAAAGCCCCGGATAATATATACGAGCCGGTCATGGATGGCTGCCCCAACCGCCCGGACGAACTCTTCATTGGCGCGATCTTTATTGATCTTCTCTTTCATTTTCTTTGCTGCACGGCGGAAACTCCTGTCCAGGATCTCATCCGCAGTGGGCACTGTAGGCATTTTTTCGAATTCCACAAAACTCAAACCTATATATTCATAGAGCGTTATAACGTCTTATCGTTATGGACTTGTCCCTTATCCAGAAAGACATCCTTATCACACTCATCACGCTGTACCACCGGAAGTCCCATTCCATCAAGGGGGAGGAGATCGCTCTTATGATCCAGCGTAACCCGGGCACGGTAAGGAACCAGATGCAGTCACTCAAAGCAATCGGGCTTGTGGATGGCGTACCGGGACCAAAAGGAGGATACGTTCCCACCAGCCTTGCCTACAATGCACTGAACCTGAATGTTACGGAAGGGGATTACGATGTGCAGATCAGCCGTGACGGGGTGGAGGTGAACGGGGCACATGTCCAGGAAATCGATTTTACCACGCTCTGTCACCCGGATATCTGCCATGCGGTGATCAAACTGGTCGGCAGTGCCAAAATATTCGAGATCGGTGACCAGATAACGATCGGTCCCACGCCGGTCAATAAGCTCCTGATACGGGGGGAGGTGTTCGGCAAGGATGAGACGAAGCAATCGCTCCTGATTGCCACTTCGGAGATGATCTCGCTTCCCAAAAAACCGATTAAAAATTACATGTCAAGCCCTCTCCTGGTATTGAAGAGTACTGATACCCTCAAGGACGCGATCACGCTTTTCAACCTTCACCATATTCATGGAGCTCCCGTGATGGACGGGGAAAAACTGATGGGCATCATCACCATGAGTGATATCACGAAGGCTCTGGGGAACGACCTCCCGCTCAAGACGAAAATCTCGGCAGTGATGACAACGGACGTGGTTCTAGCCCCTTCAGACACCCGGCTCTTTGAAGTGATACGCCGTTTCAAGGAACGGGAGATCGGGCGCCTGATCGTGGTTGAGGAGGGAAAACCGGTGGGCATCATCACCCAGTCTGATATTATCCGTGTCTTCCCCTCGCTCTGACTGCGCTCTTTTATGAGTACCCGAACTTTTCCCGGTAGAGCTTTTGTAGAAACCCATGATCGCGCTGCTATGGATATTTTATATCCCGTGTTATCAGTGGGAGCGTGTCAGCCAGTGAAACCCGTCAGGTATCCGGGAAGGAACCTTGGATATGATGGGCAGATCATGGGAAGGAACTGTGTGCTGTCCCTCAAAATGAGGGAACAGATATCCATGTCTGGCAGTGATGGATTATTTGCTTCATATGCCCTCAAAAGTGCTCTGCTACCCCAAAAGATGTTCCGGTGGCGGGGATGCACCTATGGCTCCCCTGCACCGAGGTGGTGTCGATCCCAAAACCACTTGATTCACATGATTACACCAGCGATAATGTTGTCCACACCGGCTTTACCGGAATGTCAGGGAGATCATTCTTTCCGGTATCCGCACACAATCGGCGGATCTCCCGCTCAAATACCAAAATTGTCGAATCATTTGGTAAAATAACAGATTTGGTTCGGCTATTTCAGAACACTTTAAATATTTATAAATCGTCATTTTTTTTATGTCTCGTACATTTGCCCGCAGTCTCTCGCGGAAAAAGATCATGAGCAATGACGGAAAGCTCATTGGGACACTTAAAAACATCCGGGTTGATTTTGATTCCGGACAGGTTCTTGAGATGATTATACACCCTGACCAGACCTTTGTGACCGATGGATACCGGATGGAAGATGACAAACTGCTCATCGTGCCGTTCGAATCGGTGAAAGATATCAAGGATTATATTGTGGTCGATCGTTTTCTCGCGAGAAAATAAGGTTCATACTTTTTAATCGCTTCAACAAACCCATCCCCATACTCTTTTTTGGCTACATACTGTGCAACCGCTTTTGTATCAGGATGAGCGTTTGCGACTGTTACTCCGATCCCCGCAGTCTTCAGCATCTCGATATCGTTCAGGGAATCGCCAATGGCAAGGAAGTCGGACGGTAAAAGGCCCATCTCCTGTGCAAGCAGAGCAAGTGCGGTCCCTTTGTTGACCGACAGAACCTGCAGGTGTATCGCATAGCCGGTATCAATAACTTGCACCGGATGGTTCCTGAGGATTGTTTTCACCTCATCAACCGGTACTGTCCGGGCGAACGCGAGGTCAGAAAACCGGTAGGTAGGGCTGAAGAGTTCAAGTTCAATTCCTTTTGTCCGGTAGTGTGCTCGTACTGCATCAAGCGCTTTCCGGCAAACGGTCTGGTCACCGGAAATATGGAGGGTGCCGGTGTACCCGACACGAAACACCCCGCCGTTCTCTGCAATGATAGTACCGCTCGTCCCTATCATACGGCAGATGCCATCCATGATGCAGGCGGCATTACCACTTGCCAGTACTACCTCTGTACCCTTGTCAACAAGGGAACGGATCACTTCAATTGCGCCGAGGTTGATCCTGCGGGTGGGATCGGTGAGAGTCCCGTCCACATCCGTGAGGAGTGCACTCAACACGATTTAAGTCCCGCCTCTTCCACCATGAACGGTGCTTCGCCCTCGGGAAGGTTGGGGCTGTCCACGAGCCGGGCGATACGCTTGCCACCTTTGCTCTTGCGCAGGTAGAGGCGGAAGGTTGCCGTGTGACCGACAATATTGCCACCGATCGGTTTCGTCGGGTCACCGAAGAAGACCGCGGGGTTGGACATTACCTGGTTCGTCACGAGTCCTACGCCGTTGTGCTCATCAATGAGCTTGAAGAGTTCGTGCATGTGCCGGTTCAGTTTCTGCTGACGGTTGGCAAGGGTCCCGCGTCCTGCGTACTCAGCCCGGAAGTGGGCAGTAAGTGAATCGATGATAAAGAGTTTCACCGGCTTGTCGCTCGTTTTCAGTTCATTGGCGAGATCCCGTGAGTTCTCGATGAGAAGCATCTGGTGATCTGACGTATGCGCCCGTGCGATATGGATATTGTTCAGGAACTCCTGTGCATCCGGGATGCCGTCAAGTCCAAGACCGTTTACCATCTGCTCGATACGCTCGGGACGGAAGGTATTCTCTGTATCGATGTAGATGGCGCTGCCGTTCAACCCTCCCATGTCTTCGGGAAGCTGCACATTGACCGCCATCTGGTGGACGATCTGGCTCTTACCGGAACCAAACTCACCGTACATCTCGGTAATTGCCTGTGTCTCCAGCCCGCCGCCCATAAGGGCATCCAGTTCAGGAACCCGGAACGATAGTTTCCTGATATCCTTTCTCGCCTCGAAGATATCTTTTCCGGTTTTGAACCCCCCGATATCTGCGGATTCCCGTGCCGCTTTGATGATCTTTTTTGCGGTGGACTCGGATATCTCCGAGATCTCGGATAGTTCAGCCGGTGAAGCGGTGGCGATGCTCTCCACTGAAAGGTAGCCTGCTTCCCGAAGCTTGTCTGCGGTGCTCGGACCAACGCCCGGTAAATCTTCAATCTCTAATGCTTTGTCAGCCATTTCTTGCACATCTCCTATGGCATAACTACATTTCAACCTCTCGCTTATAACCTCGCGGACTGCGCAGGGTGAAAGTGTTCACCTCGTAGCCAATTGCTCCCGGAACCGGCAGATATGCGCCATAACCTCTGCTGGTGTACATTCAACCGGTTCGGATTGAACCGGCTGTATCCGGTTTCCTGAAAGCGTCCCGTGGGCCCGCACAATGCTGCCATGTATAAAATTTCCTTCGACCAGGTACCGGTTTGTCCCATCATCGATGAACGTACACCCGTTACCGGCAATGATGGTCCCGCAAAAGACTATCTCACAAGCCTCCTCTTCCGGCATGCAGAGAATACTCCCCTTACCGGCACCCAGTTCAATCCCCCCGAACCGGCCGGGTTTTGCGCTCGCATGGTACAGGGTTATCCGGTTACCAGGGTGAACAGTGACGAGGGCTTTCTCTCCCCAGAGCACAACTTTTATCTCATCGCTTTCATCATTCAACGTGAGGTTGCGCACCCATGACAGGGACCCATCGCGGGAGGTAAATGACCGGGGTTCCTGTACAGCCCTGACCGTTCCCTGTACCGAATAAAATCCCTTGTCGCTGACTGAAGCAAGAGGGGTAAAGGGTATGGTGATCTGCTCCCCGCTGACGATTACAGTACTTTTCTCATCGATGCTGTATGCCCGGCATTCGTTCCGGTCATTGGGTTTTGCACCGGTGATGTGGACTACCGCACCGGGCGGGATCGAATCGAGCAGTTCCGGCGCCCATGCCACCAGCCGTGCGGTACCCTGTGCATCGCCGATCACTGCCTCCACCATCTCACCGGAACTCCCGTCCCTCCGCGTGTATGTGCGGGGTGGTTCGGTGCCGAGCAGGAGCACATCAAGTGTGACGGGTTCCACCGATAAGCTTGCCGCCCCGTTCAGTCCCGGGTTGTATGCGATCTCGCAGCCTGCCTTTCGTAAGGCAAGGGCATAGATCTCCTTTCCGCCTTTTCCCGGGTGCCTGCCGATCACTTCCAGCACCTCCCCCTGTGCGATCTCGAGTGCTGCACCTGCCTTCTCGTCCCAGAGCACTATGCGGGCTGTGCCTGTCTCGTCTCCGAGAAGGAGTGTGGCAACCCAGCCCTTCTCCCCGTCATTGCGGTCAAACTCGCGGGGTTCTGTCTTGTCCACGACTTTCCCAAAAAAAGAGAACAGACTGGATCTTCCCGAAAGTGCCCGGATCTTTACATGCTGCCTGCCCAGCGCACCAACGACGAGCATTGCTGCCGTCGGCTCGTCGATGAGATCCCCGCACTCATCGATCTTCTTCTCAACACGCTGTTCGAACTCTTCTTTTGTTATGAGGTCGTCCACCAGCGCGTAATGGAAGAGCACGGTACTGCGCCTCCCGGCTCACCGCTGCCAGGGTGGGTGCTGCATGGTTCCGGTGATATCATCGATAGTCTCACCGCGCCGCATGAGTGCCACCTGCGACCCTTTGATAAGGACTTCCGGGCACCGGGGGCGGCTGTTGTACTGCGAGGACATTGCGTAGCCGTAGGCACCTGTATCGAGCACTGCGAGGATATCACCGGCAGCGAGTGGCGGGAGTTTCCGGTCCGGTGCAAGGATATCCCCGGTCTCGCAGATGGGGCCTGTCACGGTATAGTCAGTTGTTGCCGCCGCTGCTGCCTTATTTGCCACGATCACTTCATGGTAGGCATCGTACATCGCGGGGCGGATGAGCAGGTTGAATCCCGCATCGACATTGGCAAAGCGTTTGTGTGCAGATTTTGTCGAATTGACACGGGTGAGAAGCACAGTCGAATCGGCAACAAGCGAGCGCCCGGGCTCGATCCAGAGTTCGGGTGTGATCCCGCATGCTGCCATGCCGGCTTTAAACACCGGTACTACCTTTGCCGCATAGTCTTCCGGCGTGGGAGCGGGATCGGTGTCGTGGTGGTAGGGGATGCCAAGCCCGCCGCCGAGGTCAATGAACTCGAGTCGCACACCCATATTCGTGAGTTCCTGTGCAATCCGCACCATCACTTCAGCGGCGCGGACAAACGGTTCAATGTCGAGGATCTGCGAGCCGATGTGGCAATGAATTCCGACCGGTTTTACGTTTTTGCAGGCAAGCGCCTCCCGGTACGCGGCGGGGATCTCCTTATGCGGTATCCCGAACTTGCTCGTTGCAAGACCGGTGGCGATCTTCGGATGCGTCGGGACTTCGAGCGCCGGGTTCACCCTGAACGCGATCTTCGTGACTTTTCCGGCAGCTCCTGATACTGCATCAAGCTGGTGGAGTTCATCGAGCGAGTCCACCGAGACCTTCACCCCTTTCTCCACGGCAAGCCGGAGGTCGGCAGGAGTTTTTGAACTGCCGTTGAAGAGCAATCGTTCCGGGAGCATCCCGGCAAGAAGGGCGAGGTGAAGTTCCCCGGATGAGAAGACATCTGCCCCCGCGCCCAGCCGGGCAAGCGCCCGCATCAGCGCGAGATTCCCGTTTGCTTTTGCTGCAAAGAGTACCTGAACTTTTGGATAATGGCTGGAAAGCGCCTTTTTGTAACTCTCGAACAGTCCGGTAACCCGGTCTTCGCTGGTGACGTAGAGCGGGGTTCCATACTTTTCTGCGAGCCCGACACAGTCCTGTCCCCCGATATGCAGGTGATCGTTTTTTATTGCGAGGTGGGGAGGAAGTTTCACAGGTCAAGCCTCCGCATGCGTTCGATCGCCTCTTTAATTCGTGCAACCGGGCGCGTGATGGCAAACCGTACATACCCCTCACCGCTTGCACCGAACCCGACACCCGGGGTGGCAACGATACCGGCTTCGTTTAAGAGCTTCGCTGCAAAGGACATGCAGTCATTGACGGGGAGCCAGACATAGAAGGTTGCCTTTGGAGACGGTACATCAAAACCGAGATCCCGCAGCCCGGCGATAAGCACATCGCGGCGCTCCTCGTATTTGGTACATGCCTCCTTTACACAGTCCTGCGGTCCCGAGAGGGCAGTGATGGCTGCCTGTTGCACCGCGTTGAATACGCCGGAGTCCACGTTCGTCTTTATGCGCCCGAGCCCGGCAAGAATCTCTGCATTCCCCACCGCCATCCCGATACGCCAGCCGGTCATGTTGTAGGTTTTCGAGAGCGAGTGCATCTCGATACCGACGTCCATTGCACCTTCAGTTTCTAAAAACGACGGGGCGCGGTACCCGTCATACGCGATCTCGGAGTAGGCGTTATCGGAGACCACCACAAGGTTGTGCTCGCGGGCGAAATCCACTACCTCAGGGTAAAACCCTGCCGGAGCGACTGCTGCTGTCGGATTGTTCGGGTAGTTGATATACAGAAGTTTTGCTGCCTTTGCCACTTTCTTCGGGATATCGTCAAGCACCGGGACAAAATCGTTCTCCCGGGTGAGCGGCATTTCGTGAACTCTTCCCTCGGCAAAGAGCGTACCGGTGCGGTAGACGGGATAACCGGGACTCGGGGCGAGCACGTAGTCGCCCGGGTTGACGAATGCCTCGGCGATATGGGCGATGCCATCCTTTGAGCCCATGAGTGCAAGGACTTCTTTTCCGGGATTGAGTGCAACGCCGAACCGTTTTTTGTACCAACTGGCAACCGCGTCTCGGTACGCTGGCATACCGGCATACGAGGGGTAATGGTGGTTTTCCGGGTCCTTTGCCGCAGTACAGAGGGAACGGACAATATGTTCGGGTGTAGGAAGGTCCGGGTCTCCGACGCCAAGGTCAATGATATCCACGCCTTTCTGCTGCTGCTCTGCTTTCATCTCGTCAATCCGTGCAAAAAGGTACGGGGGAAGATTACTCATTCGGCTCGCGTACATAATTACTACCTGTTGGCTTCCTGATCTATAGTATTTAACGATCTACCTGCCGTCGTAATTCCCGCGACATGGGAGTGATGCAGGAAGGATATTTTGTATCATGTAAGAGAAAGATATGAACCGGGAAGAACATGGATGAGAAGGAGGGAAACGTGATGATGCCATCGCCAGAGATTGTGGTCATCCTGTGCACTGCGCCACACGCTGAATCTGAGTCGCTCGCATGCATGCTGGTCGATCGCCGGCTTGTTGCCTGCGTGAACCTGATGCCGGTACAATCCTGCTACCGGTGGAAGGGGGAATTCTGTAAAGATGAGGAAGACCTGCTTATTGCGAAAACCACACAGGAAAAAGTCAGTGAAGTGATCACGGCGATCAAAGCGATGCACAGCTATGATATTCCGGAGATCATCGCTCTTCCGGTTATCGCCGGGCATGCGCCCTACCTCCAATGGGTGGTGAATGAGACGCGGATTGATCCGTAATCCCCACGGTTTTTAAGGCTAAAATGTGTCAATGCACAAGGTTATTGCCTGCGGCTGATGAATGAAATTATATCAAAAAGGAATTGATCAATTTGCCTGACGACACTCCGGTTCAACCGGCAACTGCACTTTTAGTACTCGGGTGCCCCCAGGTGCCGGTGCAGACAAGCATTGCGCTGTACCTGATCTCGCGGTTGAAAAAAGCCGGTATCGTCCCGGTGGTTGCCGGGAACAAAGCGGCAAACATGCTCCTTGTCATTGCCGACCCGGACCGGCATTACCTTGGCGAAGTGATGGATCTTGACCGGGCGGTTGCCCTGATATCCGACAAGAAGCGGGACTTTGACCGTTGCTTTGTCTTCATCCACAACGATGCCGGCATCAGTTATGCGGCCACAATGGGCGCCATCTCGAAGGCAAAACTGTTCACCCTCGTCTACGGCGAACACCAGGATGACCTTGTAAAACAAATTGACTTTCCCTGCACAACAATCGCAGCAAAAGCAGTGCATAACCCCCTGCCATTGAAAAAAGCA
>Ga0315282_10007586_pt1 | contig 17762 bp, 15 predicted proteins | sample YL17G07_20_MG_FD_203693 | JGI IMG/M metagenome (GOLD analysis project Ga0315282, IMG submission 203693) | Sediment microbial communities from Yellowstone Lake, YNP, Wyoming, USA - YL17G07_20 | ecosystem: Environmental > Aquatic > Freshwater > Lake > Sediment | place: USA: Wyoming | collected... | reverse complement strand
GGACAGTTGGTGAACAAGTAACGGATGAAGTAATAAGACGGTATATAGAGAAGCACAGTTTTTCATATGAACAGCTAAAGTTTGAGGATACTTAAAGCCCCGACTTTAGTCGGGGTTCTTTACTTAACCATTGCAAAATTCTTTATTTATTGATCGTCATTGCCCGACTTGATCGGGCAATCCAGATTCTGGATCCTCCGGTCAAGCCGGAGGATGACAATTAAATGTTCTGGGCTCTGCATTAAAAATTATGCAACTGTAGTTTATTCAAATAATCAGTGCCTTTCCGGTTAATTTCAAATAGACGTCTTCAAGGTTCCCTCCGTGTATGCTCATAAGCTTCGAAGGGGAATCAATAGTTATAATTCTACCCGAATCCATTATCGCTACCCTATCACATATTCTTTCAGCCTCTTCCATGTAATGGGTCGTAATAACAAGGGTAGTGTTTTTTGCTTTCAGGTAATTTAGTTTTTCCCATACTGAGCGCCGGCTGTGTGGGTCAAGTCCGGTAGTTGGCTCGTCAAGGATGAGTAACTCTGGATTATTGATTAGGGACCGTGCAAGGAGGATCTTGTGTTTCATTCCCCCTGAGAGAGTTTTTATGTTTACATTGCTCTTTTCCGTTAATTCTACAAATTCAAGAAGTTCACGTGCAACGTGTAAGGAGTTTTTCTTGGGGATATCAAAATATCGTGCATAGACAACAAGGTTTTCAAAGACTGAAAGATCAGGATCGAGATTGTCTTCCTGCGGCATGACGCCTATTCGTAACTTTATTTGACTCGGGTTTTCAGAGACATTCATGCCGAAGACCTTCACCTCCCCTGAGGTTGGTGGCATGAAGCAATAAAGTATGCGGATCACTGTTGTCTTGCCTGCGCCATTTGGCCCGAGGAAGCCGAAACATTCGCCTTTTAGGATTTCAAAATCTATGTTGTCTACAGCCTTGAGAGATCCGTAATACTTTGTCAACCCTCTTGCAGAAATAATATGCATAAAAAATTATTCTATGGTATCCTGATTTTATCATATAATAGTAAGAAATTATTTGGATATGGATGAGGTAAAATTTCCGAGTGATGTAAGACTCCTCTCAGAGGCGGTCATAGAGCTTAACATATCGAGGAAAAATGTAGAGTTATATCCGCCTGATCATCCCATTATTAAAGACTCAATCGATAGAGCCCTTGACCATCTTAAGAACCTCTTGAAATCAAGAAGCGCTATAACCCTTGGTATTGCAAAAAACATGCTGGTTATTGATGACTACACCCTCGACAAGAAAAACCCCGTCTTTCAGGATTTTGCCCTTAGCCTTTATGGTAAGGGCATAGCAGCCATTACGTTCTATTCTGGTCTTGATGTCAAGGATCTCATCGTGCTTCATGAACTGATCATCATGCAAGAAGGTCACATAGGTGATGCCTTAGTCCAGCTTGCAGAGACGAAGAACCTCAAACACATAAAGTTGAGTCCTTTAGACCTTTCTGTCTTTGAGTTTAAGGATGGCTTACTCAGACTCGGTGTTCTCGAAAGCAAGTTATTGGAGGATTACGTTTATGGTTTGCTTGAAGGAAGGCTTGCGTATAACGATGCTGAAAATTTAGTCCATAAAGTACCTCCGGAACAGATCGCCTCTCTCATAAACAGCCAAATGCCTGAGGATGCACCTGGAGAGGCATATGACAAGGTCATTTCAGCATATTTTAAAAGGAAAAGTACAAGTGTATTAAGCAGAGAGATATTTGAAAGGTTTTTGGTATTTCTGGAAAATCTCAAAACAGAACTGAAGACACAGTTTTTAAGCAGGACTCTTAGCCACCATTTCTCCGAAGATGAGTTTGAAAGAGTGATGGCTGAGCTAACAGACGAAGACCTCAGGAAACTTCTCGAGATATTTGAAATAAGCTCGGTAACAATACCAGTAAGCCTAAAGAACCTTCTTGATAAGCTTTCAGAGACCACAGCTAAAGGTGAATTTGTCTTCGATACGACTACCAAAGGGAAAGCCTTTGTTGATGATATAGAAATAGATAAGGGTATAATCAAACTCCTTGAAGAAGATCATTTCCGCACTTTTGTCAGCGAAGAATATCAGAAAGAACTTGATATGATGATTCAAGGAGTTGAAGCTGAAGAAAATCAACTTACAGAAACACTCATACACGACAGTGGAGAAAGGGTGATAGATAAGGCTTTATCTGAAGTAATACTTGAACTCCTTGAGTCTGACTCAATAAATAATGAGGATTATCTGAAGCTTGTTACAGAGCTTTCAGAGCTTGTTGATGGCTTCTTAGCAACAGGGAGGTTCCAGGAGCTTTGCGATGTTTATAACACTATTTATTCGTATTCCCTTTCCGGAAAGTTCAAAGTCGAAGCCTCAGGCATGGTTAAGTATTTCTTCCGATCAGAACAATTTATTCGCAGGCTTATAGGGGCGTTTAAGTTCCTGGGAAAATACGACACAGAAGGCGCTGTGAGGCTTGCCAAGGTTTTAAGACTCTACATCATAAGCCATCTATTAGATGCATTTACAGAAGAGGCTAATCCGAATATAAGGAAATTCCTTATTTATTTACTGAGCAATATGGGTGTCGATGTCGCCCATGAAGCTGTCAAGAGGCTGAATGATAAACGCTTGGATAATGTAATAAGCATGATAGCCCTTATCAAGGAGTGCGGCGGAAAAGATTATGTAAAGCATGTAAGACCCTTTGCCAAAGACAAAAATAGAAGGATATCTATGGAGGCGATAAAGACTCTTCTACACTTTGGCGACCGTGAGGGCCTTTCCTACCTAAGGGTATACCTGAGGAGCAATGATTCTGATCTGAGAGAACAGGCTATGCTTCTTTCAGGCACTTATAAGGTTAAGGATGCAGTCCCATACCTTATTGAGATCCTCGAAAAGAAGGATATCTTAGGAACGGAATCATATTCTAAAATTCCAGCCATCAAGGCCCTTGCACAGATAGGTGATCCTCAAGCAATCGAGCCCCTCAAGAAGCTTTACAGGTCAAAGGGCCTTTTTTTCAGCAGTGCACGCAATGAGCTCAAGTTGGAAATCTTTAAAAGTCTTAAATATTACCCTGTCTACGCAATCAGACCACTCCTTGAGTTAGGTATCCAGTCCAAAGATACAGAGATCAGGTCTATTAGTATGAAGCTTTTAAAAGAAATTCATTCTCGGGAGAATATGGGATATGAATGAAAAATTTTCTCAGTTTCTTTTCTGTATGGTGACTGCCATGGCTCAGTGTTCCCTCTATTCAAAGGATCACCCGGCTGTGAGTGAATATTGCGGAAATGCCCTTGATCTCCTCAGTGAACTTTTTATCAAGGATTCAATTGACATAACACATCTCGGTGGGAAACTAATACTTAATGATACTCCCCTCCTGGAGAAGGGAACGTATATGGAGAACTTTGTAAAGAGAATGAAGACAAAGAGTATTGACAAGATTATTTTCAAGAGGGGGATTAGCACGGAAGAACTTCTGAGCTTTATATATTGTATGGCTTCGAAAATTGAACCTGCTGTGAGTAGTAACCATATCATAATCGGTACCGTCCAGGTGAGGGTGAAACCCTCAGAGGAAGACCCGTCAGCTATCATGCGTGAAAGCATCTCAAGGATTAAAGATGTCTATCAGGAATTTTCTATGTCGAAGAGGCTCGATATGGTTGGTCTGGAAGATGCGGTTTTAGGTTTCCTTTTAGCCCTGCAAAAGGAGGCTAATGTTCTTCGCCTTATAAGCCCTATCAAATCTCATAGTGAATACACCTATGTACATGCTGCAAATGTTGCAGTTCTGACCCTTTTCCAGGCGCAATCCCTTGGCCTGAAAGATGAAGGTCTCCGTGAAACAGGATATGCAGGATTGCTCCATGACATCGGTAAACTCCTTGTATCAAAGGAGATCATTGAAAAACAGGCAAAGCTCAATGAAGCAGAGTGGAAAGAGATGAAGAGGCATCCAATTTACGGTGCAATATACCTCGGCTCCCTACCAGATTTACCGCGACTTGCAGTGATTGCAGCATATGAGCATCACCTAAAGTTTGATGGTAGTGGCTATCCAGATACAAAATGGCGTGCAAGAAAGCAGCACATCTTAAGCCAGATCGTTGCATTGTCAGATTTCTTTGACGCCCTCAGGGCTGAAAGACCATACAGAAAAGGCGTCGAGTTGCATGCATTGATAGATCTCATAAAGGGAGGATCAGGCAAGGACTTCAATCCTCAACTCGTTGATAGTTTTATACATGCAATGAAGAAAGCAGGAGCCCTTTAGCTCTGGGAGATAATTACTGCCCCTAAAACGGTATGAAGAATTTATATTCTTTCAGGAATTCTCTGAATGTCCTGGCAGCTACAGTTGATGGTTCTTCATAAAGGCTGATAAGGTAAAACTTTCTCCTGAGTCTTTTACCTGGTAAATGGAGGAGATTGATTGAACCTTCCTTTATGGCACTGAAAACTGACCATTTTGAGACAAAGGATATACCTGTCCCTGATTGTACCATACGGACAATTAATTCTGGATTACCGAGAGTCATCGATATGTTTATGTCCTCCGGCTTTATACCCAGGGAATGCAAAAAATCATCTACTAATTCCCTCGTGCCTGAACCTGTTTCAGGCATGATGAAAGGTTGGGACACAAGGTCCTTGGGTGTCAGGGGTTTTTTCTTTGACAGGGGATTTTCATCAGAGGCAATAATAACCATCTCATCCTCAGCAATTTCTTCAGAATGAATAGTTCTCTTTTTTGTATCTCCCTCTATGATGCCTAAGTCAATTATTCCATCACAAATGGAATCGATTATCGACTCAGTATTTGAGACAGAAACTTCTATCTGGACTTCAGGATAATTTTTGGAAAAGCTATAAAAGACCTGGGGAAGCAGATATATTGCCGCTGTCGGGCTTGCACCAATAGGGAGGGGACCTTTTACCTTGTGGACAAGACTGTAAACATCGTTTTCCATTTCTTTATAGAGCTGGAGTATCTGTCTTGCATAGTCATAAAAGAGCCTGCCTGCAGATGTGAAAGTAACTGTCTTAGCCTTTCTGTTTAAGAGTTTGACCCCAAGTTCGTCTTCAAGATTTTTTATGAGATGACTGATGGCTGACTGTGTCATGAACTTTGCCTCTGCTGCTTTTGAGAAGCTCTTCATTTCAACAACAAGACAGAACGCTTTCAGCCTGTGGTCTTCCATTTATTCCATAAAGAGACACATAATATTTTTTGCATCCATTCAATTTTAAATATCAACAGAAACTATGTCAACGATTCATGAATAATGATCAAACCTGTCCCGTAAGAAGCTGTAGACACTTGCCATATTTTAACAGAATGAATGTTTGATTAATCAAAAACTCAAGAAAGTTTTAATTCATGAATAAAATTATGCATAAATAATATTCATAATTAAGATGAATAAAAAACATTTGCCATCACTTATTTGTAGGTCTTATTGTATTAGTAAGGGGAACAAATCAGTACTTTTCGGTTGTTATTTGATTAAGTCAAGTCAATGAGGTTAATTATGCATCATAAAAGGAGGGTATCATGGGGAAATTGTTTTGTTTAGGTATGGTTATTTTCCTTTCTGTTATGGCGCTTCCCGGAGTGGTTTTTTCAGAAGTGCAAGAGAGATCTACGGATGCTTACACACTGGGTGAAGTTGTGGTTAGTGCAGAGAAGAAGATTGTTGAATCCGTTGGAACGGTTCGAGAAGTTACTGCTGAAGATATTCAAAATAAGGATGCAAGAACATTGGATGAGGCCCTTCAGCTATTGCCAGGGGTGATTATAAGAACTGGAGCTGATGGTGTACCACGGGTAGATTTCCGTGGTTTTCGTTCAAGGCATGTTGTTCTCCTGCTTGACGGAATACCCATCAACTCTACGGATGATGGTCAGTTTGATCCCTCCATTATTCCCACTGAAAATATACAGAGGATTAAAGTTTCTTATGGTGATCACTCTGTCCTCTATGGTGATGGTGGACTCGGCGGTGTAATTAACATTATAACGAAAAGGCAAAAGACGGGTATTAATGCTATGGTTTCAGGCGAAGCTGGAGGAGAGGGCGATAGTTATCTCGGAAGATTCAGTCTTTCCGGAGGCAAGGGGATAGCTGACTTTTTCCTCAGCGGAAGTATGTATGACCGGAATGGTTTTCCTCTCTCAGATGACTTTGATCCAACCGATTTAGAGGATGGGGACATCCGGAATAACAGTGATAAGCGTAGGAATAATTTATTTGCAAATGTCAATGTATCGCCTAATGACAGGCTGACTTTTGGCGCTGTTTTAAGTTATTCACATGGAGAATTTGGCAAACCCCCCAGCATAATAGATGATCCCGCAGACCTTTTTGCCGATAGAGCTAAATTTGAGAGAATAGACAATTTTGAAGGATGGTCCGGACAACTTTCTATGGGATATGACATCCCCGGACCTTTAGGAGTAAGAGCTTGGATTTTCTTCAATCAATTGAGAGAAGAAGATAATCAGTATGATGATGATAATTATAATTCGATGGATGACCCAACTGTTAAAGGTACATTCTACCAGATGAGCACTTCAAGAATTAAAGGAGCTACCCTACAGACTTCGTATGACCTGCAAACCTTTGGCCTCCTAACGCTGGGGCTGAACGCACGCAGAGAGGAGTTGGACATCGATGGACAGATTAGAGATGTTCAGATTGGCGGTGGCGGCGGAGGAGGTGGAGGCGGCGGTTCAACTTATGACGTCAGAGATTTTAAGGATGAACGGGATCTCGAAGTCTATTCAGTCGCTCTTGAATACGAAGTTACTCCTTTTAAAGGTTTTGGGTTAGTCCTGGGATACAGCCATAACTGGCAGGAAAAAGATGAAGGAGAAAATGGTAATGACGATGGCGGAAGTGATAATGAGGGGAGTTATCTCGTGGGAGCATATTATGACATTACCCAAAATACCAGGATTAAAGCTTCAGCAGCCAAAAAGATTCGGTTCCCCTCTATCCGTCAGCTCTATGATGAAAATGGTGGGAATCCTGATTTAACAACTGAAAGATCTTACAATTATGAGCTTGGCCTCGAGCAAAAATTACCATGGAAAAGTCTTTTGACGTTGACAGGTTTCCTTATAAACGCAAAAGATTACATTGAAAAAATCGATGATGTCAATCTGAATAATGATAAGTATCGTTTCCAGGGGTTTGAATTAACCGCAGGAAATTACTATGTGAAAAATCTTCTGTTAAGGGCCGGTTACACCTACCTTGATACAGAAGATAGGTCACCGGATACAGAAAAAGATGAACTGCAGTACAGACCGAGACACAAGTTGACCTTTGAAAGCAAATATTATTTTCCTTTTAGGCTTTCACCATACATGAACATCATTTATGTTGCTGATCAGGTTTTCTATTCCAAGAAACCTCCTTTCCAGAAAAAAACTTTAAATGATTATTCCCTTGTTAATTTAAAACTCGACCAGGCATTGCTCAAAAACAAAGTCAATCTGTACGTTGGCGTTGACAATCTGTTTGATGTTGACTATGAAACAAGCTATGGCTTCCCCCAGGCTGGTCGGTTTATTTATGGAGGGGTAACAGTTAGTCTTTAGAAAGATGATAGGGGCTTTGAATGTGATGAACCCTGCTTTGCAGATGATAAACTTTTCTTACACCTATCCGGACACCCCGGTGCCTTCCCTTTATGATGCCTCTCTCAATATCAATGAGGGAGAATGTGTCTGCGTGACAGGTCCTTCCGGCTGTGGAAAGACAACGCTCCTTATGGCTATTCAAGGGCTCTTGAAGGCAGGGAATGCCAGTGGCACCATGTGCTTAAGAAAAAATGGATGGAATCTGGATGTAGGGATGGTTTTTCAGAACGCTGAATCACAGATCCTGTGCACTACAGTTGAGGATGAGGTAGCTTTTGGACCAGATAATCTCGGCCTTCTTTCCAAGGAAGGGGTGCAGGATTCTCTATGCAACGTAGGTTTAACTGGATTCGAGAAACGAAATGTCGAGCAGCTTTCCGCAGGAGAAAAGCATCGACTGACCATTGCCTCAGTAATTTCCATGGAGCCTGGCTTATTGCTCTTGGATGAACCAACCAGCCAATTGGATACTGACGGAAAACAAAAATTAATGGAGATCCTCAAGAGGCTTAAGGAGAGGGGGCACGCCTTGCTTATTACTGACCACAATCTGGATCCTTTTCGCTCCATTGCAGACCGGTTTGTTTTCATGAAGAGCGGGCATATCCTAGGTGAACTATTTCATGATATGAACACATTATCATTGTCTAAAAGGGTCAATCAGAAAATAGCCCCGGAGGTCGATGGACCGTTAGCCATTGAAGTAGAAAACCTCTATCTCTCTGGCACAAATGGAACGAATGTCTTCAGAGGTGCCAATATGAGAATTCACCGTGGTGAACTCGTCCACCTCTTTGGTCAAAATGGTGCAGGAAAATCAACGCTTATGAAGTGTATAGCAGGTCTTATGACCCTAGATTCAGGGAGCATACAGGTAGTTGGAATCGACACACCTCGGCCGGACCGCCTTTTAGGAAAGGTGGGGTTTCTGTTTCAGAACCCACAACGCCAGATTTTTGAGGATACTGTTTATGAAGAGGTTGCATTTTCTTTAAAGAGGATGGGCATATTGAAAGAGGAGACCCACAGACGTGTTGTGGAAACGCTTACTCTTTGTGATGTCATCGATCTCTCTGGCCGGCCTCCTCTGACCCTGAGCTTTGGTGAACAGCATCGGGTCGCATTGGCATCAGTTATTGCACCAAGACCTGAGGTATTGCTGCTCGATGAACCCTTTGCTGGACTGGATCTTGCACAAAGGCATCGGATATTGCATATTCTATCTGAACTGAAACAACGGTATGGAACAACAGTCCTAATTGCTTCTCATGATCTTCTTCCGGAACCTCATTGGGCCGACCGCGTATTGAACTTACAGGGAGGACGGGTTGAAACATTTTAGCTTCACAGGGCTGAATCGATTGAGCGGTTGTGCCTATCAATTCCGGACAGTGGATTCTCCTGTTCATCGGCTTGATGCCAAATGGAAGTTAACCTTGTGGATTATAATGAGCACAGCTGCTTTTGCAGCACGAGAGCCTTGGATAATCACCGGTTTATTGCTACTCAACATCATTTATTACCTTGTATCTCGATTGAGTTTAGCTGAACTTTGCAAAGACATCAGTTTCTTTTTTATTCAAATGATAATCATTGTAGGACTTTATGTGATACGGTATGGTATTGATGGAATCTGGATGGGTATCCGGACAACCCTTCAGATTTTGCTATTTTTCATGCCTGGTATGGTGTTTCTCAGAACTACTCAGAGCACTCAGATGATGAGGGATCTAAGAAAAATTTTACCTGTCCGTTTCTCTTTCCTTATCATGACGAGTCTCCGTTTTGTCCCATTCTTTGCACGTGAGATTCATGAGATCGCTATGGCGCAGCGGCTTCGGGGAGCCCGTATCACCCCTCGCCAGTTTCTCGATCCCCGAAGTTGGAAAGATTTTCTCAACTGCTTGATGATCCCACTGATTGTCCGTGCATTGAAGACGGCAAACGAGGCTGCTCTCTCAGCCGAGGCAAGAGCATTCAATAGGAGGTTTAAGTGAAGATAGACCCAAATGTTGCATTAACAAGGAGGCAGAAATGCTGAAAACCCCTGCAAATCGACAAGATTTTATTCTGATACACGTGACCGTAGATTTCACCTTTTGTGTATTCCTGAAAAGGCTGGCAGACCACATTGGAGGGCTGTAAGGTGTCGATGGCAGGGCTTTTCATCACATCTGCCTTTTAAACGGATAAAATTTATGCAACCGGTGGATAGATAAGGAGTTGTTTATGAAAAGATTGAATTTCATGAGAAGGAGGCAAACGCATGAATTTATTTATCGCCATTGATGATACAGACAACGAGGAGAGCATTGGGACTGGAAGGCTGTCTCGTATGCTAGCAGTTGAACTCTCGCGAAAAGGCCTCGCGGGCAATATCGGTATTACAAGACATCAACTTCTTGTGCATCCTGATATCCCATACACCTCTCATAATAGCTGTGCATGTCTTGAGGCCATATCAAAATGTGCTGCTTTTGAAGAGGTCGCAACAGTGTCCAGGACATTTCTTATTGAAAACTATCATGAAACATCCAATCCTGGATTGTGTGTGATAGATAAAAGCACTGTACCGGAGGCACTGAAGCAATTCGGTTATCGTGCTCAACAAGAAGTCATTGATATTGAGGAGGCAAGAGACTTAGCTAAGCGTCTTGGCGTAGTCTTGTGGTGGTATGGAGAGACAGGACAAGGCTGTGTCGGGTCTTTGGCTGGTGTTGGGCTGAGAAGTACCGGAAACGATGGTCGCTTTATTGACCTTGCTGGAATCAGGGATCTCAAAGGTGTAATGAGCGTTGGCAACATCCTCCAGCAAACAGCAATTCACAAGGTAGTGTCAGTTTCTGGAGAAGCGCTGAGTGATAAGGAGGTCATAGATACACAAGATTGGATCCGGCCGACGCTCAATAATAATCAGGTTGTTCTGTTTGTGAAAAAGAACGGTAATTTTTGGCTTCAAGCGGATGGGAAAAACAAAAAAGCAGAAAAGCGATGAGGGCTGAAACTTTTCTCTGGAATAGATTTAGTCTGCGCGAAGCTATTTACTTGGGATTCTGCGCAGCGTTTATCGTTATCACGCGTGTAATGCTCCTTCTACACCTAAAAATCCCTGGACATGCAATGTTTTTCACCATGTTTTTCCTTCTCCTGGGGCGGGGAAGCGTGCCAAAGACAGGGGCAGCAACTATGGTAGGGCTGATAGCCGGTCTTTTGAGTGCCTTGTTGGGGTTAGGTAAGGAAGGCCCCTTAGTGGCCCTGAAATTTTTACTCCCCGGAGTGATTGTGGACCTGGGAGAAGCTGTCTATCCAGGACTCCCATCGAGCTATGCAGCCTGTGCAATCGTGGGTGTTATTGCATCTGTCAGTCGCTTTGTAACGTTTCTTGCCGTAGAATTGCTGATAGGCATGGAGAAGGAGTTGATTCTGGGGCATGCTGTTGTTTCATTTATCCTATATGTGATCTTCGGTGGTTTAGGTTCTTTAATGGTTCCGCCTATTATCAGACGGTTAAAGGCCAATCAATTAATCTCATAACCTTTTTCCCTTTCTTGATATTCTCCAGATCTTTTCGTACTTTGATGGATATTCGACAGAACCAAAAAGGCATGAAAATAATTCATATTTATGATGAATAAAATGTATTTGACTTTAATTATGCTAAACCCTATGTTAAATATAAGAGAAACCATCCGAAATCCAAAGCAGGCACGTGAAGTATTCTTGCGACTCTTCATTTAGGGGAGGGCAAGATATTATTATAAAAAGTTTAGGGCTCTTTTTAACTTGGTTTCTTTTTTAAAAGAAAGTGGCTTGGGCATAGGCTATAATCGGTTTGAGGAAAAAGACGTAAAACTTTAGATCAAAGGCGCCGATAAAAGCTCTGCGCTGATTTTAGACGATAAGAGATGAAGTTTCAATTTAAGGCACTCCAGTTATCCCTTGCTTTTCATGTCTTTATAATTTTGGCTGCTCTAGGCGTAAGCAGCTCTTTCAGTTTGACGAACAGGGTAATGGTAATCGACTTCAGTATCGAGGATTCAGAAAATGCCGGAAAAACAGGAGAGAAATCGTTAGCTGATGGAAGTTCTCAGCCTAAGCTTAAGCCGGCAGTTAAAGCAAAAAAACCAGCCTTCGAAAATAAGAGACAAGAACCCAGGAAGCAAGAAGCGGTAATTAAAGAGGAGATTGTGGCTGTGGAGAACATAAGTATGCAGCAGGTACAATCTCCCGAGACACAAGCGCCGGTACAGGCATTTAATGAACAGGGAGCAGAGTCTCAGGATAAATGGATACAGGCTATCTCGGCTTCTTCTTTTAAGGAGATAGGTAATTCAATAGATGGATATGGGAAGGGTGTTGGGTTAGCAGGAAAAAATATAGGAATGGTATCCGGCGGGGCACTTGGAAATTCTGACTCGGATACGATTCGAAGGGGAAAGTATCTAAAAGAGAATTTTGCATACATACGAGACTTGATTCAAAAAAACGCAGCCTATCCTAAGCTGGCAAGACAAATGGGATGGGAGGGAAGAGTTACAGTTTCATTTCTTATCTCCTCTAATGGGAATACTAAGAATATTAGAATAAAACAGAGGTCCGGCATAGAAATATTGGATCAGAGTTCAATCGAGGCTGTTAAAAAAGCATCACCATTTCCGAAACCACCTGCCGAAGCACAGATCGTTATACCAATATCTTACAAGTTCCATTAATACAAACGCATTAAGTGAAGTGTCATTGCGAGGCGAAGCCGAAGCAATCTCAAAGCTCCGAATAAGTTCCACGATATCAATTTCTTCATGTCTCTTCTCTTTCTAAAATCTATTCAAAAAAATACTAAACCTGTGAAGTTTTAAGCATGATCTAAATGCATCAGATATGGTAGTTCAATGTAATCATGAAAATAATTCATTTTTTCTGTGAAAAAAATGAATTTGACTTACCGTTAAATAAACTTTATTTTGTAAGGGTTTAGTGTAAATAGTTTTTAAAGTCCATTCGCATTAGCATTCAATAAAAAGATAAGGAGGGGTGAATATGAAAAATCTCAGCTGTTTATTTTTCGTATTAATTTTTGTTCCTTTCATTTGTTTCAACATTGTCTGGGGAGAAGAACCAACAACATCAGATAGTACCGGATACGATGTTTTCGACCTCGGTGAGGTATTTGTGACGACAGAAAAACCACCTGCGGTTCAAGATGTCGCTGTGACGACAGAAATCACTGAAGAGCAAATCAAGGCTACGAACAGCCATACTGTAGCTGAGGCCCTGACGTATGTGCCTGGAGTTCGGGTTTCATCGGGGCGTAAAAACGAACCTAATATTCAAATACGCGGTCTTGATCAAAGCAGGACATTAATACTGATTGATGGAGTTCCATACTATGAAACGAATTTTGGGAAGCTTGATTTAAACCAGATTCCTGTCGATAATGTAGCAAAGATAGAGGTCACCAAGGGAGGTTCCTCAGTATTATATGGGCCCAATGCTCTCGCCGGCGTGATAAATATTATTACGAAGAAACCTTCTAAAAAAATCTCAATTGATGCACTTGCAGAGATAGGAGAGAACGGTACCTATAAGTTATCGATCTCTAACGGTATGAAAATGGGCATCTTTAACTACTGGTTGAATTACTCCCATGAGGAGTCCAATGCATGGAGGATGTCTGATGATTTTGAGTCGAAACCAAGTGAAATAACGATATTTGGAGCGGGTCCGCCGAGTACAATTGAAGAAATTCTTGAAGATGGTGGATTCCGTAACAATTCTGATTTCAAGAGAGATAGCTTTTGGGCTAAAGTGGGCGTAGAGCCAAAAGATGGTGAATATTATTTAAATTTCCATTACATAAACAGAGAGAAGGGCTTTCCCCCTGGTGTAGGGTCTGAAGAGAGGATTTTCCTCGACAGACCTGCCTTTTCGACTGCTTTTGCACGATCGACAAGATATGATGACTGGGGTATTGATTTGAGTGGACAGCAAAAAGTTATCGAACCATTAATCCTCAAAGGCAAACTCTTTTATCATAATCACGTCGATGATTATACCTCCTATTCAGACAAGGATTATAAAGAAGTAATCGCAGTCAGCAGGTACAAAGATTATTTAATAGGAGGGTCCGTCATTGGTGATTATCGACCTATTGATTGGGATATTGTGAGGTGGCAGCAAGGTACGCGTATGTCGAGCGGCTTAAAGATAATAATGCCGCCGACTCCCTTGCCTCGGGACTCGGTCTTGTAAGTTTCAATGGAGGAACTAATAACGCCATTGAGGATAACCTGCAGGAATACACAGTTGGTCTCAACTATTACTTTCATGGTCACAACCTAAAATTCTTTGTGGATTATAGTTATCTGATAAGGGAACTTATCCCCGTTCCTGCCTCGACTGTTTCCGTTGATGACCAGCATGACAACAGATACAGGGCAATGATGCAGTTCTACTTTTAAGCTATGCAGTTATTTTTACTGATAAGGGTTCTTCTATATAGTTTTTGCTTTGTTGATCTGTTTCTATGCTAATATTAGAACATTAAAACTTGGGTTAAGGTTTAATTGATAAGTAAAATATCTTTTATTAGGAAGCTGAGAGCATTGTCCTATCAAGTAAACCGTACATGGATTTAAAGGAGGTTATATGGCTAAAGAAAAAACAAAGCTTGTTATAGCGTCAACCACAAGCACTCAACAGTCGGGCCTTTTTGATATCCTCATACCGACGTATGAAAAATCATCAAGATACGATTTAAAAGTTGAAATTATTGCAGTTGGTACAGGCAAGGCTATAAGGATCGCAAAGAAAGGTGAGGCTGATTTGCTTTTTGTTCATGACCCGTTCAGAGAAGAGAAATTTGTTATTGAAGGATATGGTGTAAACAGAAGGGCTGTGATGCACAATGATTTTGTTATAGTAGGGCCGAGTAATGACCCTGCAGGCATAAAGAAATTAAAAAGCGCTGTGGAGGCTTTCGAGGAAATTGCGGAGAAGGGGTCCCCTTTCGTATCAAGGGGTGATGACTCAGGTACAAATATCAAGGAACTGGATATATGGGATGATGCTGGAATTAATCCAAAGGGGAAAGGCTGGTATTTTGAGGCTGGTGCCAAAATGGGAGATACTTTACTCACTGCAAGTCAAAAGAGAGCCTATACGCTTACTGATATGGGAACATTTCTCAATTATGAGTCTAAGCTTGATTTGAAAATTCTTTTTAAGGGGGATCCTACATTGAGAAATAATTATAGTGTTATTGCTGTCAATCCTGACAGATTCCCAAAAGTAAGATACAGAGAAGCTATGGATTTTATCGCATTTGTCACATCACCTGAGGGGCAGCATTTGATAGCAACGTACAAAAAGCACGGGGTTAATCTATTTTATCCGGATGCTGTCACATCCGTGATAAGAAGGGAAAAATAAGGGGAAAGAGATGAAGTTATTAAAGTACATTCTGGTGATGACATTAATTATGATGTTTATTCATGCGAAAAATGTATATGCAGAAAAGGAAATAATCTGTGCATCGACCACGAGCACGGAGAATTCAGGATTGTTCGGGTATATTTTGCCCATATTTGAGAAAAAGGCCGGGATAAAGGTAAAAGTTGTTGCACGCGGTACCGGTGCAGCAATTGAGATGGGAAAAAGAGGAGACGCAGATGTAACCTTTGTCCATGCAAAGGAGCAGGAATTGAAGGCTGTTAAAGAAGGTTTCTTTGTGAACCGTCATGATGTGATGTATAACGATTTTGTTATCATCGGCCCTTCGAACGATCCTGCGAAGGTACAAGGGATAAAATCCCCATCTGAAGCATTTCAAAAAATAGCAGCGAGCGGAATTCCCTTTGTTTCGAGAGGAGATAACTCAGGCACTCACACTAAAGAATTGTCTATTTGGAAAAAGGTTGGAATAGATTCCAAGGGGCAGAAATGGTATCTCGAAGTAGGTCAGGGTATGGAAAAGACACTGAGGATCGCCAACGAAAAGCGGGCATATACCCTCTCAGACAGGGGTACCTGGCTTGCAACAAAAGGCAAGGACAAACTGGAGATGATAATTGTCCTTGAAGGAGATCCCATCTTATTTAATCAGTATGGTGTAATGGCTGTTAATCCGGAAAAGCATAAGCATGTTAAATACACAGAATCGATGGAATTTGTCAACTGGCTCATCTCAAAGGAAGGACAGCAGGCCATAGCGTCATTTAAAGATAAGTATGGTAATCAGCTATTTATTCCCAATGCAAAATAAAAATCCAGGAAGTGTCAGTTATTAGTGTTATGATAAAATTATTCAGACACTGACACTAATCACTGACACTATATATGGATTCCTTCATAGAGGGCTTTAGAAAGGCTTTTGCACTTATATTTTATCTTGATCAAGAGCTATTAAGTATTATCTTTTTGTCCCTTAAGGTTTCTGGTACTGCCCTCATAATAGCAACAGCCGTAGGCCTCCCGATCGGTGTCCTGACAGGGGTAAGGAGATTTAGCGGACGTGGATTTATCATCAGCCTTCTGAATACCTTTATGGGTCTTCCGCCTGTTGTTGTTGGGCTCTTTCTCTATCTTTTACTATCCCGGCGAGGGCCTCTTGGTTTCATGGCTTTGCTCTATTCGCCTTCGGCAATGATTATTGCCCAGTCCATTCTTGCCTTTCCAATCGTGGCAGCCCTTTCCCACTCAGCTATTATAAAAATTGAGCCTCTCATTAAACAGGCTTCTCTAACCCTTGGCGCAACAACTTTTCAAGTAACGACTACCATTATGAGGGAAGCAAGGTATGGAATCATGTCGGGGGTGATTGCGGCCCTTGGAAGGGTGATGGCTGAGGTAGGAGCAATAATCATTGTTGGTGGAAATATTGCTGGTTATACAAGGGTTATGACGACAACCATCGCACTTGAGACAGACAAGGGTAATTTTGAGCTTGCCCTCGCACTAGGTATTATACTCTTGATGATTTCACTTATCATTAATATGATTCTTTACTTAATTCAGAAGAAAGGACTATTACAAAGGTAGATGAACCTAAAATTGACAGTTTCTCATGTCTGCAAAAGTTACGACAAAAAGCCTATTCTGAAAGACTGTTCCTTTTTATTTGAAAAGAGTGGAACCTATATTCTGATGGGTCCTAATGGGAGTGGTAAATCAACATTCTTCAGGATATGTGCCCTTCTTGAAGATCCTGATGCAGGGGAGGTCAATTATTTTTCAGAAACAAATATTTCAAAGAAAGATGTTGAACTAAGGCGCAGGATAACCCTCTTGTTGCCAAGAGTGGGTGTCTTTAACACCACAGTATTTAAGAATGCAGCTTATGGGCTTAAAATAAGAGGAATGAAAGGGCCTGAGATAAGGGAGAAAGTTGATAAGGCACTAGAGTTTGTCGGCATGATTCATAAAACGAAACAAAATGCATTGACCCTTTCAAGTGGAGAAATACAGAGGCTTGGTATTGCAAGGGCAATGGTTATTGAACCTGAAATCCTTTTCCTCGATGAACCAACAGCATCTGTTGATCAGGAGAATACAGAAATTATAGAGGATATCCTTTTGAGAATGAAAAAACTGGGGAACTCAATTGTTGTCATAGCAACACATGATAGAGTCCAGGCAGAAAGACTCGCAGACTGGTTGCTCCTGATGAAGAATGGTATGATCGTTTCTGCTTGATGGTCCTGTACAATTGCCCCTTCGGAGATGCTTCATTATTTTGGCTGTAAATCTCAAGCAATTCTCGGTGAAACTGAAAACCCTTGAGATTACTTCGCTCCGCTCGCAATGACAAGACAAGTTTTCGTAATCCGTCATTGCGAATCCCGAAAGCATTCGGGATGAAGCAATCTCGTCTTTTTTTCATCGAGAATTGCTGGCAAATCTTTTTAATGATTGTCTCTCACTCTCTTTATGTCATATAATAGTTAAATTTAAACCTGAATACGAAAGTGTCATTATAAACATTGTAGCCGCAGGCTTTACAGGCTGTCCGACAATTCACAAATTACTTGGTGGTAAAATAGATGACAAAACGAGATAAAGGAGTATAACACATGGCATATATTCAGTCGT
>Ga0315282_10007584_pt1 | contig 17766 bp, 17 predicted proteins | sample YL17G07_20_MG_FD_203693 | JGI IMG/M metagenome (GOLD analysis project Ga0315282, IMG submission 203693) | Sediment microbial communities from Yellowstone Lake, YNP, Wyoming, USA - YL17G07_20 | ecosystem: Environmental > Aquatic > Freshwater > Lake > Sediment | place: USA: Wyoming | collected... | reverse complement strand
GCTCTACATCATCATCGGCGTCATCACGGCCACCTTGTCGGCGAGCATCTACCGCATCGCGAAGTCCGTCATCAAGAGGCGTGGCCAGACCAAGGCATCGGACTCCTCGCATTAGTCGCTGGAGAAGGTTTATTTCTAATGGACCGCAATGAGGGCGACGGGACGTGCCGAACATGCCTACCGAACCCGTCGATCTCGAGGACCTTACGAGGCGCCTGCTGGTCTCCAAGAAGGCCGAGGCGGAAATCCTGAAGAGACTGTCCGAGGCATCGGGCTCCGAGGAGTGGGCCAAGGCTATCCTGCAGGAGGTCAGGACCACCGAGAGGCTCGACGGGGTGACCTCCGACGCCTTGAGGCAGATCCTCACAATGCCAAAATCGGGGGTCAGCGCCGGCACCGGCGGCCTCGGCTGCCGCGGCGAGGGCGATTTCCATATCCACAGGAGGATAGCCGACATAGCGGGCAAGGGCGGGGTCCTTGGAGCGACCGACCAGGACGATTCCGGGGTTGTGTCGATGGGCAAGGCCCGGAAGGGCCGTATGGTAGCGGTCACCGTCGACGGGGTCCATTCGCGCCTTGACCGGTTCCCTTTCCTGATGGGGTTCCATGTGGCGCGGGCGGCCCTGAGGGACCTGGTGGTCACCGGCGCGAGACCGCTGGCCCTGTTCGCCGATGTACACATCGGCAACGACGGTGATGTCGGGAAGGTGCTTGACCTCACGGCCGGCATCTCGACGGTCGGGGACGCCCTCGGGTTCCCCCTTGTCGCCGGGAGCACGCTGAGAATCGGCGGCGACATGGTCCTCGGCGAGAGGCTGACCGGCGGCGTTGGGGCCGTCGGGGTCATCGTGCACCTCACGCCCAGGAAGGCCGTCAGGCCGGGCGACCTTCTCATCATGACGGAAGGGGCGGGTGGCGGGACCATCGCGACCACGGCGCTCTTCAATGGCATGGGCGATGTGGTCGAGGCCACGCTGAACCTCAGGACCCTGAGGTCGGGCCTTGCCCTGCTCGGCTCGAAGCTCATGTCAAAGGTCCACTCGATGACCGATGTCACGAACGGCGGTATCCGCGGGGACGCTATGCACATGGCCAAGGTATCGGGGGCCAGGATAGAACTCGACCCGGAGGCCTTCCTCGGTCTCCTCGACCCGGTGGTGCTGAGGATGCTCGAGCGGCTGGATATCGACCCGCTGGGCGTGTCGATAGATTCCATCCTGCTCTCGGTAAGCCCAAGGGACGCCAAGGCCGTCATCGGCCTGTTCAAGAGGAACGGCGTCAGGGCCGCCGTCGTGGGCCGCGTCCGGACTGGAAAGGGTGTCTTCCTTTCCACGGATGGCGGCGGGCTCAAGGAGCTCAGGTCGAGGTTCAGGGAATCCCCCTACACGCCCATCAAGAAGGTCGTCGACAGGCCGCCGGCCGACCAGTCGGGCATGGAGGCACGGATCGACGACGCCGCACGGAGGGCGATGGAGAAGAAGAGGATGGTCCTGAGGATGCTCGGCCGGAAGCGCTGAGCCGTCTCACAGCAAAGGATATCTTACAAGACCAGGATAGCCCGAACGGGCCCCGGAGGCCTCGCATGGACTTCAAGGAATGGCAGAAGTACTACCTTGAGATCGTCAACCAGTTCGGCTTCGACATAGGCCAGGATGTCGACGCTGCAATGCTCCTCCTCGACCTTGTCAAAGGCAAGAAGATTGTTCCTGTCGACGAGGTCGGCAAGCTCATCGAGGGCAAGGACGTCTACGTTTTCGGCGGCGCCGGGACCCTGAAGGAGCACCTGGAGGACTACACATTCCCCGGAACGCTCGTATCGGCCGACGGCGCGACCACGGCGCTGGTCAAGAAGGGCCTGAGGCCCGACATCATCGTGACCGACCTCGACGGGATCATCGAGGACCAGATGGCCATGAACAAGAAGGGCACCATCGTCCTGCCCCACGCCCACGGCGACAACATGCCGGCGCTAAGGAAATGGGTCCCCAAGTTCACGGGCCCGATGCTGCCGACCTGCCAGGTGGCCCCGCAGCCGCCGCTGGTCAACTTCGGGGGCTTCACCGACGGCGACAGGGCCGTCTTCCTCGCGGACCACTTCAAGGCGAAGAACATCTACCTTGTAGGGTTCGACTTCGAGGGGAAGGACAGCGCGTTCAAGAAGATCGATAAGGTCAAGCTGAAGAAGCTCGACTGGGCCCATGTCCTCATCGCGATGCTCGACAACCCGGCCATACAGTTCATCGAGGACAGGGATGGCCCTGCAAAGGCCAAGGCCGACGACAGGGAATGCGAGGATGTCTAGGATTTTGCCGGCTTCAGCGGTTGCTGCGCTTGCGAGCCGGTCTCGGAGATTATCCAGTCGAGGTAGCCCTTGAACCCTTTCTCCATCTTGTAGGATACGATGCAGGGCACCTCGTAGCTGTGCACCTTCCGGGCCTCGCGAATCACATCGTCGACCATGGAGCTCCTGGTCTTCATTATGATAGCGACCTCGTCGCCCTCCTCGACCTTGCCCCTCCAGGGATAGATGGACCGGACCTGGAATATGTTCGCACAGGCCACGAGTCGTTTCTCGACCAGGTGCCTCGCGATCCTCGATGCCTCGTTCATGTCCTTCGCGGTGATGTATACCATGGAACACGCTTGGGCCATAGTGGGAAATGGGACTGATGGACAAAAAATGTTGCCCTCCGGCCCTGGCCCTTGGCCATTTCACCGGAAACCCCGTCGGACCCATGTTTCCATTAACAGGACATCGCATACCTTCGAGATTCGGTCGACGCTTTGTGCAGGTTTGGCATCACAACAGTCCTTTTTCGCACGGAATCTTGGATTTAATGCGATTTCTAAACGTTCGTCTAATGACGATTTGGTCGCCCGTCTCTTTTTATACATAGCACAAAAATCCGGAAAAACTATATATAGAGGGGCTTACAAAGAATAGGCTACATGAAACCTTTTGAAAACGAGAATATTATTTCTAATACATCCACAAACCTCGAGCCCGGCCATACACAGCTCGTTGACCAGATCGTCACCATCGAGAAGGTCAAGCGGGTCCTTGAGAAGACCATTGGCAAGAAAGGCATAGGCCCGGACGAGATAGACCACCTCGCAAACTATCTCATGAACTTCTTCGGCTACGGGGAGTACGTCATCGACAATGTCCTCAGCAGCGAGGACCGGGACGTGTTCTACATGCTGGAAGAGGAGGGCATCCTCAAGACCTCCCGGGAGGAGATCAACCTCCTGAAGGGGAAGGTGTGGCGCATCCACTACTGGATCCTCAGGAAGAGGGAGATACTCCAGCAGTCGGCGGAGGGCGAGAAGGCCGAGGTCCAGGAGGACGATTTCGCCATATACAAGGAGATATCGGACGAGGTCTGGAGCCGCGGCTAGGGCCCCGGACCTTTGCTTTGTTCATCAGGCCTTTTCTTTTTTATATTATAATCCCATTATCCTCCCATCGATGAGAGGGGTCCATAAATGGTCGACGAGGTCACCCTGAAGGTCGCCGAGGCCCAGCAGCAGGACGTCGGTAGCGGCAGGGCCCGCATCGATACCAAGACCAGGATGGCACTTGGCGTCAGCCCGGGGGACACGATAGAGATAGTTGGCCAGAGGTCCACGGCGGCCGTTGTGTGGCGGGTGTTCTCGGCCGACGAGGGCAAGGGTCTCATCAAGGTCGATGGCCTCATCAGGAAGAACGCCAAGGTCTCCATGGGCGACAAGGTTATCGTCCGGAAGGTCACGGCCAAGCCGGCATCAAAGCTCATACTTGCGCCCATGATACCGAAGAACCAACGGTTGAAGTTCGGCACGGGCTTCGAGAACTTCATCAAAAGCAAGCTCAAGAACAGGCCCGTCACGAAGGGCGACACGATATTCATCCCCGGCATAACGCTCATCGGCGGGGCATTGCCTTTCACGGTGATGAGCACCGTCCCGAAGGGGATCACCCTCATAGACGATAATTGCGAGATACTTCTGAAGGACGAACCGATGGAGGAGGTCGAGCAGCCCAAGGGCTCCGAGACCTACGAGGATATCGGCGGGCTCGGCGACGAGCTCCGGCGCGTCAGGGAGATGATCGAGCTCCCGCTGAAGCACCCCGAGCTCTTCGAGAGGCTCGGGATAGAACCGCCCAAGGGAGTTCTGCTGTTCGGTCCGCCAGGGACGGGCAAGACACTGATCGCCAAGGCCGTGGCCAACGAGTCCGGCGCGAACTTCTTCTCCATCCAGGGCCCGGAGATCATGAGCAAGTACTACGGTGAATCCGAGAAGCAGCTCAGGAAGAAGTTCGAGGAGGCCGAGAAGTCGGCCCCGAGCATCGTGTTCATCGACGAGATAGACTCCATCGCGCCCAAGCGGGAGGACGTCCAGGGCGAGGTCGAGCGCAGGGTCGTGGCCCAGCTGCTGACGCTCATGGACGGGCTGTCCAAGAGGGGCAAGCTCATAGTCATCGCCGCCACCAACAGGGTCGACGCCGTCGACCCGGCCCTGCGCAGGCCTGGCAGGTTCGACCGCGAGATAGAAATCGGTGTCCCGGACCGGACGGGCAGGGAGGAGATACTCCACGTCCATACCCGCGGGATGCCCCTGGAAGACGATTTCAATGTCAGCTACTTCGCCGAGATAACCCACGGTTTCGTCGGGGCGGACCTCGCGGCCCTGGCCCGGGAGGCGGCAATGCGGGCGCTCAGACGGTACCTCCCGGAGATAGACCTGGACAAGGCCATCCCGACCGCGATCCTCGAGAAGATGCGCATCACGACCGACGATTTCAAGGAGGCTCTGAGGGACATCGAGCCATCGGCCCTCAGGGACGTCTTCGTCGAGATACCCACGGTGAAGTGGGAGGATGTGGGCGGCCTCGATGACATTAAAATGAAGCTTAAAGAGGCCGTGGAGCTGCCGCTCAAGCGGCCCGACGTCTTCAAGCGGCTGGGCATCGCGCCCATCAAGGGCGTTCTGCTTTACGGGCCACCGGGCACGGGCAAGACCCTGCTGGCCAAGGCCGTGGCCAACGAGTCGCAGGCGAACTTCATATCTGTGCGTGGCCCCGAAATCCTGTCGAAATGGCTTGGCGAGTCGGAGAAGGCCGTCCGGGAGATTTTCAAGAAGGCCAAACAGGCCTCCCCGTGCATAATCTTCCTCGACGAGATAGACTCCATAGCGCCCCGCAGGAGCTTCTCCTCGGACAGCAAGAGCAGCGAGCGCATCGTCAACCAGCTTCTCACATCGATGGACGGCATCGAGAGCCTCGAGAACGTTCTGGTCCTTGCCGCCACGAACAGACCGGACATGCTGGACCCTGGGCTGCTGAGGCCCGGACGGCTCGACAGGCTCCTGTTGGTCCCGGCCCCGGACAAGTCCTCGAGGCTCCAGATACTCAAGGTCCATACAAAAGGCGTCCCGCTAAAGGACGTGAACCTCGAGGAGCTCGCCGATAAATTGGTGGGCTTCGTTGGCGCGGACATATGCAGCCTCATCCGCGAGGCCGGCATGATAGCCCTCAGGAAGGACATCGAGGCGGGCACGATCACCAAGGCCAACATCGACGAAGCCATGAAGTCCATCCGACCCTCGGCCGACGAAAAGACGATGAAGTACTACGAAGACATCAGGAAGGAGCTCGAGGGCAGCTTCGCCAAGAGGGTGAAGGATGATAGCGGCGTACAATATCAGTGAGACATGCTAGGCCTTTTTTTTAACCAACATTTTCCACCATCGTGCAGGGTTGCCGGTCCTTGAGATACCTCCGTCCTGCGCAGAATGTGAGATGTATCTGGTTTCAGGTCCTTCGTCGTCATCACGGAGAATCGATGACCTCGTGGCCGCTGAAACCGATGGTGACCGCATGGGTTTCAGAATGAATATCTTATTATATTAACAAGTTCTATATTTATTTCGTTAATTTATGAAAATGATTGCGGAGGAATAAAGTTATGAATGATTACCGGACGACCACAAAGTCAAAGCTGAATGTTTGTGCCGTGATGTTTTTGACCGTTGTTCTGTTGAGCTCCGCGTTTATGGTGTTCGTCCCAAGGGCGAGCGCCGCGGTCACCGCGGGGCAGACCGCAGGGCTTGTGGCCAATGGCCAGCGCATCAGGGACGACAGTAGCTGTGTGGCCGTGATGGGCTGGGGGGCCACCGATGCGGGAACCGCTGGGACCTTGACAGGGGTCACAGTCACTTACGTGCCCGGCGGCTTTGGCAATAACCCGGCCAATGAGCTCGAGGCCCTGAGTACGGATCAGACCACGAGCGGGGTCGCCATCTACGCGGACACATCAACGGCCGGTGCAAATGGTGATGTGCTGGACTCGGGCGACACGGCGCTAGGGGTCGTGACCGCCGTTTCTGCTTGGGCTCCTGCGGGCTTCAACTACGTCACAACCTTCACAATCAACAACTACGCGGTTCCTGACAATGCCAATGGAAACTATGAATGGTTCATCGTAGTGCGAACTGCCCCAGGTCTGGGGGCCAATGCCCAGTTCCAGATACGCCTCAACGTGAACGCCATCACCTACTCAGGCGCCGTTTTCCAGCCCGCAGGCCAGACGACGACCAATAACCTCGCGGCCGATAAGACGAGGACCGTGAACCTCGTGAACGGCGGGGGTGGCGGGCAGTGGATCGGCAACTCCACGGTCCAGGTCAACCAGGCTGATACCCTCGGCATCCGCATTGTGGACGGAGGTGCCGGGGATGTAATAGATTCTATGGACCTCACAATAGTCCAAATGGCAGGCACGATCACATCCTCCGACTTCCTGGCCCTCAATACGAACTCGTCAAAGAGCGGAATAGGTCTATATCGGGACGACGGCGCGACCGATGACGCGTGGGATGGGACCGACTCCTACATCACGCTCACCGCCATCACCGGGACCTGGGGGAATCCAACAAGTACCATCTCCATGGACCTGAACGCGGAGCCGGTGCCCAATGCCGCCACCGGGAACTATGACTTCTTCCTCGTGGTCCGGATGTCCGCCACCATCGTCACGGGCGATAACTTCCGCCTGGAGCTCTTGACGAACAACATGAATGTTGATGGGACAGTGGACACGAACACCTTAACGCCGGAAAATGACTACAACGATAACACACTGCAGACGGACACGACCCTTCCGTCGATAAACTCAGGTGCATGGACCGAGAACTCGGCCTACACCTGGGTGAACGGAACGGGGGTGCTCTTCTTCAGCAGCCTCATGCCTGCGGCCGTGAACGTCGTTGTGAGCGGGACCGCGAACGATGCGAACTCGGGCAATAACCGCATGGAGTTCTCGAACGAGGCGCATTTGGCCACGAGCCCAGGGAACGACAACAGCGCGAACACCTGGAGCGGAACCTATACCGTCAATGCGGCGAGCTCCGACGCGGATAAACCCGTGAATGTGACGCTCTTCGACAATGTCGGGAATAACGTGTCCCGCAGTTTCCCATATATCGAGGACAACATTGCACCTGTAATCAAGATCACAAATCCAGGGACCGGGGACCATCTGGGTGGTGCGGTCACAATAACCACCAAGGCCTCGGACGCCTTGACGGCGGTCAACGCGATCGACATCTCCACGGACTACGGAACGACCTGGACCACCATGGTCTGGGACGGTAACAATTTCGTGTATACTTGGAACACAGGGGCGAACCCTGACGGGGCCGCCCGCATTGCCGTGAGGGCCTACGACATGGTCTCCAACGAAGGGATGACCACCGTGAATGTGAACCTGGACAATACGGGCCCCGTGGTCACGCCCACGAACCCGATGACGGGAGACTACGTGGGTCTCGGTTCCACGGTCAAGGTCTGGGCCTCGGCCACGGACGCGACCTCCATCAACATGGTCCAAATGAGCATCGACAAGTCGGCATGGAAAAATGCCTCCTTCGATTATCTAGCCCTTCAGTGGTACATCAACTGGACCGTAGCCTCGCCGGGTTTCCACCTGATAGAGTACCGCGGGATCGACGGGCTCGGCAATGTGGGTGGCGCGAGCTCGATATACATCTATGCTGATGGGACGCCCCCGCTGGTGAATGTCGTCAGCCCGACAGATGCATCCGATCTGTCCGGCCGGGTGATCGTCCAACTGGAGGCCAATGACCTTCAGAGGCTCGGGGATGTGGAGTTCTCCATGGACCAGGGAATTAGCTGGTACATGGCAGTGCTCAACCCGTCCACTGGGTACTTCGAGTACACATGGGACACGACGACGGTTAAGGACGGTCGTTACTCCCTCTGGGGAAATGCCCATGATGCGGCAGGCAACCTCGGTATAGACCAGGACACTACCGTACTCGTGGACAACACCGCGCCGGACATGCAGGTGACCAGCCCCCTGGCCAACGATGTGGTAGGCGGTTTGTACAATATCACGGCGGCGGTGTTCGACGACGGGAGCGGCGCCGAGAAGGCCGAGTACAGGGTCGACGGTGGCTCGTGGGGTGGAATGCAACTGGCCAACGACCAGGCAAAGGCCTCATGGGCGACCGACCTCGTCAAGGACGGGCCACATGGCCTGGAGCTCAGGGTCTGGGACATGGCGGGCAACTCCGCTGTAAGGACCCTTCAAGTGACCGTGGACAACACGGTCCCTGACTGCACGATGGTGGAACCGGGGGAGGGCCAGTACGTCTCCGGCGTCTTCAGGTTCACTATCCATGTCGCGGACAACATCGGCGTGGGAAGTGTGGCCCTGGCGTTCTCGGGCGAATCTTCCATCGCGAACGCGGGCACGATATGGGCCAGCTTCAGCCAGGCGGACGGGGTCTATCAATACACGGTGGACACGGTCCTCTTCAGCGATGGCAAGGCCCAGGTGGTGCCGACGGCCTACGACCTGGCCGGCAATTCCGTCGCAGGGGTGGCGGTGAACTTCAATATCAACAACTGGCCAGCGGGTGTGACCATTGTGACGCCCAGCTCAGGCGCTGTCGTGGACAAAACGACCAAGCTGGAGGTCAAATTGACCGAGACCTTCATCTCCAAGGTCGAGTACCAGATCGACGAAGGACCGTGGAGCGAACTCTCGGCACCGTCCTGGTCGACAGATATCAACACCCTCAAATATTCCGATGGCGAGCATGCCATTTCCGTCCGGGCGACGGACAATTCCAGCCGCGTCACGGTGGAGAAGGTGAAAATATCAATAGACAACACCCCGCCCGAGGTTGTCATCGTAGCTCCCCTCTCCGGGCAGACCGTGGAGGGCATCCAGGTCTTCCACGTCGCCGCCAGCGACATAGTGCAGGTCAAGGCCGTGAACATCACAGTGGGCACGCGAGCCCCATCGGCAATGGTATACAACCTGCAGACCGGGCAGTACGACTACACGATGGACACGACGGAGCTCACGGACGGTACCTATAGCGTGAAGGTTTCGGCCAAGGACCCAATCGACCACATTGCATCGATGGACATTTCCATCAAGGTCCTTAACGAGCCTGCAGCTCCCTCCGGTCTGTTCGTGACCCCCACCAAGGGCCAGCACGTCTCGGGCATATTCGAGGTGGAGGTCATGGCCAAGGATGAGAAGGGCATCGCGAAGGTGGAGCTCTCCATTGCGGGGGGCGCCAAGATCGGACTGGCCCAGGACCTCTCAACGGGCCATTTCGCCACCATGGTCGACACGACGGCACTGACCAACGGTGACACGGCCCTCGATGTGACCGTAACGAACATCGCCAGCAAGACGACCGTCATCTCGACCTCGGCCTTCATCGACAATGCGGGGCCATCAATAACTGGCCTATCGGTCAGCCAAACCGGGTCCGGGGAGATCCGCGTTAAGGCCTCGGTAAGCGACCCGAGCGGGATAAAGGAAGTCCAGTACAGTATCGATGGCGGCGCCTGGCAGGACATGTCGCTGGTCGGAACAACCTATACAGCCTACTGGCACTCGGACGCTGGCGACAATGGGAAGCACATGATCGAGGTACGCACCGTCGACACCCTCGGGAACGAGGCAAAGCAGTCGAAAGAGGTGACGGTGAACAACTTCGACTGGGCCTCGACGGCCATGATCATCCTCGTGGTCCTCGTCCTCATCTTGGCTGTGGTCGCCCTGTTCCTCGCTGCGAAGCGGGGCGGTGGCAGGAAGGGAGGGATGACCTCTGGCGGACACGACAGGCATGGGACCGAAACGGACCGGGCCTACGAGGAAGACACGGTCGCAGAACCCCAGAGACCGAAGTCAAGGGCAATAAAGCATGAAGAGGAGACAGGACCCTTGACGGAGGATGATGGCGAGGATACGACCGAGAAGAAGGACAAGTAGGACCAAATTCAGATCTGTCATAGGTCTTCAGATCGGACCAACAATGGGGGGCCCGAGTTTCCTGCCCGGGCCTCCTTCTCTATTTTTCAGATGAAATGGCACTTGTCAAAATATTAAAAATATATATAATGTTAATTACATATGGGAAATCGATAAATGGAATCCTCGAGGTGTATGTCATGAAGAAGTTCATTACCGAGCTGCGGGGCAAGACCGTTATGACGAAGGACGGGAAGATACTCGGAATGATCGAGAACTTCGTTGTGGACACGACCACTGGACAGATCCACCATGTGCTGGTCGTAGCCGCCGAGGAGATCGAGCCGAGGCTCTATCCGACCGACAGCCAGGGAAGGCTAGTCCTGCCCTTCACCAGCATGAAGGCCGTGCGCGATGTCGTCGTGATGGACATCGGATGAGGCGCACGGGCAGCCACTGCTTCTGAGGAGGGCCGCAAGGCCCGTACGGGCCGACCGTGGTCACCTAGCTACAGATTGATTGGAGGTTTCTATCCCCATGCCAGGTTCGATGCTCAGGATTCCGGCCATCTCCATCCTCGACGGCAAGTTCGTGATCGTCGGGAAGGACGGGGACTACGAGGCCATCGAGGACGAGGACGGGAAGCCCGTGGACCCCGTCAGTTTCCTTGAGGAGCTCGTTAGGCGCAAGGGAGAGATCATCTATATCAACGACATAAACGGCATGGAGAACAACTCCCCGCAGTACGGATTGCTCAAGAAGCTCGTCGGGACCGCCGAGCTGTGGGTCGACGCGGGCTCGCGCTCCGGCGATGCGCTCGTAGACGTCATCTTCGCGGGGGCCCAAAGGGCCGTACTGTCCACGAAGACCGTTGTGGAACTCGACGAGGTCGATGCTGCCCTGGACGTCTCCGACGGTATAATGCTCTGCATAGATTACGACCGGGGCATCATCGCCAGGAACAGGGAGATCGCCAGGATGACCCCAAGGAAGCTGGCCGACGAGGTGAAGAAGGCCGGCGTCTGCGACGTGATATTCGCCGACCATGGACGGAAGAAGAAGGGCGAGGTGAACCGCGATATCCTGTTCGACCTTGTCCGGAGCGGCGTGGGGGTATACACGGCCGGGAACATCGTCGAGAACGACATGCCCGTGCTCGAGAAGCTGGGCGTCAAGGGCGTCCTGCTGGACATGGGCGAGGTCCTGAAGGCCTGGTAAGCCCCGGGATTACAAAGTTTATTATTGGCCAGCTTGGTACACATCCGCTGGTCCCTGGAGGTCTGGTCAGATGGAAGAGCTTAGGAAGGCCGTGGCGCAGATATTCAGGCATGCGGGCAAGGATTCCATCGACGAAAAGGAGTTCAAGCTCGCCGCATCCATGGGCCTGGGCTGGTTCAGCCCGGCGGAGGCGCTCCAGCTGCTGAAGACCGCCAAGGAGGGTGGCCTCGTCGAGAAGAAGGGCAGGAAGCTCGTGGCGACCTTCGATATCTCCAAGGAGGAGGTCCCGCTGGACTTCAAGCCCACGAAGAAGGCGCTCGAGCTGCCCGAGACCCCGCTCTTCATCAAGGTCGTGGATGCAATCGTCAAGGTCACGGGCCAGGACAGACCCCAGGTAGTGGCCAGGATAAACAAGAAGCAGACGGACCTCAAGGTCGATGTCAGGGTCGTGGCCCTGATGGTGGCCAGGGAATCGGACGTCGATGTCACGCCATTCCTGGACGAGGCCGAGGAATATCTTGTCAGGATCTACGGCACTGCGGCCAGCGCTCAGGACGAAGAGGAAGAGGAGGAGTAGGGTCCCGTGCCTGGCAACAACGTGCGCAGGTACAAGGACCGCTTCCCAAGGGTCCACGGCTCCGTGTTCGTCGACGATTCAGCACAGGTCATCGGCGACGTCTCCCTCGAGGAGGACTGCAGCGTCTATCCCGGGGCCATCATTCGAGGCGACGAGGAGACCGTGAGCATCGAGCGCGGGGTCCAGATCATGGATGTCGTCTTCATCGAGGCCCCCAGGGGCCATCCCGTGGTCATAGAGGAGGAGACCGTCGTCGGCCACGGGGCCATCCTGCACGGCTGCAAGATCGGCGAGGGCTGCCTGATAGGCATCGGGGCCATCGTCCTCGAGGACGCCAAGATCGGCGATTCGAGCATCGTAGCCGCCGGGGCCCTGATCGCGGCCGGCACGGAGGTCAAGAAGGGGTCGCTGGTGATGGGCATTCCGGGAAAGGTCACCAGGAAGCTCAACTCCAAGGACCTGGGCAACATCAAACGGGCCCAGAAGGAAGCCAAGCACAAGGCCCGCGTCTACAAACGGATGCAGGACCGGGACTGGGCCAGCTCCTATATCCATTGAGCGGGCCATCCCGTCAACGGATGGCTCCTCGGTCCATCATTACGTATATATAATAAGAACGCTTTTAACGGACCACATAACCGTCATAATCGGTAAAATTCAAGTAGGTGGACCCTATGGTCTCTAAGCGCGTTATGATTGTGGACGATGCCATCTTCATGAGGAAGGTCCTGAGGGAGATCCTCACCGAGAACGGCTACGACGTCGTAGGCGAGGTTAACAGGGGTACCGATGTCCTGGACAAGTTCAAGGACTGGAAGCCGGACCTTGTCACCATGGACATAATGCTGCCCGGCATCGACGGTATCGACGCTGTCAGGGAGATCATGAAGGTCGATAAGGACGCGAGGATCGTCATGATCAGCGCCCTGGGCCAGGACGAGCTCGTCGACGAGGCTTTGAAGGCGGGGGCCAAGGGGTTCATCGTGAAGCCCTTCATCCCGTCCCAGGTCATCGACGTCATCAAGAAGATCCTCGGCTAGGGGCCCGTCCCGCGCCAAAGATTTCTTGGGAGGGTTCCCATGGGTCAGAACATCAAGATGACGCCCCTGCAGATGGACGCGCTCAAGGAGGCCGTCAGCATCGGCGCGGGCAACGCCGCCTCTGCCCTCTCCAAGATGGCACAGAGCCGCGTGAACATGTCCGTCCCAAAGGCCACCATCGTGCCGGTGAGCGATATCCCGAAGCTCGTGGGACGCGAGAAGGACATCAAGCTTCTGATCAGGGTCAACATCATCGGCGATGCCCCCGGCGCCATCCTCATCACGATGTCGATGGCCTCGGCCCTCACGCTCTCGGACATACTAATGGAGCGGAAGGCCGGCCAGACGAAGATGCTCGGGCCCATGGACATGTCGGCCATACAAGAGGTCGGCAACATAATGACGGGCAACTACCTGCGGGCCCTGGAGACATTCCTCAAGGTCCCCTTCAGGAGCTCGGTACCTTTCATAGCCATGGACTCCGAGGGAAAGGTCCTGAGCGGTGTACTGGCGGAGCTGGGGCAGGAGACCGACCACGCCGTAGTCATCGAGACGGAGCTCAAGGAGAAGGACCACGAGATAGAGACCCAGTTCTTCCTCATACCGAGCCACAGGTCGCTGGAGAGGATACTGGAGGTGTTGGGGGTCCACTGAGGCCCTCACAATGATGTTCCTGGGAGGACGGACAGATGCCACTGGAGGAGTTCAAGGGCAAGATCGAGAAGAGGCTCAACGAGTTCGGCCAGACGAGCGCCGAGAAGATAGGTGACGCCCTCTCCAAGATCTACAAGGAAGGCATCAAGGTCAAGATGCTCCAGACGGACATCGTCCCGACGACGCTCCTGTTCAAGGAGATGGGCGACTACGACCTGCCCATCGTCGCCACCTATTCGCGCCTCTACGGCCTCCTCGAGAGCTCGGTCCTCGTTATATCCCCGGAGAAGGACGCCTTCGAGCTCGTGAGCATGCTCAAGGACCAGGACTACACGGGCGAGTCCATGTACATGGCCCGGTCCGCGCTGAAGGAGATACACAACATAATCAGCTCCATATGCCTGAACACCCTGGCGAACATCCTCAACATCAGCCTGGTGCCGTCAGCCTACCTGTTCATCGTCGATACGCTGGGCCTGATCCTTGACTTCAAGTTCGCGGGCACGGACAAGTCCATCGAGTACACGCTCATGATAGGGCTCGAGATCGGCGAGGAGAACAACTACACCCTCTGCTACTTCTTCATGGTCCTGGACAAGGAGACCCTCGGTGTCATCCTTGACGCCTTCCAGGACGAGGCACCGTAGGCAGGCCCGGCATGATGCCGGGAGGCCGAGGGACGGGGGTGGCCTGAGACTTGACAACCTCCAATATCGCCGAGACCATTGAGGATAGCGTCACGAAGACCGATGCCAAGCGGTTCCTCGTCTCCGTCAAGTCCGGCAAGATCGTCCATGTCAACCTCACCGTCCTAGACCATTTCTTGAGGACCCGCAAGGGCTCTGGCCTCTACATGTCGATAGACCGGCCGCACAAGTACATCGAACTTTTACTGAGGAAGAAGCAGATACCACAGGAAAAGCTGTACTACGCCGACATCGCCACCCGCAGGTCCGGCGGGGAGCGCGGCGGCTACAGCCTCCTGACCATAGGCGGGTTCCTGTGGCTCAAGATCATGTCGAACTCGTTCGAGGACCTTTACATAGCGAACGGTAAGAAGCCCGAGAGGGTGGACATGTACGACATGGACTTCGTCCTCATAGACAACGCGGCCGTGCTGCCGGCCTTCAACAGCATGGACAGCATCAGGGAGTTCTTCGGCGAGCTCGGGAACATCGTGAAGGACCATCAGAAGATGAAGGCCTACATCGTGGTCCCGAAGGACCTGCACCCGAAGATGTTCGAGACCCTGAGGAACTTCGTAGATAAGATCCTGGAAATTCCGGATGAGTGGTTGCAATGACCTACAATATCTCGCGCGTGGAGAGCGGCGTGGGCGGCCTTGATGAAATGCTTGAAGGGGGATTCCCGTTCCCTTCGTCGATACTTATTGCGGGGAGCGCCGGAACGGGCAAGACCACGCTGGGCCTCCAGTTCCTGACGGCAGGTGCCGCCAACGGCGAACGTGGTATCTACTTCGCGACCCTCAGCGAGCCCATCCAGTGGCTGCTGAGGTTCACCGAGGGCTACAAGTTCATGAAGAAGGAGTACTTCGGGGAGGAGCTCATCTACCAGGACATGGGCGGCCTGCTCAAGAAGAAGGGGACCTTCAGCGATTTCCTCAGCGCCATCGAGGAATGCATCACGGAATACATGCCTCAGAGGATCGTCATAGACCCGGTCACGGTGCTGACCCAGAGGAAGGGATACAGGGAGTTCCTGTTCGACCTTAGCCTGGCATTGAAGAACTGGGAAACCACGACCCTGCTGACCGGCGAGGTCCAGCCCGGGGAGATGTACCCGGTGGAGGTCGCCTATGTCGTCGATGGCGTCGTCCTCCTGACGAGCCGCGTGGGCAAGGAAGGCTCGAGGCAGAGGTTCCTGGAGATACTGAAGATGAGGGGCACCAAGCACATCACCGGCGGCCACATGACGAGCATAAGCGAGGACGGTGTCCAGGTCCAGGTCGGCATGGGGATGCTCTAGGTATCCGGGCGAGAACGGGCGTTAATCTAATCTACAATAAACAATATATATAATAATATACAAAGATTATGTCGGGAGCGAGGGAGAGAGGACATGGCGGACGACAAGCAGCCAGCGAAGGAAGAGAAGCCGGCAAGCAGCGCGCCAGCGGCCCAGGCCCCTCCAGTGGTCACCGCCTCTCCAGGCATCATGACCCTCCTTATCAAAGGGTTCATGGACTGGTTCAACACCAAGAAGGCCAAGGCCGCCATCGTTGGCTTCATCCTTATCACCGTCGGTATGGCCGGCATATTCCAGTACCAGCACGACTCCATCAAGGCCTTGAGCCTGGCCGATGCCATCGCGGGCGGCAGTGGTGGCGGCGGAGGCGGCGGCAAGGACCCGTTCGCCAAATACAAGGACGCCATGGGCCAGGCCGCGCCGAGCGGCCAGAGCCAGGAAGGGGCCCCGTCCCCGCAGAAGGTGCCCATAGGCGACGATAACGTCTTCACGGTCGTCGCCGTCCTGACATGGACCGATGAGGCCAACACGGCCAGGCACACCAACCAGCCAGACACCTTCGAACTGCAGGTCACGGCCCCGGACGGCAGGACATCCAAGGGCTCCGCGTCCAACGAGATCGGCAAGGAAGGCGTCGTCGAGGTCGCCCTTGGGAGGAACATCACCCAGGAGGTCCAGTCGAACAAGGCTTTGAAGCAGAAGACGGTGGACCCGACCTGGACCGGCGACTGGAACATCACGGTGACCTGCACGACAGCGGGCGACCAGACCCCCAACTACGGGCCCGGCTTCTTGCCGTTCAGGACGACCGCGGACACGGGCAACGCGTGGAAGCTCTCGGTGAACTGGACGTTCAAGGCCGAGCCGTAAGGTCCACTCCTACAGCCAATATTTCTTGTAGAATAAATACAAATAGCCCTAGGGCCATCTATATCACCATGGCAAAGGACAGGATGGGCCAGTTCAACGTACGGATGGACGCGGACCTTCTTGAGCGCTACAAGCAGTATTGTGAGACGAACGGCCTCGACCCCCACCAGCAGATAATCATATTCGTGAAGAAGATGGTCGATTCGCAGTTCGACTTCCAGGAAAAGCTCTGGGAGCACATCAAGAAGCCGAGATGAGGCAGGAGTAGGATTGCCACCCGGCTCAAGTGCCGATGCCGTCCAGGACCGCTTTCAGCTCGGCGGCCTCCCGTTCCATCTTTGCGTCCTTGTAAATCGCTATAGCCTGGCTAAGGTGCTCCCTCGCCGTGGGCCTGTCGCCCTTGGCCACGAACATCTTCCCCATCTCGCCAAGGATCTCGGCCTCCTGGGAGGGCATCTGCAGGTCCTGGACGATGGCCATGGCCTTCTTGAAGGACACTATGGCCTTGTCCCAGTCCTTGATCTCCGTGTAGGTCATCCCGTAGTTCATGTAGGTGGACATGACGCCGACCCGGTCATCGCTCCTGCGAAGGATGGTCATTGCAGTGTTAAGGTGGTCCAGGGCGTCGTTCGGCCTGCCCAGCTTCAGGTGGGCGTTGGCGCTGTTGAACTCGGCCCAGCCCCTGATCGTCTGGTCGCCGATCTGGTCGGCGAGCGTGATGCACTGTGTGAGGACCTTGAGCGCGTCACGATAACGCTTCTGGCCGAGATAGAGGGAGCCGAGGTTGTTGTAGATCCTTGCGAGCTCGTTCAGCTCCTTCCCCTCCTTCATGATGACCGCGGCCTCGAGGTAGGAGGACCTGGCCTTCTCGAAGTCGCTCATGGAAGTGTAAAGGTTGCCCATCTCTATCATGGTCTTGCCGATGAGATTACGGGCATTGGCCTTGGCAGCGGTCTTGAGGGCCCCTTCGTAGAACTCCAGCGCCATGGGATAGTCGGCCCTCTGCCAGTGGACGTAGCCGAGTCGCCTCATGGCATCGGCCTCGCCATTTAGGTCGGAGAGCTCCCTCGAGAGCTCGAGCGCCCTCTTTGCGTCCGCGACGGCGGACTTGAAGTCGCCGATCCTCGACTCCGAGAAGGCGTTC
>Ga0315282_10007582_pt1 | contig 17770 bp, 17 predicted proteins | sample YL17G07_20_MG_FD_203693 | JGI IMG/M metagenome (GOLD analysis project Ga0315282, IMG submission 203693) | Sediment microbial communities from Yellowstone Lake, YNP, Wyoming, USA - YL17G07_20 | ecosystem: Environmental > Aquatic > Freshwater > Lake > Sediment | place: USA: Wyoming | collected... | reverse complement strand
CTTGATTCTTCACCCTCACCCTGACCCTCTCCCGTCAAGGGAGAGGGGTGTATTTTTGATTTTTTACGAGAACATCAAAAAATTGTATTTTGTGTTCGTTTAGTCCCGCGCTTCGCGGGGTTCGTTCCTGGGATTTAGAATTTGTATTTTCTCTCGGCGTCCTCTGCGTTCTCTGCGGTGAATATGACTTTTTTATCTGCCTGTGGGTTTTTTGGGGATGCGCCCGGTGCGGATGCACTCCGAACGGAGACGGCGGTTCAGGATGCGCTCCATCATCTGGCCGGTTTCCAGGATCCGGTCCACGTTCACGCCCGTTTCGATCCCCATCTCATCCATCATCACAACCATATCCTCGGTCGATACCAGGCCGACGATATTGGGGTCTGCGTAATAGTATTTTCCCGTCCCGGCCACCGGACAATCATCCACAAAATTCGCCGGCTGCCCGCCGATGCCGCCGATGGTGGATTCGAAATGAGTAATTCCGGCCTGAAGAGCGGCCAGCACGTTGGCCAGCCCCCAGCCGCGGGTCACGTGAAAATGGGCGATATGCAGGCTCGGGTCGGGGATGGCTTCCAAGACCATGGAGAAGTATTCGTAAACTTTGTTCGGGGGAGCGGACCCGTCGTGGTCGGCATGTTCGATGTCATCGGCCCCGATGTCCAGGAAACGCTTGGTGAACTCCACGGCCTTCTTCAGCTCGGTCGGCCCCTCGATGGGGCAACCCCAGATGGTCGAGACCGTACCGTTGACCTTGATCCCATTCTCGTGGGCTATTTTGATGTATTTCTCGCACATCTTCCAGTATTCTTCCAGAGAAAGGCCTGAGTTGCGCCGGTGGTGGGATTCGCTGGTCGAGACCATGAAGAGGATGCGGTCCGGACCCCAGCCTTTCTGGCGGGCCTCGAAAGCCCGTTCGGCGGCCTTTTCCCGTATGGTCACAGCGGTGAATTGAACATCTTTCAGCTTATCCTTCAGCAGTTTGCTGCCGTGGATGGCCTGCAGCAGCCGGTCGGCGTCGGCAAACTGGGGCATGCCCCTGGGGCTTCCCAGATTGGTGATCTCCAATCTTCTGAAGCCGGCCAGGACAAGCTGCTCCACGCACCAGAGCTTGGCCTCAGTGGAGATGGTCTTCTCCTCGTGCTGGAACCCATCGCGCGCCGTAATATCGCCCAGGACAACCTTCTGCGGGTATTTCATCAACGCCATTTCTAAATCCTCCTACTTCCTATAAAAAATGCCTAAAGTGCGCTAAAGTGCCTAAAATGCCTAAAGTTGGGCTGACAAAAAAATTCGCATAGAGCAAAGAGCATAGAGCATAGCGTAGCAACTCCTTACCCTATGCGCTTTGCGGCTTTTTACCGGGCCTGCCACCGGGGCGGTCGCTTCTCGTTGAAGGCCCGGATTCCTTCCTGGCGGTCTTCGGTAACGAGGTTTACGTTGTATGCTTCGTTTTCGATTTCCATTCCTGTACGAAGGTCTACGTCCGTTCCCAGGTCGATGGCTTTTTTGGCCTGCCGGACGGCGATCGGGGCGTTCGCGCATATCTCCTTGGCCAGCTGCAGCACGGCCTCTTCCACCTGTTCGTCAGGGACGACTTTGCTGACGATTCCCAACGCCAGGGCTTCCCGGGCGTTGATCCTTTTGCCGGTGAAAACCATTTCTTTTGCCCGACTCCTCCCGATGGTCCGGGATAGGAGTTGAGTTCCCCCATTTGCGGGAATCAGGCCGACGCGGACTTCGGGCAGGCCAAACTGGGCATTTTCTCCGGCGATGATAATGTCGGTCAAAAGGGCCATTTCAAACCCCCCTCCCAGGGCAAAGCCTTTGATCCCGGCGATTAACGGCTGGGGTAAAGCCTTCAGAGAAGCCAGCATTCTGGAGAAAAGGACACGCTGCCCGGCGATCTGGGCGGCGGTCATATCCTTCCTCTCCTTGAGGTCAGCCCCCACCCCGAAGGCTTTGTCGGTTGAAGAAGTAATGCCCACAACCCAGAGGTCCTGTTCGAGAGCCATTTCTTGGGCAACGGAAGCTACCTCCTTGGCCATCTGAGTGTTGAGGGCGTTCATGGCCTCGGGCCGGTTGAGCTTGATCCAACAAAAATGTTCTTTTTTTTCCAGGATGATCGTTTCCATTTTTTTCTCCTATGGCGAAAAAATCTAACCACAGAGGACACAGAGAATACCATTTTGCTTATTCCGCGAAAGAAATTCCTTTTGAGGACACAGGGTATTTCTCTGCGACCTCTGTGGTTCAATCATTTTAGGTGCTTTCATTCTTTTACAATCGTCAACTCAAGTCTCGAAAGTCGCTGGGAATCTTCAGGCGCGGGCGGTTGGCTTTCTTCAGTCCCAGGGCATCGTCGGCGATGAGCAGACGCATGATATTGGCCGTTCCCTCGCCGACCTGGTAGAGCTTGGAGTCGCGATAATATTTCTCCACCGGAAGCTCCAGGGAATAACCCATGCCCCCATGGACCTCCATGGCCCATCCGGCGGCGCGCACCGCGGCTTCACCGGCAAAGTACTTGGCGATCGCGATCTCCCGGGTAAAGGGAAGCCCCTGGTCATTGCGCCAGGCTCCCCGACGGACCAGAAAGCGCGCGGCTTCCGTGTAAGTGACCATATCGGCGATGATATGCTTGACCATCTGGTAATCCCGGATGGGACGGCCGAATTGCACGCGCTCGTTGGCGTACTTCACCGAGGCGTTGAGGCAGGCTTGGCAGATGCCCAGGGCTCCGCTGCCCACGCTGATCCGGCCCCGGTCGAGGGCCGTCATGGCCACTTTGAAACCGCCCCCCCACTCGCCCAGGAGGTTCTCCTTGGGCGCCATGACATCTTCCAGGGAAATCTCGGCGATGGGGGAAGCTTTATCTCCTAACTTGGGAATGTCATGGGGCTGCCAGCCGGGCTGATTCGTTTCCACCACGATGGCGCAAAGGCCGTTATGTTTGAGGGATCGGTCGAAGGTACAATAGACCACGGCGTAATCGGCCACCGTACCGTTGGAGATCCAGGTCTTGGATCCATTGATCAAGAAATGATCGCCCTTATCGACGACCTTGGTCTCGATGGCGGCAATGTCCGATCCGGCGTTGGCCTCAGAGAAGCAGGTGCAGCCCAGTTTCTGGGCGGAGACCAGAGCTTTGACATATTTCTTACGAACCGCGTCGTTTCCCCACTCCATCATCGCGTAGGGCACGGTCATGGCCTGGAGGTTGAAGAGAGCTCGCAGCCCCGAATCATACGTGGAGATCTGCTCGCAGACGATGGAATGAGCCAGGAAACCCGAGTTTGATCCTCCCATACCCTCGGGAAAGGCGCAGCCGAAAAGGCCAAGCTCCCCCATTTTTTCGACCAGCTCGCGGTTGAACTCTTCCTTTTTTAAATTGGGGACAATTTCCTTCTCGGCAAAATTCCTGGCCATCTGCTCCATGGCCGCCTGCTCTTCATTCAGGTCAAAATTCATCAATCCTCTCCTTCCCACTTTCTTTTCGGGCCCAAAGGATTTGGCAAAAAAAAACATACCAGACTTTTAAGAAATTTTAAAGGCCCATTTCTTGGAGTGGCAGGAAATCTGCGGGATTATCCTCTTCCGCTGGATAAAAGGGGTGGTGAATAAATAATCAAAATTTTCAAGGGGGACCCCTCCAGGGGGGTAACGCGATGAGGGGTTCCCGGGGGGAGGTAGATAAAATCATTGGGGCCGGCCACTTCCGTTTCGCCGGCGATCTCCACCACGGCTTTTCCTTCCAGGACAAAGAAAGCTTGTTCCAGGTCCGGATGGACGTGGGGGTTGGCCTGACCTCCATATTCAATCTGGCCCAAGACAACCTCCAGGCGATCCGAGCCGCCGGGTCCCGGACCGAGGAGGCGGTAGTTGGTCGTTTTGGAATGGCCCGGAGGCGTGTAGGGAGAAAGGTCTTTCATATGGGTGATATATTTTTTCATTTTAACCTCCTCCGGTAGATCCCGTAATGAGCGATTAAATTCCGAAATCTACATAATATCTTCTGGCGGGTTTTGTCAATATAGAAATGGTTTTTGCCCAAAAGATCGGCCCCTTTCCCCTTGACACAAAAAGAAGAAAGAAATATAAGAAGCAAGATTAATAAAGACTAAAAAGGAGGTATGACATGGGTAGGTTTTATATTCGCCTGATGGCATTCATTTTCCTCTTCAGCCTCTTGGGTCCCATCGCTCAAGCTGCCGAGACGATGAAGATCGGGGTCATTTTGCCCCTGACCGGATCGACCGCGGTGATCGGCCAGGAAGAGAAAAGAGGAATCGACATGGCCATCGAAAAGATCAACGCCGCCGGGGGTGCCCTGAAGAAAAAAGTGGAGCTGATCATCGAAGACAACCGGGGAGACCCCACCGTCATCGTCTCTGCGGCCGAGAAACTCATTACCCGCGATAAAGTCGTCGCTCTAACGGGAGGCTACTCCAGCGTAGAAAGCTTGGCCTTCCTTGCGGCCATGAAGAAGTACGAGCCTGTGTCCGTCTGGCAGGGCGGGGGGGCTGTTAAGATGGACCAAATGTACGGAAAGGAGCGCTGGTTCTTCATGCTCCACCCCCGCTCTCCGGACTACCAGAGAAATATTGCCGACTTCCTGAACGGTATCCAGCCGCGGCCCAACCGCATCGCCATCGCTTACGAGGACACTTCCTACGGGGTAGACCATTCCAAGGTGGCGAAAGGATACCTCACGGAATTGGGCTTTGAACTCGTCACCTTCGAACCTTTTAAATCCGGATCGCTGGACTTCTCCGCGCTGTTGACTAAAATCAAAGGAGCCAGGCCGGACATCTTTTACTGGATCGGTTACGCCGGAGATTCTATCCTCATCACCAAGCAGGCCAAAGAGCTGGGCTTCGCCCCCAAGATGCTGCTGGACACGGTCGGTGTGGGTTTTCCGGAATATGCTGACTCTTTGAAAAAAGATGCGGAATACATCTGCGGGATTGAAGTCTGGGGCCCCTACGCCAAGTTCCCGGCCTCGGTTCAGTACCCGCAATTTTACCCCAAAACCGAAGACTGGGTGGCCGAATATAAGAAGCGCTACAACCGGGAACCCGATTACTGGTCGCCCATCTCCTACGTGGCTTTGATTACCTTAACCAATAGCATAAACAAAGCTGGGTCCACGGAGAAAGAAAAGCTCATCGCTGCTTTAGAAGCCACCGACACCATGACCCCCATGGGTCATATGAAGTTTTTTAAGAATCAGTTTGGGGCGATTCATCAGAGCTTCCACGATATGATCATTTTCCAATGGCAGAAGGGAGCGAAGGTCCCCCTCTGGCCCAAGCAGACCGCCGGGGGGAAGCTGGGGTATCCCTTGCCGGCCTGGGATAAGCGCTAAGGGCCGGGGGCGGAACGATGGATCTGGCGATCTTCGCCCAGGTAATCGCCAACGGGATTCTGACCGGGGGACTCTATGCCCTGATCGCCGTCGGGCTCACCTTGATCTTCGGGGTCATGCGCGTAATTAATTTCGTGCATGGGGAGACCCTGATGCTGGGGTCCTATCTCACCTATTTCCTCTTTACCCTTTACGGCATCGATCCCTTCCTCTCCCTGCCTTTGGCCATCTGCGCCTTATTCGTCCTGGGAGTAGCCATCCAGCGCTTCTTCATCAACCCGGTGATCGACGCCCCCCACCTGAACCAGATTCTGCTGACCTTCGGCCTGGTGCTCATCATTCAGAATTTGGCTTTGATCCTCTGGAGCGGCAATTACATCTCCATGACTACCCGCTACTCGGCGATCTCTTTAAAATTTGGCCCCCTGAGTGTGGGATTGACTCGTGTCTTGGGCTTGATCATCGCCGTCTTTCTTACCGTCCTCCTCACCCTGGCCCTGAAGAGGACCGAATGGGGGAAAGCGGTACGGGCGGTCACCCAGGACCGGGAAGCGGCCATGCTCATGGGGGTGAACGTCAACCGGGTGAATATGGTGGCTTTCGGCGTGGGCTCGGCCATGGGCGGAGCCGGGGGCGTGGTCACCAGCATGATCATGTATACCTTTCCCCTGGTCGGCATGCTATTCGTCCTCAAAGCCTTTGCCATTGTTGTTCTCGGGGGATTTGGGTCCATCGCCGGAGCCGTGGTGGGCAGCTTGATTCTGGGGCTGACGGAATCTCTGGTCACCCATTACGTTCCCCGCGGTTCCGGATGGGCCGAGGGCGTCTCGTTCGCCGTGCTGGTGCTGATCCTGGTCGTCCGGCCGAAGGGGCTTTTCTATGCCGAATAAAGCCTACGCGAAAATCCCGGGGCTCGTTGCTCTCCTGGTCTTGCTGGCATTCTTGCCCGCTTTCCTCGGCCCGTATTCCATGCACATGATGATCCTGGTGCTGATCTACGTGGTCATTGCCACGAGCTGGAACATCCTGGTCTGGACGCATCAGATTTCCCTGGGGCATGCCGCTTTCTTCGGCATCGGCGCCTACACCGGCGCTTTGATTTACAACGCCTGGCGTCTTCCCCCGTATCTCGACATGCTCCTGGGGGGAATATTTGCCTCCCTGAGCGCCGTGGTTCTCGGGGTCATCTGTTTACGCATGGCCCCCTGGGCCCTGGCCATCGCCACTCTGGCCTTTGCCGAAGCCATGAAGGTTTTGGTCATCATGCTTCCGGGACTGACGGAGGGGGCGGAGGGGGTGGGCATTCCCCCTCTTTTTGGCGGTGGGGAAGCGGCCCGAACCAAGGCTTATTACCTGATCTTCGGGATCGCCTGTCTGAGCGTCCTCCTGGCCTATACCCTGAAACGGTCGAAGCTGTACTATGCATTTACGGCCATCCACGACGACGAGGATGCCGCCAACATGCTGGGCATCAACCCGACGAAATACAAGGTCGTGGCTTTCACCCTCAGCGCTTTTTTCGTGGGAATCGTGGGCAGCTTCTACGCCCACTACATCGCTTACATCGACCCGCACGCGGCCTTCAATATTCACATCTCGGTAGAAGCTCAAATCATGCCGCTGATGGGGGGCCTCTACACCGTTGCCGGGCCCGTGGTGGGAGCCTTTATTCTCACCCTGTTGGGGGAATACCTGAGGATTACGATTAAAACCGGTTACCTCATCGTCTACGGAATTATCCTGGTCGTCGTCATTTTCTATCTGCCCCAGGGTCTAATCGGGTTGGCGGAGAAATGGGTAAAGAAAAGATGAACTTTTTGGAGCTGAAAGAGGTGACGAAATTCTTTGGCGGTCTGGGCGCCCTGCGGGAGGTCGAGCTTAAGGTCTCTCCCGGAGAGATCATCGGCCTCATCGGCCCCAACGGCTCGGGAAAGACGACGCTCTTCAACGTGATCACGGGTCTCTATCCCCTGACTCGCGGCTCGATCCGTTTCAAAGAGGAAGAGATCGCCGGCCTCAAACCGTACCGGATCTGCCACAAAGGCATCGGCCGCACCTTCCAGATCACCAAGCCATTTAACCGCCTGACCGTCCTGGAAAACGTGATGGTGGGAACGTTCTACGGTAAGGAAAAGCCGGTGGGCGACCGGAATCAAGCCCGGAGGTTCTCCGAGGAGGTCCTGGACCGCGTGGGTCTGGGGCTGAAGAAGAATCACCGAGTCTCCGACCTGACCCTCGAAGATAAAAAACGGCTGGAGCTGGGCAAAGCCCTGTCGACCCAGCCCGAATTGCTGCTCCTGGATGAGGTCATGGCTGGCTTGAACCCCACAGAGATCAAGGAGATCGTGGAGCTGCTCCGCAGGATGCGCGCCGGGGGCGTGACTCTGGTCGTAGTCGAACACGTCATGCATGCCGTCATGAATTTGGCCGATCGGATCTGCGTTCTCCATCATGGGGAGAAAATCGCCGATGGCCCACCCGCGGAGGTTTCCAAGGATAAGCGGGTGATCGAATCCTATCTGGGAGAGGAGTTTCTCCTTGCTGCGGGTTGATCGGATCAACGTTTTCTACGGGGACATCCAGGCGCTGCGGGAAGTTTCGCTTTCTGTCTCCTCCGGAGAAATCATTTCTCTGGTCGGAGCAAATGGGGCGGGCAAGACGACCACGCTGAAAACCATCTCGGGACTGCTCCATCCCGCCTACGGGTCTATAACTTTTGCTGGCACTAAGATTGATCGGCTCCCCCCTCACCGCGTAGTGGAAATGGGCCTTTCCCAGGTTCCCGAGGGGCGCAGGATTTTTCCGCGCATGTCGGTCCTGGAAAACTTGCACATGGGGTCGCATGTTCCCGAAGCCCGCAAAAGGCGGGAAGACACTCTGAACCGGGTTTTCCAGCTTTTTCCCATTCTCCGGGAACGGAGCGGACAGTTCGGGGGCACGCTCAGCGGCGGCGAGCAACAGATGCTGGCCATCGCCCGCGGGCTCATGTCCCGGCCAAAGCTTCTCATCCTGGACGAATTCTCGCTGGGCCTGGCCCCCCTCGTGGTCAATGAGATTTTCCAGATCCTCCAGGAAGTCCACCGCCAGGGCACGACCATTTTCCTGGTTGAACAAAACGTCCAGCGCGCTCTGTCCATCTCCCATCGGAGCTACGTGCTGGAAAACGGGGCCATCGTTCTCCAGGGGGAAGGGAAAGAGCTGTTGAAGAACGAATACATGAAGAAGGCCTTCCTGGGCATGTGACCTCATCCCCCGGCTTTAAGGGAAAGTTGAGGGAATTATAAGAGGGACTTTCCAGAAGATGCCAAAGTGTTTGAAATAACTGGATTGTATAGGAAATTCCTTTTTGGACACGGATGAATACAGATTATCCGGATAAACGAAAAAAAATAATTATCTGTTGTTATCTGCGAAAATCTGCGTCCTATTAAATTTATTCCGGCGCCTGCCCTGGACCCGATCCGGGGTTCGCCGGAATGACGGAAATACGTCTTTTCAGACTTTTTACGAGATCATCAACTATTAAAGGAGGTGTAATCATGAGAAGAGGGCGAATTTTTGGGGTAGGGTTAATGCTATTGGGCTTAACCTTTTCACTCACGGGAGAAAGCCTTGCAGCGGAGAAAAAATTCCCCGTCAAACCCATCAATGTAATTATTCCGTTCCAACCCGGGGACACCGACAATAATCTTCGGCCCTTTACGGATAAGATGGCTCAGTACCTGGGACAGCCGTTGAATTTTGTCTATAAACCGGGGGCTTCGGGAGCGATCGGGGCGGGATTCGTAGCGGCGGCTGATCCGGATGGCTACACCCTGGTCGGCTCTCAACAATCCAGCCTGGTCATAGTTCCTCTCACGCAGAAGGGAATAAATTATTCGTGGAAGAATTTTTCTCCCATCTGCGGCCTGGCCGGGGGGTATAACGTAATTGCCGTGCAATCGGGGGCCCGCTGGAAGACGATTCAAGAGTTGCTCGCCGAGGCCAGACAAAATCCCGGTAAGATCTCCTACGTTTCGGGTTCCGGGGCCCTCGGCATCACCACGCTGATTGCAGAGGCCTTCTTCAAAGAGGCGGGGGTCAAGCTCAATTTAATCCCGGCGCAGGGGAGCGGTCCGGCGGTTACGGCGATTCTCGGAGGGCATACCGATGCGGTTTCTTCGCAGATCACCCCCGCTTTTCCGCATATCCAGGCCGGGACTCTCCGGGCGCTTGTGGCCTCTACAGATAAGCGGGTTCAGACGCTGCCCGACTGTCCTACAGCCGTGGAGTTAGGTTATAGAGTGAGCGTCCCATCCCTTTACGGGTTGCTGGCCCCCAAAGGGACGCCGAAGGAAGTGGTGGAAGCGCTCGCCCTCGCGGCCAAGAAAGCCGCTGAGGAGCATAGAGCGGCCATTGATGCTTCCTTAAGCAAAGCGGGCATGCTGATCAGTTACACCGGGCCTGAAGGATTTGCTCAATTTATCAAGTCCCAGGATGATTATTGGACCAAGACGATAAAGACATTGGATCTCAAAATGTAAGTTATCTAAAGGGGAATTGGCTGCAAAAAGGGCCGATATCATACGAACCTTGATCTCGAACTCCGCCCCGTCGGGCGGCACTTTGAGAAAGATTCATCCCGGGAGGGGGAAGGATGGGAAGAGATAAATGGAGTAGCTTGGTCTGGTGCGGAATGGGCCTTTTCATCTGTGTTGGCTCCCTGAGGCTTTCCCTGGGAGAACTCCACAATCCGGGTCCCGGCTTTCTCTCCTTTTACGCGGGGTTGATCTTGGGAGGGTTGGCGCTGGTCATTCATTTCCAATCGCGGAAAGCTTCTTCGGCCCATAAAAAAACAGAACCCGATCCGATCTGGAAGAACCGGCAGAAGGGTTGGAAAATGGTCATGACCGTTGGGGCTCTTTTGACCTATGCCGTGATTATGAATTATTTGGGCTTTCTGATCAGCACCTTTATTTTTCTGGCGTTCCTCTTACGGGTTATCGAACCGCAGCGATGGTCAGTGACCCTGCTGGGTTCGCTTGCGGCTTCCGCAGCCTTCTATTTTATTTTTGAGATGGGGCTGAAATCGCAATTGCCCAGAGGACTTATCCAGATCTTCTAAGAGGGATCGATGTTCGGGTTTGGGGAATTAATCTACGGGCTATCGATTACGCTGACGTTCAGTAATCTCCTGTATTGCCTCGCAGGGTGCGTCATCGGAACCCTCGTGGGAGTTTTGCCGGGTCTGGGTCCGGTCGCGGCGATGTCTCTGCTTTTCCCGATCACCTTGCATATTCCTCCGGTTTCGGCCCTGATCATGATGGCCGGGATTTATTACGGCGCCATGTACGGCGGTTCCACCACTTCGATTCTGGTGAATATCCCCGGCGAAGCCGCTTCGGTGATCACCTGTTTAGACGGCTACCGAATGGCCCGCCAGGGGAGAGCAGGCGTGGCCCTGGGGATGAGCGCCCTGGGGTCATTCATCGGGGGAACCTTGAGCGTCGTCGCCCTGCAAATGGTCGCTCCCCCATTGGCCAAAATCGCGCTGGCTTTCGGCTTTCCGGAATATTTTGCTCTGATTTGTTGCGGGCTGGTGGTCTTGACCTTCATGGCCAGAGGCTCCATGGCCAAAGCGCTGATGATGGCCGCCTTTGGGGTCTTTTTGGGTACGGTGGGAACAGACCTTTTCACGGGCGTCCAGAAATTTACTTTCGGTATCAAGATCCTGTATGACGGAGTGGGGATTGTCCCCGTCGTCATGGGCCTTTTCGGGATTTCCGAGGTGCTGCTGAATATCGAGGAAGGTCTTACCCAGGAAGTTTTTCAGACGAAGATCAAGAACCTTCTCCCCAGCTTAAAAGATTGGGCGGATTCCGTCGGGCCCATCATCCGGGGCACGGTGATCGGATTTTTCCTGGGAATATTGCCGGGCGCAGGGCCGGTCATCTCTTCCTTTACATCTTATGCGGTCGAAAAAAAGGTGTCGAAACATCCGGAAAAATTCGGCACAGGGATGATTCAAGGAGTGGCCGGACCGGAGACGGCCAATAACGCGGCCATCGGGGGGGCCTTCGTTCCCCTACTGACTTTGGGCATTCCCCCCACGCCGGGCATGGCGTTGCTTTTGGGATGCCTTCTTTCTTACGGCGTACAGGTCGGCCCATTGCTGATCAAGAACACCCCCGATATTTTTTGGGGAGTCGTGTCGAGCATGTACATCGGGAATATCATGCTCGTGGTTTTGAACCTGCCGCTGATCGGCCTCTGGGTGAAAATCTTGAAAGTTCCCTATGTGATCCTCTTCCCCTTGATTTTGCTCTTTTGCGTGGTGGGGGTTTACAGTATCAATAATACCACCGATGAAGTGATCTTAATGGTCGTATTCGGGATCATCGGATACTTGATGAAAAAGTATGCCTATGAAGCCGCCCCGATGGTCATGGCCATGATCTTGAGTCCTCTGATGGAAAATAACCTGCGCCAATCCCTGGCGCTATCCCACGGGAGTTTCCTGATTTTTTTCACCCGTCCTCTCTCCGCCATCCTGATGATCACGGCCATGGCCCTCTTGATTTTGCCCACCCTTCCCTGGCTCCGGGCCAAAAAGTGGAAAGGATTGGACGAAGCAGAGTAGCGCGCTCGGGATGGGGCCGATTCCACTTTACTCCACCCCTCAAATCCTAATAAATTCAATATTTTATATTTTCAAGGAAGATCAAAAATCTTTTAGCAACTTAGAGATTTTAATAACCGAATATGCCAAGTTTTTAATTTCTTAGGAATTTGCTTGACATATTTCTTAATCTTCTTTAAATTGTCTGCAACTAACTTGTAGACAGTAGACTGGATCTAAACTAAATCATGATAGAGAAAAAAAGTTTGACAACGAGCATCCTCGAACATCTTCGAGGGGAAATCATGACCTATCAACTAAAGGGCGGGCAAAAGTTAAATGAGAATCGCCTTTCCTCCGAGCTGAAAGTCAGCCGACCCCCCCTGCGCGAAGCATTCCAGATACTCGAGCAAGAGCATTTGCTGATAAGTGTGCCGCGGAAAGGGAGATTTGTGGTGGAAATCTCGGAGGAAAATTACCAGAAGATTTATGAAGCCCGAAAAATGATCGAATGTTATGTCATTGACCTTCTTAAAGCCAAAGATATTAGAAGGTTGCCCCAGGTTGAATTGGCCGTAACGAAGGTCCTCGAAAAACCGATGCCGGCGGATGACCCCTATGAAAAATTGCATTATATCGAGGCAATAGATAATTTCCATATAAATCTTGTCAATTCGGTGGAGAACGAATTTCTGAGCCATTTTTATGGGACCCTCCGATTTAACATTTACAGGTACCATTATTGGCTCAGGGTATTATGTTTTCCCCTGTCATTCTTGCCGCAAGCCGCGAAATCTCTTATTGAAGAGCATCGACAGGTTTTGGATTTCATCCAGAAGGGTGAATACGAAAAAGCGAAGGATTGCCTACAGTCCCATATGGACGAGGCTTTTAGATTAATGAAAGAAAATTTTTCAAAAACCCGGGGGATTCGAGATGTAACAAAATAGAGGAAAAAATAGATTAATTCATTTTTTAAAACCTGACAAAATTTACAACATGAACGGAACCTTTGGACATCAGCGATGCCCACTTTCTCTAAAAATTCCTGTAAAATGGCCCATGCTTAAGATTAGTGCCCTGACCGATCAGGAACCTGATATCGCACCATCCGTTTTTCTCACAGACTTTTTTTCTTTCCGGAATCTTTTCCAATTGCTTACGAGGATGGTAACCCGGCTTGGGTCAAGGGCCATCTGGGAAACTATCGAACGTCAGTCTCTGAATATTAAACCGATGCATGAGAGTTTCGAAGACCCCAATTTTGATGAAATCGTAAAAAGTCAAAAATACCCCCTTTCCCTTGACGGGAGAGGGTCAGGGTGAGGGTGAAGAATCAAGAAATTTTAACAAGTTATTTATCCCCCTCCCCATCATCGTTCGACTGAGCGTTCGACTGAGCTCACGCCGAAGTCTCACGCCGAAGTCCCCTCCCGCCGGGGGAGGGGAAATCTTACTTTTTACGAGATCATCAATTTTGTCCGGAACATGGGAATTTCTGAAATCCAGGGCATAATTTTGTTTTGGTAAAAGAACGCGAAGATCGGGGAGTGCGATCATCGCCGTCGAAAAAAAGCGCGAGGAATTAAACTTGCCAGCGTCGGGTAGGTTCGGCTCGAGTTCTTGTCGGCCGATCTCTCTTGGGAACGGTTCCCAAGCTGTATGGGTTAGAAAGCGGTAAATTAGAAAAATGGTAGCCGCAAAAGGGGGTAGGTTTAAAATTCATAAAAGCGGAAAGGAGGTAAGAATGAGCGGGCGATACATCATCCCTCTGGATATGGGGGAAGGGGTCAGTGACCGGAGTTTATTTTATTTGCGCAGGTACCTCGGGCAGAAAGAGAAGGCCAAATCGGTAATCGCTTATATCGGTGGCGCCAAGAAGAAAATAGTGGTGGATATGGGACCGCCCGACATGGAGCGTTCTCTAAAATATCACCCCTATTTCAAAATGGAGCCGCGCCGGCCGGACCAGGAGGTGGTCGGGGCACTGGCCAAGATCGGAGTCAAACCGGAGGAGATTGACATGGTCATCCTGACGCATCTTCATTGGGACCATGTAGGTGAAGTGACTAAATTCCCCAACGCGGAATTTATTGTCTCGCAAACAGAGTTGCACTTTGCCATGGATCCTCCCCCTTGTCTGCACGTATCCTATGAGGCGACGCAGATGGGGATAGAACCGATGTTCCTGAAAATCATGCCCAAGCTGAAAACCATTGAGATGAAAGAGAAGGAAATTGTTACAGGGGTACGGATGATCCCACTCCCTGGCCATACCCCTGGACATATGGGGGTAATTGTGGAAACCGATGATGGGCCTTACGTGATTGCCGGGGACGCTGTTCCCCAGTATGGAAATTTGAAGGGAGCCCCCGAAGAAGGGCTGCGTTACTTGATGTCGGGGGTTTACACCGACATGGTGGCGATGTGGAAGAGTTTTGAGTTGATTGATGAAATTGTGGGTCGCGATATCTACAGGGTGATTCCCGGGCATGAGGCCCTGGTTTTTCAAAAGCATCGATACCCCACATAAGGGCACAGAGAGCAATATGAAGAACAGGGCCTGAAGGAAATCGCGGACAGACTGAGGAGAAAGGAACTTTGCGGAAACCAATGGGTGTGGGATCGGCCCAAAATTTCAATTCACAGAGGAGGTTTTCAATGAAAAAATTTTCTTGGGTAGTCGCCTTAGCTGTGTTTCTCTGCCTGATTGGAGGACAAACTTTCGCTCAGGAAAAGGTGATCAAATGGAAATTGCAGGACCAATATGCCTCGGGTGCCTGGCCTCCCCAGTTTCTGACGAAGCCTCTCATGGAATGGGTCCATAAAGCCACCAATGGTCGGCTTCAGATTACCAGGTATGAACCGGGGGCGCTGGCATCCGTTGGCGATACCTTCGATGCCCTGAAAAGGGGGGCTTTTGATCTTTCCTTCTTATATCCCGGCTTTTATGTTGGGGTTATGCCGGAAGGCAACATCGATCAAGGTCTCCCCTGGGCATGGACCGACGCGAAAGCTCAAACCATTTCCATGTTTCAGTTTGGCTTTTATGATCTGATGAGAAAAGTTTACGCCAAGCATAATTTGCACTATCTCGTCCATTTCCCCATGGGGGATATCTATCACATCGGTACGATCAAACCCGTCAGCAAACTGGATGATCTCAAGGGATTGAAAATCCGGGCCGTGGGAATCTATGCGGATTATGTTAAGACCTTAGGTGTTTCTCCGGTTTCGATTCCTTATGATGAGCTGTACATGGCCCTGAAGATGGGCACCATTGATGGCTATTTTGCCTCTGCCGGGGCCCTCGTCTCCAATAAATTGGGGGAAGTGATTCGCCACTTCCTTTTGCCAACCACGAGCAATATCAATTGCATTTGGGCCGTAAACATGAATTCCTGGAACGCCTTGCCCAAGGATATTCGAGACCTGCTTGATTTGGATGCTCCCAAGGTAGCCGTTTACTTCGCCCAAATGTATTCTGGGCATGTAGAGAACTCCGTGGCGGAATCGATCAAAAAATACGGAGTTCAATTTCATACCCTTTCGGAGGCGGATCAAGCAAAGGCGTTGAATGCGGCGATCCCCATTTGGGACTCGGCCGGGGCGAAAACCCCCGAATGTAAACAGGCAGTCGAGATCGTTAAGCAAACCAACCGGTATCTCGGTAGGATGAAGTAATTTAGAGACTGATTTTGAAAGCGGGAATTTATGGGACGAATTCCGGAGGCGAGGGGAAACCCCTGCCTCCGGAACACGGTGCTTCCGGCGAAGAACCTAGAATCCAATCAGAAAGGGTGCCCGAGTGAAGCGAATATTAGAGCGAATTGATTTGATGAATCGGTATATATACAACGGCGTAAGCTGTCTGTTCCTCCCGATGACGCTATTCGCCATGTTTGAAGTCGTCATGCGTTATTTTTTCAATCGTCCGACCATTTGGGCCTGGGACATTAATATCCAACTTTTCTCGGCCGTTGTCGTACTGGGGAGTGCCCATACCTTAAAGCAGGGCGGTCATGTCATCATGGACATTTTTGTTAATCGACTCCGGCAAAGAACCCGGTTAATTGTGAATATGGCCGTTTACATCCTTTTCTTCATCGCCATGGGAATTGCCATTTGGCAGGTGGCCATTTTCGCCTGGCAGTCCATTCTCCTTCAGGAGGAAGCCTCCACCTTCTTTGCACCCCCGGTCTATCCGATAAAAACCGGCATTTTGATAGGGGTGTCCGTTCTCTTCTTGCAAGGCATTAGCCTCTTCATTCGCGATTTGATTGCCTATAGGATGCTCTCCAAGGAAAGGGGAAGCACATGAGTATTACGCTCATCACCCTGATCGTTCTGATGGCCTTTCTGCTGCTCATGTTTCTGGGCCTGCCCATCGCCTTTTGTCTGATTTCCTCCGCGATCATCTTTACCTTAATCTTCTGGAAGGTAGAAGCCCTTTACATTGTCTCAACGACCATTTACTCCATAAGCTCCAAAGAGGTCTTTCTCGCTATTCCCTTTTTCGTCTTTCTGGCTGCTGTGCTGGAGCGCTCGGGCATCGGGGAAAGCCTGTACGACATGTTTTACAAGTGGGTGGGCCGCCTGCCCGGGGGATTGGCCATAGGAGCCGTCCTGATCTGCACGATTATCGACGCCATCTCCGGACTGGGGGCCAGCGGGATTGTGACGATCGGGCCGATCGCGCTGAGCGAGATGTTCAAGCGCCGCTACGATAAGCACATGGCGTTGGGCTGCATAGCGGCCGGTTCCGCGCTCGGGCCCCTCATCCCGCCCAGCGTCATCATGATCATCATCGCGGGTTTCACGGGGCTCTCGGTCGGCAAGCTCTTCGCCGGAGGCCTCATTCCCGGTCTCCTCTGTTCTTTAGGTTTTATCATTTATATTCTCATCCAGTGTACCCGGAACCCCAAAATGGGCCCGCCCATCCCCGAAGAGATCAAAATTACCTGGCAGGAGAGAATCGTCGCCCTGCGCTCGGTCTTCCTGCCCGTCATCCTCATCTTGTCCGTAATGGGCAGCATCTACACGGGGATTACCACTCCGACGGAGGGCGCTGCCGTCGGGGCCTTTGGGGCGCTGTTCTGCACCGCGGTCAACGGCAAGCTTACTTTCCAGAATATCTACCTTGCGGGGAAGAGTTCGGTCAAGATCACCTGTATGGTAATGTGGCTGCTGATCGGAGGAAGTCTGTTCGCCAGCCTTTTGAATGCGATTGGCATACAAGAGTTCATGGGGCAGGTGATGGAGGCGATCGGCAAAGATTACGGATCCATGGCTGTACTGATTCTTATGATGGGGATCGTATTCATTATGGGCATGTTCATCGACGGGGCGGCGATTACCGTTTTGACCATGCCGGTTTTTTTCCCGATCATTGTGAATGCGGGGCTCGACCCCCTATGGTTTGGCATATTATTTACCATCAATGTGGTAATGGGCTATTTGACCCCCCCCTTCGGGATGAACCTCTTTTATATGAAGGGCATTGCATCTTCGGACATCCGGATGGAGGATATCTACAGGTCGGTCATTCCCTATATCGGGGTGATGATCATCGTGCTCATCCTGACCATGATTTTCCCCGGGATTGCCGTCTGGTTCCCCAAGGTAATGATAAAATAAAATTTGATGATCTCGTAAAAAGTCGTCACTCCGGTGGAAACCGGAGTCCAGAGAATTTTTAAGGTATGGTAGGGGCACGGCATGCCGTGCCCCTACTGGATTCCGGCGCCTGCCCCGGACCCGATCCGGGGTTCGCCGGAATGACGGTAATACGTCTTTTCAGACTT
>Ga0315282_10007581_pt1 | contig 17770 bp, 8 predicted proteins | sample YL17G07_20_MG_FD_203693 | JGI IMG/M metagenome (GOLD analysis project Ga0315282, IMG submission 203693) | Sediment microbial communities from Yellowstone Lake, YNP, Wyoming, USA - YL17G07_20 | ecosystem: Environmental > Aquatic > Freshwater > Lake > Sediment | place: USA: Wyoming | collected... | reverse complement strand
CGCGCCGCTGTAGATGACGGCGTAAGGCTCTGGGTCAACGGGCAGTACCTGATTAACATCTACTCAGGATGCCCTGACACCACCTCCGCCGCCATCCCCCTGACCGCAGGCGTGCTGTACCCTGTGGTTATGGAGTTCCGCGACACCGGTGGGGACGCGCGCGCGCGACTGTATTGGAAGAGCCTCTCGCAGCCCGAGGAGATCATCCCGAACAGCCGGCTGTTCATATCCCAGGCGCTGCCCGCCACGGTGCAACTGGACTTGGCCGACCAGATCGCGGACACGGCGGCGGTGTCAGTGGTTACCACCGGCACGCTGAACCTGAACGGGTTCTCCGACACCATCGGCACGCTGTCCGGCACGGGTGCGGTGGCTTTGGGCAGCAGCGGGACCAACACGCTGAGGATCAACTCCACGGCCAACAGCACGTTCTCGGGCATCATCAGCGGCACGGCCACTATGCTGGAGAAGATCGGCACCGGCAAGCTGACGCTGTCCGGGGCGAGTACCTACACGGCCCTGACCAAGGTCACGGACGGCACGCTGATCGTGACTAACACGACGGGTTCGGCAACGGGCACAGGCCCGGTCCAGGTCTACAGCAACAACACGCTGCGCGGCACGGGGAAGATCTCCGGCGCCGTGACTGTCGGCACGACGGGCCTGCCCGGCACGGTCTGGCCGGGCACGACGCTGACCACGCTGGAGCCGAAGGGGACCCTGACGCTGGGCAGCGCCGACTTCAGCACTCTCGGCACCCTGGTGATTCGGGGCTACAAGGCGACAGCGGACCTGTCGCCGGCGGTCATGGACTCGTTGATCATAACGACCGCTGCCACCGACTCGCTCAAGCTCGGCAACACCTCGCGCCTCGACCTGTATCTGACAATCCCGCCGAACCCCGACTACGGCAATCAGGACACCGTGATCGTTGACACGCCAGGCAACTATATAACGACCACGTTCACAACGGTCACCGTGATGAACCCGAGTGGGACACCGCAGGGCTACTCAATCGTCTACAAGAACGCGGCCGGCGCAGACGTGCCGACGCCGACCGTGGGAACACCGGCCAAACAGGTCGTCTTCAGGCTGGGCTTGGGCGTAACGCCGGTCACGGTGGATTCGTTCGTGGCCAAGGCGGACGGCTCCGGCGTGCTGTTGGAGTGGAACTGCGTGTCTGAGTACCAGAACGCGGGCTTCAACGTCTGGCGGCGGAACGCCGCGCCGCGCCAGCCCGCTCCAGCGGCGAACGCCGGAACGGACGGCTGGACGAAGGTGAACGACGTCCTTATCGGCGGCAGGTTGACAACGCCGGTGGCGAAGCAGTACCGCTGCTTCGATCCGGCGATGCCAGGCGTGTATGAGTACCGCCTGGAGAGCATCAGTATGCACAACCAGAGCGCCTTCTACCGCAACCTGGCCGGGCCGGTGACGGTCGCCGATCCGGACGTCGCGCTGGCGGCAGTGACGCCTGAGGGCGCCGCGGCGGCCAGGGAGCGCACGCAGTTGGATGCGTGGCAGAAGCACCATGAGGAGCTTGGCGTCAGCTTCGCCAAGGCCCGCGCGGCCGCAGTGGGGCCCGTGGCCGCGCCAAGCCTGGACGCGACGATCACGAGGATCGTGGGCGCCACGAGCGCGCCGCCGGTGACGCGTGGTCTTGCGGCCGGGAGAAGCACGAAGGCAGGCAGCCGTTCGGCCACGGCACCACCGGAAGTTGCGAAGGTGGTGTACCGTGGCAGCGGCGTGCTGCTGGTGCCGCAGGCCATGCTGCCGGACGGCTACAACGCCAACGCGCTGGGCATCCAGCGCGAAGGCAGGACGGTGCAGGCGCTGGCGGTCGTCCCCGACGGCGTGGTGCTCTACGCGCCGGGTTACCAGGATGACTATACGGACAAGGACACGTTCTTCCTGAGCGCCAGCGGGACCGCGACGCCGGCCGGGAACGTCACCGCCGCCCAAGGCCTGTTCGCCGGCGGCGCAACGCCGGTGACGACCACGGCGTCCACAGCGGTGACACAGTTCCACGACCTGTACTTCGACTGGACGCTGCGGCCGTACAACTATGCGCCGTGGTTCTCGACGAAATACCTGACCAACGGCAGCACGCAGAGCTTCACGGTGGACCTGCCTCAGGCGGTGCCTGGGCCGGGGACACTGACGGTGAACGTGTGGAGCTCCATCGGGCCGGGGTCCGTCTCGCCGAACCACAAGCTGCAGGTATTTGTGAACGGTGCCGCGGCGGGCGAAGCGGCGTGGGATGAAGCATACGGGCAGTTGCTCGGACTGACGTTCCAGGCGCCGGCGCTCGTTGCTGGAACGAACACCGTCGAACTGCGCACGCCGAACCTCGGCTTCCCGCAGATGGCAATGGTGCACTCGATCGCAGTGGACTATGTGAGGAACCTGCGCGGACCTGGCGCGCTGGAACTGCAGGCCAGCGGCGCACTGCAACTGTATGAGGCCGCCGGCCTGCCCAACGGCCGCGCCTGGGTGGTGGACCTGCGCGACCCGGCGAACGCGGTCCTTGTGCCGTACGAAGGGCAAGTGCAGGCGGACGGCACGCTGAAGGTCCGCTTCTACGCTCAGCCAGGGAAGTACCTGGTGGCGGGCAGCGATGCCGAGATCACGCCGCTGGCGGTCACGAAGCGGCTGCTCAAGCCGGCGCCGGCGGGGGTGACGTACCTGGCGGTCGGGCCGCAGCAGTTCGCGGCCGGAATCCAGCCGTTGCTCGCCGCCCGCAGTCAGGAAGGCCTGAACGCACTGTTCGTGGAGCAGGAGCAACTGTTCGACTACTATGCGTTCGGCCGGTACGGGCCGGAAGCGATCCGCGCGGCGGTGCGCGCGGTGCGGCCGAAGTTCCTGCTGCTGGTGGGCCGCTCCACGTATGACTATCTGAACTTCGAGGGGGCCAAGGTTGACGCCCTCTGTCCGACGCTGATGATCTCGACCTGCTACTGGTCCCATGCGCCGGCCGATCCGTTATTCGGCGACCTCGGCCAGGGCTATCCTGAAGTCAGCGTGGGCCGCCTGCCTGTGAACACGCCCGAGGAACTGGCGGTGGCCGTCGCGCATACCCTCGGTTACCAGGGCATTCCGATATCGGCCGGACGGGCCATGGTCTTCGCCGACGTGGCTGACCCGGCGGCGGGCGACTTTGCCGCGGAAGGCAACGGACTGGTCAACACGCTGCCCGAATATGCGTGGAGCAAGGCGTACCTGGGCGTGACTCACGCCACGCCGCCGGACGTGACGGAAGCCGTGCGCCTGGCAGCCAGCGGCGGCGCGGACGTGCTCGTCTATATCGGGCACGGCAACGCCGTGCGGCTTGGCGCCGGCGACCCGAAGCTCCTGGATGTGGACTCGGTGCAGACCTGGACGGGCAACGTGGTGCTGCTGCAGTCCACGTGCACGGCCAACTGGTTCCTGAAGAATGAGCCGAACTACCACAGTATCGCAATCCAGGGGCTGACGCAGCCGCAGGGCGGCATCGCGGCTTCGATCGCGACGACGGCGTACATGATCTCGCCGCCGGACACACAGTTCATGACTCAGCTCCTGATACAGGCCCGGACGGAAGACGCGCGCTGGGGCGAGGCGTTGCTGGCAACACAACAGTGGGCGCACGGCTTGTCCGGCGGCCAGATGAGCTGGACTGAGGATCTGGCCAGGACGGTGTGCATCCTGGGCGACCCGGCGCTGCCTGTCCACAACCGCGGCGTCCCGCCCAATAACGGCAGCAACACGGGCGGCACCACCCCGCCTCCGCCCGTGAACCCCGGCGGCGGCACGGGCGGCGGCACAACCGGCAACCCAACCGACGGCGGAAATGTCGGCCCCGGCGGAGGGAACGTGACGCCGGCCGCGAAGACGCTGTCGGTCACCGCACTGAACGGCTTGGTCAACTTCAGGTTGGCCGGGCGCGACTTCATCGGACTCACGGGCGGACTGTCCGACCTGCCGCCTGACCTGAACACGACCGGAATGAAGGTCACCGTCAGCGTTGGTGGCGCGGTAACGGAGTTCACGCTGGACGGCTGGGGCAAGGCGCGGACGAAGAGTGGAAGCTTCAAGCTGAGCCCGAAGCCGAAGAACGGCGTGCGCACGTTCAAGCTGCTGGCGAGGGGCTCATTCGCCGACGCCTGGACGGACGATGGCGTCAAGCCGGCCGCCGGAAGGGTGCCGGTCGTGATGACCGTGGACGTCAACGTCGGCGGCACCGCGTACACGGCAACGGTGCCGGCAACGTACACGTCAAAGACCGCGAAGACGGGGAAGTTCAGGAAGTAAACTGCGGCCTTGCGGCCGCTGGTTCAACTGGCAGGCGGGAGAAGGTTCGCGCGGCTTTCACGCGCGGGCCGGCGCACGAGGCGTGCGCGGCAGTCCTGAGGAGACAACGAGAATGCCGGGGCACTGGGTCAGGTCCAAGGATGTTGTGTGGGAGGAACTGGAGGGCGAGGCCGTATTGGTCAGTTCCTCGACCGAGCAGACGTGGGTGCTGAACCCCACGGCATCTTTCGTGTGGAGACATTGCGACGGGCGTTCGGGCCTCGAGGACATGGCGCGCAGCTTGGCGAACGCCGGACGCCAGGAGATCGTGAGAATCCGGGAGGAGATCGCCGCTTTCTGTGAGGAACTGGCGGGCCTTGGCCTGCTGCAGCCTGTGCCCTGCGTGGCAGGCCCTGCCGCCCGCCAGTCAGCCGCGTACCGCTTTGCCGGGATCTATGTGCCGCCGGGCATCAGACTGCACTGTTCATTCGGAGGAGGCCGCCGTGGCCGCGCCTCGCCACGAGGCATCAGTGGACCCGGCTAAGCCAGGCTCTGGAGAACTTGGACGGGCTGTGCCCATAGAACTGGACGTATTCGGACTTCCCATCAGGCTGCAGGGCGTTGGCAAACGGCAGACATGGCTCCGGATGCTCGGCGCCCCAAGTGCCGTTGCGGCGCGCGGCAGAACAGCGTCCGGTCGCCCGCGTTTCCTGACCGTTGCCTTCGTCCGAAGACTGGACGAACGGCAGGCGCGATCACGGCGCGCACTGGCGGGCGACGGCTTCATCCTCAACCTTCAGCAGAGCATACTCTACTACCCTCTGTCCGCGCCGCGCCTGTTCCATGTCGGGGGCAAGCGCCGTGGCCACAGCCTGCTGGCCAGGACCGTAGCCTTGGCGGCCGCGCTGCTGACAGAAGCCAACGGGCCGGGCCGCGCGCGGAGGCTGTCGGCGGGCGGCCGCGTGCCGCTCTATCTCCACGCCTCCGCGGTCGCGGCGCCGCGCGGCGCGCTTGTCTTCTGCGGGCACAGCACGTTCGGGAAGTCAACGATCTCCAACAGGCTGCTGAAGCGCTGGCCGCTGCTCGAGGACGACCAGGTCATGGTTCTGGCCGGCCCGCCGCACAGGCCCGGCCAGCCGCACCTGATGCTCTGCAGCCGGAGGGCGCGCAGTCGCCGGACGGGGGGAGCAATCCCGATCGCGGGGCTGTTCTGGCTGGAGAAAGCACGCACCTGCGGGCTCGAGGCGCTGTCACATGCCGAAGCCGCCTCCCTCCTCCTCCCTCCCCTTCTCAGTGGCCGGTCGCCAACGGCAGTCAGGAATCGTCTGCGCCTGTTGCGCGCGCTCCTGTCCGCCGTGCCGTGCCAGCGCCTGAAGTTCCGGCTGGCGAGCGCCCCGCTCGTGGCCCTGTTGCGGGAACATGGGTATCTGTGACGCCGAAGCCGCTTTCAGTTGACCACGTAGACCGGGTTGGCCATGAGCGTCTCGCGCTGCTGCGGATCGCCAGGGGCGAGGGCCTCAAGCTCCAGCCGCGCGTAGTGCCGGCCGCGCAGGTCCAGCGTGACGTGAAGCTCGCCTTCGGTCTTGCCGAACGCCGGATGCGACGGCGGGACCTCGAAGCCAACCGCGCCGTCAACGACCACGCGCGCGACATGCAAGGGCACGTGAGTGCGCCAGGACGCGTGGACCGCGGACTTCGCACGCGCGGCAACTTCCCCACCGCTGCATGCGCCGTCAACCGTGAAGTCGAGCAGGACGGGGTAGTCGTCGCGGCGGCAGCGGCCATCCCGCAATGCCGCCTCGGACATCTCGATGACAACCTCACGCGCCGGCCGGCCCGCAAGCAAGGGATAGCGCTTGAACTCCCACCACGGCAGGAAGTGGGTCGGCCCCCCCGCCACCGTGTTGGTGGTCTCGGGCCAACCGGCAGCCGCGTAACAGTCGGCATGCCACGTTCCGGAGAGATACGAACGGCCCGCCGCAACAGCCGCCGCAATGGCTTCGGCGTCACGCGGCGCATCCAGCAGGACCGTGCGCAGCCCCGAGCCCGCCCAGAGATCCGGCTGGTGCGCATCGCTGCCGCTGGAAAGGCTGACACGGTGCCCGGCGGCCAGCATGCGGTCCCAGTGCTTCAGCGAAGGGCGGCCAAGCAGCGGGCGCGTCTCCTCGATGTCGCCGCGCACCTCCAGGCCGCAGATCTCCGCGCCGCTCAACTGCGCCAACGGCGCGCCCTGGTCAATGTGAGCGATAATCGGACGGCAGCCTGCGTCCTTCGTCTTGGCGAGCATTGCCGTATACTCCAGTCCGCCGAAGAACGACACATCCGGGAACCCTTGGCGCTGCGGCGGCTGGATCTTGGTGTGAAACCAGGTCCCCGCTGCTGGCGCGGGCGCCCAGCCCAGTTCCGCGCCGGGAACGCAGACGTGGCGGCTGGTCGTGGCGGCGAGGCACGCCGCGCAATAGTCCTCCGACCAGCGCGCGGCGTGGAGCCATTCGCCGGCGGGCCGCCCGGCAGGGACGGCCACGAGAAGGTGGTCCGTCTGGATGCGGAAGTCGTTGCCGAAGGCCTCGAAGAAGGGTGTCATCTCCTCCACGGAGAACAGCCCGTCGCTGTACATGGAATGCGTGTGGCAGTCGCCCCAAAGCTGTGTGTTCGCCATACGTCGGACTCCGCGGGCTATGGCTTGCGTTCCCCGGCCTTCATCGTCCCGAACAGATCGCCGAACTCAATCGTACGGCCTGCCAGCAGCGCGGCGCGCTGCGCGGGCGCAAGCTTGAACCGCGATGTGTTCTGTGTAGAACGGATCCAACTGACATTCTCGGCAACACGAGCCGCCTCGACAACGTCAGCGCCCCGCTTCCTCTCGTCGGCCATCAGCGCGGCCACGGACTTGGCCACCTTCTCGGCGTCGTAATCGCGTGGTCCGAATTCGCCAAGGTACCACGCCCGCAGTGGATGGATGTTGGCCTCGGCCAGTTCACTGGTGGTATGGACTTGCCCACGACAGTACCACAGGCGGACGCGGCTCGAACTCTCGTCAAAGAAGAGGGTGCCCCAGTCGCGCCTCAATCCGCCAGCCTTGGCCATAACCCGATCCCCACGGGGAAGAATAGCACATTTCGCGCTTGCGTAGCAGTCGAAAGGTGCCCTCTGGCACAGAAACGGGATTTGGCGTTGACTATAGGCCGTCTCCACGGTTAGCTAGTATGTGCCTTCTCTGGAGGGAGTGTCTATGAAACGCCTTCTCGTGCTGTCGGTTGCGCTCCTCTGTGCGGCTGTATCGGCAGAGACCGTGATAACGCAGTCGGGTGTCGTTCTGCAGGGCAGGGTGCTATCCAGCACAGACAAAGCGATAACAATCGAGGTAGCGTTGTACGGCGGGATCACTATCCCGCGCGAGACAATCCGTGCCATGTACGCCAAGGGCGTGCCTGTCGGATTCGTGGAGGAAAACGCGGGGGTACGAGCCATCGCTGAGGAGAACCAGCGCAAGCAGGCAGAGAAAGAGGAACGGGCTAAGGCCATGGCGCTCCGCGAACCATCTGAGGAGGGGCTGCGGGAAAGCCCAACGACCAGTTCCGCCGCGCCGGCGAAGCCAGCCACGCCAAGCAAAACCACACCGTCCAAGAAGCAGGCTGACACCACCACGGATACGACGAAGAAACCCGTTGACACCAAGAAGCCGGCGCCAGACACAACAAAGAAGCCCACGCCCGCACCGGACACGCGCAAAGCCCCGGACACGACGAAGAAGCCCACGGATGTGCCCGCGGTGACACCCAAGCCGGTTCTCCCGGCCGTCCAACCCAAGGCCGCTCCCGCTCCGGCGCCACCGGTCGCACCGGCTCCAGCGCCGGCTCCCGCACCGGCTCCAGCGCCGGCCCCAGCACCGGCCCCAGCGCCGGCTCCCGCACCGGCTCCAGCGCCGGCCCCAGCACCGGCCCCAGCGCCGGCTCCCGCACCGGCTCCCGCACCGGCCCCAGCACCGCCGCCCGCGAAGTAGCTCACCGCGCCTCGCCAGGGCCGCCGGGAAGAGCCAAAGTAACGGTCGCCAGCCCCATCTCCTCCAGCAGTCTCCAGCAGTACCACTGCATGCGCGGCAGATGGAAAAAACTCTTCCAAAGATTTCCTTTCAGCGGAACGGAGATGCGGCCGTCTCGGTGCAGGTAGCCGTACCATTCGCCGTACTCGGGATCGGGAAAGTGTCGGTACGTCCAGTCGTGAACCTGTTGGTGCCACTGCGCGTATTTTGGATCTCCCGTGAGCTGATACGCGAGAAGGGCGGCGATGATCGTCTCGTTGTGCGGCCACCAGAATTTCATGTCCTGCCAATACTCCTGCACGGGTTTCCCATACACGTCGCGGAAATACAGAATGCCGCCGTACTGCGCGTCCCAGCCGCGTTCCCACATCCAGTCGAGCATGTCGCAGCCGAGGCGGACCAGCGCCTTGTCGCCGCGTAGCTTGCCTTCGTGCATGATAAACCACGCCCCCTCGATGGCGTGGCCGGGGTTGAGCGTGCGGCCGTCGAAATGGTCAACGATCTCGCCGTTCGGGCCAACGCTTTCCATGACGACCCGCAGGTCGGCCTTGACGAAGTAGCGGCGAATCTCGTCAATGCAGCGGTCAATCCAGCCGTTCGCCGCATCGTCGCCGAGATTGGCGCGCAGTTCCTGGGCCGTGACGATGGCGATCATGCGCGGCCCCATGCCAATCATCGGGCGCGTGTCGAGGAACTTGGGAGGCATCAGTCCCGGCGTGAAGTTCCAGCGCGTGAACAGCTCGAACAGTTCGCGTGCGCGCGCTGCCGAACGGCCGTTCCCCGTCGCACGCGCATACGCCGCGTGAGCCATCGCCGCGAACGACTCGCTGTACGCGTAGCGCCGCTTGCGGATGGGGCTGCCTTCGCGCGTGACGTGGAAGAACATCCGGCCGTCTGCATCGAAGCAGTGGCGCTCCAGGAATTCGAGGCCCTGTTTTGCCCATTCCAGCCACTCCGGACGCTTTTCGACCGTGTTGTACAGCGTGAGCAGCATCCAGGTCATGCGGCCCTGAACCCAGACGCTCTTGTCGGTGTCAACCAGCGTACCGTCGCGGTCGAAGCAGTGCAGGAACCCGCCGTGCTCGCGGTCAATGCTGCGAGGAAACCAGAAGCGCGCTGTGTCCTGCAGCAGTCCGTCTCGATAGACTTGCAGCAGTTCTGCCTGCCGTTCGCGCGGCAGCGCGTCAGTCCGAGGTTTCGTCATGCCCTCTGCCTCACCGGTTACTGCTGGGAGTCTTCTCTGAAGGCCAGGCCGTCCACCCAGATATGCAGCGGCGGCGCGCCCCAGGAGTCGAACCCCAGCGTGAGGTAGTTGATCGTCGCCAGTTCAGCCCCCTGGCGTTGCCACATTTCGTCGCCCGCGAGCGGGACCTGGAAGCGATACCAGCCTTCGCGCGCCTCGTTGTAGGGTGGTTGAGCCAGCAGGTCCACCTTCGGGGTCAAGCGCACGAACTGCTTCTCGGATTCGTACAGCGTGACGATCGGGTTGAGGTCCTGCCACGCCGGAACGTTCTCGTTGAGCACCTTGAGCCAGAAGACCAGATGCGTCTTCCGCTGCGCCGGCCAGGCGGCTTGCCTTGAAGCCGGATAGAGCAGGCTGACGCGGCCGCCGCTGTAAGGGTGGACGAAGGCGTGCAGCGACATGGCGCCGGCGAGACGGACGGTCCGGTCGTCGGAGAACTTCACCTTCGAGTGCGGGTCAATCCAGGACCAGTCGGCGGCCCCGCCCTCGGTGCCGATCTCGCACAGGTCGTCCACGACGTAGAAATCGCGCCACGCCAGGTCGGAGAATACCCCGTTGTTCACCGTCAGCCCCACGCGGCAGAACCCGGCCTGACCGAAGACGTGCTTCACCCGCGCCGCCTGCTCCACTGTTCCGTCGCCCAGGTCCCAGCGGAAGGTCAGAGCGCGGCCCGCCGGGTCGCTGCTGCGCGAGGCATCGAACACGACCTTCTCGCCGACCTTGGCCGACGACGGCGCGGCGAGCGCGGCCTGGGGCGGCCGGTTGACGTCTTCCTGCGCGGGGTGGACGACGAGGTTGGTCACGTTCCCGGCCTGGTGAACATCGCCCTTGGCGTTCTCCTTGAAGACGTTGCCGGCCATGTCTATCCAGTCGGCGTGCTGGACATAGATGCCCCAGCGGTTTCCTTCGAGGCGGTTCTGTTCGACGATCCAGTGAAAGGCCTTCCAACGCCGCCCCTGGCTGTCCAGGTCGCCGATGAGCGCAATGCCGGCGCCGTTGTTGCCCGCGCAGACGTTACCCCGCACGACAGTGTGGCTCGAAGGGCCGAACATGAAAACGATCCCGGCGTGACCCTGGTCGGGGAGATGGGGCGAGTTGTGCAGCCCTGTCGGCAATCCGTTATGGGACGCTTCGTTCTCGATGAGCACCGTCTGGTCGGAGGCGCCCAGCCAGAAGCCGTAGCTGCCGTGGTTGGCCTTGTTGCGGACGTACACGTTGCGCGGCGCCCAGGCTTCGACGCAGTTGTTGTTGGCATAGGAGCAGTCGTTGCCTTCGAGGTAGTTCCCCGTGCTGACCCAGCCGTTGAGCACGCGGATGAAGATGCCGTCGCCGCCATGGCTGCAATCGTTCTGCAGGAAGCGGTTGTCGTTTGACCCGCTTTCGATGAGGACGCTGGTGGAGTCGCGGGCGTGGACCTCGCCGGGCTTGATACGCAGCCCGTAGCTGAGGTTGTTGTTCCGAATGGTATTGCGGCAGGAGTTCCACAGCTTGAGGCACGTGTTGGAGGCACGGGAGAAGTCGCAGTCCTCAACGGTGTTCTCGTTGCACTCGACCAGCACGCAACCGTCCCAGACGCGGTTGGCCGTAACCTTCCGTACGACGGAACGAAGAAGACGTTCGAGGATCAGGCCGCCGCGCCTGCCGTTCTCGCCCCAGCCGAAGTCGGGGTCGTGGAAGTTGTCGGAGAAGTTGCAGTTCTCGATGAGCCAGCCTTCGCCGTCCTCGACCCGCAATCCCGTCTCCCAGCCTTTCGCGTTGAGGTTGCGCAGGGTCACGCGGGAGACGCCCCGAGCCAGGACTGCCGTACCCTTGTAGCTCTTGGGTAACCCTTGCGTGGCGCCGGCCAGCCAGGCGCCGCGACCGTCAACAGTAATGTTGGACGCCTTGATGACGAGCGGCCCGTAGGTCCGGGCCGGATCGAGCACGGTGTCTTGCGTGATCTCCATGGGCGCGCCCTGTTCGGCGGCGTGGGACACCATGACGCAGCTCGCGGCATGGGCCAAGGCCAGGATGACCGAGACTAACGGGATGACTCTCCGTGAGCCGGTTCGGGGACTCATGCTGAGTGCCATTCTTGCGGTCTGCCGCTTTCCCGCAAGCTGCTTTGTCGGTTGTGGTGTGCCACCGCGCCTTTGTGCCGTGCCTGGTCCGTCCTGGCGTCGCTGATCGCACCGGCATTTCTTACTTTCCTCTTTCGGACCTTGGCACTACGGTATCTATGCAGCCAACGTATGAGGGTCTCGCCATGAACAACGCACTGTGGGTCGCAGTGTCAGCCTTCTGCCTGGGAGTGCTCACCGCCATGCCAGTCTCACGCGCCGAAGAAGTCCGTTCCGTCAAGGAACTCCCCACCACGGGGACCAACGGCTTCTACATCTCCAACCGCGACCCGCTCCTGCCCAGCCCGCTTATCAAGCTGCCTATTGGCAGCATCACGCCGCGCGGTTGGCTGCGCAAGCAGCTTGAGCTTGAAGCCCAGGGCATGACCGGCCGCCTCGCCGAAATCTCCGGCTGGCTCAAGTTCGATGACAGCGCATGGGCCAGCCCCGACGGCAAAGGCAAGAACGGCTGGGAGGAGCTGCCCTACTGGCTCAAAGGCTACGGCGACCTCGGCTACGTCCTCGGCGACGAGACGGCCATCAAGGCCGCGCGCAAATGGATTGACGCCACGCTCGCCAGCCAGCAGCCTGATGGCTACTTCGGCCCCGCCGCCAACAAGACCGGCCTCGACGGCAAGCCCGACCTCTGGCCGCACATGGTCATGCTGAACGTCTTGCAGTCGTTCCACGAGTTCACCAACGACGAGCGCGTGATACCGTTCATGCTGAAGTACCACAAGTGGCTCAACGAACAGCCGCCCGAGGCCTTCGGACGCGGCTATTGGCCCAAGGTCCGTTTCGGCGACAACATCGAGACCTGCTACTGGCTCTACAACCGCACCGGCGAGAAGTGGCTGCTGGAACTGGCGCAGAAGATCCACGAGAACATGGCCAAGTGGCACACGGGCGTCATCAACTGGCACAACGTCAACCTCGCGCAGGGCTTCCGCGAGCCGGGCGTCTTCTTCCTCCAGGCCAAAGACCCCAAGCTGCTGCAGCAGGCCGAGCTGAATTACCAGACAGCGATCGGGACCTATGGCCAGTTCGCAGGGGGCGGCATCGTCGCCGACGAGAACGCCCGGCCCGGTTATGTGGATCCGCGCGGCGGCTTCGAGACCTGCGGGTGGGTCGAGTTCATGCACAGTTTCGAGATGCTGCTCAAGATCGGCGGCAATCCCATCTGGGCCGACCGCTGCGAGGAGATCGCGTTCAACTCGTTCCCCGCATCACTCACGCCGGACCTCAAGGCGCTGCATTACCTGACCTGCCCGAACCAGGTCCAGTGCGATAAGAACAACAAAGCGCCCGGCGTCCAGAACGGCGGCACGATGTTCTCCTACAGCCCCGGCGCCGTGTACCGCTGCTGCCAGCACAACGTCTCGCACGGCTGGCCATACTATGCCGAGGAACTCTGGCTCGCCACGGCGGACAAGGGGCTTTGCGCGTCGCTCTACGCCGCCTCCGAGGTGAGCGCCAAAGTCGGCGACGGAACGACCGTGAAGATCGCCGAGGAAAGCGACTATCCCTTCAGCAATACGATTGCGTTCAAAGTCTCCGCGCCAAAATCCGTCCGCTTCCCGCTCTACCTGCGCATCCCGGCCTGGTGCGCGAAACCCACGGTAACCATCAACGGCAAGGACGCTGCGCTCACCGCTGCGCCGCTTTCCTTCGCCGTCATTGACCGTGAATGGAAGGACGGCGACACCGTCACGCTCGCCCTGCCCATGGCCCTTGCCGTCCGCACCTGGGCCAAGAACAAGAACTCCGTCTCCGTGGACTACGGCCCGCTGTCGTTCTCGCTGAAGATCGGCGAGAAGTTGCAGCGCTACGGCGGCTCGGAACAATGGCCGGAAACCGAGCTGTTCCCGACCACGCCGTGGAACTACGGTCTGGTGCTCGACATCAACGATCCTGCGAAGTCTTTCACGCTCACCCGGAAGCCCGGCCCGCTTGCCGCGCAACCGTTCACGCCCGAAGCCGCGCCCATTGAACTCCAGGCCAAAGCGCGCAAGATCCCCGGCTGGACGCAGGACGGCACGAGCCTTGTCGGCAAGCTCCAGGCCAGCCCGATAAAGTCCGAGGAACCCATCGAAACCGTGACGCTGATTCCCCTGGGCTGCGCGCGCCTGCGCATCTCGTCGTTCCCCGTCATCGGAACTGGCCCGGACGCGCAGGAATGGGGCTCAAGCGTCCGCGCCAGCGCGTCGCACTGCTTCGGCGGCGACTCCGTGGACGCGCTCAACGACGGCAACCTGCCGCAGAACTCGAACGATCATAACATCCCGCGCATGACGTGGTGGGACCACAAGGGCACCACGGAATGGGTGCAATACGATTTCCCCAAGCCGCAGCAGTTTGCCGCGTCCGACGTGTACTGGTTCGACGACACGGGCAAGGGCGGCTGCCGCGTGCCGCAGTCATGGAAGCTCCTCTACAAGACCGGCGACGAGTGGAAGCCCGTTGAGACCGGCGACCAATACGGCGTCAAGCCGGACACCTTCAACAAGGTGACGTTCAAGGCCGTCCAGACGACAGCGCTGCGCCTCGAGGCTAAGCTGCAGGATGGCTTCTCCGGCGGGATTCTGGAATGGCGCGTCTCCGACAAGTAGGTTCAAGCGTTACGGCTCGTAGAGTACGACCAGTTCCGGTGCAACGGCGCCTCGGCGCGAGTAGAACGCGGCCCCGTCGCAGTTCGTCGGCTCCAGCGCCACGCTCAACTCCTTCCGGCCCACGAGGTCCACCTGCAGCGGGCGCTCAACGACTTCGCCGACAGCGACTCGGCCAAGCCGGCCAATCTCCTTGCCAGCTTTGGGCCGGGTCTCGTAGGTGATCTCCTTCTCACTCCACGTTTCCTCCACCAGGCAGACCAGACCCGCGTCGCTGCTGTCCGCCCATTCGTTGGGCGGCACGCGCAGCCGCAGCATGCATGAGACGGGTTTGCCCAGCACGTCCAGACGGAACTTGAGGTACGAGACGGTATGCTGGGCATCGCCCATCGTCTTGTCGCCGCCATCAACGCTCAACTGCGTGCCGGTGCCGCCTCGAGCCTGCGGCGTGCCTCGCACCACGGAAGCATCCTCAACCGCCTTGCAGACAATCTGCTGGAAGCGCCCCAGGTATTGGATGCGCACGCGCTTCTTCGTATCCAGCGTGCCGTCCGTCGTCAGCAGCTCGATGTCGGCCACTGCATCGCATGGCTGGCCTTTGGCAAGGACCGCAGCCTGGAGAGCTATCGTCTGCTTCTTTCCTGGCGCGACGCGAACAGCGATTGTCTCCGGCGTCACTTGAAAGCCCGTGGGGGCCTTCACGCGAAGTGTGCCGCCAAACTCCGCGTCCTGGCGGTTGGCGATAGTCACCTCGCCCGCTTGCTCCGGCTGCGCATCAGAGAGGAGGAACGACGGGATGGCAAGGCCGGCGTGCAGCACGCGCGTCCGGACGACCTCGACCCAGTTCACGATGGGCGCCTGGTCCCGCGGCGGGTTCTTCACGGCGGGAACGAACTCGAAGGTCAGGTCGCCGCTCACGGGAATGCCACGGAATTCCCGCACAACGGTTTCGTTCGGGGCAACGCGCTCTGCCACGTCGAACTTCTGCTGCACGACCTGGCCCATGAGCTTGACATCGAAAACGCGCCGCCCGCGCCGGTCATCGCCGGACCGCGCGAAGCCCAGGCGCACCGTGTACAGGGCGTCGCCGTCGTCCGGTCCGACCAGAGGGATGGTGCACTTGGTCAAGCCGCAGCAGCCCGAGGCGAACCGCCAGGGGGCGTCCGCCTCGCTCCAGCCGAGCGTCTCCGGTTCGTGGTGGAAGTAGCCGCCGCCGGCCGTGACACTCACGCCCAGGCCGAGTTTAAGGACCAGCGGCACGTTGGGTCGGGGATATGCAAGCCACAACGTCCCGTGATCGTCCCGGCGGTCGCCGGGTGCGCCGAAGCTGACGGCCAGATGTTGCACGGGCATGGCCGGGACTTGCGAACAGAACGCGCCCCACGCTCTGTCCACCTTCCCCGGCTTGAGGACCAGCGTGGACTGAACGGCGAACGGGCAGACGCACCCCGAACTGGCCTCCGGTTCAATGAGCAGGCCATCCGCCGAGATCATGTTGACCGCGCAGCCAGGCCGGTGGCCGCCGAATTGGATTGTGCCGGAGTCCTGGGCGAGGTCGTAATACGCGCTGGTCAGCGAGCGCATGAAGAGCATGTTGCGCGAGGCCGTCGCCGGGCCGCAGTGGTGCCCGCGGCCGAATTCGAACGGCGTCACATCGCCGGTCACAGGGTGCACCCGCATCTTCCGTTCGCCGGTGCGCAGGTCGAAGCCCCACGGGTCCGCGTAGATCGTATCGCCGTTCACCAGCGGACGTGTGCGGTAACCGAGGGCTTTGGACCAGACCGGCGCGCCGTCGGCCGCCGCCAGCACGGTCACGCGCCGCGGCGACAGCACTCCCGCGTGGAACTCGCTCCACAAGTGGCCATCGGGGAACGCGCCGCAGAGGATGACAAGGCCGTCGTGATAGAGCGTACTCAGCAGCGGTCCGCCGCAGTCGGTCAGGTCGAGCGGCTTCTCCCACGCCGCCTGGCCGGTCTTCGCATCGAGAGCCACGACCAGACGCACGTCAGCGGCCTTGATCTCCTTCTCCAGACGGAATGCCTCGCTCCCCTTCAGTTCCTTCAGCCGCTCGGCTTTGGCACGGAGCGCTTCGGCGCGGTGTGCCGGCGTGACGTCGTTCTCCACAAGGAACACGCGGCCGCCGCCAACCGCGATGGTGGCCTGGCCGATGCGCTTGCCTTCATGAACCCACCGGAGCTTTCCATTCTCCGCGTCGAGGGCGAGGACGCCGTCCGCCATGACGCCTCTCTCGGTGCGGCTGCCGAAAAGCGTCCCGTCGGCGCAGGCCACGTATCCCCAACGGCGCAGCTTGCCGTCGGTGGCCGGCGGCAAGTCGTACGTGTGCCGGACCTCGCCGTTCTCCCAGTCCAGACGGAAACATTGGCCCTTGGCCGCGACCCACACGCCGTTGTCGGTGGCGGCCAGGTTGCTGCATTCGCGGCACAGCCCGGCGCGCGCGGCGCCCGGAATCTGGCGTTCCCATAGCGGCGTGCCGTTGTAGGCGTCGTAGGCCATGACGAGATCGGTGCCCTGCACGATGAACCGGCCGTTCAAGGCCAGCGGTCCGGCGCCGGCAGAATGCCGGTTGACCACCTTGTCGGGACCGGGCCTGCCGAACCACAGGACGCCGAGCGGGCCCTGCAACAGTTGGTCTCCGCTGCAGCCGGTGTTGGCGGGATCGGCAAACTGGTGAGTCCAACGGCCGGCGCCTTGCAGCGGGCTGCGCGTGATCCGGCCCCAGACGCCGCCATCCTCGGCGATGTCCACCGTGGGACCGCCCGCGCCTTCCATCCATTCCCGCAAGGCGCGGACCTTCAACTCGCCTCCCCCCCGGGCGGATTCCGCCGGCTGGCCAATCAGCGCCACGCCGCCGCAGGGGCGCAGCGTCCGGAACATCTCTTTCGGCGAGCCTTCCGGCTCGCCCGACGTCAGGATCGCATCCGACACGACCAGGTTTGCGAAATAGTCCGGGTACGGCAGGAGCGCCTTCCCTCCGGTGTCCACGGTCACGCGCACGCCGTACAAACCGGCCGAATCGAGCCTGCGCCTGGCGGCTTCCGCCTTGCGTTCGTCCGGCTCGACGCCATAGATCATGAGGTCGGTGCGCTTCGCCAATTCGTACGCAAGGCGTCCCGTGCCGCACTTCAGAACGAGGCAGTAGCCCCTGCGAACGCCGGTCGCTTTGACAATCCGCTCCGCCGCCGCAGCGTACACCGGCGTCAGCTTGTCCGTTGGGTACGGTGACTCTTCCAGTGCCGGCCTGACAAGGGCCGCGATCCCGCCGCCCGCGCCGAAGCAGTGAATGGCTCCCTTGTCCGTGCTGACGAACAACCGCCCGTCTGCAACGGCCAAGCCTCTCGCATCGCCGTCCACCTTGCCGGTCCACAATTGGCGGCCAATCGCGGCGTCCATGGCGACGACTGTGTCCTTCCCTCCCGCGAGAAGCGCTGTGCCGGCCAGAATGAGCGCCGAGTTGCACTCGCACGCCGTGCGCCATGTGATGCACGCGTCG